>VMHT01098915.1_pt1 | contig 14922 bp, 17 predicted proteins | sample 4693611 | NCBI WGS metagenome assembly VMHT01 (sample SAMN12280063, study PRJNA550983) | marine metagenome | isolation source: seawater sampled from same location over 5 years 0.02-0.2 micron viral filtrate | place: USA: collected off the coast of southern California halfway between the port... ... | reverse complement strand
TTGCGTATCAACAACTTAGCGGCATTAGAAGGACTTGTGCCGTTGCCAGCCTTAGCTTTGAAGAGTTGCTCAGAGAAGGTGTACTTCATGGTGTAGGGGATGCCAGTAAATACAGGGGTATCCGCTGTCACCGCTTGTGTAAGAGTAACAGTAGCTCCAGAGTTAGTGCAGTTAAGTCTTAGTCCATCCTTTGTGTAAACCTCTACTGTGTTATCTGCTGGTGTGTAAGGAAGGGTGATTGTAGATGCACCGTTGGTGACTGTAGATTCTACTCGCATATCTAGGTGAGTAACAAAGCCAGCGGCATCCGTAAGACCAGACTCTAGGGGCATCTCAACGAGGTTAGTTTCTCCGTTGTTTACGATGACTGCGTAGAGGGTGGACTCAACGAACTCAATGCCTCGTATCTCACCTGTAAAGGTAAACTTAGACCAAGCACTAAGGACTTTCTGATTGTTGTTCCAGAAGTAATTGTAGATATATAGAGAGCCTTTTTCGTCACCACTGAGTAACACAATCATGTCCTCTGAGGTAGTCCCAGCCATATCAATAATGTTTTTAGGGATGTAAGCAGGAACGTGTTCAGTGACCTCAGTGGAGTCGTAATTATCTGTAGAGGCGTTCACGGTAAATTCACGCATACCTGTAAAGGCTCCACGAGTGAACGGGAAGTAAATGTAAGAACCTAATGGTAATGGGTCAACTTGGTCTTCAAAGCTGAAGTTAGTAATAGGGATGATGCTAACTGTCTTTGGTGTTAGTATATCACCCCCTTTAAGAACAAACTGACCATTCTCAGAAAATAATATAAGGTTCTCTTGGAATCCCTTAGCTGATTTAAGATTAGTAACTCGGCTACTTGATACTGCTACGTCGATTGGGTCAGAGTCTAATAGAGTTGTAACTGAAGTGCGTCCGAAATTAAACACTAAGTCACCAGAAGCGTCAGAAGCTCCAAGACCACTTTCTGAAATTATTACGTTTTCGTTTGATAAAAATCCCAGCCTATTCTTAAAAAAGAAAATATTCTTAATCGTTTGAGCTACAAAAGAAGGAAGCGGATTGCTATTATCGTCCCCAACCAGCCGTTCAGAAAATTGAGTTTCTTGAATAGTAAAACTATTTACACCTGTGCTTACGAGAGAAACAGGAAGAGTTGAACTTGATACGCCTGAGCTAATTGAAGGAGCAATAGTTTCTACCCAACTGCCGCTGCCGACCTTACTATTCACGCCCCCACTATCTGTAGATATACCTGTATTGGTTTCAAACTTAACATAGTAATCGTCTTCGCTTAACTCAACATCTCCTCTAACTTTTACAACAAAACCATCTGGAGCGAATGTAGGTAAATCAGATATAGAATTAACTTCTTTATAAATAACACCTAGACCTTCATTGGCTAAACCATCAAAGCCAGATATTTGAAAATCAGTGTCGTCTTTCCTCACCATCTCTATGAGATTATTAGTCCTCTTTATGTGAAATGCCGCTGAAAATTTTGTGTCAATGTCGGTACTACCGCCGTTGTCGTGTAATTTATTTATTATAGTTTCTGTTGATAGTTGAGTTCCAGTCGCATTATTCGAAGTATCAGAAGTTATCACTGCTTCAACGGTTGAGCCAGCACCAGCTACATTAGCATCAACAATGTTTGCCTCATAGCCGCTTGCGGTATCAGGTGCGTAGGCTCCGTTGATAACTACGGACGGGTAGTAACTATTATTATTACCATATGTAGATATTGAGCCTACCCCCGTAAACAAACCCTGATTAGTGACCGTTGCGCTACCAGAAGCCGCACCACCTGTAATTGAAAAAGTTACGTCAGCTTCTGTTTGAGTTGTTACTCCTGAAAGTTGGAGGGTTGGCGTTCCAGAGTAGTTACTCCCGCCACTTGAAACAGTTGCGCTAGCTATATACCAGTCTCTCCTATACGTCATAGTAGTTCTGCTTCCACCAGTTTTAACTTCATTATAAGCCCAAACTACATTAGCAGTTGCACCGCTACCAATAGTTATAGTTGCATTACTGCTTGAAGTTATCTTAACCCCATACTCTTTTTCGTAGTCAGCTTGTTTGATGAATATCAAAGCCTTCTTTTCTAAGTCAGGAGTGGTCTTTACCTGATTATTACTGTCATTTTTTAAGCTGACAGGTTTTGAAGTATTAAGCACAAAAGTTCTGTCAGCTACTGTAAGAGCCTTTAAATTATCTTTAGGACTACTTGTATGTAGATATTCAAACTGTGAGCTGCTTAACGCATACCCGCCAGTAACCGAGTTAATTGATGCCTCAGTTCCATCTGATACATTGAAAGCTCTTATCTTACATCCCGTGTGAGCATTGTTAGAGTCATACTCTTTATATACAATAACAACGTATTTTTCAGAGTCACTCCGATTGATAAAGTGAACAAAGCTATCCTCGCCAATATCTGTAGTGAGTAACTTGGCAATGTGTCGAGTATTAGGGCGTTTCTTCAGTCCATCCGCAACAGAGCTAAGAGCGTTTTCCTGCTCCTCACATTGACCAGCAAAGCGTGTTGCGTCTGGTTGTTGAGATACCCCTTGGATGAGGTTAGGGACACTTGTATTGATTAATGCCATTAAGAGATGTCGTAGTTACGATTGATGCCAACTCTAGCTGAGGTGTCATAGTTGTCAAATATAGTTCGGTCTGAGGTGCTACCATCTGCTTCTAATAGGTTAGCTCTAGCAACGTATTCATCACGAGCAATCAAAGCTTCTAATTCCCTAGACCCAATGATGCGTCCTTGGAATACTCTTGATGCTTTGAGTGTGATGTATCTACGTGCTACCTCTGGTAAGCTATCCCAATCTAGTAAACGCATTTGGTTTACCGTTAGGTCGCTTGTAAAAGTTGTTGTATTATTCTTACGGTCGAACAAGGTCGCTCCGCGTTGAACAATATCTAATGATGTGTCAATAGGGTCAAACTGTATAATGTCGGCAGGGACAGTAATAGAACCACCTACAGGTGAATACTTTACATCTATCTCAGTATTAAAATGCCACCCTTCCGATTGCACGTCTTTGCTCACTTCGTTAAGTGCAGCGATAGCGACGGAGACAGACACAGGAACTGCTGCGGTGTCGCTAATGCTATTCACAGGTGATTCACCGATGTGACCTAGCATTGAGTTTACTGCTTCTAGTTGGGTAGTATATGTAGCCATTATTATTTATCTTTCTTTTTAGGAAACCCCTTCTTCATGTTGTCATAGGACTTCTTGGAGATAGTAGATTTCTTCTTGGTGCGGCTAATGCCTAGTTTCTTGCGTCGGTTAATATTTTCGTAGAGGGACATAATTTAACATTTCCATCGTTTAAGGGCTAAAGCTTTACGAGTAGGGCGACCCTTAGAGTCTTTCATGGCTCCTTTAACACCTGACATTCTTGCACAGAAGCTACGCTTTCTAGCGCCTCCCTTGGGCTGTGGTGCTTTAAGATTAGAACCTGTCTTCTTATTATAGTAGTCACGACCTTTCTTGGTGAGACCGCCTTTATCAGACTTATGTTCTTTTCGTAATGATACGCCTTTTCGTTTCATAAAATAAAAAAAGCCCTCCAAGGGATTGACCAAGGAGGGCTTTGAATTTAGAGGGTTTTAAGCAGGAAGAATCTTCACTGCACACTCAGGGCGAAGGACACCGTGACCCATTGCATATTTAGCAACGAATAGTGTACCTTGACGCTCGATTTGGTACTCGGACTCTGTAGCGAGGTCGAGAAGCTTAACTGTACCGATAGCTTCCTTAGTACCAACGAGGATACCATGCTCAAGAGTAGCATCAGCACCAGTTGTCAACGCAGAGAAGTCACCATTGTAACCTACTCCACTTCCACCGAATACATCGTTGTTAGCAGAACCATCATCATTGTCAGCATTTGACTGACCAGTTGATAAGTCACCTTCAGCGATAACTTCTAGGAAGTTGTTGCTCTTCTTGAGTTGGATACCAGCAACCTCAACGATTGTGCCACGAGCAGCATCAGCAGAACCACCAGAGGTGTCCTTGTTGATAGCAACATTATCAGCAGTCAATAGCTTGTAGTATTGAGCAGGAGTAACGATAGCGTAACGTCCTTCACTTGGAGCGTCTACTTCGTCCAGCTTAGTAGCAGCCGCATAGAGTGCGTCAACGATACCAGCAGTGGTGTTAGTAGTTGCACCAGAGATGGTGTTGCCACCAGCTTGTGGAGCAGAAGCGCTAGCACCAGCAGCAGCGAAGAGAGTCTTCATTGTTGCGATGTCGAAGCGTTTTGCGAGAGCCTTACCAAGTTCAGAAGCGTAGATGCTACGAACGTCGTAGTGACTCTTGAGTTCATCAATGTTAGCAATGAATGTGGACGATACAAGAACATCATCAATAGTGATGACACGCTCGTTCATTCCAATGCTACTAAGCATCGAGTTACCAGAGTCAGCGATGTTGACTCCAGGTGTGTGATATTTTGCAGAAGCGATTCCTGATACTGGGAACTGAGCAGACTTACCTGATGTGATTGTACGCATCAAGTGCAAGTCCTTCATGACATTGTTCTGTTCAAAAGCAGTCAGGATTTCTCCTGAGAAGACTTTGAGAAACAATGCATCATTGTCAGAACCACCAGAAATGAGACCACTGCGACTTGGGGATGTATTACCATTTGCCATAGTTTTTTCTTTCTTTTATTGGGGTTAGTTTTAGTTTATTGTTTTTGTCTTCGATTATCTGCTTACCAAATGTTATCCTCCTCGGAGGGCATTGTGCTTATTAATCTTAAACGAAAGTTATAGGAAGGTCATAGCTCGTTGAGCATAACCCTCCAGTCGTAATTGTTTACGGTCACTGATAGGATGATGTACTCGTCTCCAAGCACCACCACCACCATTCCATATAAACAACCAATGCTTTACAGTCGGTTCTATTCCTTGTCTTTTAATATGTTTTGAATAGTGCGCCAGAACTGTATAAGCGATTTCTTTAGAAATTCTTGGGTCGAAACAATCTTCATGAACAAGACTTTGACCGCTGATACGATTGAAGTCTTTAACCATAATACTCGTAATTTGATAGAAGCCAAAAGCTTTACCATTGCCACCAATGACGTTAGGCTTACTATTCGGATACACTTCCCACAAAGGGATTTTTGACACGAATCTGGAGATTGACAGATTTTCATTTGCTTTTAATTGGGGGATTAGGAACGCAAGAAAAGATAATAATAGTAGATATAATTTCATTCATCTTATTTCTTTTTTTTATTATGAAAGTCAAAAAGAATTTTTACTTTTTCTGAAAGAGACTCGACGTTGTAGTGCATCCGCGCCATTACAATTATTAGCGTAATGATACCAATAAGAACTGGTGTGATGGATGAGATAACATCGAGAACTTCTGTCATTTAATTTGAGATGAGCCAAAGTAGAAACCTACGATGGCTAAAGCGGTTTGTCTGATTTCAGGGAGGATTACGAATCCTTGAACGGTTTCCCATTGGACACTTTTAAATAGCCCTAGAAAGCCTCCAGTCTCTCTGGCAACGCTGACACCCACGTCTGTCCATGCGAACACGAACGGGGCAACTACGATGGCAAAGACAGTGGAGACCACTAGGAATCTACGAACTAATACACCACCATTACGTTTGGCAGCGGCATCAGCCGAGGCATCTGCTGTCTGCTGTGTCGTAATCATGCGCTCAAATTGACGGGCTTGGTTTTCCATCTGTGCGCCAATGAGTTTCATTACGAAACCACTAACACCACCTCCGAGCATTGCTATTAGTTCTGGGGTCATAATTATATTGCTGTTGTGACTGAGAGTCTCTGTTCAACTAGCTTTCTATATCCTGCGTCTTCCGCATACTTAGGGTCACGCATAGCTCTGGTTACCTCAGCGGCAGAACCGTAAGGCTTTGCGCCTGCATCAGCAGCAGAAGTTCCACCTTTTTCAAGGGAAGGCTCTCCACCACCTAGCGCTTTGTATTGAGCATATAAGCCTTTGACTGCTACAGTTGCTTGGCTTGTTGTGCCACTCTCAACAATCGTGTTGAAAGCATCTAGCTCGTCATCAGCTAAGTTTTCACCAGCCCATTTAGCCATAGCATCATACTCAGCTTCACCACCCACAGAGTTGTGGATGCTTGCAGTTTGAGCTTCTACTAATGACTGTTGACCAGCGATGTATGCGTTGACCATTTCACGAGAGAGACCAGCCTTTTCAAGACTTTCATAGGTCTTGTCGGATAGCTCTCCGTTATTAGAAAATTCTTCGGAGGCACTTGAGATGACATCGTTAGAAGGTTCAGAAGGTTCTTTAGGTTTAGCTTCTTTACTTTCCTTGGTGTCCTTTGGTTCTGATAGTTTCTTCTCAGCTTCGGCATAGGCTTTAGCCATGTCTTCTGCTGTATCAAACTTCTCAGGCAACCACTCAGGGCGCTCACTTTCAATAGGGGTCTCTGTCTCTTCAACCTTTTCAGATTCAGCTACAATAGATTGACCTCTAGCTTTGGCGGCTTCGTCTTGCATTGCCGCTTGTTTTTCTAGTGAGATATTTTCGTCCTCACTGTGTTCCTGTATAACTACTCTTTCCATTTTTACTCGCTTGCTTCTACTTGTTGATTCATATTCGCTCCGTCTTGAGCTTGGCTTAACTGGCTACTAATCGCATTTACGCCATTAGGTATGGCAGCTTGCATCATCGCTGCTTGTTGGGCTTCCTGTGCCTCTTGCTGCATCTGTTCAGGACTCTTGATTAACTCTTGAGTCTTGATACCCAGAGAGGTTGCTCTACGTTTGAAGTATTCACTCACATTAACGAACTGAGCGACAGCTTCAGCACCAACAACTTGAGCTGCTCCAGCTAGGAACAAATCAAGTTTCTGTAAATCATTACCACGACCTAGTGCTTCAACACCTGTAATGATAACAGGGTTCACCACATTCTTAGGTAGTTCAGGTAACGATTTCTTTTTCTTCATTACTACCAACAGTCGGTTGACCATAGGCATTTGAAGTTCTGTACTAAGTAGAGAGTAGAGACCACCAAGGGCAGACTCTAGTTCAATACTTAACATTCTTATTTCTTCGGCAGTCACACGTTCGGCTTGGCGAACAACTCCTGAAGTAAGTAAGAAGGCGTGTCCAAGTCTATCTTTGATTTCTCTGATAGTTTCTTGAGCAACGCGGAAGTCATTAAATTTATTAAGTTGTAGAACCGATACGTCCTGAGCATTACCTTGGGTGATAGCACCATTAGGTGACTCAGCTAGTGTCCTTGCTCTGGTTGTACCATTAGGATTAACCATGAACAGAACCTTGGCGGCTGCTGCACTACCCTCAACGATTGCTTGGGTAAGGGTCTCAAGTGACTGAAGGTCTCCGAGGTATTCTTCTACATAACCACGACCATAGTCTTCACCATCAACGCGAGTAAAGCGAAGTGGGATGAATGGGTTCTTGTCGAGTTTGTATTTACCTTCAGAGGATGGGATACGAATACCATTGATGTCTTGGTAGACAAACCAGTGGTCACTCTTACGGCACACTGCTGTGTAAAGATTGATAGCCTCGTCAGCACTTTCTCCTTGGACACCTACGAGTTCTTTCAACTCATCGGATAGTGACATATATGAAAGTGTTTCTTTGGTGCAGATGTATAGGGTATTCCCCATAGCATCACGCTCAACACAATAGCGGTCGAGATGGAACACACGCATACCACCATCATCAGGCATATATACTAAAGCATTACCAGCAACGATAAGATGCTTAAGTGCTTCATGGATAGCAACGCGATAGGTCTCACGACTAATCTCATCCATCACAGAATCTTCTACTTGTTGAAGTCCTGCTTCGATTTCAGACAATACACTCGCATCAGCGCCTTCGGCTGCTAAAGCATACTTGTCTATGTTTAATCTAAAGAAGGGGGCGTTGGGGGGTAGAAGTGCCAACAGTAATTTAGAAGCGAGGTTGTTTACTCCTCTTGCCCCAACGCCTTGAAATGGTGTCTCTAACCGTGAATGAGAACCGAAGCCCTCATCAGGCATTACATAAGGTAAAGTTAATTTAGATGCTTGTCTGGCTCTGTCTAGGTATTGGTAGCGCTTCCCTTCAAGGGAGGTGTATAAGCTTTCGGCAGATTTGTTACTCATAAATATATTAGTCCTCTTCGACTTCTAGGGGTGAATAGGTTTCAACAGTAGCGGACTCTTCGGACTCGTCGAGGTCATACTCAGAAACATCTAAAGCCCACATACCGTCAGCCGTAGGGACTGGCTTGGTCAACCATCTGGTTCCCTTGCCTTCAGTCCAGTAGGAGAAGTTGTTGTCTTTGCCTTCTTCGTCTGCTCGCTCAATGGCGGCTTCTTCGCTTGCGTAGATTAGATACATTATGATATTTCGTATTGATTTTTAATGTTAGCTTCGATGGCGGGACGGTTGGCTGACTGGTCGGAGGGGTAGTAGATGACTTCGGATAAGAAGTGCGTTACCGTTGTTTCTTGATTATCAAATATCTGCGTGGACGAACTTAATAGATTGTTTGTGTTTACAGAGGTTGCGCTATTAGTAGACCCAACTAAAGCACCGTCTGCATAAACTGTATTATTTCCAGTAGAAAGAGCAGGGTTAGCTATATTTGTAAAAAGCTGAACGCTAAGTGTTTCCGCAAGAGTATAGTCTGCGCTTCCACTAGCAAAGCTAGGACTAGTTGCGCTTAAAGACCCGTTCGTTTGGTTTAAGTAGACTAGAGGCTTTCTCGCAGAAGCCGCTCCGCCAGCGGTTGTTGAATCAAACCGAAGGATATTATTAAAGTTATCATTGCCATTCCGTTGGTCATCAAAATCTACAACAGCAAACAATGAGTAAGTGCCATCCGTTGATAGCATAGGAGCATTTGTCGGCAGGTCTAACTTAGCACCCTTACCATTAAGTGCTAACTTACCATCACGGTCAGTAACAAGTACACCAGCATCGACAATCTTAGGCTGATAAGAAGCGGTCAACTGTGTCGCGTCGTGTCCGTAACCTGACTGGTCATACCAAGTCTCTACAAAGCCGTTAGATGTAGTCTCAACAAACTTTAAATCAGCTATGTAAACAATGTCTCCCGTTGAACCAGTAGATGAACCATTGGGATTACTGCCAAGAGAACTAATGCCGAGTTGAACTCTTTGGAGTCCACTTGCTGTTGCTGTATAAGAAAAAGAAAAGTCTGTCCAAGTCCCATCTGAAACTAAATATCCGCTAGGATAATTAGAAAGACTACTACCAGATAATCCATCCTTAATCATTATTCCATCAACAGCAGTGTTTGCCGATGGAGCAAAGAATGAACCAGATACTGTATATGTTAGACCAGCTACAACTCCTTGGTCTCTTTGCAGATAAGCTTGAGAATCTGCTGCCTTAACTGCCTTTAATACATTGTCTTTGCTTGTTCCAGCTGAATCACTTACTCCGTCTTGATTGCCCGTTGCGGTTGTAGTGCTTGTTGCGTTAAATCCATCTATTCCTGCTGAATAATCTGATTGGTATATAGTTACATCTTCATTTACAAAAGAAGTCAATGCCCCAGAGGTTACACCTGAAGCCGTAAAGTCCTGCTCAGCGTTATCGCTCTTGCGACGAACACGGACAACCTTGTTGTTACCTTGCTTGTCGTTAAGGTCACGTAGGCTGTATGCTGCTGTTGCCCCACCTACTACTTTACTTAGTAGTGGACGAGACTCACCCTTACGGTCTGAAGAACGGTCTACTGTGATTGTCTCTTCAACAGAACTAAGAGTAACATTATTAGATGCAAAGCTACTTGCTACCTGCCAAGGAACTATAACATTTTCAGCAACATTTATGCTGAAACTAGGTGTACCATCAGAGCCATCAATAAAACTCCAAGCAAAACCACCGCCAGTTACTTGTCTATAAATAGCTCCATCACCCCCGACTTGATTCCAAGTTAAAGATGTAGAGTGTGGTCTTGTGTAAGTTCCTGATAGTGAAGAGTTATCATTACCATTACTATCGGTACCAGTAACAGTAACTTGCATTTCGGTAGTGCCATCACTCAATGGAGTGGTAGCAGTCATAGTTCTTCCACCACTATCGGCTGTGCGGTCTACTGTAATTTCTTCGTAGTTGTGGGTGACCTTGAGGTTGCTTACGGTGACATCGAATACTGAGTCTGGACGTGCAGAAAGAAATATAGTTGGTAAAAAGGTGTCGTCTCCATCATCAAATACTTCTACGTCTATACTGTTAGAACCTACAGATACGAGGTTCGTTGTGGATATTTCACTGCCAGAAGGGTCATCATCGTGGTCTCGAGTTACAAGATAAAAGCCGTCGCTGCCGATGTTACTATCATCGTTAATATCCCCAGAATTTAAAGTTAAATCAAACTCAACACGGTGCTTACCTACTCTTACTTTAGATGCTGTGGTGTTATCTGCTAACATTAACGTGCCAAAGTTAAACGCGCCATCGTTGGCTAAGTTACTAATTAACCTCCACTCAGTCCCGTCGGTTCCTGCTGTAGCTGTAGCTGACCAGTAGGATGTAGAATTACTAGCCTTAAATTGACTTGAGGGGTACACATGCCCACTCGTCATAGTTCTTACACCTGCAAACCTATCACGATTAAATGTGAAAGGTTGACCGTTTACCGTTAGGGTTCTGTCTGCCATTTATATTAGTAAGCTATATTTGCACCTGTGCCACTTGAGCCAGTGTTGACTGAAGAGCGGCGAATAGTAAGAGCTGAAGTACCGCGCTTCCTAGAGGAACCACCGCGTCGCTTAAGAGCTTTGTTCTCCACCGTCTTAGCTGTCTTAGTAGGAGGGGGAGGAGGTGCGGGTGGTGGCACTGGGTCTGGTATCTTGGGTGATGACATGCACATGATGTTATTCTTTCGTTAGGATATTTTCGTTTTGAATATCGAATTGATGGGTAAGGAAGTTAATGACTGAGCGTTGTCCATTATGAAAGTCCATATCTCTTAATGACTTACTCGTATCAAAATCTTTTTGTGGGAAGTTTTCAACCAAAGCCTTGAGTAATTGTGGATGTATTGGGGGAAATGAGTCAGCCATAATTACCTTTCTTCTTGGTTCGATTCTTCATATTCCCTCTTCCTTATGTCATCTAACGACTTAGGTAACTTACCATTCTTAATCCATTCCTCAGTTTGAACAAGACACATGGCGTTCCAAACGATAGCACCAGCGTGGTCTTCACTCTCATCTCCTTCCATGAATTGCCATAGGTGTCTATACAAACTATCTATGTATCTACTGAGTGGAATACCCTTAGTCCAGTTGTCACGACCATACTTATTAGCCCCATCTTCAAAGCGTTTAGAGGCAGCTCGTAGTGCATCTATAGGTAGCAACGAGGGCATCCCTTTTCCCTCCATCGCATCTCTCACTGCACCTGTGTCAAACTCTGAGCGTTTACCACTGTCAGGTAATGTTACTTTCTTGGTGTCCATAGTTTTATCTTTTTAGTTTCTAAGTTGTAATGTTGTTTCTGTAGGATGTAGGCTAGTCGTGCTGTGAGTAGGGCATCATCTTCTGTGAGGTCATGCTTCTTATACTCATCAACAACGGTCTTCCACGTAGCACCATTCTTATCTAGTATCTTTTCTGCAGTCTTAATGCCAACACCCTTGAGACCTTTGTATCCATCAATAGCGTCACCTGTAAGTGTTTGAATGAGGTGAAAGCGTTTAGCTTGCTTTAACTTTGTAGTAGTAATCTCGTCCTTCAGGTGGTTATACCAAGTGATGGGCAGTGTGCCGAAGTCCTTGTCACCGCTAACTGCGATGGTATCCTTGGGGTTCCTAGTGCAGAGAACACCGATGAGGTCATCTGCTTCTAAGTTATCTACAATCAACCCGTTATGGTAGTCATACATATACTCAGTTAATGCCTTGATACACAACGGCTTACGTTTAGCTGAACGATTAGCCTTGTAGTCTGGGTAGAGGTCATGACGGAAGTTGGTCTTACTACTAATGCACGTAATGTAATCAGTAGCTTTCAACCTCTTCATAATAGTCTCAACGAGTTCGTCTACCTTTGCAGTGGCTTCTGCTTCCGATGAATGGAGTGTCCATGTGTCGTCATCCCATTTAGTTTCCACCTCTGATGAAAACGCTGCACGATATATAATCATATCGCCATCTATCATTATTGTTTTACCGCTCATATTTCTTTTTTGAATGTTTCTAGTTTGGTTATAAGTTTGACTAAGTGAATACGTTCTAGGTCTAGCTTACTAAGATTCTGCTTAAGCTCATCAATCTTAACTTCTAAACCCAACACAATAGATTCTTTTACTAAGTGTTCTTTAGCCATTAGTGTGTATCCTTCCAGTTGTTTCCTACTTTATATTCACCATCAAGAGGACACTTGAAGTTCAAGTCATCACCTGCTTTGGTAATTGCTTTGACGAATAACTCTCCAAGAACTGGAGCATCCTTCTCGTCACAACTAAACTGCACCTCATCGTGAACATTAGCGTGCATTAGATAGAACGCTGGAGCTTCAGCTACGAAGTTCACTAAGGCTTGTTTCATTATGACTGCACCTGCTGACTGCAACAGTAAGTTGAGTGCTGAGTGTGCTGAACGACAGGGTAGCTTGCGTCCATCAAGACCGATGAGTGAACCGACTGATGTGACCTTAGCTTCGACTGCTGTTACTAACTTGCTGTATGCTGGAAGGTTCTTCTTGAAGTTACCCTTGAGGCGCTTGCCTTCCTTAGAACTACCCCCAACAATGGAACCAATCTTGGCATCACCTGCACCATAGAGTGTAGCATAGATGAAAGTCTTGGCTTGGTCTCTTGTCTCTAGTCCTGCTGCTTTTTGATTAGCTGTATGGATGTCACCTTCAAGGATAGTCTTAGCGTAATTGCCGTCATCCCAAGGGTATAGATAGTGGGCAAGACATCTTAGTTCTAATCCGCTAGCATCACATCCTACTAATACTTTACCCTCTGGTGCAGTGAATAGTTCTCTACACTCACCACCATAGGGACTACGCACAGATGGGACTTGAGCTACGTTAGGATTTTGATGAGTGCATCGACCGCTGATAGCGCCATTAGTATTTATACCACCATGTATCTTACCATTACGCTCTAACTTAATCCAAGCTTGGTTACCTTCCATGAGTTGTCCAAGTCTTTTGGAGATGGTCAAGAACTGTAGTAGCTTGAGAGACTCCTCAGTGTTAATGTCCTTAAGCACGCTTTCATTTATAGCAGGGCGCTTACCATCAAACGCGGCAGGCTTCCATCCTTGCTCCATTAACCTAGTAGAGATTTGGTCACGACTGTTAGGGTTGAATGGAATAGATTTAGTTTTGCGGTCGCCTCTAATACAATCGTTAGCTTTGTAGCCGACCTCTAGCATAGCTTTCTTTGTAGGAAAGACATCACCGTTTCGGTTCTCCCATTGAAAACTTTTTGTTTCTTCAACGATAGGAGGAAAAGCTTTTTGTAGGTCGGACTCTATCTCACACCTCTCAAGCATCAGCCTCTCCATAAGCTCAACAGCTTTTCTATTATCAAAAGGAAACCCGTTGTATTCTTGGAGACGCATTTGGGTAGCGAACTTATGCTCAAGCTCTATCATTTGTTCTGATGGATGTCTGGACTTTAACCACAGATACAAAGCAGAAGTCACACGAACATCTTGCTCGCAGTAATCTTGCATCTCTTGTGTCCACTGTGACCAGTCCGCTGTCTCACCATAGTTATCCTTGAGGATACCTAGTCGAGTTCCCCAAGCCTTGAGTGAGTGTGAGCCTATTAGCTTAGTGTCAAAGTCTACACGCTTGAAGTCATCGTTGCGTACATCTGGAAAGATGCACCGAGCTAACACCAAGGTGTCTATCACGTTGTCGTGAGTGAACCCATATAACTTCCGTAGGGCAGGGACATCGAACCCTATGACGTTGTGTCCTACAATAGTATTAGCGTTCTTTAACTTCTCAAGTCCTTCTTCAATGTTACCTGCTACTGTGCTGTAGCTGCTCATCTCTTGAGTATATGACTCGTAGATGGATAAACAATGTAGTGTGTCTAGGTCACTGAGTGTTGCCCAGTTTTTAATTCCGTTTGTTTCTATATCAAATGTAAGTGTGTTCATTTCAATTCCGTTAATCGTTCTAGTGGTAATAGGATTCCCTTACTGGAGTTCTTGTCTCCACCTCGCTTATCCATAGTGCTTCCCTTCATTGGCTCTATTATCTCTTTGAGTTTGGTTGTCTCAATGAAGATGAAAAGATTCTCGAAAGCAAAGCACCAGTAGTCTGCCTCGGAGCGAGAGATACCAGAGGGCTTGCCCCTTGATTCATATTCGATATATAAGTTGCCAGTAGTTTTTGCTTTAAGGTCGCGTTTGACCTCAATCTTTTTGTCTTGTAAAAGGTCAGCCACTTGCTTCTCAGCAACTTGTCCCACCTTGAGGTCGTATCTGAAGTTTGAACAATATTCCATAATCTAAAAATAATTTTCACCTGTGTCTCCCTCTGTTAATTTTTCCTCTGTTAAACGTCCTGTCTCTGGCTGCCACCTCAAGTTGCAAGCAACACCAGTATCACCACTGAATCTATTCTTCAGAACTCTTACTGATGTGAGGTGTTTGTTTTCTGCGTCTTGTTGGTTTCGCTCTAAGCCAATAACCATATCGCTTAGTTGTGCGATACCTGCCGACCCGCGTAGTTGTGCCACCGATGTAGTTGCACCATCTTCGTGTCCTCTACCTTCTGGTCGCTTCAAGTGACTGACAAGTATGACACCCATCTTGCACTCCTCGACCAAGGCACGAAGCTTTGTCATTAGGTTGTCTATCATCCGACGCTCATCACCTTCAGAGCTACCTGAGATAACGATTGAGATCAT
>VMHT01015475.1_pt1 | contig 14928 bp, 11 predicted proteins | sample 4693611 | NCBI WGS metagenome assembly VMHT01 (sample SAMN12280063, study PRJNA550983) | marine metagenome | isolation source: seawater sampled from same location over 5 years 0.02-0.2 micron viral filtrate | place: USA: collected off the coast of southern California halfway between the port... ... | reverse complement strand
CTGCTTTTGAAGAAGCAATTACTACATATGGAAATGAATTATATGCATATAGAGTAAGAGAAAATTTTTTATCTTTAAATGGTTCTTCTACTTTAATTGAATCTAATGGTCAAATAATAAAACCTAATATGGGTGGGGTAGTAAGAATTACCCAACAATATGGAGAAGAAGCAGGTGTTGGTGGAACAGTTACTTACCACACAGGTTCTTTAAATTTAACAGCCTCAGTTCAAGACTATGATATGAATGCTTGGGCAGAAGCTAATACAAATATTACACCAGGAGATAGAATAGAATTAAAAAGAATATTTTATGAAGCACAACCTGCAATAACAAGATATTTTGACCCTTATGCGGGAACAGGTACTGGTATGATAGATTTAATGGATTCATTTGGTTGGGGTAATTATTCACCAGCTATTAATTTTTTATTAATGCCTATAAATTATGATTTACAGGTATTGCAAGCAATAGAATTTAATGACCAAATAAGAAAATCAAATTATTCATTCGAGTTAGTAAATAACAGATTAAGAATATTCCCTATTCCATCAGCAGGTTCATTTGCAGCAAATGCAGGTAAATTATATTTTGAATATATTTTTGAATCAGATAGAAATAATCCTTATCAAAATGGTCTTAATAAAGTAACAGATGTATCAAACGTTCCATTTGAAAATCCTAATTATGATACTATAAATTCAATAGGTAGACAATGGATATTTGAATATACTTTAGCATTATGTAAAGAAATGTTAGGATATATAAGAGGAAAATATTCAACTATCCCAATACCAGATGCTGAAGTAACATTAAACCAATCAGATTTACTATCTTCGGCTAATGAAACAAAAACAGCATTAATAGAAAGATTAAGGGGATATTTTGATGAAACTTCTAGAGATAAATTATTAGAAAGAAGATCATTAGAAGGAGATTATTTAGAAAAGGAATTAAATAAGATTCCTTATACAATATACATAGCATAATATGGCTTTATACGGAGGTCAACGAGATATTAGTCTATTTAGACATGTGAATCGAGAATTAATAGGTGATATTATTTCTCAGGAAGTTGTATATTATAAATTAAAATTAGAAGAAACAAAATTTAATCTATATGGTGAAGCTGCAGAGTCTAAATATTATCAAAGAGGTGTTATACTTAGTTGTTTAACAGATAGATCACCACAAGAATATCCAGATGATGAATTAGGTGTAAGATACTACCAAAACATTGATTTCCGTTTTTTACGTGATGATTTATTAGCTAGAAACTTAGTCTTCAATGAAAACTTTGATCAAGGAGATTATTATGGAGCTGATTTAGTTCCTGAAGTAGGAGATATAATATTCTTTTATGGAGGTTATTATGAAGTAGATGATATAATATCAAACCAATATTTTGTAGGTAAAGATCCAGATTATGATTATGCTAAAAACCCAATAAATCCAGGATTAGCTAATTTTGGTAGTGACATTTCAGTTATATGTAAAACACACTATCAACCAGCAAATAAAGTACAATTAGAAAGGGCAGGAATAAATGGCTAAAAATTATAGAAAACCAGTACCAAAGTCTCAAAGAGAAATATCTGAAGGTTTACAAAAACCTTATGGAAAAATTACTGAAGGTAATCCAAATAAAGCTAATGTAAAAAATCAAACAATTCCTACTAATGAAGCTAATTTAGATTTTAACAGGTCTGATAATATGTCTTTTAAAGGAGACAAAGAAAAAATTCTTTCTATTGGTATAAAAGATTTAGATGAAGCTATAATGTATTATTTTAATAATGTAATTAAACCTACAGTAATACAAAATAATGAAAGAACACCAGTTCCAATAATATATGGTTCACCTGAAAGATGGAAATCAATACAAAAAGATGCATATTATAGAGATAAAAAGGGTGCCATAATGATGCCAATAATAATGTTTAAAAGAGATTCATTAGAAAAAAATAGAAATTTAGGAAGGAAATTAGATGCTAATGAACCTAATCTTTATACTTTTTTTCAAAAATCTTATAATGATAAAAATTTTTATAGTAATTTTAATATTTTAAATAATAGAATACCAACAAAACAACAAATAGCAAATGTTATTCCTGATTGGGTTAACTTAACTTATAGTTGTATTGCACAAACCTATTATGTAGAACAATTAAATAAAATAATAGAAGCCATAAACTACGCTTCTGATTCTTATTGGGGAAATCCTGATAGGTTCAAATTTCGAGCAAGAATAGACAGTTTTACTACCATTACCGAATTACAACAAAGTCAGGAAAGACTAGTAAGAGGTACATTTCAATTAAATTTATACGGGTATTTAGTACCTGAAGTTATACAAAAAGATCTTAATTCTATTAAGAAAGTTAATTCAAAATCAAAAATTATTTTCCAAATGGAAACTGATTCAATGCCCGAAAGATACGAACAAAGAGTCACAAAACTTCCAGATGGAAGAGATAGTGTAGGTAGAAGTGGAGAAGAGGTAAATTCTTAATAAAAAGAATTAACCAGTAAGTTATATTTTGATATTTATAATTAGTAAACTGATAAAATTATGCCTACATTTGCAAGATTTCTTGACCAAGTTCCTGTAAATCCTTATGAACCTGAAGGATCCTCAAAATCTATTAACACAGGTTCATTTATGGTTACTGGTTCTGCAGCCGGAAACGTTTTAACATTCACCAAAGGAGATGCTTCTACCTTTAATTTAACTGTAGCAGCTACTGCTAGTTCAGCTAATGCTGTAGTAACTGCCTCGGTTTCTGCTAGTACAATGACTTTTACTAAAGGTGATGCTAGCACATTTGATGTTGCTTTACCAACAAGTTCTGGAGGAGGAACAGATGTTATAGCTAATCCAACAGGAAGTGCTTCTATAGCACTCTCTTCATTAAGAGTTGGAAATGTAAATTATGAAATAAGTGGAAGTGGGGGAACTGATATAACATACAATTCAGATGTTTCCCAAGTAGTTCAAAATATAGTAGTACAAGATTTTGACAATGATGTTATTGTTAATTTTAATGCAGGAACTTTAACATTTATATTTGGTACACCTACTGCACCAACCCCAGCATTAAATAATACAGGAGATGCTTTTGCTACAGACAGATTTAATAAAGTATTTGATACATATGATGTTGTAGGATCATTTAATTTAGGAGCTTATACATTAATAAGTGCTTCATTATTAGAAACTACAGCAGGAAGTGAAGCTACATTACAGGGACCAGTAGGAACTGGAACTAGTTTATCAGTTTCACCTAACACTACAGGATCAAGATCTTATAGATTAAATATCACTTCAAGTAATCCATCAGATGGATCAATTGTTTCATCTTCTGTAGATCTTAATTTAACTGTTACCAAATTAGCAGCAGATGTTCCAACTGTATCAACTACAGCAACAGCTCAATTAGGTGTTGGTTCAAATCAAATAGAAGTAGGAGCTACAGGAACTATATCTTATACCTCATCTAGAGGTTCAAATGAAAGAAATTGGGTATTTGTTGATATGGATATGAATTATCCTCATTTCCCAGCAGGACCTGTACCATCAAATGTTAGTGGAAGTGTTAGCTTAGGCAGTTATGGAGAAGATCAACAATTCTCAATAAATGCAACAGCAGCCTATTCATCTTCGGGTACAAATGGAGATGATAACTCCCCAGCATTAAAACCAAGTAATTCTGCTTTAGCATCTAGAACCTCAGCTAATACAGTTTATACTAGAATTAGAAGTGTAAGAGTTGGAGCTTCAGCTCAAGTAGGATTTACAGATAGTGAATTATATGATTTAGCTTCTTGGGATACAACATTAGGAGGAACTATTGGACCTATATCAAAAGGAACTACGGATCCAAATGGTTACAATGCAGATATTACATGGACAGGAGACAAATATCAATATATAGTGTATGATTCTTCTAGAGCTGATTTAGCAAGTATTAAAGAAAGATCTACTTCATTTGATGTACTACCTACTACTTTTGGAGGAGCAGTATATGCAACTGTTGGAGGATATAAAATTTATAAATCAACAACACTACAAGCAGGATACGCAGGTACAACTGCAGAATATGTTTTAGCAACTTAAAAAATTAAATAAAATGCCAATAGTATTACCAGCGGGATTTCAAATAACTAATAATGAACCAGTAGATTCAAGGATGACAGTTGCCGATCAGGCAGCAAGATTATCTTTTAGTGCTGTAAATGTATTTAATGGTTTAATCGTATTTCAAAGAGACACAAATGAACTTTATGTATTAACAGATACAGGTTCTTACAACTTAAATTCTGGTTGGAAATTAATAGGAAGTGGATCAGGAAGTGTACCATCAGGAACAGTATCATCATCGGCACAAATAGTAGCAGGACTACCTTCTGGTACAATTTCAGGATCTTCACAATTGCCTTCAGGCATTGTTTCTAGCTCAGTACAAACAATATCTAATTTAGGAGGAACAGGAATTTTATCAGGATCAACATCAGTACCCTCAGGAACAGTATCATCATCAGCACAAATAGTAGCAGGTTTACCTTCAGGTACAGTTTCAGGTTCAGTTCAAGTATTAGGAGGAAGTGGTGTTTTGTCTGGTTCAATATCATCTCAATTACCTTCAGGGGTTGTTTCATCTTCTGTACAAACCATATCTAATTTAGGTGGAACAGGAATTTTATCAGGATCAACATCAGTACCTTCAGGAACAGTTTCAAGTTCAGCACAAACAATTGCTAACTTAGATGGTACAGGAATTTTATCAGGATCAACATCTGTACCATCAGGAACAGTATCATCATCGGCACAAATAGTAGCAGGTTTACCCTCAGGAACAGTTTCGGGTTCAGTTCAAGTTTTAGGTGGGACAGGAATTTTATCAGGATCTATTTCTTCACAATTACCTTCAGGAACAGTTTCAAGTTCAGCACAAACAATTGCTAACCTGCCTTCAGGTACAGTTTCAGGTTCAGTTCAAGTATTAGGAGGATCGGGAGTTCTATCAGGATCTATATCATCCCAGTTACCCTCAGGAGTTGTTTCAAGTTCAGTCCAAACTATAGCAAATTTACCTTCGGGCACAGTTTCAGGTTCAGTTCAAGTATTAGGAGGATCAGGAGTTTTATCAGGATCTATTTCTTCACAACTACCTTCGGGAGTTGTTTCTGGTTCAGTTCAAACAATTGCTAACTTGGGTGGAACAGGGATTTTATCAGGATCAACATCAGTACCTTCAGGAACAGTTTCAAGTTCAGCACAAACAATTGCTAATTTACCTTCAGGTACAGTTTCGGGTTCAGTTCAAGTTTTAGGTGGGACAGGAATTTTATCAGGATCTATATCATCCCAGTTACCTTCAGGGGTTGTTTCATCTTCTGTACAAACTATAGCAAATTTACCTTCAGGCACAGTTTCGGGTTCAGTTCAAGTATTAGGAGGAAGTGGTGTTTTATCAGGATCTATTTCTTCACAATTACCCTCAGGAGTTGTTTCAGGTTCGGCACAAACAATTGCTAACTTAGATGGAACAGGAATACTTTCGGGATCAACATCTGTACCCTCAGGAACAGTATCATCATCAGCACAAATAGCAGGATTAGGATATATAAATCAAACTGAAACAAGTTCAATGTCTGTAGCAAGTTCATCAGTTGCTGATGTTGCAATAATAGCTACTTATACATCTGAATGGACTTTAGGAGCAAATGGTTCTTCAGATTATACGTTTACAGGGCCAGGTTTAACTGGAGCTGAAAATGATCCAATAATATATTTAATTAGAGGCCAACAATATAAGTTTACTAATAATATGGGTGCTCACCCATTTAGAATACAATCTACCATTACAGGTTCAGCAGGTACTGCTTATAATGATGGTGTAACAAATAATAATGTTTCAAATGGAACCTTATTATGGAATGTACAATTTGATACTCCAGATGTTTTATACTATCAATGTACTTCACATCCAGCTATGGGTGGTAAAATTATTATTTTAAATACTGGTTCAGGAGCATCTATCCCATCAGGAACAGTATCATCATCTGCACAAATAATAGCAGGTTTACCTTCAGGTGTAATTTCAGGATCTTCACAGTTACCTACAGGAATTATTTCGGGATCTTCACAATTACCTTCAGGTATTGTTTCTAGCTCAGTTCAAACAATTGCTAATCTAGATGGTACAGGAATACTTTCAGGATCAACATCAGTACCCTCAGGAACAGTATCATCATCAGCACAAACAATTGCTAACTTAGATGGTACAGGAATTTTATCAGGATCAGTTTCAGTTCCATCAGGAACAGTTTCAAGTTCAGCTCAAACAATATCTAATTTAGGTGGAACAGGAATATTATCAGGATCTGTAACAAGTGCTTCATATTCTGTTACTTCATCTTTTATGGTATTTGATGGTAATAGAGCTATTTCAAATCAATATCAACCTACAGGGATATATGGTGAAAATTATGGAACTAATAATGTAGTAGATTTCTTAGAACAAGCATATTTTGCAAATACTCCTCCTGTAATTGATTCTTTAGTATTTGATGTAGATGAATATTCAGCTCAAAGTACTACAGTAGGTACTATAGCATATACAGATCCAGAAGGTGTAGTAACATTCCAAACTCAAAGTTCATACACAACTGATGATTTTAGAGTAGCTAGTAATGGTGTAATATCAGTTCAAACAACTTTATTAACAGAATCCTTAGAAAATGATAACTCACAGGGATATGATGCAGTATTATTCCCAGTTAGAGGTACTGATATAAATGGAGCTACAGTAGATAAAAATTTATATATTAGAATAGCAGGTAATACAGCACCTGTTTTTAGAGAAACTAGTATAGGAGGTAATGTATTATCCACAAACTTTACAGCTTCATTATCAGAAAGTTCAGCTGCAGGAGCTAAATCAAATGGCACCGTTTATTTCACAGATATAAATAGTGATACAATCACAATACAAACAGGATCCTTATCTACAGCATTTAATAATGCTTTTACTTTAACAATTAATGCTACTAATGTAGTTTTAACACAAACTACATCTTCACTAGATTATGATACAAACCCAAAATATGAGTTTGTTTTAACAGCAAGTGATGAACATTATCAAAGTGGACAAGACCCAACATCTATAACTTATTTACCTTATCAAATTAGAGTATTAGATAATGCTACCCCAACCATCAATGATCAACAATTTGATATTAATGAAAATGTTAATGTTAATAATGGTCAAGGTTTAGTAAGTGGTGAGTACAGAAATGTAGGACAACTTTCAGCAGATGGTAATGATGTAGGAGATGTAATTACTTATTCAAATTTTACACTACAATCTTTATCAATAGATGGTGTAAACGTTCCTATAGGAACATATACAGGTGGAGGTCAATCGGATCCAACAGAAGATGCTTTTGAAATAACATCAGCAGGATATATTACTAGAAAAAATGGTGTATTTGTTAATTCAGATTTAATAAATAAATATGTTTACCAAGTAACAGTTAGAGATCAATATGATCCAGGAACTGACACAGCATTAATTGATATAGACATAGATGATGATACAGCTCCTTCTATAAATAAAAATTGGAGTACAAGAGCTTATATAATAGAATCAGCAGAAACAAATGATTTTGCTTATACTAATACTAATGGATACACTGGAACAGTAGCTAGAAATACAAGTACATATAGTGTTCAAAATGAAACAGTAACATGGACTATTAATAGCCCTTCAAGCGTACTTGATTTTAATGGAACTCAACAAATATTTGCAGCTTCAGACATTAGTGGATCATATACAGACGGTGATCTTATTAATTTTAGTGTAACAGCTTCAAACACATTTGGAACAGAAAATAGACAATCTTATACTATAGAAGTATCAGAAAATCTTGCCCCAAGTGTAGCATTTAGTTTAGGAGCGGGTGGATTTACAGGTTCTCAATCCCCAGGAACAACAATAGGAACAATAAATGTTTCAGATTCACAAGGAGAAAATATTGAAAGTTTAACCTTATCAGGAACAGATGCAGGTAGCTTTACTCTAGGGCCTAATCCAGGTGCAGGTTCTTCAAGAACTTGGAATTTAAATGTAGGAGCTAGTTCATTACAAACTGGATCTTACAGTTTAAATGGTGTAGGTACTGATGCTTACGGAAAATCAACTACTCAACCAATATCAATTACTATAGCAGCACCAGCTGCAGCAGACACAGGATATGTTTATACTATGGACTTAAATGCTGATTTTGATTTTGCTTTTGGTATATCTTCTAGAAGTGGTGCAACACCTCCAGTTCCAACAGTAGCTACTACTTATGGACTTTTAGATAGTGTTGTAAACTCTGATACTTTAGGAGATGCTTCTATTAATTTTTCATATGGAGGTCCTTATCAATCAGTAAGAAGATTAGATGATACAGGAACTACACCTGACAATTTAATATCAGGAAGTAACCTTGGAGCAGGTACAAGTGGATTCCAAAGAGTAATAGTATTTATACCTAATGGTGGAAATATGACTGAATTACCTACAAGTTTTACAACAAGTGATCCAAATTCAGGTAACTCTACTTCAGGACAATTTGTAAATTTTGTTTCTGTAGAAAATTCATTCCAAAATTCAACTGGAGGGTTAGATAATGATATTAAAGAAACCCAAGTATTAAACTTAACATTAGGCACTGCAGTAAATGGGTATACAAACTGGTATATGATAGCAACAACAGATCGATTTAATTCAACTGATGGTAATATTTATATGAGAATGATACCTGCAAACGCAGCAAGTGGTTCTGTACCAACCTAATAACTAAATAAAAATTAAAAAATGGCAATATCAGTACCAGAGAATTTAGTCTTAGCCGCAAGTGCTACCGGTTCACTCCCCTTAGCGGATATTAAATATATTAAAGGAGCCTTTAAAATATTTGAGACTGCTGCAGAAATGCAGAATGCAATTGTAGAACAAGTTACAGATAATCAAATAGTTTGGTTAGAGGCTAGTTCTTCATTATATCAGGCTACTATAAATCCAGCTAACCCACCAATTTCATTTTTCCCCACAGTAACTTGGAATTCTTTTTCATTTCCAGGTGGTGGAGGAAGTGTAAATACTGGTTCATTAATGACAACTGCATCGGCAGCATTAAATGTCCTAACATTTACCAAAGGTAATGGAGATCAATTCTCAGTTACAATAGATACTGGTTCGGGAGGAAGTGGAACACCAGGTTCACCAGCTAACTCAGTACAATTTAATGATGCAGGTAGTTTTGGAGGAGATTCTAAATTTTTATTCAATAAAACTACAGGTTTAACTCAAATAAGTGGTAGTTTTCAAATTACTAGTTCAGTATCTGATGATGTCTTTATTATTAAGAGCGGAGATACTGACTTATTTAAGGTACAGAATAATGGAGTAGTTGTATTTGCTTCTCAATCTTCTTTACCAACAGCGGTAGAAGGAGGAATGGTATACTCTGCTTCAGCTTTTTATGTAGGAGTAGAATAGATAACGTATTTATAATTGATATTTAAATCGATTTAATAAAAAAATTAATTGTATCAAAGTGGTACAATTACTTTTAGAAAAACAAAAAACAATTATTAATAATTAAAATTTAACAATTATGGCAACATGGAAAAAAGTAGTTGTATCAGGTAGTTCGTTAGCTCAGTTAGATAACAGTACCACCAACTACATAACTTCGGCGGGTGCACCAGTACAAAGTGTATCAGGTCAAACAGGAACTGTAACAACGACTCAGATATTAGCTGGTTCGACTGTTCTTTCAGGTTCCTTCCCATCTGCACCTGTAACAAGTGTAGCAGGTCAAACGGGAGTAGTAACGCAAACCCAAATATTTGCAGGATCAGGAGCACTATCAGGCTCAGATTCAATGACTATTGCGGGTAGCACAGTAGCATTAGGTGGTTCAATTACAGCCGATACTATTGCAGGTCAAATCAGTAATGACACTATTACTAACGCTCAGTTAGCGAATGAAGGAATGACCATTGCAGGTAACTCAGTAAACTTAGGTGGATCAGTTTCACAAGCAAATATATTAGCTGGTTCGACTGTTCTTTCTGGATCATTCCCATCTGCACCAGTAACAAGTGTAGCAGGTCAGACAGGAGTAGTAACACAGACTCAAATATTAGCTGGTTCAACTGTTCTTTCAGGTTCTTTCCCTACAGCACCAGTAACAAGTGTAGCAGGTCAAACAGGAGTAGTAACACAGACTCAAATATTTGCAGGATCAGGAGCATATTCAGGATCTAATTCAATGACTATTGCAGGACAAACAGTAGCATTAGGAGGATCAATTACAGCGGATACTATCGCTGGCCAAATTAGCAACGATACTATTACCAATGCTCAATTAGCAAATGAAGGAATGACCATTGCAGGTAACTCAGTAAACTTAGGTGGTTCAGTTTCACAAGCAAATATATTAGCTGGTTCAACTGTTCTTTCAGGTTCTTTCCCTACAGCACCAGTAACAAGTGTGGCAGGTCAGACGGGAGTAGTAACACAGACTCAGATATTAGCTGGTTCAACTGTTCTTTCAGGTTCTTTCCCTACAGCACCAGTAACAAGTGTGGCAGGTCAGACAGGAGTAGTAACACAGACTCAGATATTAGCTGGTTCAACAGTATTATCAGGTTCGTTCCCAAGTGCATTCATTTCTTCTGTAACAGATACTTCAGGCCAAACTGGTATTGATTTTACAGTAAATGCAGGAGCATTATCAGCAGTAGCTGTTGGATTAGGAACTAGTGATGATGTTGAATTTTCAAACTTAACAGTTTCAGGTGATTTAAGTGTAGCAGGAACTGCTTCATTTAAAAACGCTACAAACTTAAACGTAGCGGATCAATACATCTCAATGAACTCAGGTTCAGCAGGAGCTGCTAATGATTCTGGTGGTATAGTAGTACTACAAGATGGTCCTAATGGTGAATTATTCGGTTGGGCAGATGCAGCTGCATCAGCAATTGGTGGTCAAAGATGGGGTATTAAAACCAACTTTAACCCAAGTTCAACTGGTAATTTTGATCCAGATGCTTATATGGCAGCTGTATTAAAAGGACAAGATAATGTTAATAGTGCCTCAGGCATTGCAGCTATTGATAGTACTTACAACAGAAAAGGTAATATTTATGTAGCAAGTAATTTGGAGGATATTTGGATTTATTCTTAATATTACATAATAACAATTAACCAAATAAGGGCTGTGTTGCATAAATGCAGCCCTTTTTTTAATAAAATTTTTAAATATGGGTTTTAAAGCAAAAAATATAAAATCACCTAATAAGGTATCATCATCAGTGAATTTAAAAAAAGTTAAAGTAGATTTGGATAAGCGAGAACTTAGTCTTATATTAAATGGAGTTAAAAATTCCAACTTCCAAGGTAAGGATGTTCAAGGAGTTTTTAATTTAGTATTAAAATTACAAAACGCATATTCAAAATTATAAAAAATGGAATTAAATATCAATGATTACAGAGTCCTAATAGGAGCTGTACAAAGTCTTAATATTAAAGGATCAGATGCTATTTATATGGCAAGTTTACTAAATAAACTACAAGATCAAGTTAGCAGATTAGAGATAGAATCTCAAGAAGGAAAAGATTTTGATTCTCCAAAATCAGAAACCACACCAGAATCTAAACCTAAACCTAAAAAATAATATTTATAGTCATGGAAAAAACAGTTTTAAATAAAGAAGAAATTACAGAATTAAAAGAAATTCAAGATCTTCAAAATGGTTTATTATATAGATTAGGTCAAATTGAGTACCAATTAAGAAATTTAAATAAAACTAAAGAACAAACATCTTTAGAATTATCATCCTCAGAACAAGAATCAGCTAAATTAGCGAAAAAATTAGAGGAAAAGTATGGGGTAGGAACAGTAAATATAGAAAGCGGCGAATTTATTAAAGCTTAATCAATTTTTACACCCTTCTCCAGTATTTATAAACAAAATAAACTTATTATAAAATGGCAGAAGTACTTTTATCCCCAGGTGTATTAGCAAGAGAAAATGACTCTTCACAAGTATCCTCACAACCAATAGAAGCTGGTTGTGCTATAGTGGGTCCTACCGTAAAAGGTCCAGTTAATATCCCAACAATAGTAACATCTTACTCAGATTACCAAAATAGATTTGGTACAGTTGTAGAAAGTGGTAGTAATGAATATACTTACTTTACTTCTGTATCTGCATACAATTATTTTCAACAAGGAGGAGATTCATTACTAGTAACTAGAGTAGTTAGTGGTTCTTATACTAGTGCTACTAGTTCTAAAATTGAAAACTCTGATACAGCGGTAGCAGGAGCAAAAGCAGCAGCATCATTTAATTATTTAGTTCCTGCTGTAAATTATGGATTAAATATAAATACTCCAACAACAAATCCAATGTTTATTTCTTCTTCTTTTAGTTACAATCTTCCAGGAGCTGACTTGTATTATTATACAGGTTCACAAGCTGGATTTGTAGGTAAAGTAAATGAAATAATTGGATCTTCAGGAACTAATGAAATTATTATAAATGAAGATGGTGGAGCAGCATTATCTATAACAGCTTCAGTTGCTGGAATCTTATTTAATGGTTCAACTGTTAAATCTGGTTCACAAAATGCTTTACTTCAAGGAAATGGTGTAACAATAGCTACTTTAGCTGGAGGAACAGCTTCAACCTTTAATTCAACTTTAGAATTAGAAACATTAGCTGTAGGAGCAATACAAAACAATACTTCAACAGAAGGTTCTAGAGGACAATTAGCTAGTGGTACTAAAGATAATGTTAGATGGGAAGTAATATCCCCAGATACATCCTCAGGTACATTTAGTCTTTTAATTAGACAAGGAGATGATATTACTAGCCAGAAAAAAGTACTAGAAACTTGGACTAACTTATCCTTAGATCCAAATGCTTCAAATTATGTATCAAGAGTAATAGGAGACCAAAAACAATCAGTAAAAACTGATGGTACTACTTATTATTTACAAATGGAAGGACTATATGCTAATGCTTCTAGATATGTAAGAGTAAAATCAGTAAATTCTAAAACATTAAATTATTTTGACAATGCTGGAGACCCAAAATCTCAATATACTAGCTCTATTCCTGTAGCTGGTTCAGGTTCGTTTGGAGCTGCTTTAGGTATTGATTTTAATAATATAAGTGCTAATTTTAACCAAAATATTAATGCTACTAACACTCAAGGTTTAATAGGAAGTAACTATACTACAGCATTAAATTTATTAGCAAATAAAGACGAATTCCAATATAATGTTCTTTCAATCCCTGGATTATATAGAGAAGATTATGCATCTCAAATTTCATCAATGGTTAATAATTGTCAATTTAGAGGTGATTCAATAGCAGTAATAGATGGTGTTGCTTATGACAAATCAATAACAGCGGCAAAAACACAAGCTGCAGGAGTTGATTCCTCATATGCTGCTATGTATTGGCCTTGGTTACAAACAATTGATCCTGATTTAGGAGATCAAGTTTGGGTACCAGCTTCAGCAATGATGCCAGGAGTATTTGCTTATAACGATTCAGTTTCAGAAGCATGGTTTGCACCTGCAGGATTAAATAGAGGTGGATTATCATCAGTAATAAGAGCTGAAAGAAAATTAACTAATGGTAATAGAGATGAACTATACCAAGCAAACATCAACCCAATAGCTACATTCCCAAACACAGGAGTAGTAGTATTTGGACAGAAAACATTACAGAAAAAAGCTAGTGCTTTAGATAGAGTAAATGTTAGAAGATTATTAATTGCTCTTAAAGGATTCATTTCTCAAATAGCAGATAATTTAGTATTTGAACAAAATACGATAGCTACAAGAAATAATTTCTTAGCACAGGTTAACCCATACTTAGAAAGCGTACAACAAAGACAAGGATTATATGCCTTTAAAGTAGTAATGGATGATAGTAATAACACACCAGATGTTATAGATAGAAATCAATTAATTGGGCAAATATATTTACAGCCAACCAAAACAGCTGAATTTATATACCTAGATTTCAATGTATTACCAACTGGAGCAGTATTTCCATCATAAAAGCTAAAAAAATTAATATTTATAATAAATTAACAGAACATGCCAGTAATAGATCCAAATGAAATATTTTTTACCGCTTTTGAGCCAAAACAAGCTAATAGGTTTATCCTATACATGGATGGCATACCAAGCTTTATAGTAAAAGGGGTAAGTGCAGTATCACTAACACAAGGTGAAGTAATATTAAACCACATAAACATTCAAAGAAAAGTAAAAGGTAAAACTACTTGGAATGATATCACAATGACATTATTCGACCCAATTACACCTTCAGGTGCTCAAGCAGTAATGGAGTGGGTAAGACTACATCACGAATCTGTAACAGGTAGAGATGGTTATTCTGATTTCTATAAGAAAGATCTAAGATTAGACGTATTAGGTCCAGTAGGTGATATAGTTTCTGAATGGATACTAAAAGGCGCTTTTGTTAAAGAAGCAACATTTGGAGATTACAACTGGGACACTGAAAACGAAGCAAAACAAATAGAAGTAACGTTAGCAGTAGATTATTGTGTATTAAATTTCTAATAAAGATTTAAATATTTTATTAAAGGGAGCTTGGCTATGTCAAGCTCCTTTTTTATATTGATATTTATAATAAATTAAAGTTATTAATAAATAAAAGATTATGGCCGAATTTAAGTTACCTACTGAAGAAGTAGAATTACCCTCAAAAGGATTATTATATCCTAAAGAAAACCCTCTATCATCTGGTAAAATAGAAATGAAATATATGACCGCAAAGGAAGAGGATATTTTAACTAATCAAAATTACATTCAAAAAGGT
>VMHT01224050.1_pt1 | contig 14930 bp, 10 predicted proteins | sample 4693611 | NCBI WGS metagenome assembly VMHT01 (sample SAMN12280063, study PRJNA550983) | marine metagenome | isolation source: seawater sampled from same location over 5 years 0.02-0.2 micron viral filtrate | place: USA: collected off the coast of southern California halfway between the port... ... | reverse complement strand
TACATAACGATAAATGTCTCCTATAGGAGCTTTTGAAGGAATAATTTCAACTTTATCACCTAAAAGATCTTTATAAATACCCCAAATTTCTAATGATTGTTCTTGGCCAATACCATCTCTAACTCCAGCACCTACATAGATAATAAGTTTATCTATTTCAGGGTATGATTCTAATGTTTTTTTAACTACATCAAAATGACCTTTTGTAGGAGGTTTAAAACCACCCCCATACAAAGCTGTTACACTTTCTTGTTCAAGTAAAGGACGAATTAATTCTCTAACTAACTGGTTCATGAAGTTAAGAATGACTTAAGTTTTGATTGAGCTTCTTCAGTAGAAACAATTTGTTGAACCATATTACCTACTTCTTCCTTAGACATTAGTTTACGAATCTCATCTTCTGTTTTTTTCTTTCTTTCTATAGAACGAGCTTTTTCTTTATCTGTTTTAGGTTTAGTATCTTTTGGAGTGTAAGGTGTAATATACTTATCAATAATATCATCTAAATTTTGAGCATCAACTAAACCTTTATCTGTAGTAGTTGCAGTAAATTTTTCCCCAAATAAATTAAGATAAGGAATAAAATTTTTAGTTACATTAGCCCAAGTTTGCATTACAATACCTGGCATTAGGCTTCTGTCTTTACCTCCAGAACGTTCAAATCTTTCTTCATTTCTTTTTAAAGATTTTTCAAGTGAAGCATAGACATAAACCATAAATACCTCATAACCAGCGGATTCTAGAGTATTTTTAAGTTCTTCTGTTTTTTTATATGAAGCAGCAGTCCCATCAATTACAATATTTTTCCGATCTTCAATTTCTCGAGCTAATTTACCTTGATATGATTTCATTGCGGCTTGCATTGCTTTAGCAGATTTACTTCTACCTTCAGCATCAGCATTTTTTAAATCTAAAGATACATTAGCATCTTTTAAATTTTTTATAAAGTCATCATCTATATTAAGTGTAGAAAGCCCCATTCCTGAAATGATATCACCTGCGACTGAGGATTTACCTGCACCCGGGGCACCAGCTAGAATAACAGCTTTAGGGGCATCTTTTGCCTCTGAGAGAATTTTTACTAATGAAATCATAAACGCGCGTTTATAATAAATATTATAAGTTCCTTTTAGCTGATGTTTTAAATTCAGTAAATATAGGAGAATGTCTTGGATTTTCTAAATCAAATAATTTTTTAACAGTCATAAAAATATCAATATTTTCTTCTTGTGTACGTTTTGATTCATACATTTCCCATCCTTTACCTTGCATTTTACCTTCAGCACCCTTACGTTTACTAGATTTTAACCAAAGAACTCCATAACGATCTGCTTTTTTACCATAACATTCTTCGTAGCATTTACCATAAACTGCAGTTTGTAAATCATATGTTGTTTGAAGATGATTTGATGTTTTAAAATCAATAATCCATAATTCACCATCAATTTCACATACCATATCACAAGTACCTGCTACTTTAATTTCATCTGAAAATAAATGGACTTCAGTTTCGATTAGTTTTGGATTATATTCTTCCCAAAAATCAACAAAACGTAAAAACATTTGCCATACTAGTGGATCATATTTTGGATAACCTGTTGATGATAAAAAATTTAATTCTTTACCATTTAAATAATCCTCAATCATTTCATGAGTTTCAGTACCCTGTTCTCCTGCTTTTTTAACAATATAATCAGCAGAATATCCTACTTTTTTTAACCAATCATCAAAAAATTTACCTTTAGGATATGACCCCAAAACATAAGTAATTGATGGATAATATTTCCCATTTCTACGATAATACCGAGAATCTGGCATTGTAATTTGTTGAGCATCCTCTGAAATTTCAAGGATTCTGTTGTAAGAATGTTTAATGTTTCTCTTACTCATACGAATTGTAATTTTTTAGCCATTAAATCATATTGATTTAAAGGCAAAGTAGTTTGAATGAGATTGGTAATTGAGTTGAATCCCATCTCTGATGGGTCTTTTTCTTCAAGATCAACCAGGTAAACTTCTTTACCTTCATCCATTAGGTATTCACAAAACTTAACGGCATCTTTTTGAGCGTCTTTATCTAAAGCTATATATATTTTTTGCACCTGTGAGGTAACAATTTTTTTCATTAATTCTTTTTGTATATGTTTTCCTAAAAGTGGAATAGCATTACGCTTAATAGCTAATGCATCAAACATACCTTCACATAAAATAAGTGGAGAAGACCAATTAATAAATAATTCAAAAGGTACAATATCCTTACTCATTGGAGGATTTTTATATTTAACAGGGCTATGCTCGTTAAAGTTACGGGCCACGAAGTAATTTAGCGTTCCTTCATGGGAATACGATGGTATAATAATCATCTTATCATAGACACCACCCTCGCAATAACCAATATTATAACGCAGTATATCCGCTTTAGTTACTTTACGACGTTTGAGATAAGCTAAAGCTTGTCTTCCAGTCATATCACTTTTACTAATTTGAGTAAATGCTTTAAATTCTTTAGGTAATTTAACTGCTTCAACTTTTATATTTGTATTTTTGTAATCTACATAAGATACGTGTTTTTTAATTTCAGCAATTTTGTCTGATGGGGCTTTAGCTTGTTTAAGTAGAGTAACTAGATTAGTACCTTTTTTATTACAAACCCAACAATGCCATGGGTTTTTCTTTCCTTCGGAAAAATTAATTTCTAATTTGGGTTTAGTATGATGGCAAAAAGGACATTGGTGTGCCTGATTACCTCTTGCAGTTGGTTTTCCAACTCCTAAAACCGAATTTACGATATTAACTAATAAATGGTTTACCATATAGGTAAATGTACGGAGAATTATTTAAATAACCTAGTTATTATAATGTAAAATTAATACCTAAACTTAAACGATTAGGACCTGTAAGTCCAAGAGTAGAGGTAAATAATAAATGATTATATTTGTAATCTAAACCAACACCAAAAGTACTGGTTATTTTTCTTTCACCTAGTATAGTGTAATTTCCATCAGAGGATAAAACGAAAGTTTCATCCATGCATAATAGGTACCTAGTACTTGTTACATTACCAAAAGATAAATGTGGATAAAAATTATCTCCAGCATGTACTGCTATACCAAAATAAGTATTATTTGAAAAATAATAATCTTCAACATAATCATCCCAGCCAAAAACATCCCACATATCTATATTATCATAAAATGTGTAGGGATTTGGTTGTGATCTTTCAATTCCAAAAAATACATAATACTTTTCATTACCAGCAATAAAACGTCCTCCAATAGTCGCTGGGCGATTAGATATTATTGATGCATTAACCCCTAATCCTAATATAAGTTTTGGGTAAGTGCGTGGTATTCTATTTGATAAGTTAGAAGAATTTGAGGTACTATATGTATTAGATCTACCGTATCTTCTTAATCTTGGATTGTTCCATCCCCATCTTGAATTAGGATAATAATATGGATCATAGTAATAACGATTATTATAACGACGACTGTTCCAATGATTATTATTATTCCAATTGTTATTAGTATTCCAATTAGAAGAAGAATTATTAGTTGAACTACTACTACTACTACTACTACTTGATGAAGTAGAAGATTGATTGCTTTCTACCTTTTTTTGGATTTTCTGTTCTTTTTCAGATTGAGCAAAAAGGGTAAAACTAAATAAGAGAAAAAGGAGTAATAGTATACGTTTCATAATAATTATTTAATCAAAATCTTTTCTAAAAAACTTACCAAGAATATTATCATTAAAATATTTATCTGGGTTGATTAGTACTTCATAAAGAAATAATGCTTTAGTTTCTTCGTAAGTTAATAACTTTTTTGTAGTAACGCAAGTTAAAATTTCACGTTTAAAATCTTCTTGTTTACCGTCTTTAATTAATGCTAAAATTTCTTTATGTGAACCATAATAGGTTTTCCAATCTGATTCTTTAGTTACTTTTTTAAAACTGGGTTTACGTCCCTTTTCACCTTCATATAATGCTAAATCTCTTTTTGTTAATTTAGCTTTACGAGTAAATTGTAATACTTTTTTACCAATATAAATTTTACCTGATGGTTCATGGGTTACTCTATATACAAACCCAAATGTTGAAGGAGGAAAATCCTCTACTGAGGTCATTGCCTCACCTTTATAATACCAATTCATAATTTAAAATTATTTAAGATCTTGTATATGCTGGGACATAATAAGTAGTAGCACCTACAGTAACTGCTATAAATCCTGCTGCAGAATAAGTAAAAGTATCTGTTGTATCTGGGAAGTTATCTTCGGCAGTTGCATTACCAGTACTTGTAAAACTACCAACCCCAGCACCTGAAGTACCTGATGAACCTGAAGAACCACTTACACCTGAAACTCCTGAAGAACCAGAACTACCAGCACCAATTGCACCTTGGGCACCTTGAGCACCTGTAGCACCTGATGAACCTGATGAACCACTAACTCCTGAAACGCCTGAAGAACCAGAACTACCTGATGCGCCTTGAGCACCTTGAGCTCCTGCTGCACCTTGAGCACCTGTGGCACCACTTGAACCAGATGAACCACTAACTCCTGAAACTCCTGAAGAACCAGAAGAACCTGATGAGCCTGATGAACCAGCATCACCTTGAGCACCTGCTGCGCCTTGAGCACCTTGAGCTCCTGCTGCACCTTGAGCACCTGTAGCACCTGATGAACCTGATGAACCACTAACTCCTGAAACGCCTGATGAACCTGATGAACCACCGTCACCTTGTGCACCTGTTGCTCCCTGAGCACCTGTGGCACCACTTGAACCAGATGAACCACTAACTCCTGAAACGCCTGAAGAACCTGATGAGCCACCTGCACCTTGGGCGCCTTGAGCTCCTGCAGCGCCTTGAGCACCTGTAGCACCACTTGAACCAGATGAACCACTTACACCTGAAACACCTGATGAGCCTGATGAACCACCGTCACCTTGGGCGCCTGTTGCTCCTTGGGCACCTGTAGCACCTGAAGATCCTGAAGATCCACTTACACCTGAAACCCCTGATGAACCTGATGATCCACCATCACCTTGTGCACCTGTTGCTCCTTGAGCACCTGTAGCACCACTTGAACCAGATGAACCACTTACACCTGAAACCCCTGATGAACCTGATGAGCCAGCATCTCCCTGAGCACCTGTAGCACCTTGAGCACCTGTAGCACCTGAAGATCCTGAAGATCCGCTTACACCTGAAACACCTGATGAGCCTGATGAACCTCCTACACCTTGAGCGCCTTGAGCACCTGTGGCACCTGAAGATCCTGAAGATCCACTTACACCTGAAACTCCTGATGAGCCTGATGAACCTGCTACACCTTGGGCGCCTTGAGCACCTACAGCACCTGAGCTACCTGAGGAACCTGAAGTACCTGATGAGCCACTTGAACCTGCAGCACCTTGAGCTCCTGCTGCACCTTGAGCACCCGTTCCTCCTTGAGCACCAGCAGCTGAATAAGAACCTGTAGTATGATATTCACCTGTAGAATTATTTCTAACTAAAACACTTGCAGCAGCTCCACTAGCATTATCAATACCAGTATGGTAAATAGAACCAGTCATGGCAAAGCTACCACTTAAATTAATATCATAATCTTGAACACCTGTAAAAGCGTCTATAGATTGAGAAACATGCCATGCATTAATAGTAAAAGTTTGTGCAACTTTATCTGTTCCTGAAAATATGTTTTTTAATTTGTTAGCCATAATTTATCTGCCAATAAATATATTATCGATCTATGTTTATATAGAAAGTGGTATCCGTTGTTCTAGAAAGAGGGTAAGGTTGTGATAATTTTCCTACTGCTAAAAGTTCTTGATTATCGTCATATAATCCTATAGTTGTAACATAGGGTTGAAAATAACTACCTGTTGAAAAAGGTAAAATTAAAGCTCCTGCTCCACCAGTAGATGATTCTCTATTAGTAAGAGCACTAAAGAAATTATCATCTAAACCTGCATCTCCATATACAGAAAGACCATAAATTGAAATACCGTAACCTTCACCTCCTGCTGAACCAGTAACTACTGTAATAATTGATGGGTTTTGGGAAAAATTATATTCACTTTCTTCAATAGTAGCTTTCCATTGACTTTCGTACATAGTATAAGATGAAGAAAATGCTACATTTGCAGTAGTTGCTTGTGTTATACCTTTAAGTGCTAAATCTTGGTTAGTGAAGATAGCCATTCCTTGAGGATATATAATATCACCTACTTTTTCATCTTTAAATATACTACCAGAAGCTGCTAAAGCTAAAAGATTTCCATTACCATCATCATATGCTGTAAAAGAACTTCCAACTGTTGCTTGGTATCTAAAACTTGTAGGTAATATATAATCACCATATAAACGAGATGGAATTGAAACAACAGAAGCAGTAGCTGATCCTGTAGGGAAAAATCTAGATTGAGTTAATGTAGTTTGTAGATAATTTTCATACCTACCTGTTGAAGTAGAGGGACCAAAAAATACATCTCCTGCTGTATCTTCTCCTGGAAGAAGAGATTGAGATGCTGGAATATCACCTCTACTAGAAGATAAAAAATTAGAATAATATAATGTTTTTATTGAGTTGTAAACTAAAACTTGATATTCAGTACCAGAACCACCCCCAGCTTCACCTGTAGTATTTTGGTTCTCAGTCCAGGAAGCACTAACTGCTAATAATCTATTAATTTGAACATTAGTATCAGTAAATTCAGCACGTGAAAACGAAAAACCTTTGTTTACCTCAAATGGGGCAACAATTACGTCCTCCGTTAATAGTTGTTTCCAAGCTCCCATTCATTTTAGAAATCAAGTTTTACCCTTACTAAAGCTTCTTTAGTAAAGTCTTTCGGTAGAGGTTTTGATAATTTAGCTACCGCTAATAATTCGTTAGTATCATTATACAAACCTACAGTCGTCATATATGTCTGTGGGTTATTAATAAATGAGTTATAAAGCACCTCGCCAGTTGAACCTGATATGAATGATGGGTTTGATGAATAATTGTATTCTGAGCTCCTAGGTCTTACAAATACAAAATCTGAAGTAATATTCTCTTGAGAATTTAGTGTAAATGGAGCTGCTAATCCACCATCGGTTACAGGGTTTGCCGAAGAGGAAATTGCTCTAATTAAAATACCTGGGTTATTACCATCAATATTTGCTGTAGTTACAGGTTTTATATCAGCAAAAGATTTTGAAACACCTGTTACACCAGCTGTAATTGCTCTTGGATTTAATAAAAGAGTAGCAATATCTGGTAGGAAAAAACCATATGAACCTGAGGCTAATGAATATCCATTATTATTAACTCCAGTAAATACAGTACCTGCTGAACCAGAAACTATTTGAAATACTCTACCTGCATCATTAAATGTTGTAGTTGTTACAATTTGGCTATTATCAGTTAATGTTAATGCAGTTTTATTAGCTGTAGTTGATCCTGAAATAGTAAGGGTTAAAGAGCCTGGGAATAAGGATTCTTTATAACGATTTCTATCTATTGATATAGCCCAAAAATCTGATGAAGTAACTCCACCAAATGAGAATGATGCATTTTCATCACCTAATACTAATGTACGATATGAACCATATATTGTAGATGAAGGAGATTTTCCTGCTACTGCGGGATCATATAATAATGAACCCCCACCAACACTGTTACCATAAGTAACTGCAAATTCTAATTCTGTAGGTGCTGTTGAAGTACCTGCTGAAAATACATTTAGGTAAAAATTACCTGATGATCCTGCTGCTTGAGCTGATGATGTGATAAAAGTGCTTAAGTTTGGAGTACTACTGTCTCCCCATAAACCAGCTGTAATGCTGTCTGTGGATACTACAAAATCGTCTGCTACTAATCTATTGAATGACATATGTTAATTTTTATGAAGTACTTGATACTCTAGTTACTGTAATAGGAACTTGAATACGAGCTCCTGAATCTCTACCTACTACTGTTAATGTAGCAAATACAGATGTATTTGTTCCAAACAACGTATTTACTGTTGTTGCTCTTAAATTTATTGTTGTTCCTACTACTGTTTTAGATACGTCTGTACCTAAAGTAGATGTAGAATTTAATGCTTGAGCATCTGGTGTATTAATTCCTACTCCTTCAAATGTACTCATTGTTCTAACATCTGAAATTGTTGCAGTATAACCTGCTGATTCAAATGTATCACCACCTGCATAATTTAATGTTTGTGGAGTTATTGCTAATGAAGCACCTTGTTTAATTACAATTGCAGTAAGACCTAAATCTAAAATAGGCATTCTAGCTGTACCACGTGGTAGTGTAGTAAGTAGATACTTCATGACTTGAGTTTGTTGAGGAAAAGCTTCTAGTAAAGGTTGATTTTCAATTGCTTGACCATAAAATGCTGAACCTGAAGGGTGAGTTGGATTGTACAATGTGTAATCAATTTCATCATCAGCTAGAGCGAATTGTGTGATTCTAAACGAACCATCATTTTGAGCAAGTAATTGACGACCCTTATCTGTAAGGATGGCATCAACTGTTACTACCGAGTTATTTAAATATCCCATTTTTTAATACGTATTTTGTTATAAATATATGATTTTACTAATTTTTTTATGATGGTTTTGGATTAGATCCAAAATCTGTTGTTATACTATCAAAGTTGTTAACTATGGTGGGTGATGGGTTGGAAGATAATAAAGCTCCTGCGCCAACGCCACTTAAAGTTGCATCAGATACAAGTAAAAATCCTTCTGTTTGTGCTTTCCAAATTATAGCACCATAAGCTCCAGCACCTCCTCCTCCAAATTCTTCATTATCCGTAAAAGTATCTCCATTTAAATTACCTAAAATTAAGAAATTATCAAAAGTAGTTCTAACACTAGTAATTTCAGCTACCCCACGTTCCATTAATGTATTAGTGGTATTATCAGTTCCTTTTCCAATATTAGTATTCCATGGAGTTAAAGCTCCTTGTACTGGGAGAGGCATTGTTTTATACCCTGTTATAAACCATCTATCTCCTTCACTTAAACTTTGAGATATTTTATTATAAACTTGAGTTTGAGTAGAAGTAACAGACGATGTTGTATAAAATCCTGCAGCGGATTTAGCAACATGATTTATAGCACTACTACCTGCTCCTGTAAATTGTAAACATGCTCCTATACCCCCAGCAGAAGCATTATTTTCGGTTGTTAATTGTGGATTATTTCCTGGGTCAACATCATAAGGAATTATATATGTAGCCAGTGAAGGTGGAGCGATATTAGTTACTACTTTAGCACCTATAGTTGTATCAGCACTTGTTGTATATTGTCTTACTGTAGGAGTAGAACCTGAGGGGAATAGGGTAAATAAAGAACCTGAAAATCCTGGTTCTGAAGCTCCTAAGGTACCAACTGCTTCCCTGTTATCACCTACTAGTAGCATTTGATTCAATGAAAAAGCCCCAAATCCATCTATTTCAGGATAAGTACCCCCACCAAAATTAAAATCTACAAGTGCTGCATCAAATTTATCTGTTGGAGCAAAATCACCTGGAGCATTATATATAGGAGCTGAGTTTTTAGATCCACTATATCTTGGTAAGGTACTTCTACGAGCATTCCAATTAAAATCTTGTACATTAGCAAACATTGCAGATCCTGATTGTTGAGATGCTGTTATTACGTTTTGGTAGTTTGTTGGAAAAACACCAATAGTACTTGTTGAACCACCATTTAATAAATTAGTTCTTTGATAAGTAGTATCATATTCTAAATCATAGAATACTGTACTATCTCTTTCTGTTACTGCATTATTAATAAGAGCATTACAATCACTATACTCAAATGATAAGGGTACAAAAGGTTGTATTATAGCTGAACCACTATTTTGATTTGTAATTAATACTGGGAATGGGTTAGTAGTAGGTGGAAATAAATTTGCATTAGTACCACTAATTAATTCAAAATATTTTCCACTTATTTGGTTTACTAATAATGTGTAACTATCTGTGTTTTCTCTAACACTGGTTACTGCTAATTCTAATCTATTACCTCCTAATCCTGCAGTATTAAATGCTACAACACCAGTACTACCATCTATAGCTCCAGTTTTTGTAGAAGCTGATACTGCATATGTTGGGATTATAATTTCATTAACTGAAGGCCAGTAATCTGTAAGATCATTTCCTAATTGGTCTTTCTTAGCAACCCTAACCATTGCAGGTCTAAATGTATCTTTTACATGATCAGTAAAACTACTAAATCCTTCATATACAAAAGGAGAAGTTCTTGTTGCTTCATACCATATCCTCATAGTACCAGGATTAGTAAATAATGCAGATGTGTTAGATTGACCTAAAGAAAGTTGAGTTGCTGTAACACCTGCTTGGGGTTGACCTGCAGTAGTTGCAGCTTGAGTTTGACCATTAGGGTTAAAAGCATATGATTGTGCTGCAGTAGCTGCAACTAAATGTTGGCTTTGGTATGTATATTGTACACTACTAGTACTAGCTATTTTAAATGGATCACATCCTGTATTTAATTCACCATCTGTTATTAATACAGTAGAACCACTAAATTCTCCATCAAAAAATTCTGCTGCATCTGAACTTGTAAATGCAACTTGACCTACAGGAGTATTATAAACACCACCGAATGTTTGAATTATTCCAGCAGTAGAACTATTATCACCAATTGAATTTACTTGAATTTGTGCTGAAGTTGCTGGAATTGCTGGTACTCCTAAAGTTGGAGCTGGGGTAATTATAGCAGCTGGGAATGTTGTATATCCTGATCCTCCGTCTGTTAAAGTTACAGAAGATATAGCACCTCCAATATTACTAAGATCACCAGCAGTAACATTAAGTACAATATCATTTCCTGGGCTACCAACTTGACTACCCTCAATAGTTATTGATTCTCCATCTACATTAGCTCCAATAGCCACATCCTCAAGTGTAGGTGGAAAATCAGTTTCAAAATCATTACCTGCTGGGGTAATATTGAAAGTAAATATATAAGCTGCACCTGAAGTATCTCCATTTCCTACTATATTCGAATATTTTCCTTCAGTTGCACCATTTGGTTTTGTAACTATACCTGTATCAGGTTCACCTACACCTCCAGTGACCGGGAATGTTTTGAATTGTAATCCAGAAGGTGCAACAAATTGTTCAGTTACAGCACCAACAGTACCTGTTGCTCCTTCACCTTCACCACCACTAAATGTAAGTGTATAAGAAACACCTGAAGAATATCCAGATCCTCCATTAGTAAGTGTAATAGCAAGAACTTCCCCACCAAGTCCTAAAGGAGGCATACTACCACCATTTGAACCTGTAGTTGTTACTATAGGGAATGATTGAAAGTCTGTAGATGATGAATATGCTCTCTCGTAATCTAATAAGTAAGGGACAGATTTAATTGAACCTGTATATAAAGGAGTAGTATATGCTGCTTGTGGAACAGGATATTTTTGTCTTTCTAAAAGTGTTTGTTTAACTACAATACCAGATGCTAAAGATGTTCTTACAGGAACAAAATCTTTAATCATTTTAAATAATGAGTTATCAAAAAATCTAATAAGTCTTATATAATCATATACATCATAATTTTCAGTATATTTTTCAAAGTATTGGTTTCTTAATGTATCTAACGCTGGGTATGATGTAGCTGATGAAGAGATTAATCTTGGATCACCTATATAATCACCAATGTTAAAGAAGCCAATTTGATCAATTATATCATTATTAACTTCATTTTGTGGTGAAAACGCTACTTCTAATAAATTTAAATTATCAGTATAATCTTGAGAATTATATGAAGTTTGTTGAATTGATTCTAAATTAGATAATGTACTTCCTGATGGTAAAATTAAATTTTGACGTTTAATCTTATCAGTATTTCTATTTTTTACTCCTACTGGGGGTGAATCATAAAATATATACTCACGATTAGGATTAAATAATTGAGTTCCTCCACTAACTGATTGAGTTCCGAAAGTAAAAGTAGAACTAGTAGCAAAAGAAGCTGTTGGAAAACCTACTGCACCGGGACCCCATAATGAACCTGTAATTTTTGGGTGTATTGATGTTGAACCTGTATATAAATTACCTCCTAGTGAAGCTCGAAATGCTAATTGATCCGGAGAACCATTTACACCATTACCCTCTGTAGATTGAGGATTCATTACATAATCATTAAATACACTTTGACTAAGTTTATTAGTATAATATCTAATTTCTTGAAATGAACCAGAAATTGGGTCTATAGTACCACCACCATATGTAAATTTACTTCCAAAATAAATGCCTTTTGTACCATCATTCCAACCTGCAGTAGTTTCATCAGGAGTAGTAACTGATGAGGATGCTATAAATCCTATAGTTGAACCATCGCTTCCAGAATATATTTTATCAGCAGCTATTAATTCAAAATCAGTTTTACCTGTTCTGGTTACCATTACAGACCACCAATTTTGATCATAAAATGGAAGATAAACACTAGCTGATACATTAGGAGAATTATGATCTGGGGTAAATACTAATCTAGCATATTGATTTTCTGGATCTGGAATTGAACCAGGGTATGCTGAACTACTTGTAAATCCTGAACCTGTATATTCTAAGGTTACTGAAGAGCCCTCTGTTGTAGATGGTTCTAGTGGGATTAAAGCTAAAGCATTATCTACAGATGCAGTAGGAAGTGAACTAGCTATTTTAAATCTAAATTGTAAAGATTCTGGGACTACATTAGTATCTGTAGCATCATTTGCTGGTCCCCAGCTAGAATTTAAATTCCATTTAGAAAATACATATTGATCATTAGTAGCTGATGGTGCTGTAACATCAAATTTATAGTTAAATTCTTCTTGCCAAAGATCCCAATCATTAGTATTATTCCTATCTTTACCTCCAAATTCATTTATTTGTAAGATGGTATCAGGAATACCATATATATTTAATAATGTTCTTAATCCTGAAATAGTACCTCTTTGTTTAGTTAAATAAGGTAAATTATGGTAGATACGTTTATAAATTCCTTTATTAACATTATCTAATGGAACTATAGCATCTGAAGCTGAGATTTTATATTCAATATATTCTAATCCTGTAGGAGTAGGTAAACTACCAGAATATATATTAGGTACTGGGAATGTATCTCCTGTAGCTGTAGTACCTAAAAATGCTAAATATAAATCTTCTGAACTAAAATTATTTTGATAGATTTTTAAACCAAATGATCTAATAGCATCTGCTACTAAATCTTTAGATATACCAAAGTTTACTCTATTATCAGAGTCAAATCTTGTAGTTAAATTTTTAGTGTAAACCCAAGTATTATCAAACTCTTGAGCAACCATATTAATAAATGTTTCATACGAAGCATTTGCAGGATCATCTCTAAGATATTGGGGTATAGTATTTAATAATAAATCTTGATTAACATCATCATAATTAGAAGCACTTATTGATTGGGTTTCATACCAATCTGTTACTACAGTATTTGATGATGAATATAAGGTAAATGGTGGAGTTGTATTAGTTTTTGGATAAGTTTGAACTCCTGTAGTATTACTTCCAGATTCAAAATATAAATAATATTCATACCCATCAAATTTTGAAGTAATATCATTTATTAAATTCTGATATAAAGCATTACTTGCTGTAATGGCTGAGTTGTTTTGAGCTAAATTTAAAGAAGCTCCTAATGATGAAGAATAAGATTCAATTAGTTTTACTTTATCTAAAAAGTTATTTAACCTATTTGTAGCTGAGGAGAAATTAACAAAATTAGCATAATCTGTATAATCAATATTAATTTCAATACCTTGTTCTTCAAATAAAGATTGAATTTGTTGATAAGAGCCTGTTAATGCAGTTCCTGTAAGCCCACCTCCTGTGAGAGAATCAAAGGCTGCATATTCTGTAGAATTATTAACCTGATTAGTAATTGGTAAATTAAAATTAGGACCACTTAAAGTAGGACTAATAGTATCATCTACCATTTCATCAATAATATTAACATTATAACCTACAGATTCAGCAACTTCTTCTACAAACCAACAATTATCTTTAATGTTAAAATTTAAAGGTAAAGGTTCATATAATTTTATTATTAAATCTCCTTCAAATATATCTAAATTAAGACAAAGTAATAAATTATTATCTCCTAAATTTAAATAAAAATCAGATATTAATGTAGCAGATTGTATTTTTTCTTTATATAAAGTAACAGTTTCTGTTGTTACAGATTCTGGGATGTCATTACTAATAAATCTTAACTCTGTTCTATCTGATGAGATTTCGGATATTACATAATTTTGTTGGAAAGTAGAACCTAATATAGGTCTTGAAAAATTATAATAAACATTAAATTGACCTCTAGTTCCCATTAGATCTAAAACATTTTGACCTGGGTTAAGACTAATTTCTGTTGCTTTATTATTAGATTGAGGAATAGAAATATCATTAAATTGATTTTCAGAACCAGAGGCTACTGTACCTAAACCTGTATTTGGGAATTGATAGTCTCTAAAATCTAAATTTTGAGCTATAAGATTACCATTTAAATCGTAACCATAAAATTCAACAACATCTTCAAATGGGATAAATGTTGAAGGTAAAAATTGAGAATTAAGATTAACTAAATCTGCAGCTGAATAATTCTGGACTGTAGAGGGTTCAGCAGATAGAGGAGAAACTATTATATTTTTATTTAATGCCATTATAATCTACTTATTTTTATCTATTTGCCTTACGTCGAGCTCTACGTTCTTTTCTATTTGCCCTACGTTGAGCTCTACGTTCTTTTTTTGTTTTTAACATTTTTTTATCAGCTTTACGTTTTGCCTTTTTTTCAGCTGAGGATTGATTATTACCTTATTGGTTATCACCTGAGATTTTTACGTCAAAACTACTAGGAATATCTAAGTTAGGTATCTCAGGTATT
>VMHT01113881.1_pt1 | contig 14935 bp, 19 predicted proteins | sample 4693611 | NCBI WGS metagenome assembly VMHT01 (sample SAMN12280063, study PRJNA550983) | marine metagenome | isolation source: seawater sampled from same location over 5 years 0.02-0.2 micron viral filtrate | place: USA: collected off the coast of southern California halfway between the port... ... | reverse complement strand
TATAATTTAATAAAAAAAATAAAAAAAGTTTTATAATAAAAATGTCACTTTTGTCATTTTGTCATATAATATATAATAATACTATATCATAATATTATTATATTCTATGAATTTTATTAATTTGAAGTTTTATTATATTTACTTTCCCAATATTCAATATTTTCTTTATCTCTTATTAAATTAAATTCTATTGCATCAACTAATACTTGGTTTATTATATCACTACTATCATAAGAATTATCTGCAGCATCATTTAATAATTTTATTATTTTTTTTCTATTTTCTTTTTTAGTCATATTAGTAGGTTTTTTATCATAACTTTTTTCACCTTCATAATTATTCATTAAAAGAAAATCAAATATAAAATCTTCCATTATTTTATGAGTAAAATATTCATATGAGTAATTTGTATCCCATTTAAATATAGTATTAAGAGGTTTATTACCATTTGATTTAATTAATTTTTTAAAATTTACCCAAAATATATCAATATTTTCATTGTATGTTTCTGTATCTTGTTTTTCAAAAAATTTAAAGTTCATTATGTTATATTAATATATATAGATAACATTTCCTTAAACCCTTTTTCTTAAACCATAAATTATTAAAAATATAAATTAAATCTATAATATTATATATATAGATGTCACAAGAATGGTCTAATATTTTAAATCGAATGTCTAAACCTGAATTATTAGAACTGGCAAGAGCCTACAATAGATCTTTTGATAAAATTGAAAATATTGCAAAATTAAAAAAAGCAGAATTAAAAGTTGAATTGTTAATGAGAGAAAAAAAGGCAAAAAAAGTTTGGACAGGTCAAAAGAAGGTTAAACCCGCTAAAACAAGAAAAAGAAATATAAAAAAATTATCAAAAGATGATGCAGATGATTTAATAGAACAATCTATTAAATTAAGTGAAGAAGCAATGAAAACTAAAGATATTGCATTAAAAACTAAATTATTACAAGAAATTGAAAAAATACAAAAAAAACTTTCAAAAGGAATTTAATCTAACCATACAATATCATTTTTTAATTTTATTTTATAACAATAATAAAAACAATCAAAATTGCATTTATTATTTAATTCATTTCCATTTTTTATAAATTGTATTCTTTTTCGTGGAATTATAATTTGTAATCCTTTATTTTTCCATTTTCTAAAATACTGAGTATTTATTTTACTACTTGGAAATATTAATATAAATGGTTTATCTATTTCATATAATTTATCCATTATTTCTTTACTTTCACTAAAAGGTGCATTTGATATTAATATATCATATTCTGGTCTCTTACTATCATCAAAAAAATCTATTTTATCATGAATTACATTATGTCCTAATTCTTCTAAATATTTTCCACTTTTTCCATCTCCATAAAATGCTTCATATATTACTTTATTTTTTGGTATTAAATGATTAATATTTTCCCAAGCATATTTAGGTGTCATATAATCATCAAATTTTATAAATGTTTTTGTATGAAATCCTGCCATATATATATTTATTAGAAATTAATTTCGTCTATTTAGTCTATATTGTTTTAAATATTCTAATTTTTTATCCCTATTTTTTTGATACCAAAATTTATAATATTCCTTTTTATATTCTGAATAATTATTTTTAAAGTCAATATCTGTAATAAATGGTAAATTTTTATTTACACAATTATTATCATTAATATACATTTCTATATAATATTTTTCTTTTTCAAGTATTTCTTTTTTCGATTCAAAATTAAATTCTTCTATTAATTCAATGATTACTTGTTTATTATTTTCGAATAATTTTTTAGATGTTAAATAATTATTTTTAAAATATTTATGTTTTTTTAATCTTTCTTCCAGATCATATGTTGTAGATCCTATATAAAATAAATTATCTTCATTAATTAATTTATATATTTTTGCAATATTTCTTAAACACATTTATATATAATAATTTAGAAAAAAAATTATTATATATAATATTATACTAATGTTATTGTATTACATTTTATTTTATTTTGTTCATTTTTTAAAGCCTCAATTCTGGCTTCGATTTCGGCAAGTTTTTGTTCAATTTTTTTAAACCCTAAACATGATAATAATCTTCTAATAGTACAAGTTAAACATTTATTTAACTTTTTTTCCAATTTTGCTTTTTTAATACAAAGCATTAAAATTTCTATAGAAATTTCTTCGACAAATTCCATTTCTATATTTATTTAGAAATATCTTTTCGTAACTTTCTAATTTTTGCTCTAACAACTGCTATTTCACTTTCTGATTTAGCACTTTTTAAATTTGACATTAATTTTTTTAATCTACCTTCTGGTGTTCTTTCTTCTTCTTTTCTTTTTACTTCTGCTTCTTTTCTCATTCTCGCTTGTAGCCTTCTAAATTTAGGCATATCCATTTCAGCAATTTTTCTTTTAGGAACTTTAATATGACCACTATCATCAAATGATAATAATTTTTTTCCAAAATATTTATTGCCTTTATGTAATGTCATTATAGTTTTTACCAATTCTTCTTTATTTTTCCCAGATACTCCTAAATTTAATTTTTTTTTAATAGTATCAATTATTGTTTTTAATTGTTTAGAAGTAAGTTCTATTAAATCTAAACTTGTTACCATATTATATTATTATATATATTATTTTTTAATAATTATTTTCCAATTTTTTTCATTGTCATTTCGTGAGCCTGTTCAAAACAAAATCCTTGTTTCATTAATTTTCGCATCATTGCCATATGTTCTTTACTATGATGAATTTTATGTTCTTTCATTAATTGTTTTTGTCTTGCAGATAAATCTTTTTTAGGCTTCATTACAGGTTTTTCTTTTTTTTTATCTGAAATTGCAATTGCTTTTTTTTGTTTTTCTGCATTTGATTTTGTCATAGGTTTTTTACTGGTTTTATCTCCTGTTTTTTTATTTATATTCATAAAACCTCCTTTTACTTTTCTTGTATGGTATGGCATATAAATAATAATAGATTTTATTATTATTTATATTTTAAAAATGAATAATTTATATATATCTAATTGAATATGATCCATCTGGATTTACTTGAAGTAATTTATTAACTTCTGCAAACATATTAAGATTTAATGCTTGATTGTTCATAAGTGCAGTTTGACCAATACCAGCACCAGTAGCAGTATTAAATTCACCTGTTCTTCCGAAAATATATTGGAATTGTTCTACATAATTTTGAACCATAACTGCTACATAGTCTGTTTGACCTACAATATTAGTAGGGTCACCAACTATATTACAAGTATCTATAGCCCAGTTTCCTGGAATTACTCCATCACAATCACCATATAAATCATAAAGCATCGCTTGTCTTTGATTATAACTGGTTAATCCATTTCCTGGTAGAAGATTAGAACCATTAATATTTAATTGTACACTTTCTTTAAACATACCAACTGAACTTAATCTTCCATAATGGGTACTTGTGGTACTTACTGGTGATTTGATAACTAAAAGTCTATTTACAGTTTTATTAGCGAAAGAATTAATTGTAAATGTTATTTCTTGCACTGGATTAGGAGCAGCAGCAGTTGGAGAAAGAGCAGGGACAAATACTCTTGAATGTTCTACTGGTTGATATACAACCCCTTTATAAGATCTAAGTGCATTTGATTTAGCATTTTCATTAGTTAACATATCGGCCATTAAAAATGGTTCAATAGTAGTTATGGGATTTGTTCCATTTGGCATCAAATCATTTAATGAAGTTTCATATTCAATTACTAATCTAAGATCTTTAAAAACTGAACTTGGTAAAAATTGACTACTATCTAAAAATGCTAAATAATCTTTTAAACTTAACCATGCACCAGGTTGATTATTTGTATTTGTTGGGGCATTTTGTCCTGCTCTAAGTTTAACGATACTTTCATTATTTGAACTGGCTTGACCAGTTGTTACAAAACCCATATTATTTCTTTTTAATTCATTGTTAGCACTGTAATTATCATCATTTGATTTATTAAAACATCTAAAACCTGCATATTTATTAAAATCTAAAACTTGATCTAAAACAACATTTCCATCCATTAAACTTAAATTCTTAATTACTGCATAATATCCCATAAGTTGATTTAATTCTGTTGCTCCAGCAACAGTTACAAAACCAACTGCACATAATCGAAGATTACTTAAATATACAGCATCGGGGTCATTTAATCTAATTTCGGTTCTAAAATTAGTAGAATTAGATGTTGGATTATAAGATTTAGTATGTATACCGCTTGTATAAAAACTCATATATATTATAATAAAATAGAATTTAATTTTTTATAATATATTTATTTTATATATTTATTCAAATAATTTAAACAAATACCATACCATGAAAATACATAAATACAGTATAAGAACTGTTAGTATCTGAAGTAATATTCATTCCGAATTTATCTTTACTTAAGTCTATAAGATCACCAAATTTAGCACCAATTCCGAATGCTTCGTCCGCTGCTTCATAAGATGCTGTAAATCTATTAACTTTAGAATTTGAAATACTTTCTAAATAGTACTGAAGAATTTGTTGCCCATTAGTTAATTGAAAAGTTATAAAATCTGATGGACTATCATTCACAGTAAATTCAAGTTGTTTAACATTTGGTGGTCTATCGAGTTGGGTATTAGAATGATTTAATGCATTTGCTTTATTACTTGCAATAAATGTTGCAGAAACTCCGTTTGTCATTTGAGGAACATTAACAGTAATATTAGCAAGAGCAGAATTTATTGTCTGTCTAATTAATTGTTTAGTTCTCATAACAAGTTTTGATTGTCTACCATCACTTGGAAGGGATTGAAAAACTAAAGATAAATCTGATAGTTCAAAATTTGAGCCAGCAACTTGACCGTGACCTTGTAAAGCACCAATATCCGAATTTAATCTAACTGTTACTCTAATATCTCCCATAGTACTATTATCAAGATTTACATCCCCCCCTGCTTCACCTCTTTGAACTTGATTTAAAATAAATAATGGTTTTACTGAAAAATCAACGGGATCTAAATTATTTGGGTTTGGTTGTTGTTCATCTTGTTGGACATTTGCAACTCCATTAAATATACTTCTTGAGGCTCTTAAATTTTGAGTTTTTAATTCAACTGAGTTTGATAAATTGCTCATATCTGTTGCTGTAGCACTACCAGTTGAAATCATCTTGGCATATCTTGGCATATTTTGACTATTTTCTAAAATACCTCTATTTTGTGCAGAAGTTTCAATACTTTCAAAAAAAGCATTGGCACCGACCATATTATCTATAAAAATATTATCAGTATGAATACTTCTTGTAGCACCAGTTCTATTAATTTTAACTTTACCTTCTAATCGTACACTATTACAAATTAATTTTCTATTAGGAAAAGTAAGATCGAAATCAATATTTTCTAATTCTGAATATGTTGATTTTTTATTTTGTGGAAAAATTCGATGAATTCTTAATGAACTTGACATATATAAAATAAAATAGAAATTATATTTTTATAATTTTTATATTATTTATTTTTTACTTATATTTATATATGAATAAATATATTAAACATTAATTGTCTTCATTACTTGTTTAAATACATCAAATCCTAAAAGACCGCCACCACCTCCATTTATATTAACTTGTAATAATTTATTCTGTAAAGTTTGAGGTGTTGGAGTTGATATCATTTTAACATCAAAACTATTACCAAGAGCAGCAGTAACAAAATTTTGAGTTGAAACATCAACTGCATTATTTAAATCTCTTAATCTTTTACCTTGGTTTAATGTAGTTCTTAGAAGACTATCATAATATAAAGATGTATTAAATATGACTTTTCTATCTGATAAATTATTATTATCTAAAACTAATCTATAATCAGTTATATCATTATTTACACTATATAAACCAGCAGCCCTGCATAATCCAATAACATTAACTGTTTCTGGTGATAATTGGAAAGTATCACTATATGCCGTATTCCCATTTCCGTTATGTTGTTCTAATTCGTAGGTCATATAAGAAATACCTCCTGACATATCTTGAGATGCTGATGGAAGTTCAACCATAACAACTGAAGAACCTTCAAAACTTACTGAGGCTGTTGTTCCAGCGGGTACAACTCCTGTTATTTGAACTTCGTTAATAGCACCTCCACTTGCTCTACTGCAGGTAACTGTTACTTTCCCTGTTGCGGCATTTCTTGAAATAGCAGTAATTAAACCGTTCCCAAGATTAACAGCGGGTCCTGTAGTAACTGTATGTCTAACTTGAACTTTTTGACCTACATAAAATGGGATATCAGAATTTTCTCGGATTACATTTGTTATCACATAATCATTAGAAGCCCCTGCTACATTATCCATATTAATTGGTGTACCTCTAACATATAATTGAGGAGATATATTTTCAACATCTAATTCAACTTGAACATTTAATTCACCTAATTTTCTTGTATCTAATTCTTGAGCCTCACCAAGTCCAAATAGATCTTTGAGATAAACTGGAAATCGTCCTAAATCATTAGTAGATTTAGTTGTACCAAGATGATATAAAGTTCTGCATGCGGAAAGTTTATCACCATGTCTATCATATTGGTTCCATAATGAATTTACTAAAGAGTTTTTTTCATCATATGACATTTGAAAATGTTTTAAATTTGTTCTTAATCTATTTACATGTTGTGTTTCTTCTAATATACCTTTCATATCTGATGATAATCTACAATTTCTAACCAATCCACAATTAAATAATCCTTGGGCATCCTGACCATTATATCTTAAAGCAACTTCATAAACTCCATCCCCAGTTGCTGCTTCTCCATCTACTGTTGGAACTCTTAATTGTAATTCTACATAACTTTTAGACATATCATAAACTCCAGGTGGAATTTTTATATTAATTCTATTATTAGATGATAAGTAAGGACCTGATTGAACAGCAGGAATTCGAACATATTTATTATTATTATTTTGTACTGTATTACTCATATATATTATAATAAAATAGAATTTATTTTTTGAATAATTCATTTATGAATATTTTTATAATATATTATATTCATGAATGAATTAATTTATATATATTTTAATCTTGCCTAATTCCAAATCCTATAGTGGGATTTACCACAGGTGCATTTGGAGTAGTATGATCAACTTTAGTTCCAAAAATAGATCCAAATAATAGAGCAGCACCAAGACCAACTTCTATAATATCTCCCACTGGATTTTCTAAATCTGCAGTATTATCGGCTATAGCATCTTCAACTCCAGTTTTAAATGTAGATTGTAATGATTTATCTTCTATATCATTTGTTTCTGCTTCTTCTGCTGCTTTTTCTGATAAATTTTTAGATTGTTGGTCGGCTTCAGCATTGACTAAATTTTGAGTTGCTCCAGTTTGAACATTATGTCCTAAATTATCTGCCGCTGCTTGACTATCTTGTGCACCTGCTAAATTTTCATCATCACCTGTTTTAACTTCATTTTGTGGAGTTGGTGATGGTGGCTTGGGGGGTTCTGGTTTATCTTCTGTTAATTGTTCTGCTTTACTTGATAATCCTTGAATTTCTCCATCACTCATTTGATTTGGGACTTGTGCTGGTTTTAATCCTAAATTAGATTGTAGGTCAGATATTTTTGGTGATACATTTGATGAACCAGATATACCTTTAAATGGATCTTGAAATTCAGATAAATCTTGACCTTCATCTAATCCTAAATTTTGACTTTTTATAATACCATCTACTAAATCTACTTTACCTGTGGCCATATCATCTACTAATTGAGATAATGCACTACCTTCAGGAAAAGCACTATCATCGGCTTGGAGCATTTGAGGCTCTTCTAATAATTTTCCTCTATCTGGATCAAATCTTGAAGTTCTTAAAGAAGAAGTTCTTGTTGCTTTTGGTACACTTAATGGATTTTCACTTGCTCTCATAGAAGAAAAACTAAAAGGATTTTCAGTTCCTTCTAATTCAGTTCTTAAACTTTCTAAATCAATAAATCCATCATCTGGATTTTCATTTAATGTATCATCTACTTCTTTTTCTGATGCTCCTCGTGGTTCTGCTGGTGTTGCACTATTAGGGGGTTCTGGTTGTGTTGGCGGTTTAATGCTTGGTTCTAATCCTATATCATCTGGTGCTTCTGGTTTAATATTTTTTAATGAAGATAAATCTTGAAGTTCTGTTCCTTCCTCTCCACCAATATCTACACCACTTCTATCTACTCCCATTTTATCAACTCTATCTTTTAATTCAGTAGTAGATGAATTAATTTTATCAGATAATGCTTGTGATCCTTTTTGATATAATTTACTAACACCTTTAGTAGGATTTTCAATTAAATCTTGTGCTATATCAGCACTATCTGTTAAACCAACTTTTCTAAGAGCAGCACCAACAAGACGACCGCCCGGACCTAAAATTCCAGCAGCCCCCAGTGGTGCTAATCCTGCCTCTAAATCTGCTTTTCTGCTTTCTTGTTTTTCTTCTTTTTCATTTTGTGCTTCAACTAATTTACTGAATTCTTGGTCAGCAAAGGCTCTTTGCTGGGCTAAATCTTGACTGTATCTTGCTAAATTATCCATTATATTAATTTGTATTAGAAATAATTTATTTTATATATTATAAATTCTAAATCTATATAATAATGCCAAAAATTCATAGAATGAAAGATAAAACAGATAAATATACAATACAAAAAGATAAAATATTTAATTTACCGATGAGATTACTAATAATAGGTCAAACAGGAATGGGTAAATCAAGTATACTTGGAAATCTTTTATTAAAAAAAGAGTTTTATAGAGGTGATTTTAAACCAGAAAATATTTTTATTTTTTCTGGATCTTTATCTGGTGATCAAAAATTAAAAACTATGGTCAATGAATTAGATATTCCTGAAAGTAATTTATTCGAAGAATATGATAATGAAATAGGTCATATGATATATGATGAATTAGTAGAAGACTATAATGAAGCAATAGATGATAATAGAAAACCAAATCATAGTTTAATTATATTTGATGATCTTGGATTTACAAATCTGCAAAAAGGTAAAAAAAATAATGATATTTTAAATAAAATTTTATGTAATGGTAGAAAGTACTTAATTAGTACTATAACTTTAAATCAGAAACTAACTCAGTTAAGTACAACCGCCAGGGAACAATGTTCAGGTTGTATATTAGGTAAAAGTAGTAATAAACAATTAGAGTTAATTTCAGATGATTTTAATTATTTACGAGGACCAAAAAATAAACAAAGATTTTTAGAAATGGTAAAGTCTAATACTAAAGAAAAACACGATTTTATTGTCTTTAATTTTTCAAATAAAAATATATATCAGGATAAGGAATTTAACGATATTATTATATAATAATTCATTTATAAATATATTATAATAAATTTCTATATTTATATAATATATATGACAACATTAAATAATAAAGTAATAGAATTAAAACAATTAAATAGTTTAACACAAGTTATAGATCAAAGAGGAGAATATGTCGTTGATATTACTGAAGATGTAATATTAGAAGAAGGAGACCAATTAGTGATGAGAAATGCTTTTTTAGATACTTCTGGATCATCATCAGACCAAATAAAAATAGATGAAGATTTAACATTAACATTAAATTTTGTTCCATATATGATGGATAATTTTTCAGGATATGCAAATACTGCTAATAATACTACTGACCCTTGGACTTTTACAGATGACAACCAGACCGGAACATATGGTCCTATTGGTACAGTTCCTATAGGTGGTGGTAATTTCATTAATGCACCTACTGGTCTACCTTTATATAAAACTAAAGTTCAATTTTCTAATGCAGATTTAGGATATTTAAAAGCAGTTGATAATACTTTTAATGGTAAAAAATACGGAACTAATAAAAATCAATTTTGGGGAGGTGGACCAAGTATAACTCTACAATACGAAGATTGGGAAGGAAATAGTAAACAATTCCATTATAATATCCCTAAAACATTTATAGATTGGTCAAAACCTGATAGACCTGAAACTAATGGACGAACACCAAGAGGAAATTTTTTAGAATTACCTTTTCATATTCCATGTAAGTTACAATCAGTAAAAAATATTACATCTCAGGAAATTATGGATGAGAATAAATTAATATTTTTTGGTTCTGTAGGTGGACAAAGTTTAGATTTTTTTTATGAAACAGCCGCGGCTGCTGATGTATATAGACAACTTCATGAAAGTTCAATAAATATTACATTAAAAGAAGGTTTATATAATCCATCTGATATTGCAAATATTATTACTACTGAATTACAAACTGCCTCAGTTGGTGAATTTGTATCTTCAAATGGATTATTGGGTCAAAATGATACATTAGTTTCAAATAAAAATATGATTGATATAGCAAACAGAGGAAAAAATGTTATAACATATGCTTCATCTGGTTTTGAATTTACAACACCAGCAGCAGTTGCAGGAGGTTATGTACCTCTGGCTTATGGAATGCAATCTGACGGATATTGGTCAGGAGCCTCACAAATTGCTTTAGAATATGATAATCAAGCAAACAAATTTTTTTGGTCATATCTCCATACCCCCGCTTATGATGGAAATGGCAATTTAAATGTAAGTATACAAAATGTAACATATGATCCCACTGGAATGATTGTTGCAAACAAACCTTTGACAACCAGAACACAAATACCAGATACTACAATTTATATTAAGAAAGCAGGTGGCATAGCATTTACATCTTTGCAACCCGCTGATTTTTGGTCAAAACAATTAGGATTTAATTTAGATAATTTATGTATAACTCCCAATTATATTGTAATGGGTGAGGGTCTATATAATAATACAGGGACTTTAGGATATCCAGATATTAACATGTTAAAAGAAGGTATTACGGCAACAAGTCCCCGAATTATAAATGATATAAATATAACTAAAAGTACAACTTTCAATAAAGTTAGTGTTAAAACTTCTGGTCAACCAGTAAATACAACAGAAATTTATGCCGATAATCAAGTGTTAGAAGCAAGTATTAGTAATGGTTATTGGTATGTAGATATAACAAGCAATTTTTCTAATAATGTTATTACAAATCAAGAAAATTATAAAAATACAGTTGGTATAGTATCAAATTATTATAATGATAATTCTTATACTTCAGGTAATTCAAGCGATAGTATAATTTATACTCATAAAGGACAAAACCAAAGTTTAAGTAATTTTAGGGTTAAAATTATGGATAGTAATAGAAACTTATCTTCATTATTAGGAAATGATAATACTGTGTTCGTAGAATTAGTGAAAAATAAATCACCAGTTGAACAAATAATTGAAAATGAAGAAGATGTAATGAAAGCAAAAGAAATAATAAAAATGAAAAAATAAAAATTCTATCAATATATAATGAAAAAAAAAGAATTTTTATTTAATCCTAAAAATCAAAAAAAATCATTTGATGTATATATAGATAAAAATCCTAAAGATACAATATCAATGAAATATAGTACATTAAAAGAAGTTAAAGATTATATAAATTTATTAGAAAAAACTTATAAAAGTGGAATTAAAGATCATTCAAGAATATCAAAAAATGCAATGATATTACGAGTAAGATTAAGAGTTTTAAATGACAAAACTGGTAAAGGAAAAGATAGATTAAATTTAATAACTAAATATACAGACTTTTTAAAAGAAAGAACTAAATTAAAATTAGAAAATGAAAGAAAAAAATTAAAATTTAAATTCTAATATTATTTAATATAATGTTCAATAATTCTAAACAATATATTAAAGAACTAAAAGAAAGAATAAATCCTCCTAAAAAAAAAAAGAAAATGAAAGAGAATGAATTATTTGATAAATCTAAAAAAAATAAATCAAAATCTTCTAAAGGAAGTAAAAATAAATAATTAATTATCCCACCAAGGTTTTTGGCCACCAATTCTAAATGGTTTTGGTTTTTCAATTGGTTTTGGTTTTTCAATAGGTTTTTGAATTACTTGTTTTACTTCTTGTTTTTTTTTTAATTGTTCAGCCTTTGTTCTATTACCTTGTTCTACAAGTTTTTGAATTCTTTTATCTACTAAAGATTGAATATAATCATCATCGAGTTTTCTTGATTGTTGTTTCTTTTTAATAATAACAGATTTTGTATTATTCTGTTTTTTCTTTTTAACTTTTTTTAATTCTTCAATATCTAATTGAAGATTTATTAATTCTTTATCTAAATCTGTCACATCATCTTCATTTACTTTTATTGGTTCATCTAAATGTTGGTCTACCAGAATTTCTGTTTCTATATGTTCTTCAGTAGTTTGAACGGGAGTATCTGGTGCAGTTTCTGTTAATGTAACATCTTCTTGTTTAACAGATTTTTCTTCTTTTTTTATTCTTGAATAATTACCTCTTTTTTTTCTGGCTGCCTCTCTACCTGCTCTCATTCTTTCTTTAAATGCTTCTTTTTGTTCTGCGGTTAGTTCCTTTTTTTTTCTTTGTTTTTTCTTTTCTTTAGAATTATTTTCATCTGTTATAAATATATCTTTATTTTCAGACATTATATAATATATATTAGAAATATTTTTAAAATATTTTTTATTTTAATATTCCAACAATTAAATTGATATCATTTATTTTTTTTACTCGAAAAGTATCTTTATCAAATTTATTTGGATTAATTTGCCTAAATCTCCAAAAATTAATAGTTTGACCTGCCTTGTATTGATTTACTCTTTTACCTGTATATTTATCTTTATAACCTAATTTTAATACTTTCTTTTCTGCTTGTTCTAATGTATATTTGGCTTTAGGTATTACAACGGATTGTACTGTGAAACTCATTATATATATATTCAGAGAATTTATTTTATATATAAAATTCTATTACTATATATATGGGGAGAAGTGAAAGTTTAAAAAAAGCACAAAAAAAATACCATCAGAAAATTAGAGAACAAAATACGGAAGTTTATCAAAGAATAAAAAAAAAACAAAATGAATATTTAACAAATTATGTAAAAGAAAGAAAAAAAACAGATCCAGAATATCGAGAAAAAATGATGGATCGTAATAAAAAAGGAGCGAAAATACATTATGAAAAATATAAAGAAAGTATTTTAATTAGAAGAAAAGAATTAAGAGAATTAAAAAGAGATAAAGAACTATTAGATTTTATAAATAATAATACTATTGAAATATCTGTTGATTTTTAGAATATATATAAATTATATGAATAATTATCTAATATATTATAATATATGAAGTTATTTAGATTACATACAGAAAATAGTAATATTTTTAAATCAGATGTACAAAATTCTTTAATTTTACCTAAACAAAGTCAAGTTTGTTTATTAAATATGAATTTTGAAAAATTCAATGAAGATATAATTATTTCAAATGGTAATGATGAATTACAATATACAATAGGAACATTTAATAAAACAGTTACTTTAACTCATGCAACTTATACCGAAGCAAATATAAAAGACTTGGTAAAAGATATTGAAAAAAAATTAAATGATAGTATGTCATATGATAATAGTTCTATAACTGGTATGAGATGGGATGTTAGAATATCATCTTCTGGGGGAGGTCGATTAGTAATTGATACAGATTATGAACCATTAATTGATCCATTTGATGCTGATGGATATACTAATGTTGGATTAAGAAATGTCGCTGTGGCTGGACCTCCTGCAAGGGTTTATTATGAAAAAACTTCAAATGGAACAGAAGGAGTAGCAGATGCTGCTTTATTTTCTAATTTAAAAGAATTTAAAGATGATCAAGAACATATTTTAGGATCAACCTGTACATTGTTTAAAGCAACTATTGGAAAATTGAGTGCAGCAGGAGAGGGATTTCATGTTTCAATTAGTAATATAAAAGGACAGAATATGGGAGGATTATATGATTTTGTAATTAATAAAATTTCTTATGGTATATATGCTAAAAATACAGCCACTAATTATCAAATTATAACACCTTCTGGTGGATTGGTAACAACAGGAACAGCAATTGAAAATGCTGTTGCTGGAGGTGCTGACAATGATGTTATTGTAATAGGTTATAAAGATGGGAAAATAACTGGTGAAGTTTTTCAACAATCAAACCCCAATGGAGTTATATTATTTGAAGAAGTATATGATGCAACTTTACAAGGTGCCTCATTATATCCAATTATTGGAGTATATCAACAAACAGATGTACAAATAAATAGAATTAGAATTGCTACTGAAGTAGAATATGATGATTTTGCAGTTAAAAAGGTTGCTAATAATATTAATACAGATTTAGAAGTATCGGCAATAGCAGGTGTACCCACACAAGTATTAGGACAAAAAGACCCAATGACTTTTCAATTTGAAACACAAGATATGGCCAACACATTTGGATTTACACTACAAGTTATAAATGTAGGTCCAGATGATATATTTCGATTAACTGGTAATCGTCCTTTAAGATTTGTTGATAATAGTGAAGCATATGTAGTAGAACTAATGAATTTAAAATTAGATAGTTATGACAGTTTTAGACAACAAAGAGAAAGTATTATTGCATTTATTCAAAATAGTAGAGAGAAAAACCAACCCGATGTATTATATCAGGCAAATAATTTAATATTTATTGATCTTAATAATGACTATGAAATACCATTAAGAAACATAGATGCGAGAATTTTAACTTCTGATTATTTACCAGTAAAAATACAAGGGGAAGCAAATTTAGTTTTATTATTTAAATCAAAAGATGAAAGTTTATAAAAATTCATCTATGAATAATATTATAATAATTCAAAGAATATTATAATCTAATTATTTATAATATATGACTGAAAAAAGAATTCAAGAAAATATTAGAGAGATTACAAATAATGAAGATAGATTAGGACATACACAAGTTTTATTAGGTTCAACAGAAGCAACTGCATTAGT
>VMHT01220143.1_pt1 | contig 14936 bp, 30 predicted proteins | sample 4693611 | NCBI WGS metagenome assembly VMHT01 (sample SAMN12280063, study PRJNA550983) | marine metagenome | isolation source: seawater sampled from same location over 5 years 0.02-0.2 micron viral filtrate | place: USA: collected off the coast of southern California halfway between the port... ... | reverse complement strand
TGGGCGGCAACAATGTTTAATAATCCTAAAGATAAAGTTGGAGGAGTTAAAGCAGAACTTAAGATTGGAGATTTAATTCCAGTTCTTAGACAAGCAGGAGATGTTCTTGGAAATCAAAGAGGATTAGAACCTTCAGGAGGAGATATTAATATATTCAAAGCTACTATTGATGATGTTATTTCTGCAATTTATGATGGAGATAATATGGATAAAGAATACTATAATAAAGAAAAATCTATTGAATGGTTTGAAGGAATAGGTAAAGATGTTATAGCATCAAGGTTAATGACAATTCAAAGTAAACTTCCGCCTGACGGAGCTCCACCTAGAAAAGCAATGCCTAAAATTAAACCGCAGCAAGTTAAGAATGTTGCTAAGCATTTAGCAGGAGGTAAAATAGATATTAGAGAACCATATAAGAAGTAATGAAACCTCTAATAGAAATGAATATAAGAATATTTGTGCATCACATGGAGGTTGATGCTGTATTTGATTTTGTAAATAAAAGAACAGATGTGATGCCAGATTATTGGATTAACGAGGTAGATGTTCCATTTTCAGTTTCTGGCGGGTACATAGAAATATGTATCGACTATATTTCATATTCCTACATAAGAAGTATGAAAGAACACCAATCACTATTAGATATATGATATGAAAGAGATTTGGCCAAAACATAGTTATGTAATAATTACAGGTGGAGCAGGATATATTGGTTCACATACTGCAGTAGAACTGTGGGATGCTGGATATACTCCAATTATAGTGGATAATTTTTCAAATACAACTATGGATAATGTTAAAGGAATTGAAGAAATAATAGGCCAAAAGGTTAAGTGTTTTGAGGTAGATTGTACAGATGCCGATGCGTTACATAAAGTATTCAAATCTGTTCAAACACATGGAGGAAATGATTCAATTGTTGGTGCTATTCATTTTGCTGCATTCAAATCAGTAGGAGATTCTGTTCTTAATCCAGAAAAATACCATAAAAATAATATAGGTTCTTTAGAAACTTTAATAGGAGTTATGGATAATCTCGATATTAATAACCTTATATTCTCTTCAAGTTGTTCAGTATACGGTAATTCAGATATTTTGCCAGTTACTGAAGAAACTCCATTCAAGCCTGCCGAATCTCCTTATGCTGAAACAAAACAGTTATGTGAGGAGATAGTAGATGAATCTAAAATTAATAGTGTATCTTTAAGATATTTTAATCCTATAGGCTCACATGAGAGTTCATTAATAGGAGATAGGTCGACAGATAAACCAGCTGCTATAGTTCCAGTACTTTGTAAGTCAGTAATAGATAATACTCAAATGTTAGTCCATGGAAATGATTATGATACAAAAGACGGCACATGTATTAGAGATTATATTCATGTTGTAGATTTAGCTAAATCACATGTATCATCACTTGATTATCTAGTACAATGTGAAGGAAAGTATGTATATAATGTAGGAACTGGAAATGGTGTTAGTGTGGTTGAAGCTATTGAATCATTTGAGAAAGCAAATGACCTTAAAATAAATTATAAGATAGGACCTAGAAGAGAAGGCGATGTTATAGAAATTTATGCAGATTGCTCAAAGATTAATGAAGAATTAAAATGGTCAGCAGAAAAAACACTTAAACATTGTATGAAAGATTCATGGAATTGGGAACTAAATAAAATTCAAAATTCTATAGATAAACTAACTAGTAAAAATATAAAGTAATTCAATCGCTACTCTTCTTAAAGCCGCATTCGCGGCTTTTTTATTAAACAAAGTAAGATTATCTTATATAATATTAATGGCAAAGAAAAATAAAAAAATTTATGTTAAGAAGCCGAAAATAGGTGAAAGCTACTGGTTTACTTTTGCTGGAACTAATGTATACGGGGAATTATATGATAGTGCTGAAGGTTTAACAAATCATTATGGAGAACCTTGGTATATGCTTATAGATAAAAAAGGTACTAAATATCCTACAAGTATTTTTGGCTTAAGACATGATAGACCAAAATGGGAAGACAATGTATAGTATAACAGACTTAAAAGAAATGTTGTTCATTGATATTGAGACATGTTCAGCAGCAAAAGATTTAGATGGATTTATAGATATTATAGGACCTAATGGTGAAGAACATTGGGCTAGAAAAGCTAAATATATTAGAAAAGATTCTGAAGATTATTCAGATAAAACAGACGCTGAATTATATCCATTAAATGCTGCACTACATCCAGAATTTGGTAAAGTTTTAGTAATATCAATAGGTCAAATTACATATCCTGATGGTGTGACTGCAGTACCTAAAGTTAAATCATTCTATGGAGATAATGAGAAAGAAATTCTTAAAGAATTTATGAGTAGTATGATTAAAATATTCCAAATTAAACCGAATATTAAAATAGTTGGGCATAATATTAAAGGATTTGATATTCCATATTTATTAAAACGGTCTATCATTAATGATATTAGTATTCCTAATCAATTACAATTACAGAAATTAAAACCATGGGAGAATTGCCTATTAGATACATATGATTTATGGAAATTTGGTGGTTGGAGTAGTTCATCATTAAGTTTAATTTGTGATTTATTAAATATCCCATCGCCTAAAGAAGCTATGAAAGCTGGTGATGTTAGTGAGTCATATTGGAATGGCATGTTAGAAGAAATAAAAGAGTACTGCGAAGGCGATGTAGTAGCTACTATGAATGTAATGTTAAAGCTCGCAAAAATGGAAATAATAACTAAGGAAGAAGTTCCTTTCTAAATATATAAAATATGTACGAATACTATAATCATTGGTTTCAAAAAGAAAATGAAACAAAAACGCTTACAGATAAAGAAATAGAAGAATATTGGAATGGGAATAATTAAAAATATTAAAGATGGCTGGGGTAATTATCTAAAATTCTATTATAATAAAGATATAGACCTAGATATTTTGGATAATGCTAAGAAAAGAGCTGAAATTTGCAAGTCTTGTCCATCTCTTAGAGAGTCTAAATTGTTTTCAATTATTGAAACTGTTATGCCAGACGGTGGTAAAAAAGAACACTTATCTAAATTATTACCTGAAGCAGATGGTGATAAGATTCAAGGGTATGAATGTAAAGAATGTGGGTGCGGATTTCCATCTATGGTATTCTCTCCTGAAAAAAAATGTCCAATAAATAAATGGTAAAACTTTTCACGTCAGATTTTTTTATGTCGTAAAAATTGTTTATATTATACTAAATAAATAAAATAATAAATCAATGAATGAAGAAATGATGGACTTTGAGAATGAAATGTACGATGAAGATGTACAGTCTCAAATTAAAGATAACTTAGCTAGAAAAAACTATGATGTTGTATCCTCTCGCGATATTAACTTCAGTGATTATTATGGAAAAGAAAATCAAGTTGAAATAGAAAAGACATTAAATGATATGATAGAGCATTTTACAGAAACTGAAGAATATGAGAAGTGCGCAATAATTCTTAAAGAACTTAAGAAAGTACAAGGTAAAATAATTGCAGTTTAATGGGGTTTCATAGAAGACATATAGATAATAATCAAGTAATTACATTATTTAGAGAAGGTGGAGTAGAGCGAGTTAAGGATTGGTATACAAGAGGAGTTGATGCTCTTGTTACCGAGATTGGGTTAGCATCTGATATAACTGATATAATAGATAGAAAGATGGATGAAACTGCAAAATGGAATTTAATTTCAGATATGATTGCTCATGAATCTATTAAAAATTTATAACATATGAACACTCTTATTATTATAGGAATAGCATATTTTATTATGGTATTGTGGTTATTTTGGGAGGCATATAATGCTCCATTAATGCCAGATGAATATAATGAAAATGTTAAACAACAAAAAGATTAAGATATATATAATCTATGGAAGAAATATTAGAAAAAATATTACATCAATTAACTCGAATCGCAGACTGTTATGAAAATAAAGAAAGTCGTGATATTAATGAAGCTCGAAAAAAACTTAAATTAGAAAGAATAGATAGAGCTAATAAAAAAAAGAGTATTAAGCAAAAGGAAAAGTAGTCATGTCCTTTTATAAAACTCTTGGGATACCTGAAAATGCTACGCAGGCTGACATCAAAACAGCATACAGAAAGCTAGCAAAAAAACACCATCCAGATACTAAAGACGGAGACGCTAATAAGTTCAAAGAAATTTCTGAAGCTTATGAGCAATTAGGGGATGAACTGAGCCGACAAAAGTATGACGCTGCTAGAAATATGGGAGCAGGACTTGGTGATGATATTCTTGAAGCCTTTAGAAATAGCACAGATTTTTCAAGTATGTTTGATAATGTATTTGGTACGAGAGCTAAAGGACCAAATCATAGAATATCGATTCAACTTACAATACACGATGTGTATTATGGCACTGAAGTTCTTATAGATACTGGTACATCTCGGTTTAATCTAAAAATACCAAAAGGAGTTTCTAATGGAACTAATCTTAAGGTAAGTGGAAGAGGTGGTGCACATCCTAGAAATTCAAGTGCTCCAAGGGGTGATGTTATAGTTACGTGCCATGTATTACCAGATGCTAATATAATAGTAAATGGTAATGATATTTGGTATGATGTTAATTTGCCATTTTATGATTTATTATTAGGTACTTCAATTACTATTAGAAATCAATTTTATGTTGTTATGGTAGATATTCCTAAAGGTTCTTATGACGGAAAAGTTTTAAGAATAGGTGGAAAAGGAATTCCTATATATAAAACAGGAGGCTATGGAAACCTAATGGTAAAGTTAAATGCTATTAGACCTAGCCTAAATGAAGAGCAATATGGTTTATTAGAGATGATTAGATTAATAGATAAAAAAGAAAATTAATACTGTGATAGATGATGATATGAGATTTGAATTTGAACCTGATGAGGAGTGGAATTCCATGGACTATGTCGATGGAATGGGAATTAATTCGAGACAGATGATGATGGATGTTGTATACGCAACAATTGTAAATAATAAGCTTGCTGTTATAAATAGTATATCTACTAATAATATAAAAATAGAAGCCCTAAAACATGTACTTAGTTTCTTTGAAGAACTTGAAGATTATGAAAAATGTATAGAACTTAAGAAAATAATAGATAAAATAAAGGAATAATATATGCTTATAGTGGAAGTAATAAATGGTAAGATTGATAAAGCTATAAAGCAAATGCGCCGAAAGGTTAATAAAACTAAACTAAAGAAAAATCTCAGAGATAAAAAATATTTTACTAAAAAATCTCAAGAAAAGAGACTTAAAAAACAAAAAGCAGTATATAATCAAAAGAAATCAAGAGAAGAAGATTAATTCATAAATATATAATATAGAAATAGAATTTTATATATGATGAAAGAGAAGAATGAAGATAAAGATTCATTAATGAGGAACTGTTATTATACTATTACACGTAATTTTACTAAAACAGTCAATAAGTTTATAGTTTTTCGAAGTGAAGGAAAGAGTATTGAAATATATAGTGGAACTGGAAATCGTAGTAAATTTATAGATATGATGGTAGAGTATTTTGTAGGAACTGAAGAGTATGAGAAGTGCGAAAAATTAATGAAACTTAAGGAGTTAGTATTAATGGCAGGTGATTAAGCCTATCATAAAAATAATTAAATGATGAGCAAAAAAAATGGAAAGAACGGGAACGGAAAGAAGATAAAACCACCAACACAGAGAAGAAGCTATGTAAGAGTTAAAATAGAACATATACAACATGTTAAATTAAGAAAATCTCAACAACAATATTCAAGAAATATAGAAAAACACGATGTGACATTCTGTCACGGACCAGCTGGAACAAGTAAAACATATACAGCATGTTATACTGCATTAAAGTTATTAGCTGAAAAAAAAATTAGAAAAATTATTTTATGTAAACCTATTCAAGAGTCTGGTGAAAAATTAGGTTTTTTACCTGGTGGTATTGAAGAAAAGATTGACCCATTCATGCAGTCATTTATTTCTAATCTTAGAAAAATAGTAGGTGAAGAGATAACACAAAGACTTTTAGATAGAGGTATTATAGTATTTAAGCCCCTTGCTTATATGAGAGGAGATACATTTGATGATAGTTTAATGATTTTAGATGAAGCTCAAAATGCTACATTCAAACAATTAATGTTATTTATAACAAGAATGGGTAAGACTTCTAAAGTTTTAATTACTGGAGATATTAGTCAATATGATATTCCTAAGAAAAGTACTGGTCTTCCTAGTTTTATTAAACTTATGGAAGGAATAGATGGTGTTAAAAACTTTATATTCACAGAAGAAGATATTGTTCGTGCTGATATACTTAAAAAAATTGTAAGGAGGTACGAAAAATATAAACCAATAAATTAAAAAATGAACAGAAAAATATATCGTAATGCAATAACATCTAAAGATGCAGAATTTCTATTAAATGAAGATTGGGCAATTAATGAAATGTTTGGAAAAGAACATGCATATTTAATTAATGTTAAAGATGTTCCAGTTATTAATAAACTATTAGAAATTATTCGTAAAGATTTTGATTTTGAGATAGGAGGTATTAAAGAATCATATATTAGAATTGAAACAAGACAAGGTGGACATAAGTGGCATAATGATAAAGGAGGATATTCTGCAGATGATACAAATATTCATATGCCTTGGTGCCAATTAGGCGTTAGTATTCTTTTATCAGATGAGAATGAGTTTACAGGAGGAGATACTTATTATGCAGATATGGATTTTAGTCATGAAGAAAATAAAATTAAAGTAGATAGAGGAAGATATGACATGTGCGTGCACGCGTCAGACGTATGGCACATGGTAGAACCACATGAAGGTAGTAGAACTGTGCTACTCATGTTCATATAATTGTTAATAACTTCTAAAACTTTTTTGAAAATAATCACCTCAGATTTTTTTATGTCGTAAAAATTGTTTATATTTATACTATAAATAAAAACAATTAAACTATGTCAAAAATTAAACAGCAAATCAAAGATTCAATTTCTTTAACAACCTATTCAGACCTTTGGGTAGGAGGTAAACACCACACACAATCAGATGGAACTACAGTAGCATATATACCTAAACAATTCATCGTTACATATAAGAATAAATACATGGGAATCTGTACTGAGATTCACAATATAACTAAAGGTTCTTCGCCTAAGCATATAATGAATGCTATGAAATATTATGCTAGTAAAAACATAGTTAATATAAGCACTGTTAATGCAACATATGAAGTAGTAAATGGACATGTTGATTTCTCAAAAGAAATAAACACTAGCCATAAAGAGCATAGTATGCCAATCTTTTCTAAAAAAGGAAATACTTTAGCTCAAATAGACGTAAACTTCTTAGCTATATTAGATATAGGTCAAATGTACCAATTATCTGATAAATGGATGAGCGAATCTCTTGGTTATGGAGGAGATTGGAAGAAACGTACATCTCATGCATGTTTATTCGCACCAGATAGCTACTTAAAAACAGCTAAAAACTGGGCAGATAATGATAAAGGATATGAGTATTATTTGAGTCCAATGAGACCTTCTCTTAAGCAAGGTGAACTGGAATTAGTCTAATTAAAACAAATAAAAAAATGAATAAACAATTATATAGAGGAAACGGATACATAGGAGGTGTTTGCGGTGGCTTAGGAGACTGGTCAGGGATACCTTCTATACTATGGAGAATTGCATTTTTATTTTTTATACCAGCTGCGGTGTGGATTTATCTTATACTGTGGGTGGTATTAAAGAATAAAAATTGTTAATAACTTTTGAAAAAAAAGTAAAAATAATCACCTCAGATTTTTATATGTGGGAAAAAATGATTATATTTACTATGTAAAACAAAAACAACTAATGTTAACTAAAAATAAAAAAATGTCAGATAAAAATTACTTCTTCAAAAATTACGAAAGAAACTTAGCGTTCAACTCATTCCTTTACCACAATAGAGAATTCTTTAATAACATTATAGAGACCGTACCTGGCTGTACTAATGTTGTACAAGAAGATTTCTTTGATTGGCCAGGAATTTATATGGAAAAGGGTCAATGGAAATGGGGTTCTCAAGGTTTACAGAATTGGTTAGTTAAGAATGAATATGTAGTAGTAGACAGAACAGACTATGATACATGCTGCTTAACAGCTACTCCAAAGCTGGTAAACAAAATACTAAAGAGACAAAACGACTGGAACGCAATTCAAGCAAATTATTAATAAAAATAAAAATTAAAAAAATGGAAAAAATTCAATTTGAGATTACATTCAACAAAAACCTTTATGCAACAGTATACATAGACCACCATGGTTATGTTGACCCAACTGCAACACAAGGCTCAACAGCTACAAATGCTGATGGTTCTCCGTTACAAGGAGATTTAATGGTAGCTAAAGGTTCAAAACAAACTATATCAGAACAATCAATGGTATCATTATTAACATGTGATGGTAGTTCAGTTCATACTAGAGATGAATATACAAACTTACCTTTACAATATTCTTACAGCTTAAAAGATATTTGTCATATTAGAAAAATAACAACATGGACACAAGTAGAGGAAAACTGGAAAGATGCTCGATTGTATGACAAAGATTCAGTTTTAGGTTATAAAGGTAGTATCAATGCTGCTAAAATGATTGATAAGTATAAAACTAAAATGCATAACCTGAGACCTAACGGTCCAAGTGGTCCAAATCATCATGACCCAGAGTACTATCAGAATAGATGGATGGAAATGAAAGATACTCATTACTTTAATACAGAGTTTGGTAGATGGATGGAAAAGAAAAAGAAATTAAAAAAAGAAACAATTAAAAATAAATAATATGAAAATTGGAAAACAAATGGCTATAATGAGCCACCTATCAGACTGTCAAGAGATGATACAATTCGAAGGACAAGAAGAAAGAACTAGAATGAGAATCAATTTCGTTAAAATGATACTTTGTGATGGTAAACCACTAGACCATGAGTATACTACTAAAGAACTAGATAAAATTTGGGAGGAAACTAATGAAACGTGTGGTATTAAAGAATAGTAATAACTTAAAAATAAAAATATGATTTTAGCAGAATTAAATTCTTTAGGTCTCATTGAGAAGACCTCAACAACTCAAGCAAATAATGGAACTAGATGTTTCTATGACCCAGTAGCTGATTGCGATTATCTAAGTTATGAAAGTGGTTATGTTCGTAGAGCATACACAAGAGACTCGTACTGGCTTGGTCATTCATATCGTTGTATATACCAACTAAACAAAACTAAAAAATATAAATCAGAATATGGTGATTGGTATAATACCGCACGTATTATGATTCCATATCCATCAGCTCGTTTAGAAAGAATAGCACATTGTGTAGTAATATATCGTGATTACATTAAAAATAATTAATATGAAAGTAGAAAATATAATAAGTAACGGAATTAGTTATAATAAACCTGCTCATAGTGCAGTAGGAGATACAATTAAAATTGCTGTGTCATTATTCAGAATGAGACATACACAAGAGGAAATCTTTGATATGTTTGATAAAAATAGAGATTATCATCCAGGTAGCAGATTTGATGATGATGATTCTATTACAACTAGAATATGTAGTGCACTAACTCGAGAAGCTATAGATACTTACTTTGATAAAAGAATAACGATTAATCTTATGGAGCATGAGGCTTTATTAATGGAGGGAGTTATTAAATCATTTGTCGATAGTTTAAGTGGTAGCGAAATGGATATTATTATATTAGATGGTATGAGAGATTGCGCGTCAGCAGATCATTGGTATACATTTGAAAAAGATTGGAACTAAAGATATATACTATATGAGTAAAAAAGTAAAACTATTCGAAGATTTTATTAATGAAAGAGAAGAAGGTCATCAATATGACGATATTAGTGGGGAATTATTAAAGCCTAAAAGAGGAAAGTGGATGAAAATTAACCCAAAAAAATATCCTGAATTAGCTGAAGAATTTTTTGATTTAATCAATATAGCATACGCTTCACTAGGAGGTCATGTAAAAATTAAATCTCCTGATGATGTATTTGCTGACCCTGACTGGACGTTTTGGAAAGGTGTAGACCTTAATGGTTCTCCAGACCTTGATTTAATTATATGGGGACAGCATACAAAATATGGAATTAAGTTTAGTGGAGTTGGGCACGATGGAGAAAAAGTTTCAACTAGAGAATACCTAGACGCAAAAGCTAAATCACTATTAAAGAAAGGATTTTATGGAGAAGTTAGTGGTGTACTTGCGGATATTATGATGGATAAATATGGAGTTCCTTCAGTTGATAATAAAGAAGATGTTCAAGACTTACTTAAAGGAAAAGATATTGAATGGCATGGGAAAGACCCAAGAAACCCAAATAGAAGTGGAGATGGATGGTATACTAGAAATTTAGGAGGAAATAGACATACCAAAATAATTATTGGAAAACCAAAAGTATAATATGAAAGTATCTTATTTACATGGACTAGAGAGTCCAAACCACGGACCTAAAGTAGACTGGTTAAACGATAAGTTTGATACTTATGTGCCTAAGATGGATTATTATAGTGAAACTGCTTTTGAAGAAGCTCTTGATGGATGTAGAGGTTCAAGCTTAATTATAGGTTCTTCAATGGGAGGATATTTTGCATATCTTATAGGACAGCATTTAAGAATACCTACACTCTTATTTAATCCAGCAGTAGTGGGTAGAAGTTTTGACCCAGTCGTACAATTATCTAATAGAAATGGTACGAAAAATACAGTATATCTTGGTAAAAATGATAATGTAATTAAAGGTTCTAAAATTAGAAAATATTTTTCTAATGAAGGCGTAGGTTCATTTAAGTATAATACATACGATGGAGAACATAGAGTTCCAGATGCTGTTTTTATCAGTGCAATTTCTGAAACTCTTAAAATAAAAGAATCTAGAGTACATTCATTTGAATCATTTCATAATTCATTAAATGAATATAGCATACCATATTCTATTGGTTTTAAGAAAAGACCAGACTTTAAGCATGGATTAGTAAAAGAATTCTTTAAGTTTTTCTATATGGAGGGTGACCAACCTATAGGAAATTATATGGATATGGCTGAAGTAGTTCATGATAGATATGCTGGCGAATTAGACAAAGATATTCAGAAAGTTGGAGATATAGCTCAAGAAATTCATGATTATCTTAAACCACCAGGCGGAAAATCTCCAGCATACGACTTAAATGATATGCATCAAGATGGAGCAGCAGAAGTAGTATTTAGTTATATGGACCAAGCAAATGAATTAGCTAAAAAAGTATATGATGGCGCAGCAAGAGGAGGAGCAGCTAAAGAAAAGAAAATAATACAAGGTCTAAAAGGTTTGGAGGCTACATTAAAAAGAGCTAGAAATATATTTACTTCTAGTTTTGGTAGTATTAAACATAGAAAAATCGGATTTAGGTTTAGTAAAGATAAATAAGGAAAGATATATAATAAAATAAAACATTACAAGATGGCAAATAAAGATTTAGATAAAATTGACAAGATGAAAAATGAGCTTACACGAGCTCTTGATACTATTAGTGGAGACCTTGAAACAGCAAGAGAGCAGTTTGATTATAATAGACATGGTAGAGATTATGGTAAAGATGCTGCATACGAGTTCGATATAAAGATGCATACAGGTCCTCATTTTGACCCTGAAGATTTAGCAAATAAATATTTTGCTGGTAATATGGAGGATATGGATTTCTCATATTTTGAACATTTAGGTAGAGAAGTAGAAAATTTTGTTGAAATGCTACAAAATGACCAAAAAATAGATTGGATTAAAGATTATTTTCAAGTTGGTCGAAGCGGAGGATGGTTAGTATTAACACTTAACGATTACACATGGTCAGAAGGCGATGTTGAAGATAGATATAATGAAATAGAATCTACATTTTCTAATGAGGTTGAAGATTATTCTGACGAAGATACTATTGATATAAAATCTATTCAAAAAGCATTTAAGAAATGTATGAAAGAAGTTAAAGAATTTAATGATGATGCTGATAAACATATATCACAATTACAAGAAATTAAGAAAATGATACCAACTGCGAAAGAACATGCTGACCATAGTTTTGAAGCTGACCTTATAGCGAATTTAGGAGAATCTAATTTATCATTTAATAAAATGAAAACATTCGAATCTTTCGTAAATGAAAATAATCCTGATGAGGTTGTATCAACTGATGATAAATATAAAGTTGCTGATAAACTTAATGAATGTTATAAAGAAGCAGTTGCAGAAGCTAAAGAATGGAGTGAAGATGTACACGATGGTCATACTGTAGAATCATATATGACAGAAAACGCAGCTCTTGTTGCTTCTTTAGCTGCAGATACTCTTAAAGAATGCAATGAAGATTATACTAATGAACAATATGAAAGCGCATTAAACGATTTGAAAGAAGCTTATATTAAAAAGATAGATGAAAAGATTCAAATGGAGGTAGAATTAGCTGATGAATTACCTTATAATAAAGAAAATCCATTTAGTTAATATATAAACGCATAAACAAACTTAAAGGTCTCTATATAATTATAGAGACCTTTTTTATTATGCCCAGATTACCAATAGAGAAAATATATATGCAGGTTGCCTATCAATTCGCAAAGCTTAGTTATGCTGAACGTAGAAAGGTTGGTAGTGTTATTGTAAAAGATGAGCAGATAGTTTCATTTGGGTATAATGGAACACCTACGGGTTTTGATAATTGCTGTGAAGAAACTCATTACCATAGCTGGGATTATGTTGAAGGTGCTGAAGGATATGAAGCAACTAAATCTGAGGTTCTACACGCAGAATCAAACGCACTCGCAAAATTAGCAAAAAGTACTATGAGTTCAGATGGCGCAGACTTATACGTTACAATGAGTCCATGCTTTGAATGTTCTAAATTGATAATACAATCTGGTATTAAGAATATATTTTATAGCGAAGAATATAGAGATACAAGAGGATTAGAATTATTAGAGAAGGCAAATATTAATATACATAAAGTAATAGTCTGGAATGACTTTAATTAAACCATATATATAATATATCAAAACAAATAAAATGGCGAAAACAAAAGAAGAAAAACCAAAACAATATCAATGGAATAAGTCTGACAGTTTTGGAAAGATTGTCGAAGTAGAATCATCAGATGATAAAATGACATTTTTTACAGACGGTTCTCAAATATTTAATGATGTTATGGATGAATTTTTAACTGAGGTTGTTGATGGAATTATTCCATTTCCAGGCGCAGAAGAAGCTTTAATAGGTGGTCCATCGGATTCAGCAGAAAAACAAACTGAGGAAGTTAATGTAAATAATGCTTTAGAAAATGAAAATAAAGAGGTGGCTTCTAGTGAATCACAAGACTCGTCTTTAGTTTCATTAATAATGAAATTATCTACTAAAAATATAGTTCCTATAGATACTAAACTCAATATTAATATACCTAAAAAGGATGTTGCTAAGATATTAATTGATAATTCAGATGATAGTAAAGAAGATATAATAGATTCTATAGCTTCAGTTGCAGTAAAACAAATTGAGATAAATAAATTACAAGGATTCTTAAAAGAAGAAATTACTAACTTTATAAATAAATATTATGAGTAAAGAAACACCACAGCAACAACACATGAGTAGGCCTCAGAAAAGAAAAATGTATAAGCAATTTGGGATTCTTGAGAAAAAGAATAGAAATACAGAAGAAGGCCGTGAATTATATAAAAGACTTAGAGAAGAAGGACAAGATGCACATGAAAAACATGTTAATATGGTTAATGATTCTATAGGTGACCAAATGCAGGTAAAATTAGATTCAATTAAAAAAATGTGGAAGAAAGACCTTGGGTATAATGATGCTGAGATTAAGTTATTAGAAGAAGCATGGGTATTACAGGCATTCAAAGATAAAGAAACATATAGAGCTGACAAGAAAGAAGCAAAAAGACTTAGAAAAGAAGCAGAAGAATTAAAGGCTAAAAGACTTAATGCAAACAATAACTCTTAAAATAGCAGATAACGGTGTCATCAAAGAAATTCATGATGACAATATAAATGCAGGAGGCGACACTTACGAATCAGTAAGACTATACGAGTGGAGTGGAGGCCCTGAAAATAAAAAGAAATTTATGCGAGATATATGTTTAGATATTGGTATGGATTTTGGTAATTCAAGGGTAGCAAATCAAATTAAGATTATAGAAGATTGGGGCATACACTATGAACCAACAAAACCTGAAGTTATGTCAAGAATTAAAGCACTAGAAGCTGAAATTACAGAACTTCGTAATAGAATTAAGAAATAGTGGAAGTGACTTCAATTGATTGTGTGTTATGTGGTTCTAAGCGAGAGTTTAATAAATACGTGAGAATAGAAAGTGATAATTCCACAACATCTGTAGACTATATCTCCATTATTACTAAATTAATAAAATCTGATTTTCATGATGTAGAACCTCATCCATTTATTGTTGGGATGGCAATTAAAAATGCATTAAATAATATTCGTAAAAAACAAAACAGTGATAGGGTAATATATCTTATGAAAAATAATGATAGTGAAACAATAGAAAACTTCAAAGAACTTGTATATAGTATGTTTGATAATTTGAAAGAAATTAATTTAATTGCTATTAATATGGAATCTATTGATGAAGATATTATAACTATGTTTGACAATTATGAAAATTTGCAATTTTGATAAGAAATAGAGTATATGATAAAGGTACTATAGTCTATGCATTAATATCACCAAAGGGTAAATATGATACACTCTTCCCTGTTAAAGGAATTATATATGATGTTAGACATAGTGATAGTATTGTCGAATATCAGATTAGAATAAGTCATTTCTATGATGACATAAATTTCATAAAAAGACATTTTATATC
>VMHT01082297.1_pt1 | contig 14936 bp, 15 predicted proteins | sample 4693611 | NCBI WGS metagenome assembly VMHT01 (sample SAMN12280063, study PRJNA550983) | marine metagenome | isolation source: seawater sampled from same location over 5 years 0.02-0.2 micron viral filtrate | place: USA: collected off the coast of southern California halfway between the port... ... | reverse complement strand
TGGGACTATAGGGAATGCGACTTTTCCTGCTGGCCATACGATAACTTCAAGTTATTATGAACTGGATGGTAATCATTCTGGTGGATCTACATCTTACCAGTATTCCTCAAGTGGATCAGTGGTTACTTGCACAAATATAACTATAACTATTAATAAAAAAGTAAGTTCTTCAAAAATATTAATGCACTGGTCTGTTCCATTTCAGATTTATCATGGCAATATTCATATGTCTATTGGTCATGCTTACTGGTCTAGGACTGCTCCATCCGCATCAGATTTTGGAAAAACAAAGTTATACTTTGCATCTGAAAGTAATTCTGCTAGTGGCACTTCTCACGCTATGAATCTTTATTACAATGCTAACAATCAATTTGTAGATACATCTTCTGCAACTGGTAATCACACTTATGTTTTTAAAATTGATCGTGATGGGACAACAAGTTCTGGGGCTTTTGGGACAAGACCTGATAACGACAATAGAGGATTTCTTCTTGCAACAGAGGTGATGTAATGGAACCAATTATTGAAATGGCTTTATCTGAACTAACAGATCAGCCTTCAGGATTAGATTACTCTGAAAAAAAAGTAATATGGCCTGAAACTAATTCTGGGAAAGCACCAACTTGGGAAGAGTTAGAAAATAAATTAAAAGAACTCCAATCCGAATACGAAGCAAACCAATACCAACGTGATCGAGCCGATGCCTACCCAAGCTATGCAGATCAATTCGATACGATTTATCATCAAGGGATAGATGCTTGGAAAGCGGAGATTAAAAAGGTGAAAGATGCACATCCAAAGCCTGAATAATGGATCATCATTTTCCTGTATATCAACAACCTCAACCGCAATCAATTATGGAAATTGATACTTACATAAGCCTTATAGAGAGAATTGGTCTACCCGCAGTAATTATCGGTTGTTGCATGTTTTACATTTGGAAAAGCCAGATTGCTCATCGTGAAGAAATAAAAGAATGGAATCATAAAGACAGTAAAGCTGATGAAAGGTTGATTGATTTAATTAAAGAACAAAACGTATCAAGTGAATTAGTCGCAAGTGCGTTGAACAACTTAACAATTGCCTACAAAGATATTGCTAAAACAAATGAAAGATTAGCAATGGAAATCAAAGGAATGGCTGAAGCAATTATAAGGAATCGATAATGGAAACAATCACAGAAAAAACAACCGTCAAAGATAAACCTGAGAAAATTTTAAAGGAAAAACCTTCCTATACAGTTACAGAAAAAATTGTTTTAAGAAGAGCAAGTTTTCGCTTTCTTTTAGCAATATTAATTCTTTCTATATATGCATTCACGATATATAGTTTGATGTACACATCACCAACTTTAGATCCTAGTATGAACACGCTTCTTGTGAGTACTATCGGTGCGCTAACCGTTCTAATTTCCCAAATCGGAAGCTTTATGTATGGTGATCCAAAGAGTGATACTAGTGACGGAAACGGTGATGATAAATCAAAAAAATCTGATAAAAAATCAGATGAAAATCCAACAACCTAATAAAGGAAAAACATGCTAGTAGGAATTTTAGTTAATGCGATTCAGGGACTTGTTGCTAGTGAGGCACAAAGCTTGATGAAGGAACATGTTTTGGGAGAAATTACCAAACATTTAGATGAAGACACACAAAAAGAACTAGACGATAATATCGACAAGATGACTGATAATTCTTTTCGATCATTGAAGGATATGTTCGGCTGATGAAATTAACGTCTAATTTCAGTCTTGCGGAGTTAACTAAATCACAAACCGCAGAAAGGTTAGGAATTAGTAATGAGCCTAACACGGAACAAGTTGTTAGGCTTACTAACCTTTGTGAAAATATCTTACAAAAGGTAAGAAATGTTCACGGGATCGTGACTGTTAGTTCAGGTTTCCGGTGTGCAGAGTTGTCGGAAGCAGTAGGTAGCAAATCGACATCAGCGCATTGTGCGAACGGTCCCGATCTTGTTGCGGCGGCTGATTTTGAATGCATCGGATCAATAGGAAACTATGATCTTGCAGTGTGGATTTCTGAGAATCTTGATTTCGATCAATTGATCCTTGAATGCTACACAAAAGATGCAGATTTACCCCAAGGTCAGGGCGGGGCAAGCGGTGTAAACAACTCCGGTTGGATACACTGCGCTTATAAAATTAAAGACAATCGGAAGTCGGTTCTGACCGCTTCTAGAGTCAACGGTAAAATGCAGTACGAACAAGGGTTGATTAAATAATGAATCGTACGATGCATAATTATGTCTACTATAAAGACAAATCAGATTACTCATCTGACAAATAGCGGTACTGCTAATCTTCAATTAGATTCATCAGGTAATACCACAGTTGCTGACTTGACGGCTAATGCCGTCACGGCTCAATCGGTTACGCTTTCAAACAACCTAACAGTAAACGGGAATACTACTATCGGGAACTCTGATAGTGACTCTGTTACGTTTAACGCAACGGTAACCGGGAGTAGTTTTGAAGCAGGAATCATCGGTGAAATTCGAATGTGGTCAACTCTGACTGCGCCAAACGGTTGGTTGCTTTGTAACGGTGCGACTATAGGAAATACAGGTTCCGGTGCAACAAATGAATCTGCATCATATGCGGCATTATTTGATTTAATAAAAGGAACTTCAGGCGCAGGGCTTTACGGAAATGTAGGAACTGAATCGTTTATAAGTGGAGATACAGTAAAATTACCTGACTTCAAAGGTCGAATGCCAATTGGGGTCGGACAGCAAACTAACACAAAATACAATTCGTCATCAGATAATTATACAACTTCGGGAACCAACTTTGCGATAAGTGCTACAGGTGGAACAGAAGACCACAAAATCACTGAAAACGAATTAGCACAACATAATCACACGACAACTCTTGGAACCGGGACTGCCACAATTAGTGATCCGGGTCACAGGCATTCAGTTCAAAAATCTCAGTTAGCACACAATCACTCAATATCTCCAAATCCTCATAATCACTCTTACACTGACCCTACTGACAATACGGGTACTGGAGAAATTGGGCTAGAAGAAGACGGATACGGAAATACTTCAGATCTTGTTCCGACAAACGCAAGCGTGACAACTTCTACATCATTATCAATCGGTAGCACCACACCAAACATAAATGAAACAACTTCGACAGCATCAGGTGTAGCACCGTTTATTGACTCCGCAACAACCGGAATTACCGATTCAGGTCACACTCATAGTTTGACAGTAAATAATACAGGTGATTCCGTAAATAATCCTGCATCTATTTTAAATCCATATTTAGCGATTAATTTTATCATAAAAGTCTAATGCCGATTGAATCACAAAATAATTTTGTGGGCGGTTTAAACAATCGGTTTCCTGCTCATAAAATTCCTGAAAATTCTGTACAAGATGCAATTAATTGTGATTTTTCTAACGGTGACGTTAGGGCAATACAAGGAATTGGTGGTGACGGTGGAGGAAGTAACTTTTTTTATGAAGCGGGTAATACTTGGATTGGCACAGACGGGGTCGGAGGTCAAACAGTAGAAATCAGAACTTTCACAACAAATACTACTTTAAGTTCTGATGCCACTTTTGGAACACCACTTATAGTAAATCAAAACGTAGTACTTACGGTTAATAGTGGAGTCACTATGACAGTAAGTAATGTTATTCGTGGTTTATTTGGAGCGCAATCTTTTGTTGAATTTTCAGATGACCTTTATATCAGTAGAGATGATTACTCGGTATCAGTTCCTTCAATACCTGCCAACTCAATACAATTAAATGTTTCTGCTAGTGATATTTTTAAATTTATTGAAGGTGACGAATTAGATTCTGATTTTGTAAATTCGGACACAAAAATAAAATCAATCAATACTGCATCAAACATCATTACACTTACAAAAAAAACAACAAACAGCGGCACATTAACAAATGCAGTTTCAGTTATTAAATCAACTCCGGTAAGAATTATAGACGGGAATACATCTCAAATTTTAAAGTTAGGTATTGATACACCAAAATTAGGTTTTACTTTAGGACAATTAGACACCACACAAAACTCAGACAGAGATGACGGTAAGCACTCAGATAATTTTTTTACAAACAACGCTCCGGTAGCATTTAGGTACGGGATTGCAAAATATGATGATGCAACATTAGCAGAATCAGGAATGTCAGAACCTAGTGATTTATCACAATCACAAAATGCAATTGATACAAGTAAAAACAATACTCCGATTACTGTAAATTTTAATCAGTCTAGAGTTTGCGATATTACAAATGCGAATCCGACTGTCATAACAGTAAACGGACACGGGTTAATTGTAGGAGATAAAGTTGCTTTTACCGTTTCTTCCGGTGGTGGTTTGCCCACGGGATTGTCGGAAGGCACAAGTTATTTTGTTTCTTCTGTTCCAACATCAGACACATTTCAAATTTCTACAACTTTCGGAGGTTCCTCGATAGGCACAACATCCGCAGGAACAGGAACTTTTACTTTACTTTCAAACGGACCTGATGACGGCAAGTACTCTTTATATAGAATAGGTGGGACAAGTGCTATTTTTAAAAAAGCATTTAATATTTTTTACAAAGATACATTTAATGCAAGTGCAACTATAAATTCACAAACAGTAACAATTGCAGTAAGTAATCTTCCTGCGACAGGAACAGTATATGCGATCTTTTATGCATATACCGGATTAACTTATACAGAAGGTAGTACTTACAGTGCTTCGGATGCACATGAAACAAAAAGACTTACTTTAGATGCAAGTGCAAATAATTTTAAAATTACTTCAAATACGACAATTCACAAAGTTGACATAATTCTTTACATTGAAAACACATCGGAAACAGATGATCGGGTTTACCGGATTACCGGAGATTTAGGTGCTTCAATAAATATTCACGGCACAGCGGTTACAAATGCTCATGTCCTAGATTTTACACCGGATCGTAATTTAATTGATATTGAGCCGATTACTGATGCGGGGTTGCCACCTTCCGGGTTAAAACATCTTACAGAAGTAAATAACTTTTTATTTGGATCTAAAGGAAAACGACTACATATTTCATCGTACGGTAGACCGAACAATTGGCCTTTAGACGGTTTTCTTGATTTTGATGCAAACATCACAGCATTAACCCCAAGAGGGGGAGAGTGTGTCGTGTTTACAGAGTTTGGCATATTCCGTGTGTACGGCAATGCACACAACGCAATGCGAAAAGTCAAAGTCCCAACGACAGAAGGAGTCGAATCAGGATTCTTCAAATGTGTAGCAAATCTTAAAGACAACATAGTTTATAAATCTCAATCCGGTATTTCTATTTTCAACGGAAGAGATGTCAATGTTTTAACCCAACCTGTTTTATCATCTTTCAGTCCACCTAACGCTACCGGGATTAATAATTCAGGAGGTGTATTAGAAGATGTTTATTTTTTACTTTCAGATTCAGGTGAAGGATTTCGTATAGATTTTAAATTTGGGAACGCCAAATTATCAAAAACCACACTAAATGCAGGAAACTTATATTATCGTGGTTTAGTAAATAAACTTTATACACCTGACGGATTTATAGGTGGAGGATCTAATTTAACGTATTCATTTCAAACAAGAGATTTCACGTTAGGAAACATTGATACAGAAAAGTATTTAGAGTTTGTTCAGGTTGTTGGTGAAAACTTTAGTGGGACAGTACAGATATTTGCAGACGGTTCCATTGTAGAAACATTCTCAATATCTCAAGTTACAGAATTAAATAGGCAACTTTATCCGTCAACCACTTTGTTCGCAAACAGGTTTTCAGTCAAATTCACTAATTGCACCGGGAATATACAAAGCGTTTCATTAAGCATTAATTCAAGTGAAAATTTAAAAAGACTTAGGTTCGATTTGATTAAAGTAGTTTATGTTGGATCACCTTCAGTACAGGTAAAGGTAGACAACGAATCTAAGATTGCGCCTACGGTGCTTCCTGACTCAGGTGTTAATAAATCATCTACAGCATCTTTATATTTTCCTGCGATGACTGAAGGCTACATTCCACACTTAATTGCATCATCTTCAGAAACAAACAAAATCATTACAACGGAACTAGTTGCGGCAGAAGTATGAAAGGATACATAGGTGATTTTAACAACAATAGTGGTCAAATCATTGCTGACAATGAAATTGTTTTTGAAATAGAAGATGAAAGATTGCGAGATAGCTATAGACAAATTATTCAAAACACAAATGCTTTGATAGAAAAAGTAGAAAAGCTTGAAGCAAGAATAGAAGTTTTGGAATTATCAAATGATTAAAGAAAGACAAGTATTTCAAAATCTTATTCTTGAGTATGTTGGAACGCCTGTAATTACCGTTACAATTGACGGAGTTGCAGTTATGTCAAATATTACATTGCCGACACATTCTGTAAGACAGACAAGAATAGTATTGTTGCCTGCTACTGCAATTGGGTTTGTTCCACAGTTACAAACAGATGCAACGACTGATATAAGTTTTCAATTTCAAGGAGTACCTGATCGACAATACGATACTCAAAATTTGTATCAACATTTTGAGCTTACTTTCAAAGGTAGTGTCAGATTAAATTTATTTTTGGATCAGCTTCAATTAAAGCCAAATTTATTGCATCTTAACAATTTGGATTTATCAGTAAGATTTAATAAAACTCAAGACACACGAAAAATTTACTATCCTCCGTTATCTTACGGTTACATCCCGCATATCTTTCAAACAGATTTGTCAATAAAGACAGGACAGATCATTTCTTTTAAACCTATTTCGTTACCCGCAAGATTTAATAAAGGTCTTAGAAGGCATAGCGAATATCAGGTTACTTACAGAGGTGATGTGCAACTTGCTATCTTTTTAGATGGACGTAAGGTTGTTGACAGAAACTTACCTGAACAAGAGATACCGCAAGACGGAGGATTCGTAACATTTAAAGATTACTTTCCTTCAGATTCAAACGGTAATGTTTTGCAATATTTACAGACACAAGGTGACGGAGAAATTGCACTTTTTGAAACAGATCAAACATTACTTGACGTTGAGCAACCACAGCAATCGATGAATTAACATGAACAAACAATTTCTTTTAAATTTATCCACACCTTGGGATTGCGAATCTACACCAAAAGGCAACAAGAATATTTGTAATATTTTTGGCGGTGGCGGTGGGGGACTTTTGAATAAAGTTCTTGATCCTATCTTTGGATCTCCTGATGCACCTCAAATAGATGCACCTTCTGCAGAAAGTTACGGTTTCAGTCAAGAGGATTTTGATGATGCAAAACTAGATCGAAAAAACTTAGTTGGTCAACTGAGTGGTTACGAGGATTTGTTCCGTGGAACATTTAACGAACAGACGGGCAAGTACGAAGGTGGCTTGATGCAGGGAATGCAGGGGTTGCGTGGACAAGTTCCCGGATTAGCAGGTGGATACGGGACAGCGCAGACCACTGCCACCGGGAGCGCAGTAGACGGGACCGGACTCGCAGGGGTTCAATCAGGATTGAATACACTTCGATCCGGTGTCGGGGCTACCGCATTAGGATTCGGAACTCAAGGAACTGAACTGTCAGGCTTGCAATCAGAATCAGAAAAAATGCGTTCCGGTTTACAAGGTGAATTATCCGGTTTAAGTGGAACGTACGGTGAACTTCAAAATTTACAGCAACGATTATCAAGCGATGATCCTTTCGCAAAGGAAACCGCAGTTGCACAAGGTGAGTTGGAGATGAGCCGAAGATCTTCTCAAGAAGCGGCAAGAGAGAGAATGCGAAGAAATATTGCACAAGGCGGGAATAATAGTCCTCAAGCTATGGCGGCCTTAGAAGCAAACCTCGCAGATCAGAACATCGAAGGTGCATCTCAGGATCAGTTAAGAGCCTATAGTATGGGACAGCAACGTGGACAGGCGAATATCGGACTTCAGTCAAATATGCTGAATCAATTAGCGGCAGGAAGAAGAGATCTTGCAGGTCAGTTAGGCGATTCATTAGGAAGAGATCAGTCCTTAATCGGACAAAGATCCGCACTTACCGGACAGCAAATCGGTGCGTTGCAAACTCAAGCCGGGATGCAAGGGCAACTTGCTGACACGATCATGAAGCAATACGGAATTGACAGCGGAACAACTGACAAGCGTTTAGCGGCAATTAATCAGCAAGCAGGACTTATGGGGCAGGAAGCAAACATGACAAATCAAGCCGCAGGATTCTTGACCGCTCGATTGCAAGATGCGGTTGCACGACAGAATGCACTTCAGCAAGCTCGACTTGCCGCAGTCTCAGGACAGCAACAAGCAAACATGACGAATGCACAGCTTAAAGCATCTAAGAAATCCGCACTTGATAATGCAGTTGCGGTAGGAAGTGTAGCGGCAAAGGCATATGCTTCTGACATAAATTTAAAAACAAACATTAAGGAAGTCCCTGAAAGTTTGTTGCCTAATAAGTCTGATGTGTTTGAGTTCCTTGATGCCTTAAAACCTTATTACTACGAATACAAAAATCCTGAAAGGTTTGGTCAAGGATCAAGAATGGGAATTATGGCGCAAGATCTTGAAAAAACTAAGTTGGGGAAAGACTTAGTAATAGACACACCTGAAGGAAAACTCGTTGATATCGGGAAAGGTTTAGGTGTGGCTTTAGCTTCATTATCTGTTTTGAGGACTTAATGAAAAACATAAGCATCCTATTCCTGACTTTATTTTTTATAGGATGCACCACACCTGAGAAACCCCGCTTCAGTGGGGATCACACTACGAATCAGATTCGTGGAATGTGGTTTTTATGTTTTCAAAAACACCGTCAATTAGAACCGTACATGAATCCCGCTGTACATGTTGAAATCTGCGACTGCGTAATTGACCTAAGTCGTGAATCGTACGGTGCAAATGAATACAACGGCGCAGACAATTTGACTCAATTTTTTTCAAAACAAGTGAGTTTCTGCGCTTACAAATACAGAAAAACCGTTCCCGCATAAAACGATATGGCACTTCCTCAAGTCAACTATCAGGCAGGCTTCCTTCCACAGGGCGCATACGATCAGATCAACCGAAACATCGCTCAAGGTGGTCAGGGTTTATTGCAGGCAATGCTTGCTAAACAACAAAGAGAAATGAAGACCCTCGATATGTTCGGGGATGCTGTAGGCGGTGCGGTTAATCGATCTAGGGAAGATAAGAAGCTTGCACGAGATTCTGCAAAAGAAACCTATGACCGGGATATGGGACTTGCCCGGAAGGAACTTGATTCATTCAAGGTCGGATCTTCGGGATATCAAAAAGCATCTGAAAAGATCAAAGACATGCAGGCAAAGCGAGATTCCGCATTGCAGGCATTTGATGATCAAGGTTTCTTCAGCCGGGATGATTCAGTACTGAACATCGGTCCTGAGAAAAAAGAGATCCGTGAGGATCGTTTAGCAGATGCAAATAAATATTACAAAAGTGCAGAAGGGTTTCAGAAACTAGCGGGTCAAGAGCAAGATCAAGTCAATGCTCTGAGATCCGGTGGAGGGATGCTTGCTCGAAATATCGCAATGCAAAGACCCGGAATGCTAAAAGAAGCAAGAGAAGGGGGAGATTTACTTCGAACAAATCAAGATGAAATAAAACAGGCAGAAGAACAAAAGAAAAAAATAGAAGAAGAATTACAAGGACCGCAGAACGCAGAAAAAAGAAAAGAAAGGACTCAATCGCTTGATGAATTAATTTCAAGAAAAAGAAAAGAAAATATTAAATTAAAAAGCGATCAAGAAAAACGTGTATCTACAGATGAACGAGATCAATCGATACTAAAAAGTACAACCTCCGATTTCGCAAAAGGCGCAGAGTCAAAACAGAGTTACGAAAACCAAATGAGCGAAGCAATGACAAAAGCTACGCTTGCAGAAAACGATACCTCTGTTCCTGAAGGCAAGTTCCGATCTGCTCTCACCGGGGAACTCTATGACACTGCGGATCTCAGAGTTGATGAAGCACGGGATTTTCAAATCAACATCAATAAAGAAAACGAAAAACAACAAGATGAAGACAAAGCTTTTGGTATTCAACTAAAAGCAATTTCAGAGATTCAAGATCCTAAAGATTACGAAACTGAGATTAACAAGATCCCGGATGAAAAATTATCAAGGGATGTTAAAGACAGTATGATTTTGGCGCATCGTCAAGGTGTCAAAACAAATTCATTAGATGCAGTTTTAAGACTTAAATCAGTTTACGGGGGTGATCAAAAGGGATTTTTCAATCATGTTAAAAATGCAGTTGATGCAGACGGCAATAAGCTTTTTCCGGGGTTTGAAGGAATTAATTACAACGATGATTCTGAAAAATCTTTTACTCAATCATTAGTAACAAAAGCGGCAAGTTCCGGTTCGCTTACTGATGAACAAATTAGAGGTTATGCCGCAAGCGGGATTTTCAATGATGATCAAGCAGATGCTTTGATTGAAATAAATCAAGAAGTAAAAGATCAAGAGATCCTAAAAAACAGCAAAGAAGCAAAAGTTAAAGCTTTGCAAGCGGCAAATGTAATGGGCGGTCAAGCTTTAATTAATGAGTACATTAAGCAAGGTTATCTTCCTCAAGGGACTCAATTCAAAGATGAGAAAAGAATACAGGCATACAAGATGTCTGCAATACAAGCCTTAGTTGAACAAGGTGACCCTGCGGCAGTTTTAAATTTAATGCAAGACATACCGGAAAAGGACTTACCAACAACTATTAAAAATGCAATCACGGATCAAGCTCAAAACCGAAGATTAGTTTTAGATAAAGCGAATCAGTTTAAAGAAACCGCAGACGGAAGAGATAAAGAAAGACTCCAACTTGCAATTGATGCCGCAAATAGAAGCGGGAATATGCAAAATCTCCGAATGGAGATTATGAGGGCGGCTGAATCAAGAGCCGAAGACACCGCATCTCGACAGTTCATGCAAGAACTGAGAGCGGAAGAAAGAGCAACACGAGAAGTACAAAACCAAACATATGGTTATTTAAAAGACACATCGGGAGTCGAAGCCGCTTACGAGTACCTTATTTCAGTACGTCCTGAACTTAGTAAGTTTTCTATGGGCGCAACTGATTTTGAGAAGTTAGAAAGAAGCGTACGCTTCAAAGTAAGTTCCGGTCAAGGAACAATTACACAAGATGAAGCAGATGCGTACGGGGTAGATAAGACAAGTCTTCAAGCATCAGTTGATGAGAAGAAAGACAATGTTGAATTACAAAAGCTATCTCAAAAGTTACTTCGTGGGACCGAATTCGTAGGCGAAGATGCAGAAACAGAAGCAAGGCTTTTAGGATTCAAAGGCGCAAAAGAAGCAAACAATTATATCAAGTTCGAAAGAAACGGACTGATTACAAGAAGGCTTGATGCTCTTGGGAATAATTACAAAGAAATTGAAGAGTTACAAAAGACAGTCGGAAAAAACACGGGAGGAGTTGATTTTAAAACAAGAATCACAGAAGCAAAGCAGGGTAAAGCGCAAGATAAAGTAAATAAACTTTATGACAATTTATTCAGAACTGCACACTTAGGTGCAACCGACTTAGTGGACTCAACTTTTAATTCAATGACAACTCAGGACTTTGAGTTTAAAGAGTTACAAAAACAAAATTTCATAAGTGGTGATGTTGTCAAAAAATTAAAAAAATCTTTTAAAGAAGTTGAAAAAATTAAACACGATAAAGTTCTTATTGAAAGAAGAACTCAAGGAATTAGCGAAGTAGAGTCATATCTTGGTCAGTACTACGGTGCAAATGACGAAGGGAAAAAAGAATTAAGGGCAAATATGACAAGAGTTAATAATGAGAAAATGTTGGGCTTCGACATTGACTCATTGATTAGCACCCAAACCGCATCGACAAAACTCAAACTCGCTAAAGATAAAGCAATAGCTGAGAAAGCAGTTATAGATTTAAAAAGAGCGGCACTTGATGAAGCTAATCGTTTAAAAACAGAGAAGGGGGAACTTTCGACAGAAGATATTAAAAAGATCACTACCAACTTAGTTCAGGCAAAATTAAAAAATCCTTATGACCCTAATGTTAATGCTTCCGAAATTGTGAAAGGTGTAGATTCAATAAAAACTATATTAAATATTTTTGCCCAAACGGGAAAAGTTGAATTTGATGAAACCGAATTAGACGAGGAACCCTAATGCCTGCAAAAAGAACCGGAAAGAAATCCCCTGCTTGGCAACGCAAGGCCGGGAAGGCTAAGTCAGGTGGACTCAATGCAAAGGGAAGGCGTTCATACAACAAAGCTACGGGTGGCAATTTGCGCCCTCCCGCACCGAATCCTAAGTCTAAAAAAAGCAAAGCTAGGAAGAAAAGTTTTTGTGCAAGGATGAGTGGAATGAAGAAAAAGTTAACATCGAAAAAAACTGCTAGAGATCCTAACTCTAGAATCAATAAATCACTTCGTGCGTGGAAATGTTAAATGGCTGAAAACGTCCCAAATAACCCTTCGCTTTGGTCACGAGCGAAGGCGAAAGCAAAAGCTAAATTCAAGGTTTATCCTTCGGCATATGCAAATGCCTATGCCGCAAAAGAGTATAAAAAAATGGGAGGATCTTGGCGCAAAAAAACCTCAACTAAAAAGAAGAGTGGCAAACGCAAATAAGATGTACACAAGGGACGGCAAAGAGTGGAAAGGCTCAATGCATCGAATGCCAAACGGCGCAATGCATTCCGGTAAGACTCACAGCAAAACAAGCAGACCGTTGTACAAAATGAAAGATTTGTCCCGTACGGTTCAAAACAAGATAAGACAGCGTGGCAAGAGCTAAAGGCAACTTAGGCAAGTGGTTTCGGGAACAGTGGGTTGACATCAGCCGAAAAAAGAAATCGGGAGGTCATCCACCTTGCGGGAGAAAGTCAGCGAAAAAAGGCGGTGGCTATCCTAAATGTGTTCCTAAATCAAAAGCCGCAAGTATGTCTGCATCTCAGAAGAAAAGTGCAGTCAGCCGTAAACGTGCAGTCAAACAAGGGGTCGGGGGTAAGCCTTCCAATGTTTCTACATTCGCTAGAAGGAAAAAGAAGAAATGAGTAATGCGTTAAATCTGATTAAGTCCCGTCTTGACCTGTACGGTATCGATCCGAATCTTGAATCGTACGATGCATATAATCAAAAATCGGATGCAATCGATGACATCCTGAATTCGTTAGGTTGGTATAACGATGAACGTGCATCGAAGGTCAAAAAAAGAATCTTAGGCGAAGCACCTCCGAACCCTTCCTTTTTTGATCAAGCAGGCGCAAGTATCCCCGGTGCGATTTCAGGCATCGGATCAATGCTCAAAAGTGCAGGCGCAGACATATCGGCCCCGGTAGATCCTGCACAAGAACGATACGAAAGTAGCAGAGATCGAATCCCTTTTGGTCTAGGTCGTATCGGAGAAGCAGTCGGATTGCTTGAACCGCCCAAAGTCGATTATTCAAACTTACAGGAAGCAGGTCCGATTTCTCAATCGTTGGGAAGTGCGATGCAGTCGGCAGGACAGTTTGTTCAGGATGTCACTCCAAAGATTGATGTTGGCAGACCGGAGACTGAAGAAGAGCAATTACAAAGATTAAGAGAATCCGCACCGGATAGTTTTCTTGACCGCAATATTTTTCTTCCGTTAGCAGAAGCAGGATACACGTTACCAAAATCTCAAATCGGCGCATCAATCGGTCAGTCTTTCTCACCGACACTTGTAGGTGGAGCCGCAGGTTTGTCAACGCTTGCAGTCACTAAAAACCCTGTCACAGCGGCTACAGCGTATACGGCGGCAACCACAGGATCAGCGGCCTATCAAGTTGCAGATGAGGTCAGAGAAAGAGCGTTACACGATCCTCGATTGAGAGCGATTGTTGAACAGAGTGTGATGCAGGAACAGGGTAACGGTCTGTATGCGGGAGCAATTGTCGAATCAGAGACTGAGCGCAGACTTGAGATGCTGTCAAAACGGTTGGCATCAGATGCAGTCAAACGAAGGATCGCAGGACCGCAGACTCTTCTTGAAGGTGGAGCAAGTCTTCCTATCGGAGGGCCGCTTGCACGATTAGCCACTGATGTGATTGCCGGGGGTTCGTCTGAAGGCTTTGATGAATTGATGTCACAGCAATTGTTAGCCGAAGCGGCTCAGTCGTTGGGCGCATCACCGGAAGAAGTTCAATCATTTTACGATACAGATGCAATCAAGAAGGCAGTCACTTCCGGTGCAGTTTTAGAAGTAGGACCGGGAGCATTAGAAACCGCATATCAGAAGTTTGCCTACGATGATCGAGTTGACAAAGAGCGAACTGACATCGTCAAAAGAAGGGATCGGGAGTTAGCGAATTTTAAAGATGCGGCGAAGCTGAGAATCGAAGAAGAAAAACTTCGTCAGTTCGATGAGCAAACGGATGCTCAAGTTGCAAAGACTGCTTTGGACTTTGCAAAACAATATGACTTACCGATTCCACCGCAGTTTCAAGATCTTCAGCAACAAGACGTTCCTGCACCACAGCAACCTGTTTTAGATCAACAAGAAGTTCAAGAAGCACAGTTCAGAGATGAGTTCCCGCAACAACAAGCGCAAGGACAAACAGAACAACTTTCAACTGAGTTCGATCAAGGAGAATTACAATCCCGTGTCCCGTCAGGGAGACAGAGGATCTCGCAAGAACAAATCAGCGAAAGGGACAAACCGGGCTTCCTGCAAACAGCGGAAGAAAGACTTGAAGCAAGGGAACGACCTAACCCTCTTCGTACCGCTGATGCTCTCGTTGACGAACGAGCAAGAAGAATTGATGAAACGCAAGGAACAGACACGGGGGTTGAAGGTGAACAAACGATTGTTACAGGAGAAGTAAACGAATCTGCAAACGAAGGTGAGAGTTCCCGGTTGCAGTCGGAAGAGTCGGTTCCTGCTCGTGCCGGGACTGCGCTG
>VMHT01008724.1_pt1 | contig 14938 bp, 6 predicted proteins | sample 4693611 | NCBI WGS metagenome assembly VMHT01 (sample SAMN12280063, study PRJNA550983) | marine metagenome | isolation source: seawater sampled from same location over 5 years 0.02-0.2 micron viral filtrate | place: USA: collected off the coast of southern California halfway between the port... ... | reverse complement strand
GGCAGATACTGACGATGATAACGACGGTCTTTCAGACTGGTTCGAAAACAACGACGGTAACGATTTGACTGGTCAATTTGACCACGACAACGATGCTTTGGACGACAATGAAGATGATGATGACGACAATGACGGAATCATCGATTCATTAGAACTGTGAAAAAGATATAACCACGTTTCACCAATGCTGCGGTATTGGTTAATGGTCCTCTGGAGGGTTAGCCCTCCAGGGGACCCCTTTTTTCTTTGAATTTTAATTACTAATCGGGTTTGATACTTTTTGGCTCGGTTGATACACAAGCACTCATATCACCCTTCGCGTTGATATAGTGTATTTCGGTCGACAGTGACGGACAGGTGCTGAAATGCTTTCAATTACTAATGAAGAAAAAATACGAAGTCGCCAAAAACTAACTCTATCTCTGATTTTGGTATTCCTAATGGTGTCAAGCACTACATTGTCTTTAGTTCAAGATTTCAGCGGTGAAGATGCCGTACCGAGATATACTTTCACTACTGGAGAACTCCTCGACCAAGAAGAGGTTGAACTCGGCCAACAACCTTCAGGTCAGGGCTCATTAGCGAATATAAACGACCATCTGCCCCCCCAGCCCCACCCAGCGATTCATGATATCATGTGGACAGATTCTGGCGTATCTTCTGGAGTAATAAACGACCTCTCAGCAATCGCAGCACTTTCCCAAACTTACTCGATTTTCCTTGAAGAATCCAACAAAGAGGACCACGACAACGATGGAATTAACGACTTGAATGACCTAGATGATGACAACGATGGAATTTACGATTTGTTAGAAAGATTTGATGGATGCTATGGAACCGACCCATTAGACCATGACAACGACGGAGTTCTCGACGTTGATGACTGGGATGATGACAACGATGGAATTCTTGAAGGTCCATTGGACATAGACGCTCTTGAAGCTCTAGGTCTCGACCCGCTTAACGTAAGTACCGACAGATACCTAGATCCAGCAATAGTCCATCCTTGGACTAACGACCCAGTCGGTAATGGCTACTTAGCCGATCAAAACCCGATGGACCACGATAACGACGGTGTTACAGATGAAGACAGCGATGGCTCAGGCTCCGATAGGTATGACGAGGACGATGATAACGATGGCCGCATAGACCAATTCTCTTGGCCATGTGACTTAGACGGTGACGGAATTAGAGATTATTTTGATACTGATGACGATGGTGACGGAGTTCCTGACGTTGAAGACGAGCATCCATATGATGCAACTTTAACAGGAAGTATGGAAGCAAATGCTGAATTTTATGATGCACCAAGGGTTTGGCAAGCGAATGAATATTTGACTTACTCTGGCGGCGTTGATTACGTAGTCTGGGAGGCTAACAGAGTCAATGCAGCAACCGCTACAGCCTCTGGATTCTACCCATTGTTTGATGACGCAACAATTACAGCTCAAGGGACCCCTTCATTTACTCAGATAGTCGATGGCGACTTGGATGGTGACGGAATCCCTAATTTCCTAGACCCAGATAATGACAACGATGGAATACCGGATAGTTCAGATACAGATGACGACAATGATACTATTCTAGATATGTCGGACCCGGATGATGACAACGATGGAATTCCAGATGTTTGTGTAGTTGTAGATAACAACGGTGACGGCCTGAATGATTATACTAGGGCCAATGATACTGGCGCATACCAGACACCAGGAGGAGATACCGATGGCGTTGCAGGTTTGGATTGTGAGATAGATTACGACTCCGACTTAGACGACGACAGACTCAGGCCATTTGACCAAAACTATAACGCAATATATGACTGGTTAGACACTGACATGGGAGGAACTCCTTCACCAGATAACCTTGGAGATATCGCAGTTAGCGGCGACCAATCCAATTTTGAATATGACTTGGATAACGACCAGATTGAAAACGAAAACGATTCTTTCCCTCTTGATACGACAACAGATGTTGCGTCTTGGAACTGCCCTACGCAAGCCAACCCTATTCCAACTAATCCTGACCCTCGGTGCATAACTCGAAGAGCCTCGTTTTCCCAATTCAATGATTGGGACGGCGATGGAATTTTGAATTGGGATGATATTGATGATGACAATGATGGAATTATTGATATTCTAGATATCGACTGGGATTGTGATTTCGATAACGATGCAGATTTACACTCTATCAATGGAGCATTATACCGTGACGATGGACCAAACGATATCGATTCTGATATAGACGGCGACGGCCTTGAAAATAGCATCGATTGGGATGATGATAACGATGGTCTTTCGGATCTATATGACCCCGATGATGGTAATTGTGGAGTAGTTGACTTCGACCAAAATGATGGCTTTTACACACCTTATTATCCCGTTACCGATGGAGGTAATTTGGACGGTTCAGATGACGGACAAGGTTATTCTGATAACTTTTCAGACTATTGGAAGATGGTATTCCAACACAACCCATTCGAAAATATGATGCTGAACTATAATGGCTATGATGGAACTACACAACCAGTAACCCCTGGTGTAGTGCCTGAATTTTATTGGTTCTTATTATCACGATGGTCATCTAGAAATGGCGGCAATGAATGGGATATTGATACCGATGGAGATTCGTTAATCAACGGATTAGATGTTGACCAAGATGGTGATGGATTGCCCGATTGGTGGGACCAAGATGAAGGTAATGATGGGATAATGGATATAGATGATCCAAAACTCGGAGGAACATTCAATCTTTCAACGTGTGGCTGGACAGCTGGTAATTTCAAGACAGGTTATTCTTGCGGATACGTTTATGCTTTTGCATATCAAATGCCTCTCAATGGAGTCAATGCGCAACTTGGTCTTCCGTTTTCCACTAGACCAGATGCAGGATTTGACCAAGGCGCCACCGCGGGTGGACCTTCCAACAACTGGAGCTGTGCCCCTGGTGCTCAAGGTGGATGTTGGCATTATGACTACGGAAATGACGGTACTGTAGATTCGGGAATTACCTTCACTCAAATACAAAACAATAGAGATGCTTTCGATGTTTGGATGGGTCTTACCCTTACTCTCCCAGGATGGAATTGGAATTCTGACAATGGAGCAGAACAAGATTTCCCTGATGAATTGGGCGCAGACACCACGCAGAATGATGTCGACCCAGATATTGACGGTGACGGCTTTAACAATACAATAGATATCGATGATGACGCAGATGGCGTCTATGATTGGTATGACGTTGATGATGATAACGACGGACTATGGGATTATTTCGAAATTGATACCAACGACGATCTTGATGACGATGCATCGATCAATTTGCCACAAGGAGCATCTTTCTTTACAGGAACTAATTGTGAGGATAACGATGACGATGGTAATGATGCTGACGCAGATGACGACGGTTTCTTCCAAGCAGTTTGGGACAGAGGAGAAATGACTCAAGGCTATCAAAATCCTAAATTCTATGATGTTGACAATGATAACGACGGTGTTCCTGATGGTGAAGATTGGGACGACGATAATAATGGAATAGACGACTGGAGCCAAGAATTACTTCCCGGTTGTTTCATGGGCGAAGAAGGTTCAACTTGGGACCACGACAATGATAATATTACTAACTGGAATGATGATGACTGGGATGCCGACGGTATCACGAACAGTGTCGAACTTCTAACTAGTATTGTCGCACCATTCGACCACGACAACGACGGCCTAAGAGACGACATTGATGCTGATGATGACCAAGACGGCATGGAAGATATCGATGAGATTCTAGTTTGGCCTATTAGATTTAATAGAAATTCAACAAATCCTTGGGATCACGACGACTTTGGTGATGGAGAAGCAATGGCTAATCCTTTAGATAACTCAGTAGGGCCAGATGCAATCGACGAAGACGACGACAATGACACACGAGCGGATTTGGACTTCGACCATCTCGAAGAAACTTACATCAGCACTTTGCCATGTTATAATGGTGGAGAAACAAGTGATTGGGATCATGACAATGATTGTATTTTAGATGACGAAGATAAATCTCCAACATTCATAACTCTCGATGCACCAAGTACACTTTGGATCGACGCTCAAACCCCGCAAAGATTCACGGGACACGTCGATTGGGTTAATCCAGTAACGCTTGTCTATGAACCAGCACCGAATGTCCCAATTCAGATAAATATCGAATGGGCTAACAACGGAACTACTGCAATAGAATCAATCTATGTTCCGACAAACAACTTTGGTAACTTTAGTTACAACCAATATATCTACCCAGAGATGTTGACAGTTGGAGACAGTACCACCTACAAGGTATATGCAGAAGTCACTGAACTATTCGCCTTTAATGGAAATAGGTCACAAGAATATTTGGTTGGTGCCGAAGCTAATTTAACTGCCAATATCGCACCTATGGGCGCTTTCAAGAGTAGTGAACAACCATTCAAGATTGACTTTTGGGCTCACTACACAGCAGATACACAAAGAGGCGACTACACGAAACTTATCAATTATATTCCAATTACATTTACTGTAAGAGGCGGACCATTTGGTAATATTACAACACCTACCAATTTCACTGGATTAGATGGTAACGGATACAGAACAGATAACAGAGGATTTGCTTCAGTTACTTTTGTTCAAGATATCGGAATCAATGGAACTTGGAAACAAATACGTAGAAATGCTAGTTTGGACAATGGTGTAGGGCAATTGCCTGGCGGTTATGAGGAAATCATCTGGGATGATTTAAATAAGAAACACGTGATTGTTACAGACGCTAATACGGGAGTCCCTATAACGGGTAACTTCACAAGCCTATACTCAAATACGACACTTCCTGCTGGAGATTACCAAGTAATTGGTAGCGTGAGGCCTGAGATAGCTTCTGAGTGGCCGTTCCCATACATGCACGGGGATGACACTGAGCCTGAAAGTGTAAGAGTAATGCACAGAATGAATATTTACGGTTCAATGATAGTTCCGGGAACAAATCCAGTCTATTACTGGGATTCTACTATCAACAATAACAATGGTTTCTTTGGTAATTGGGCAACATTATTCCATTCTCAAGCATTGACTAACGCAGGATTGGATTTCAATACAGTTTCAGCCGCAAAACCATATCCAACTAATTGGGATGGTAATCTAGCAAGTCTAACAGGTGAGGCTGCTAAGTTGAGGCCGTTCATTGAAACCAGCGGAGACGATTGGCTAATAGCAATCGTAAACGGTGGGGAGACAAACTTACCGCCATGTGGAAAGGTCGATCCTTTCGACGTAGATAGTGAAACAAGATGTGAGATAGTTCCAGAAATGAATACAGGAGAAACTTTGCGAATGGTTGGTTCGGTTACAAACCGTACCGATGACCCTTGGGACGCAGACCCGATTGCACTCCAAGTAGATGTAGATGGAAACAGGCAATTCGTCGGTGCAGGCGAAACACAATTCACAGCCCCTCCAAAGAAGGCCTGTTCCACTTGTGATGCAGTTTATGACTACAACTTCACATGGGAAAACCAATTCTCTGCTAAGACTTACGGAATGCGTGTCGATTTCACAAGTTCGTCATACTATTTCACAGGTAATACCAGCACATTATCACCAACTGGAGCATACATCAATGTATCAGTTGTTGGAACAACTGAGTTTGTTATGACCTCAATTCCAAGATTATATCGTAATACCACCAATCTCGTGCAAGCTAAGTTATTGGATAATTCAGGACAAGCAGTTCCAAATGCTCCAGTAAACTATACTTGGTCTTTTGACGGAAGAACCGGAATTAATTATACAGACGATAGAGGATTCTTCGAAATACCATTTGAGATTGAAGGAGCAGATTCACTTGGTAACTTCACTTTACAATTTGAGTATCCTGGTTCATCCAATCTCAAAGGTTCTACTGTTAGTCAATCGATATGGGTTATATCAAGGACCAATATCACAGTTACCACCACAAGTGATAACATACGACAATCTGGTGATAAATGGGACTTTACCGCCCTGATTACGGATGATGCAGCTAGTGGAACTACGCCGACTAACTTGAATGGGCCTAGCAGTCCTAACGGGGGATTAGTCGATGTGATATTCGAAGGTACGGATTTCAACGGCGTTGCATACAGGCAGGTAGTAGCCACGATTGCACCTTCTGCTGGATTCTTAACGCTACCATCTCAGCAACCTGATAATTCTCATCTCTGTTACTATGACGGTAATGATGACGGCTTTGCAGATAGAGATACTGATAAGAACGGTTTGAGCAGAGAAGAAAGTGTTGGGTGCCTAAAGGCAAATATCAGTCCACTAAATCCAAGCTCACTCAAGAGTGACCCTGCAGGTTTCTTGCCTGATGGGTTTGGACCAGTCAATGTAATTCTAAGATTCGAAGAAAACCTACCGAATGAAGGCTGCTCAATGCTAGATCCAAATACCAATATCCGTACATTAGGCGGCTCTTGGGACCCTTGTTCTTCAATACCAAATAGCGAGCAATACAGAGTTCTAATGACTAATAATGCAAACGGATTCTCTCTAATCGGAAGAACATCACTAATTGTCGATGACCAAATCGTATACACCAGTGAAGTAAACCCAGCAACCGGCCAAGTCGAAGAGAAAGATATGGAAGTTACTGGACAATTACAAGATGAACTTGGAACCAACCTTTCCAATAGAAAGGTCAGAGTTCAATATGAAATGGTGAATGGAGATTCTGGAGTTCAGGGATGCCAAGAAGGCTATACAGACATTAACGGTTATTTCGCAATCGATTGCGAATTATCAGGCGTTATTGCAGGTAAAGCCAGAGTTACAGTAACCTATTCTGCTTGGGATAACGAGAATAATGACCGATATCGATACTCTAACAAATCACTACAAACTGAATTTGAAGTATTTTCTAATTCAACAATTGCCATAAGTGAAGTTGGGCCATTTAAGTCAACAGAAGACAAGTATATTGCACCTAACGGAACCGAATATTACCGCCTCTTCTTGAAGGAATCATTCCATATCGATGCTCGTTTAACTCAAACCAACGGACAATGGGTTGGCGGAAAGTGTCTGAACATCTATCTAGACCCTGAGTCCAATGTCAGACCTATTGCAACCATCCGAACCAGCAATATTGATGGTACGATTGAATGGTTCAGTGGCGACCCACTACAAAACCCGACTTTGAAGGGAGTGGAAACTACAGGTGGAAAGACCGAAGGTTACAGAACATTAAGAGTAGCTTTCGAACCGGATGCAAATGTACCTGGTGGCTGTGACAAAGACGCTTCCAGTGCCCTAAATGGCTCGTTTACTGATGTTAATATTCTGGTTAGGTCTAGAGTAGACCTCCAAGTTAAGCAAACGTGGAGTTACATTGGAGATAACGGACTGTTCGAAGGAGACATAGTAGTTGGTGAAGTTGCATTGCTAAGGGACAGACTGGACCTTGCAGTAGAAAACGAAGAAATAATATTCTTACGCCAGTACTTTGACAATGGAAGTTGGGTTACAGATGGAGATAATAAGTCCAAGACCAATGAACAAGGTGTTGCTCGATTTGAATGGGCGTTTGATGGAAGAAGTTGTGGAGGAAAGGATTGTGATGGAAGATGGCGAATTATTGCTTACTATCCAGGTTCTACTTTCTTCGCACCTTCCGATGATGATATCACTCATGAAATTCAGTGGAGTGAACCGGTTTCACTTTCATCTAGCACAGGTTTCTTTACTCCTGGAAATACTATGGCTTTGGTAATATTACTGATGGCACTAGTTATTGGTGGAGCATTATACTACCAGAGAGCACAAGCTAGAAGACAGGTTCAAGCGCTCAGAGGTATTTTGACAGATACTATGTTACAATTAGAAGCAAGCAATGAATTTATTGCTGCAATCTTTGATTGTTACAAGAATCTCGTTAGACACTTCCGTAAGTATGGTTTCATGAAGAAGGTTTACGAAACAACACGTGAGTTCGAAGCTGCGGTTAGAAGTGCGTTTAATATGGTTCCAAGTGAACAATTAGACGGCTTCTTGACGATCTTTGAGGAAGCAAGATATTCCGATCATACAATCGATGCAAGTCATAGAGACCGAGCATTACAAACCTTGGATGTAATTGTTAGAACATTGACAATGTCTCTTGGTGAAGGAGTGCTAGTCAAGCGATTCGATGATGTTAACTTGTATGATAATCAGGTTAAGGCTGGAGAATTCGTTGCTGCGGATGGAACTGTTCGTCAAGCCGGCATCGTTGAAGGCGAAGGCACAGATTTCAAGATTTGATTGCTATCTAGTTAGTAAAATCCAGCCGAACCTTCAAGGAGCAGGTCGGATGTGGTGGATTCATGGAAGACTGGAAAAACCTCATCGACCAAGCAATGCAGAAGGAAACCTCAGATGTAATAGGTGCACACGGCACTTACGGGCAAGCAGTAAGAGTCGCTTTAAGCGAGGCTCAAATGCTTCTAGGCGACCTCGAAGCAGCACAGATCATCGAATCGATATATGGTGCCCTAGTCGCTTACTCTCAACAAGTAATGCTCAGAATGAAGGCTGAAGACCCGGAGATTGGCGGAGTAGATCATGCCTTTAGAGCTGGACAAGCATACGGCGTAAGTTGTGTATTGAACCATTTAATCGACCAATTAACCGATGTTGCAGGAATTACCGCTCTGGGAGCACTAGATGATTTCTCAGATACGCTTCACGACGAGATAATTATTCAAGGAAGAGCTGCAGGGTTAACTGTAGAATTATTAGATGCAAAAGGCGATATTCTTTACGAATAAGCGACCTTTATTGTAATAAAAACGCGAAAACGTGGCAGTCTTTCGCGTCGGTGCATTGATAATGGGATGGCGATTCGGCAGCATGCTTCAAAGCATCGAGGGAGTCAAATGAGTAACCCAAATAACAAGACAAACGCACAATTGGTTGGTGTAATAAACCAACTGAAAGCCCAGTCTCGTGAAACCGGTTCCGCTGTTTGGCGAGATGTGGCCATGCGTCTATCTAGAAGTCGCAAGAACTGGGCCCAACCTAACCTTAGCCGTGTTAGCCGTCACGCCCCCGAGGGTGCAACCATCCTCGTGCCTGGCAAGCTACTCGGTAGTGGTGAGTTAACCAGTAACCACACTATCGCCGCCTACAGCGTGAGCACCGGTGCTCGCGAGAAGATAGAAGCCGCTGGTGGTCGAATAATGACCTATGGCGAGCTGATGAACGAAAACCCATCAGGAAAGGGGGTAGTTATCCTTGGATGAAACTACCTTTGTTTTTGATGCAGAAGGTCTTGTTTTAGGCCGTCTAGCATCAGCAACTGCTAATATCCTTTTGAAGGCAGCAAGAGCTGACAGAGATGACAAAGTTATCATCATTAACGCTGAGAAAGCTATCGTTTCAGGTAGCCCAACCTCAGTTTTGTCTAAGTATCATGCTAAGTATGAATTGAATCACGCAAGAAAGGGTCCATTTTTCCCACGTATGCCTGATATGATTTTGAAGCGTGCCGTTCGTGGTATGCTTCCATACCAAAAGAAGAGCAGTGGCCGTAGAGCACTTCGCAATCTGCGTGTCGAGATCGGTTGCCCAAGCCATCTATCTGGCGATTTGCCTGATGGACATGAATCGGGTGATGATTCAAAAATTAGAAAATCCACGCCAGAGAGATTCATCTCTTTAGGTGATATAAGTGCCAATCTAGGTGCGCCAAGTCATCGTTGGACCGGAGGTGAACAGTAATGGCACGTAAACAACAAAAGAAATCCGTCGAAACGTCTGGTAAGAGAAAGACTGCAGTTGCTAGAGCTAGTGTCAAAGCTGGTCAAGGCAGAGTCAGAGTTAACAGCGAACCTATTGAAATTCTACAACCATCTTTGGCTCGTAGAAAGGCAATGGAGCCACTTATCATAGCAGATGCAATGAACAGATTGGCTAAAGTTGACATCAATATCACCACAGTCGGTGGCGGTATAATGGGTCAAACAGATGCAATTCGTACAGCTATTGCTCGTGGATTAGTCCACTACAATGGTGGAGCTAAGGGCCAAGATGAAGAGTTGAGAGACGAATATCTAAGATTCGATAGAAGTCTTTTGGTTAACGACCCACGTCGTAAGGAAGCCAAACATCAACTCGGCCGTGGTGCACGTAGAAAGAAACAGAAATCTTACCGATGAGGCGATAAAATGATTATTCCAATTAGATGTTTTAGTTGTGGAGCCGTTGTAGCTCATAAGTGGGAAGAATTCAATGAGAAAGTAACATCAGGAGTCGAAGTTTCTGATGCGCTAGATCAAATTGGATTGGACCGTTACTGTTGCAGAAGAATGTATGTTGGTCACCTAGACCTAATACACGAAGTTGCACCTTTTAGCGCTTCTCGTCAGTGATTCATACAAGGGCCCGTGGGTTAGCTTGGCCTATACTTGGCGGCTGGGGGTCGTCAGACCCCGGTTCAAATCCGGGCGGGCCCACCTAAGGTAAACTTAGTAGTCACTCTTTGAGTAAGTTCATATTTTTAGACTAGACCGGAAGCCTTTGGTTTGATATGCTAAGCATGTAAAGGGGAGTCTATGCGAAAGGCCTCTATTGCGTCTGCCATCATACTCCTGTTGCTGATTTCTTTATCCGGCCCGATAATGGTCAGTGCTTCTGATAGTATAGTTTCAACAGATATTACCTGGAGTGGGCAGCAAACTCTTTCCGGAAATCTAACTATTGCTCAGGGTGCAACTCTAACAATCCTACCAGGTACTACAATTGACTGCGGAGATAATTATTGGATAGAGGTCGAAGGTACATTAATTGCTAATGATGCTAATTTCTTTTCTTCTACTCCTCCAGTCACCCAAGGCTCACATGGTGCAGGTCTATGGAAAGGACTAATCATCAATAGCGGAGGTTCAGCCTTTATCAATGATACTTTGATAGAGAATGCTAAGACAGGAATACTAGTTAATGGCGAACTAAATGCTAATTCAATACAGATTTTCGATTCATACATTGGCATAAATAATATGGCAACCTCAACAATTGATGGTTACCATTCTGAACAAATTGATTATGATTCAATCCAGAATAGTGGTACATTGGAATTATCCAATGCGGAGATAGAACATTCTGCAACTGGGATTCAGACAACAGGGACGTCAGCAGTTACTAATTCCAATTTTTCCAGCGTCGGAGTTGCACTGAAGAATTTGGCTGGACAAACAACAGCAGAGAATATTAGATTTGACTTTGTTACAGTGGGCATCTCTAGTCAAATTTCGGCTAAGGTTAGTGTTTCAAATGTGCTCGGGCAAGACATTGCTTTGCTAATCGATGCAGCCAATAGTGATGATTTAACAGTAGAAGGCGTATCTGCTTCAGGAAATAGAATTTTAGTATCCAATGGCGCAACATCATTGACCATTTCCAATGTATCTTTTGCTGGTACGGTTGACAGTAATTCGCCTCCAATAGATCAACGATGCACAGGAGTTTGTAGTTTGAACAATATCACTATCGCTAATGTCAAGACTGGACTTTCATTATCTGGTCCGGGAACTCATGCGATTAATGGAATGGTAATTTCCTCAATAGGTACGGCAATTGAAGCAACCGGTAGCGGGCATATATCAGGTCATGATATATCGATTCAGACATCGACTTCGGGGCTTGTCTTTAGAGGCCCATCATCCACGTTGACAGGTATTAATTCAATTCAGATTAATCAACCCCAGTCACTGGGTATCGATATATTAGATTCAACACACACTTGGTCTAGCATAACAGTAACCAAACCATATAGTCAACAAGATACTCAATCAATGGCAATAAGTTCATGGTATGCAGAAATAGAATCTGACCATATTATGATTGAGAACTTTTCTACTGGAATCTACCTTCAGGATAGTGAATTTAGAGGTAATATCGTTGAAGTGCACGGAGGAACAGATACAGCAATAGAGTCACTTGACAGCCACTTAGTGACCGAATCATTATCAACAAAGTATCAAGCATTTGGTGTTCAGCTTAGTGAGCAATCATATTTTCAAACAAGTAATTGGGATGCAGAACTTCATAATTCTCCATTGATGCTTTCTGATAATTCTCAAGCCAATATCCGAGTATTTACACCATTAAATACAAACTCTAACTCATATGATGCATTTGGCGATGGTACGATATACTACGGGGGGAGTACAAGTGTCACTCTTTCAACTACAAGTTCTGGATATTTTGAAGAAACTAATGTCCAAATCACTGATATATCAGGTAATCCTATAGTAGCGACAATTAATGTTAATGGCTTTGAGATAGATTGTGATGCCAACGGCGTTGCAATTCTTCCACTATTATCTCAAGGTTCAATAATCGAAGCGGTATATTCTGGGACAGGCGTAATTCAAACTTTAGTCGCTGGTCAAACCAACCAAGTAGTTCAGATTCCAGTAATACCTCAAGGAGATTGGACCATTACAACAGGCCAATCTGTAATTCTAGGTGCTAGACCAGATGGCCAACCTCACATTATCTCAGGTGACCTAGTGATGCAGGGCGCAAGTACGCTGAAACTAGTTTCATCTGAAATAATAATAGATTCTAATTCCGAGATTTCTTTGTACGATTCCTCGCAAATAATTGGTGAAGATTCAAAGATAACTGCAGATAAGGTAAACATCTATTCTACAGCATCTGTAACATCGATTGAAAATAGTCAACTTATCATTGATGCTATGGTTAATTGGTCATGCAGTTCCACCAGTTCTATTGTTTCTGTAATATTCAATAAATCACTAGAACTTCATTCTAATTGTAACATAGAGATGCTTGGAGGGGATATTGCTTCATCGATAAGTGTCCAAGCCCAGTCTTCTTTCACTCAACTTTCCTCTCTAGAACTTTCGGTTATTGACAAGGGCATTCCAGTTGAAGGTGCTTTGATTTCCATAAACGGAACTAATGAGTTAACCGATCAATATGGGCAGGTAATCACGGATGCAACCGCTCGTTATATCGATGTAAACAATGATAATTATGGCGGGTTACAAAATATAACTTTACAAATTGAATCCTTCTCAGACTTTGTATCTTGGGACTCTTCAAAATCCTTCTCGCATACTTTCATGGCTTCTACAATCAATTCCGGAGTGATGGCTCAATCTACAGTTCTTGAGGCTAAATGGAGTCCATATTATCTAGAAGATGATTTGCTAATACCTCAATTGAAATCTTTGGTAATCGACGATGGTGTTTCATTTAGAGTATCAGATGGAGTTTCGATAACTGTTGATGGCACCCTTGATGCTGGCGACTCAACTATCTCTTCAACAGGCTTGGGTGCAAGATGGACTGGATTAATACTTGGAGGGCAATTAAGCTCTCGTATTGAATTATCCAATACTGATGTGGTTGAAGCATCTACTCCGTTGCATGTTTCACAAACTGGTTCAGTATATGCTGATGGGGTTACAATGATGCGTTCTACAGCATCAGAACCTCTTCTATACGTCGAAACAGGAAGTAATGCTATTGTTGAAATTAAGAATTCTCAGTTTAGTGACGGAGGAAGTGCATGTATCGAATTATATCAGTCCCAAGCCGAAATTTATCTTTCTAATTTAGAATTGTCAAATTGTAATGGTCCGGCTATTTGGGCTCGACAGACTACCATTCAAGCGACAAATATTAGCATTGGAGAAGGAATAGAGACAGGATTTGATTTAACTGAAGTATCTGGATATATTTCGTCTGTTGACGCAACACAATTTACGGGAACTGGTAATGTATTCTGGCTAGATTCTATGGATGAACAATTCACTCTCGATTCAGTTTCAGCAAACGCTGGTGGTTCAGCAGCAATTGCAGGAAGAAACAATCGAAATTTAGTAATAGACTCCGTTGAGATAACTGGGGCGCCAGCCATTGATTTTGATTACTCTGCTGGCCTTTTAACCAATATTGAGTTAACAGGTTCAGGCTCCGGAAATGGCTTTATCAGCCATCATGGTCGTTCTTCAAGTTCAATGATTGTTGAGAATCTAAACCTGAGTGATTATTCAGTGGGCTTAGACCTTCATGCAGACAATGGAGATTCTTCAGCGCCATTCATACTCCGTGATTCAACCATCACCGCATCAACTTCAATTTCAGCAGAGAACTATTCAGCGGTTGTGGAGTCCACAACATTATCAGGAAACAACGAGTTGAGTGATGACACAACTATCAATTTCATAGATTCAATATTCTTAGCACAACAGCCAATTTCGTTATGGAATGGCGCACAAGCAAATCAGTACCATACATTGATTCTCGATGCACAGTTATCGGAAGTATCCCAACTTACAACTTTTGAAATATCTTCTATCCTTTCAGACGGAACAACTTCCTTAGACTCAGTTTCAGGAGTCGCGATTTCATACCAGTTACTTGTAGTTGAACAGTATAGTGACGACAGTGTTGTCGAAATCACAAATTTAGAAATCAATGCTAATTCCGATGGATTGCCTGTAAAATCAACATCATATGATAATTCTAATAATTGGGCGATAGGTTCTATGATTACCATACAACTACAGTCTAACCAGCCCCCATCAGTGACTATTGATCAACCCTCGTTTGGGCAGAAAATAATGCAGCAGCAAATTTTCCAAGCCAATGCTACAGTTTCTGATGACTTGGATATGCCTGAACAATTGATATATCAATGGACAATTTTCGATGCGCAGAATAATCTTATTTCTCGAGTGAATTCAAGCACCTCGTCTCAAAATTTGACAGTCCCAAGCCCAGGAATGTATGTCCTAGAATTGAAAGTGACAGATCAATTAAAGGCTTCAGAGCAAGTAACTATTTCTTTTGAATCCATACCTCTAGATTCTGATGGTGACAATACCTTGGATTGTGACCAAGATACATGGTTCGATTTGAAGATTGGACGCTCTTGT
>VMHT01006559.1_pt1 | contig 14941 bp, 8 predicted proteins | sample 4693611 | NCBI WGS metagenome assembly VMHT01 (sample SAMN12280063, study PRJNA550983) | marine metagenome | isolation source: seawater sampled from same location over 5 years 0.02-0.2 micron viral filtrate | place: USA: collected off the coast of southern California halfway between the port... ... | reverse complement strand
TTTGGGCTGAAATAATAGTAGGTGAAGAGGGTTAATGGCATCAGTAACAACTGGAACAAATTTATTAGCACGTATTGAGGCTACATTACAGGACACAGCGAATGTGCGGTGGACTGAAGCTGAGCTATTAAATTATATTAATGATGGTCAACGTGAGATAGCAAATATACAACTTGGTGCTACTGCTACTCATTCTAATGTACAGTTAGTTACTGGTACTAAACAATCTATACCTACTGATGGGTTAAAACTTATTAGTGTACTACGGAATATGTCTAGTACTATTAATGCTGCTACTGGTGGTAGAGCTATTAGGTTAGTGTCTTGGGACATTTTAGATACACAGGATCCAGATTGGCATAATCCTACTGCAACAGGAGATGCAACTCATGGAACAACCCCTAAACATTATTTATTTGATGAGAATGACCCTTTGAATTTTTATGTGTACCCTGGGGTAGCTGGTAATTCTTATATAGAACTTGTGTATTCACAAAGGCCAACAGATTTATCAGCTGCAAGTAGTACTATAGCTATACCAGATAATTATTCTAATGCTATTATAGATTATACTTTATTTAGGGCCTTTTCTAAGGATTCAGAGCACGCAGGTAATGCACAAAGAGGTGCAACACATTACCAACTGTTTGCTGTTAGTGTCCAAGGTAAAGCACAGATAGACGCTTTGATTAAACCTGATATACAAATAATGAGTGCATAATGGCTAGTTTTGAATCATTTATGAAAGATGTATTACCCTATGTACCTGGGTGTCCAGATACTGTTGTAGAGAATGCTTTACGTTCTTCTACTATAGAGATTTGTGAAAAAGCTGCGGTATATACAAAAGAGTTAGACCCTATAACTACTGTAGCTGGTATTTATGAATATGAGTTTGGACAGCCTACGGGTACTAAGGTAGATAAGATAATCTGGGGAATTTATGATGGTAAAGACCTTGAGGCAATAACCCCAAGAATGCTTGAGAGTAGGAAGCCTAAGTGGAGGGAAAGTAATAATACTTCCACCCCTGAGTATTTTTTACAGCAATCACCTGATTTATTTTGGTTGATACCTGTACCAGATACTACCAAAGCTAGTGGTATTATTATGAATGTTTCATTAAAGCCCTCTCGTAGTTCTAATAATATACTTACACAGATAGCGGATGATTACAGAGACGGAATTATTTTTGGGGCTTTGTATAGATTACTTAGGATGCCATCAAGAGATTGGTCGGACCCACAAGCGGCAGTGGATTATGCTGGGTTATTTGCTCAGACAGTACAAGATGCTGAGATAAAAGCGAGGAGAGCTGATATTGGTGTAGGAAGAAAAGTTACATATTCTGGTGTAGGTGTACCTCCTACTAGAAGATATCGGAGGTATGGATCGGAGAAAGGTTAGATGGAAGTAAAAAAATTAAATATAGTTGATAAGATGCCTATGAGTATTGACTCATTACAATTTACGGATATACGAAGTTGTTGGGAGTCTATAAAACCTAAAATAGTAGAAATTTTAGAGCAGGATGCTTTTCCAACTATACGCCCTGAAGAAGTTTATAGTGAGTGTGTAAATGGAAGGGCTTCTCTTTTCACTTCAAATGACGGATTTGTTATTCTTACTTCAGAAGAAGACGCGTTTATAGAAGAAAAGACATTAGTTATTTGGTTAGGATATGCTTATAAAAAAGGGGGGTCTTTATTGGTGTCCCATAAAGAGTGGTTTAATAATATTGCTAAGGAGTTAAATTGTCAGTACATAGTAATGAAGACTAATACAGAAAAACTTAGTAATTATTTTTTACAGAGTGGTTGGCAGTTGGAGTCTAAAGTATTTAAAAGGGAAGTATTATAAATGGGTTTTAAAAGTTCAAAAGCAAAAGAATCAGATTTCAAGCTTGATACGCAACAGCAACAAACTGCGGGTAGGCACGCTTCAGAAGTTCAAAGGATTATGAGTGGAACTAGAGGGTTAAAGGAAGGTCTTGTATCTGCGACTAAAAATTATGATACAGATACAGTTCAAGATAGAGCTGTGGCAGATTATCAGCAGAAAAAAGGTAAAATAAGTTTACTTAGTGCCCAAAAGGGTCATTTATTAGGGGCTAACACAATAGAGGGTCTTACTTCTACAATGTTAGGTGGTTATATGAAAGGGCAAGATGAGAAGTTTGGTGCTCAATTAAGTACTGTAGAGGCTTTGTCAGGGGCTCAGAATATAGGTGCAAAGGGTATGAATTATTTAGCGAGGACTAAATCAGCTGAAATACTTGGAGAAGCACAAAGAAAGCAGTCTGACTATCAATCTAGGTTAGGGGCAATGTCTAAAATAGGTGGAGCTATTGGTGGCCAAGTTGCTTCATCGGGATGGAACCCTAAAGACTGGAACTGGGGGGGACCTGGTTAGATGTTAAATATAATGCCAAATGCTCATGAAAAACTTATATACCGAGGTACAAAAGGTGTTGGTAGTGTGCCTTCAAATGTTACTGGGTCAGCTGATCCTAAAAGTGCTTTAGCTAGTACTACAGCATCTATATATGATGAGTATAAAGATATTGGGGGACAGGAGCTGGAAAGCGAGTTATATGGCGCTATGGATGATACTTCAGCAATTGATAAAGCTGAAGGGTTCGCTAGACAATCTAGTGAGATTGAAGCAGGGATACAAAAGAGGAATATAGAAAGGTATGGGTTTGAAATGACTCCTGCTGAGAGAACGGCATTAACTAAACAAAACCAAAGATCTTTACAATTAGGTGTAAGTAACGCATTAAATCAATCAAGATTTGCAACTGCTATAAGTAGGTTGCAGAAAGGTTGGGCAGCTATGAGTGTAGCTAATAGTCGTTTGGCTAGTTCTATGGAAGGGTTAAGTATCCTTAGCGGACTACAATCAGCTCAGGAACAGGCTTACAGGAATGCAAAACAATCAGAAAAGAATTCTAGACGCGGGTTTCTTGGTAGTGTTCTTTCAAAAATTATATAGCTTATGTCATTATTAAGTAATTATGATCCTGGAAAAGACTTCGATAGAGCATGGGGGCGTGGGAGTTTTTGGGATAAAAGAGCCCTAGGTAAACACAAACAAAGTGTACGCGAGAGAAAAGAGGTCCGTTCGTGGTTTAAAGATGCTGGTGCAGGACCAGACCCATATATAACATTTGATGAGGGACTTCTGACTTATAAACCAACGGATAAATTATTTGATGGTAGTGCTAGGTCTCAGGCCTATTTGAAAGAAATTTTTGGTGGTGGGGTAATAGAGAAAGAACTAATGTCATATCTAGATGAGAGGAATAACGCATTACCAGGATCCTTTGAGAATATAACACCTTTAGGTGGTGGACAGAATAGAATTGATACTAAACAGGCAGATGGTGTAACTCCAGGGGTGGTTAGTGTAAGTGCTACAAAAGGGGAAAAAGAAATTCTACCAATACCAAATGAGAATATATATAACATGGTTATAACTGAGCTATTACTCCAAAAAGAAAAAGCCACTCCCGGCTTTTTAGCCAAGAGGGAAGCCCTGTTAATGGCAAGGTCAGCAAAAGGAGTGGATGTAAAAGGTGATCTCGCTTGGGCAAAAAAAGCTCAAGAATCAATAGATTTATTAGAAAATAGAAAATTTAAACAATTATCCCCAGACCAGAAAAGAATAGTATTTGGTGATTTTCTTGAGTCTTGGCAACCTGAGCAAGCAGAGGAAGATAAAAAAGATAAAAAAGATAAAAAAGGTGGGGTAAAGGAAATTCCTGTTAGCCCACAAGAAATTACTGAACTATATGGGTATGACGTTGAGCCGTTTGAAGGGGAAAAGATGCTTAATGAATATACATATACTAAAGAATATAAAGCCAGTCCTGAGTATGCAGCTGAACAAGCTGTAAGAGTACAGAAAGAAATAATGGCTCTGCAAAACGATATAGTTAGGCTTGAGTCGCGTTACTCTCCTATAGGAGAAGATGAGAAGTTAGACCTTACGAAAAGGGAAGATAGAGAGAGGATGGGTGGGCGTCAGAATATTTCTACAACAAAGGATAACATTAGGAAGAAAGCTAAGGAACTTAGTGAGATGGAACTAAAACTCAAACCTAAGTCTGATAATGGTACTTCTAGTAAATCTACTATTAAGAGCAGTGACAGGGTTCATGCTGGTGCAGTAGCAACTACATTTAAAGAAAAAGATTTTGAGGGGTTTGTAGAATACATGGAGAATGGTGGGCAAGACTTCAGGAACTCTGATGTATTTAAAAATAGTATGTCTGGTATAAGAGCTACGGCAATAGAAGAAGTGCTTAAAGAGAAGGGAGTAACGGACTTAGATGGGTTTATTAAAACTAGAAAATTGAATACTGCTCAAAAATTGGAAGCTGCTGCTTTAATAGCAAGAGATTCAGCATTTGATATAGCTTATGCAACTGGGCAATTTGATGCAGTGTTTCTTGCTGAGGAATCAAATAGACAATTTGAGAGCCTATATAACTTAACCCTTTTAGGTATGCCTATTGCTACTTATACTGAAATGAATAAGGCTAATCAAATAAAAAATACAGCTCTCGAACTACAAAATATGGTCACAAAAAATTCTTGGAATAGAAATTCACAAGGAAGTGGGGTATTAGGCACCTTAGCCAGTGACTGGGAGCAGGCTTTAATACAAACAAAACAGGGCAAGGCGGGCCAATGGAGCGAGTCAAGATTTATTGATATTAGAAGACCAGAAGGGTTTAAGGCTAGGGGGCTTTTGAAAACGGCCATAGCTAGTTCTCATGTAGCTGCCGCTGAATTACAGACTGGTATGACAAATAGACCAGCCATAATAGCAAATTTAGAACATATAGATATGGCGTCAGACATGATAGCAGATGCATTAGTGATTGTGGCGCATAAAAATTTCGAAGCTAATGCAGGTATATTCCATAACCTAGGCCAAAGGTTATTTGGGGATCAAACTAAAGATCTTTACGAATTGCTTTCTGGGGGTATAAAAAATAAGATGGAGATAAAGAGGAACCCTCAAACAGGGGAAATGCTAGGTATAAATTGGAATGTAGGAGACGGTGAGCCAATATTTATGTCCAATGAAGCTATAAATAATACTTTAGGCGATGGTTCTACGAGGGTTTTAGATGCATTTTTTAATGTAGCCGCAATAGAAAAAGAAAAATTAGAGGCCGCTGGTGGCTAATGGTAAAAAGGGTGGCTCAAATCTCGAAGCTTTAACAAATAAAGAGTATGATTTTAATCTTACAGCTTTTGGGCAGAAACAATATGATCGTGCCGCTGGGGAAAACTATTATCAACTAAGAGAAGCCCCAGAAGGGGGGACTTTAAAACGAGCTTTCAAATCTGGTGCTGCAGGTTTACGTTCAAATATAAATTATCTAGACGCAGCATTTCAAGCCATAACTGGCGATAAAAAAGAGCTGGATGAGCAAATGGAAGAGGCCATATTCTGGGAACAAATGGCTTCTGAGCATATGGAAGGCTTACCTACTTTTGCAGAGTTTTGGGATGCGCCAACTGTAGAAGGTTTTATAGAACAGGCGAAAATAGCCGTTGGTGAATTTGCTCCCTCAATAGGGGCTAGTCTTGCTGCTGCGGCTACAGGGGCTGTTGTAGCTTTTCTTGCTGGGGCTCCTATGGTAGTTGGTGGGGCTGTTGTTGGAGGAGGTACTTGGGCCGCAGCTAGATTAGGGATACAAAAGGTAGTAGGGGAACAAGGTAAAAAGGCTTTACGTAAAATAATGAAGGAGTCTTGGGATGCAAAAAAACTTGGACTACAAAAGAAAGAGAAAGCATTTAATAAGATACCTAAAGATTCTTTATCCTTATTAAAGAAGATAGCTGGTCAACCTGGGTGGCAACGTAGAATGAGAGTAGGCGGGTTAGCTGGGGCTTATGCACAAGAGTATACTCAAGGAACTGGTGTGACTTTTGGAACTTTTGCTAGGCAAGATATGACAGGAGCTAGAGAAGCAGCAATAAGTTTTGGTGTTGGTCATCCTTACGCAGCGGTAGGAGTTTCAGCTGAAATATTTGCAGCTAAAGTAGTTTTAGACCCTTTATTGAATGGTGTTATAAAAATAGCAAAAAAGCGTGCTCTCACGGCACCAATGAAAGAGGCTAAGATGTATAAAGCTCTTTTAAGTGATTTAGGTAAGGTTGGTTATAACGTAGGAGTAGGATTCACTCAAGGTGCTGTTGCTGAAGGTGGGGCTGAAACTATTCAAGAAGCAATGACAATTGCACAAAGACTTTCTATAGATCCCGAGTATGACAGAGAACAGGCGAAGATGGATTTACTTGAGGCCTCGTTTAAAGGTATTGTTGGAGGGGGTATATTTGCTGGTGGTGGTAGAGGTGTAACTTCTAGTGTAGAAAGAGTTGTTAATAGAAGTAGAGATTTAATAGCTGGTAAGGAAGAGAAGAAACAAAGAAAAAGAAGGTCAGCTAGAGGAGAATTAGAACAATTAAATTTTTTCAATATAAATCCTGACTTTGATTCTACTCTTAATAATAAAGAAAAATATAAAAAGGCTAAATCTGCTGTAAAAATTATAACTGGGCTTTTTGGTGGGGAAGAAAAAGCTAAAAAAATATATGGTTTTAGCCCACTATTAAACTTAGATACGTTAGATTTATCTTTTCTAGATACAAAAGAGTTTACTGAGTTTGATTGGGCTAAAGGACCTAATGAAAGTATTCCTGAACCTATAAAAGATATAAGGAAGCAAATATCCTCTCTATTTGAAACTAGTCTTGCTAAAGATTCAGTTTTTTTACCACCAAATCAAGCAGCTCCAACTCAGAAAGAGGTAAATAAGATTTTTGCTGGTAGAAAGGTTCATATTGCTGCAGTAGAAGGGGTGGGGACTTTAATATCTTTAAATAAAAGGAAGGCAGATGATTTTGTGGCTGATCCTAGTAAAGAGACTATAGCTGCAGCACTTAAGTATCTTAGACCTTTTACATCAGCAGATGATAGAGGGTTTCAACTTGAGTATAAAGAGGGTGGGGAAATTGTTCATACAGAATTAACTAATCAAGCTGATGAAGAAGCAACCAAGCAAAGTATGGAGGTTCTATTTAAGAGGGGTATAGAACAGGGTTTTGTAGAGATAAAAGGTCCTTATAGTGTAGAAGACATAGCAGCAGACACCAATGAGAGAAATAATACTAAAGAGAATAAAGAGGATTTTAATAATGTAAGAACTGAAAATGCTATAGACAGAATAAGGAATGCTAAAAATTCAGATGAGATAGGTAGAGTAATAGAGTCTTTTTGGAAAGACCCTATTGTACTTATTGAATTATACAAGGAGCTTACTCGTGGAAAAGTAGTAAGTGCTTTAGAGCCTTTGAGGGAAAGACTTGAGGATCGTATAAAGGCAATACTTATACCTATTAGAAAGGAGCTAATTGCTACTTTGGAAAGAAAGGGTGAACCCATAAATGATATATCTCTATTAGATACTAAAGTTCTGCAGAGATATAAGTTTCTGTTACAACAGCAAGAAGAAGAAGAAGCTAAGAAAACAGCAAAAGTGTCCTTAGAAGATGAAATTGAGGAGACTGTTAAAGCCGGAGAGGCGGCAGCTCTGGAACAGCTAGAAGCTAGAAAGGAAGGAGAAGTAGTTGATGAAACAGATGAAGCTCTTGGTATATTTGTTAGGGAGCCAGGAGAGTTTGTAGAAGTTCTTAGTAGCGCGGGAAGAGGCTGGTTACCCCTTAATGAAAAAGCAATTAAGGAAACTCCAGAGGAATACAAGAAGTATCTAGATAGTAGAAAACAATTAAGGGATTTACTTAGTCCTGAGGAATTAGCTAGATTAGGTAAACTTGAAACTCAGTTAGGAGTAAAACTACCTACGGGGGTAATTACTAAATTATTAGAGTTATTTGAGGCACATGCTGGTAAAGCTATAAGTTATCAGGTTATACCTAGATTAGTAACAGATCCAATAGTAGAAGATGCAGAGGCACGAGCAGAGGCAAAGAATAATATTTTCTTTGAAGAAGTAGTAAGACAATTTAAAAAAGATAAAAGGGATAGGAGAAGGACTGAAGTAAAGGCGGCTTTTGTAGAGGAAATAAACAAATTAAAAAATACCCAAGGCTCATTTGAACTTGAAAGTGTAGTTGATAACTTTCCTGGTATAGCAAGAGGGCTTGGTTATGCTAAAGATCAACTACGGTTTGCAATAGCTTATTTACCTAGTGAAGGTATGGAGCTCATTACTGATTTATCTGGGAAAAGGGAGCAAATAATAACTGAGAAGGAGTTTGTAGATAAATTTTTTAGTAAAGGCCAGATTACAGGTAAAGAGCAAGAGAAAAATTTAGCTAAACTTCTTGATACAGCTTTATTTACTGTGCTTACACCCCAAGCTAGACAAAACGCAGAAGCTAAAGCTTTAAAATTTAGAGAGGAATGGGAAGGAAAGCTTGAAGAGCATTTAATTGGGAAATTTAAAGAGAAGAAAAAAGACAGAAGAAGAAAAGATGTAAGGGTAGAGTTCCAAGAAAGACTTGCTGAGTTAGAACAGGCCTATGATGATAAATTACAGGAGTTTTATAGAGAGGAAGAAAAAGTTTTCCATTTCCCTTATGCCTTTTCAGAACTACGCGCCACAATTAGTGCGAATAGATTATTCGGGGAGTATGCCGAGGGTAATTTAGAATGGAGAAAAAGATCCTTATTGGGGATGATAGGCCTTGGGGCTAAGTATGGATATGACTTTAGGATAAGACCAAGTAAACCTAGTGATGTAGATACAATATTTATATCTTTTAAGAAGACGGAAAAACAAGTTAAATCTGGTAAAAAGACAATGACTTCTAGGCGTAGCGCTCAAGGTAAAGAAGGAGATGTTTTTGAAGTTGATGGGGCTTTATATAAGTTAACAGAAGAACCTAAACTAAAACCTGTACAAGATATTATTAAAGAAGACTTTAAAAAAGAGGGCTTTGATTCTAGAAAAGCGGCCTTTGAGACTTTTAAAGACCTTGGATATATAACCTTTGATTATAAGAATGATCTAGCTCAAGAATTTATGACTGGTGGTCCTAATGGGACATCTAAATACCAGAGGTTTGTATTTGAACTAAGACAAAAAGGGAAAACAAAAAAAGAAATAGGTGCAATAAATAGGGAAATAAGAGAGGTACATTTAAAAGGGTTAAAGAAGGCTTTTGCATGGGCTAAGGGCGTTACCATATTAAAAAACAATTCAACTATAAAAGTTGGCCCTAAGATAAATGCTATGCTAAAGAAAAAGTTTGGTTCTAATTTTTCAAGGTTAATGGTTGGTAATCATGGGATTTATATTGAATGGAAAAAGAAACCTACCTTTAAGGGTTTAAAGAGGGTAGCAAAACGAGAGCAGTACATAGAGCATAAACTTGGTGAAGCAAAGTTTTATGAACAAACAGATACAGTAAATTATGCAGACTATAAAGTAGGGTACTGGTATGCCAATATACATGATGCTACTAGTGCTACTAAGCAACCACCTTTTGAATATACTAATCCTTCATTTTATACACATGAATTTAAGAAGCTTACTAAAGATGAAATTAAAGCACAGACAGAAATTGATAATGTACTACCATCAATTGCTCTTACAGATGTGAGACATGAAGATTTAATACAATCAAGGGCAGCAGTTTCTACACATTACCCCCAAGCATGGAAGTTTCCTGACTTATATGGAATGGATCTAGAGGAAGAGGCAGTTGAAAGTGCAAAAAAGGACCTACGGAGGGATAACAGGTTATTAATGAGGGCAATAATAGAGTATGAGCAACAGGCAGGTACTAGGCTCGCTCCAGCATCTCCTACGTCAGCATTCCCTGATTTTGGTGACTATATAGATACGATGCTTGAAGTAGATAAATATTTTAAGGATGAATCTGAAGGTCTTATAGAAGAGACACAAGAGGGCTTAGAGGAAACTAAAAAACCTATAAAACCCACTAAGGTTATTAGTGGTGGGCAGGAAGGTGTAGATTTTATAGCTTTAAAAGCAGCCAAAAAAGCTGGGATAGAGGTTGGGGGTACAGCACCCCTTGGCTATAAAAATAAAGCGGAGAATCAAGTTGCTCATGCAAAGGCAATAAAAGATTTAGGTTTAGAGGAACATGAAAGTGACCAATATGATAAGCGTACAGAGCAGAATGTTAGAGATTCTGATGGTACTCTTATATTTACTGAATTAGATAGCGATGGGCAAATCATATCTACTCCTGGTACAGGCAAGACTATTGCATATGCTAGGGAAATAGGAAAACCTATTTTAATAAATCCGAAAAGGCAAGAGCGCGTGTGGGTATGGTTAGCAGTTAATAACATAAAAACTGTAAATATAGCTGGCCCTAGAGAGATATCAAAGTCTAGAGAGGGGGTATTAACTAAGCTTATAGAAAATTCTTGGGGTAAGCAGAGTGAGAAGAATGCTCAAGAAATGGTGTTTGATGAGGAGTACGCAGAGTTTGTTGAGCTAGCCCCATTTGGGTTTTGGAAACCAAATAATATTTATATTAGACCCAGCTATGAATTCATCTTTAGTAAAGAGGGTATTTTAAAGGGTTATGAAAGGATAAAATTTGCCCTTCAAGAAATTGCTTTAGAAAGAGACATACCAATAAATTCTCAAGATCTAGAAATGGATACGTTAGGGAGTACAGGAGAAGCAGATCCTACTCAATTTGGAGCACTTATGGAGGAGCTTGAAGGGTTACCAACGAAAAGAAATGAAACGGAATATAGGGAGATGCTAAGAAGAACAGAACAGATTCAAGATTCTGATTCTATTGTTAATAGTACAAAAGCCTTCATACCTGCTTTTACAATTGAGGAGCTTATTGAGAAGAGACAAGTACAAGAAAAATTTACAAAACACCGTGATACTAGAGTACCAGGCGAACAAGCAGTTAATAAGAGTAGAAGTTTTGAGAGGCAATTAGGGAGTTTTGCTAATCCTATGCTTGCGGTGCTTAAGAAATTTAATTATTTTGGTATAAAAGCTAATTTAACTTTTTTAACTTATGATGATATTAATCCAAATTGGAAAGGGCCAGAACAAAAGCAAGATAAATTATTAAAGTTATTAGATAAAAATGGAACTAGTAAGAGGGCCTTAAAAAAATTATGGGATGAGAGGCAAAAGAATAATAATGCTGATTATGGATTTAGAAGGGTACAACGTGGAGCTACTTTTAAGGTACAAGGGGATAAAGAATATATTGTTGTAATAGATACAAATGCTATACAAAAAAATGAGCCATTTGGTTTCCGCCCTGCAGAAATAGAAAGACTTAATAAAACACAAAAAAAGTTATTGGCCCCAGCGCAGACAATAATAGCTATAGCGCATGAGCTTGGACATGTTATAGCACTTCAGGAATTGGATAATTTACATTTCAAAAAAGGTATAAAGAAGAGGATTTGGAAGGACTTTAAAAAGGCTGAACCTACTAATGCTAGGTATATGAAGGAAAATGGGTTTGAAGAATGGTTTGCGGACCAAACTGCAAATTGGTTAGTAAAAATAGCAGTAAAAGAAAGTACATATAAAGCTAAAAACGTTGTTGATGGTTTCTTTAAACAGCTAGCAAAACAAATCAAAAGAGCTTGGGACAGTCTTATAGAAGGGGTTGAAAGTGTTTTTGCTGGTGAGTTTACTCCTAGTAGGGCCTTTAATGAGTTTGTTAATGGCCTATATACAGAGAGCTATGTTAATGTTTCTGGTTTTGCGGGCACTTTTAAATTTTTCACCAATTTTGAATATGACAGGGGACATTTGAACTTTGAACAAAAAGAACAAATGTTTAGCATGGTTGAAGAGATAGTTGAGGCAGAAAGAAATAATTTTGGGTTACCTAAAGCGGCTTGGAATGTTGTAAGAAGATTAACTGCTAAGAAATATAATGAAGTTATTACTAGTAATCCTAGTGCTGCTGCTTTTTTATCAAAAATAGTTATGCCAGCAAGAAGCTTCTTGGGGCGCGTTAAAGGAACTGGAGAATTTGAGGGGGAACCTGTAGGTAGGCGTATGGCTAGGAGAATCCAACGTAGATCAAGAGAAGCAGTAAAAGAAGGAGAAGGTCTTGGGATGCTTGATGCAAAAGACCAAAAACATTCTCAATTTATAAATCAACTATCTAAAATACTTGATTTAGACATAAATAGATTATTAGGCAAAAAATTTACTGAAGAACATGATTTAGCTTTTGCTTATGCAGAGAATGAGAAAATTTCTGATGAGAAGTTAAAGAGCCTAAGCCCTATGGGATATAAGCTTAGAGTATGGCTTAGAAATACTGTGTATCCTTATATACAAGAAGTTGCATCTGATACATTTACTGTGGATTTCCTTGAAACTATATTAAGAGATAAGAAAGGTAATAAGGTTGGGGTTGCTAGTTATTTTACAAGATCATTAAAAATTTGGGATTTAGCTGGGGACGATGCACTTAGAAATAGTTTTGTTGATTATGTAGCAGATAAGGTAAGAGAGGGGCGCATATTACAAAATACAAAGGACCCCAAAGAAGTGCCTACAAATGAAGAAGGATTAGTTCTATGGAAGGACCAAAAGGATCCTATTACAGGAGAATTATCTAATGTTTGGTTAACTCCTGAAGAGTGGGGGCAAGCATTTGTAGATAGTTTACTAAAAAGAGATGTAGATGAAAGCTATGCTGAGGTTTTAGAGAAGCAAGAAGAAGATATAGATAATACTTCTATTAAATTGGGGTTACCTTCTAGCCTTGCTCGTACTATGAAGTATCAAGTTATTCAAGCTGTAGACCAAGAGGGTAATAAACAAGTTGATGAGAATGGGGAGCCAGTATATAAACAGTATGGCTTTGCTACTAGTGAATTAAGAGATATTGGTCTGCTGGAAGATGGATTTACAGGGATAATGAATTATATAAAGCATGTTACTAAAAGAGTTGAATATGAAAGAGTTGGGGGTTCTGAATATTTTGAGGGCGAAATAGCAAAAATGAAGCCTAGGGATCAAGTTCTTGCTAGGGATGCTATGAGAGCTATGTTAGGTAAAGTTGGTTCTCCTATGGACCCTTTAGCAAGAAAAATTAATAGTTGGGGTTTAGCAGCAAATGTGTTGACTACGTTAACTTTTGCTGTTTTTGCTTCCTTTCCTGATTTAGCTGGTCCATTTTTACGTAGTAATTCTTTTGGTTCTTTTATGGAGGGGGCTAAAGAATATAGACAGTATTTCACAGATAAAGAGCAGTCTGTTCAATTTGCCTTGGATGTAGGTGCAATTGCTCAGGATTCATTATCTATGATGTATATACATGCGTCTGAACAGGATTATATGACTCCAGGTTCTAAAAAGCTTACAGATTATTTCTTTAAAGCAATAATGTTAGAGCAGTTTACTAAGTTCACTCGTGTGTTTGCTGCAGGAATGGGTAAAAGATTCCTTGTTAGTACAGCGCATAATGTTGTCTCTGATAGAGTAACTACTGATCGTTGGTTGAAAGAGCTTAATATAACAAGGGCAGAAGTATTAGCTTGGGAGAAAAGCGGGTTTGACATTACTACCCCTGAAGGTAAGAAAGCGTCTCAAGCTGTGTATCAATTTGTAAATGAATCAATAATCAGACCTAATGCTGCTCAAAGACCTGTATGGGCTAGTAACCCTTATTTTGCTTTGGTTTGGCAACTTAAAGGGTTCTTCTATGCCTATGGTCAAACTATAGTGGGTGGTCAATATAGGGAAATGTCTAATAGATTTAGAGAGAAAGGGGTTTCAGGGGCTGCTATTCCTCTAAGTATGATGGCTCTTACAATTTTGCCTTTAACTTTAATGGGGTTAGAGTTAAAAGAATGGACTAAATGGGCGCTAGCTGGACCATTACCTGGAGTAGAGATGGATGATAAATATTTTAGAACAGATAATATGGACTGGGGTACATGGTTTTTTGAGTTATTTGATAGAAGTGGTTTAGCTGGGCCTTTTGGATTATTATTCCCACTAATCCCTGGACAGAGTTTTGGTGGTCCTTATGAAACAGGAATGGATATATTAGGCCCAACTTTTGGTAAGGCCGCTGATTTATATAAACATGGCCCTTTTGATGCAGGATTTTGGAAAGAACAGGTTCCTGTATACTATACCCTCTGGTAAATTTTTTAATATGGAGAAAATATGGCATATTCAACAACATTAAATCTAGTAGTCGGGGATACATTCCCTGAACTTACTTTTACGTTAAAAGACAGTAACACTGCGGCTAGTGGTACTACGTTAGATGAAGAAGATTCAGATACGTGGGCTGCCATTAGTATTGCTGGTGGTGCTGTAAAATTACGTACTCGTGAAGTTGGTACAACAACTGTATTGAGCACCATTACTTGTTCTATTGTAGGAGATGGTACTGCAGGCCAATGCACATTGATATGGCCTACAGGAACGTGGACTGCAGCGGGCACATTTGAAGGTGAGATTGAATTTACTGATTCAAATAGTTATATTCAAACGGTTAATGATTTGATTAAGTTTATTGTTCGTGATGATTTTGATTAATGGCACTTAAAGCACTAATTAGTCATAGGAAACTAAAGCTTCAGATTCAAAGTGATGCTACGGAATTCCTTACCAGTTTTACTTTTGGTAAAGCTCTGGTTGACTATGTTGCTTTAAAAAGTGTAACTTTATTCACGAAGCTCGAAGCAACAGATATTATATTAGACCCTTATACCTTAAACCTTTATTTTTTAGCAGATTCTAATTTATATGAGTTTGATGGTTCAACAAGAAGGGGTTTAGTTACACTTAGTGAGAGCCTTGCTTACTCAATTTCAAAACCAGTGGCAGAGGCTTTTGAGCTTACAGAAGTTGTTGGTAAAGATTTTACGCTGGCTACTGTTGCTGAATCAGTAACAATGGCTT
>VMHT01215213.1_pt1 | contig 14944 bp, 16 predicted proteins | sample 4693611 | NCBI WGS metagenome assembly VMHT01 (sample SAMN12280063, study PRJNA550983) | marine metagenome | isolation source: seawater sampled from same location over 5 years 0.02-0.2 micron viral filtrate | place: USA: collected off the coast of southern California halfway between the port... ... | reverse complement strand
TTACATTATTGGGTCCACAGATACTAAAATATTTAAATGATTAAGACCACAACTGTCCTTAAAAAAAATACAACCTATCGTTTTGGTGGTATCTGTAATGATTTCTACACTTTGAATGAAAAATCTGAAATAGATAAAATGCTCAATCTAAATTTTGATAATGAGTACTTCATATTAGGCAAGGGTTCAAATGTAGTTTTTTCAGATAATAATTACGAGGGAATAGTAATCCAAAATAAAATGGAAAACATAGATTCTGAATTTACTAACGACTCAATTAATGTAGACGCCGGTGTTTACCTTCCAAACCTATCAAGATATTTAAAAGAATCTGATAGAACTGGAGGAGAATACTTACTTGGAATTCCCGGAACAGTTGGCGGTGCAATCAAAATGAATGCTGGTTGCTATGGATACGAGTTTATGGACTCTGTAAATTTTTTAACATACTTTGATACAGTTGATAAAAAAATTAAAAGTATTGATAGGAAAAATATCAAATATAGTTATAGAAATACAGAAATGAAAAATGCAATAATACTTTCAGCAAACTTAAGTTTCAATAAAGAAGACCCAAACAAGATAAATAATAAAATGATTGAATTCACTAAACATAGAAAAAATACCCAACCTTCAGCTATATATAATGCTGGTAGTGTATTTAAAAACGGATCTAATTATTATGCAGCTGAACTAATTGAAAGAGCCGGATTGAAGGGTTATGAAATTGACGGAGTAAAAGTAAGTGAAAAACACTCTAATTTTTTCATAGCTTCAAAAAACGCCAAAGCACTAGCTTTATATAAATTAGTAAACTATGTTAAAGAACAAGTGAAGCTTAATTATGACATTGAGCTTAAAGAAGAGATCATCTTTATAGGTGAATTTGTTGATTAAAGAGTATACACAATTAGAACAAACTAGTTTTAAAACATTTTTAGGTTTTTCTTTCCTTATTTTCATAGTTTTGCTTCCCTCTTTTTACATATTTTCAAGTTACTACAGGGTTAAAGACATTGAAGTACAAGGCTCTTCCTATATTGATGAAAGCCAATTTATCGAATTTTATAATATTTCTATTTGGACAATAGGGGAAACTTCTTTTGAAAATATTTACACATCTGATAAAACTATTGAAAAAATTGAGCTCACAAAAAAACTTCCAAATCAACTACAAATAAAGATTGCCCACTACCAACAAGTAGCTGAAATTACTGACTTAAGAGGATCAGTAATCACAAAAGGTATTCTCTATAAAAATTTACTCTTTAAAGATACTATTTTAGAAAATGATGTAGTAAGTGTAACAATTACAAATGGACCAGTCGATGACGGTTTTAATGGGGAAATTGTATCTTTAGTTATGACTCTTTTAAATTTTGAAATAGATATTTCAGAAATTTCACTCGTCCATAATGGTAGCTATTTGAAGGGGAGTTACAAAGGAGTTGAAATCGACTTTCTTGAACCCATAGATTTATCTACAAAAGCTTCGGCGGTAGGAGAGTTGCTTGAGAAGAGTGACTGCACAGGAGAAGTTACCTTTATTTCAAATAATTCTTTTGTAACAGATTGCCAAATCTAAATCTAAACTATAGATATAGATAAAAAAATAGAAAATTATTGTTTTAAATCAACTTAGATGATAATCTTGTTTCAACAAATGGAGTTTTAAATGGCACAAAGAACAAAAAAAGTAAATCAAAAGGGAGTAAATTTAAACATGAGACCTAGAAATTATACAGCTGTTATAAAAGTTGTAGGTGTTGGTGGTGGCGGCACAAATGCTGTAAACAGGATGATCAAAATGGGCATAAAGGGTGTAGATTTTATTGCTGCAAACACAGATGCACAAAGTTTGTTAGGTTCAAAAGCTGACGTCAAATTAGATTTAGGAAGAAAAACAACTAGGGGTCTTGGTGCAGGTGCTAATCCTGAAGTAGGAAGACAAGCTGCTCTTGATTCTGAAGAACTCATTAAAGAAGCATTAAAGGGTTCTGATATGGTTTTCATTACTGCTGGAGAAGGTGGAGGAACAGGAACTGGAGCCTCACCAATAATTGCTGAGATTGCTCATGAACTTGGAGCGTTAACTGTTGGAGTTGTAACTAGGCCATTCGGCTTCGAGGGAAGAAGAAGGTCTGTTCAAGCAGAAGAAGGCGTTCAAGCTTTAAGAGATGTGTTAGACACTTTGATTGTTATACCTAACGATCGATTATTACAAATTAGTGATAAAGATATCAAAGTAAATGAAGCGTATTTAAAGTCAGACGAGATTTTATCTAATGGTGTTAAAGGAATTTCAGGACTTATTACTCAACCAGGAGTTATTAACGTTGACTTTGCAGATGTTAAGACAATTCTTAAAGATGCAGGGAATGCAGTATTAGGTATAGGTAGGTCAACCGGAGAGCAAAGAGCTCCTAATGCAGCACAAGCTGCTATATCATCTCCATTACTTGAAGCAAACATGGATGGTGCCGAAGGAGTATTAATCACTATTACTGGATCAGAAGATCTAAAACTTCAAGAAGTTAATGAAGCAGCAAGAGTAATTACTGAAAGAGCTGATGATAATGCTGAAATTATCTTTGGACATACAGTTGACCCAACATTAGGTGATGCTGTTGAAGTTACAGTAGTTGCTGCTGGTTTTGGCCCAAGACCTAATAGAAGAATAAAATCTGATTCTGAGATTAATGAAAACGGAGGTGACGGTCTTCCTGATTTTATAAAAGGATGATTAGTTCTTCGATAATAAAAAACGCCTACTTCACTTCGTCTCGTGATGGTGATATTAAAAATGTTTTAAAAGATATTAAATCTGATGTGAATTTTGCAGAAATGAAACAAACTCATTCATCAGACGTAAAAGTTATAAACAATGTAGGCATATATGATTCTGATGGAATTGAAACAAATATTCAAGACCTCCCACTAGTGGTTCGTGTTGCCGATTGCATACCAATATTAATGAAGTCAAATAATTTAATTTCTGCTGTACACGCAGGATGGAGAGGTATAAATAACTCAATATTTGAAAAGAGTTTAGAAAATCATAATTTTAAAAGTCTAAAAATTTCAATTGGGCCACATGCTAAAGAATGCTGTTATGAGGTGAAAGAAGATTTAAAACAGCTATTTCCATTAAGCACTAATGAAATAAATGGAAGATACTACTTAAATCTAAGAAAGAGAATAGAAGAGTTTTGTATTAAGGAAAATATAGAACTTGAAGTATCTCATCAATGCACAATATGTGATGATAATTATTTTTCTTACAGAAGAACATCGACTTCTCAACGTCAGTTTGGAATAATATGGCAATAAAAGATAATTTAGTTGATATTGAAAATGTACTCGTAAAATATAATGCGAAGCTTCTACCCGTAGTAAAAAATCGAGAAGTTAAAGAAGTAAAAGAAATTTATGATTTCGGTTATAGAGAATTTGCTGAAAACAGACTTGAAGATTACTACCGTCACATTAGAGAAATAAAAGATGCACAATTTCACTTCATAGCTCCATTGCAATCTAGAAAAATTAAGGAAATAACTTCAAACTTTAAATGGATTCATTCAGTAAGTAGATATAAAGAAATAGAAAAAATTAAGGATAATTTCAATAATAATAATTTATTTCTGCAAATTAATATAGATAATGACTTTAATAAATCGGGAATCAATTTAGATGAAGTTTATGAATATTTTCAATATTTAACTAAATATGATATTCCGCCTATAGGGCTTATGTGTATACCTAATATTGAATCTGATTCCAAAAAAGTATTCTCAAAAATGGAAAATATTAATAGCAACCTAAAAAAAGATTTTAAAAATTATAGAGGTGAATTATCAATGGGAATGTCGAATGACTATGAAATCGCTCTTGATTATGGTGCTACAATAATTCGTATCGGAACTAAGATATTTATATAATGTTAGAAAAATTTTTAATCTCAATCGGTTTGAAGCAACCAGACACTGTACCTGATACATATATTGAAAATACAACAACTGTAAGGCCATCAGGTGAAAATAAATTTGTAGATGACGAAAACTTTTCAGATTTAAGAGTTCACTCACCAAAAGATGAAGTTGAGATTAAAGCTCTAAGATCGTTTTCTGAAATACACAGCCTTGGTGTTGCAATAAAAGATGAATTCATTGTTGCTATGGATATAAGAGATATTCCAGATCAGTCAGAAAGAAGAAGAATTTTAGATTTTGTTACAGGTATGGCATTTATGAGTAATGCTACAATTCGTTCAATAAACAGGGATGGTGTTTTTTTGATTCTTCCTACTAATTCTTCACTATCCACAGAAGAAAGGGAAAGGCTTCAACAACTAGGGCTATATAGATTAAATGTGTAGTCTAACCTTTATAATTTTTCGAATTTTCTATTACAGCTTATTTGCTTGGATTATTTTAAGTTGGATTCAAGTGCCTTATGACCACCCAATAGGACAATTAAAAAGCTACCTAGATAAGTACTTTGAAAAAATACTTTCTCCCATAAGAAATAGGGTCCCAGTATTAAGAGTCGGCATGGCTGGTATAGACCTGTCACCCTTAATTTTAATTTTAGGTTTTAATTTTTTACAGCCTTATATTTTAAGAATTGTTTGTTAATTTATTTATAACAATATCAATTTTTTTATTTAAGATTTCACTTTTTCCATCACTTTCTGTGATAGTTAGATCAAGTGATAAAGTTTCATTCATAATATAAGACTCATGTTGTTTAATTGATTCAATTACAAAATCATCCTTGGTATGAATTTGTAATTGAATCCTATCAGTAACATCCAATCCCGCCTCTTTCCTAGCTTGTTGAATAGTTGATACGGCCTCTCTTGAAAACCTCTCCATTAAAAGGTCATCATCTAAATTTGTATCTAAATAAATTAAAAAATCATCAATAATATCTTGGTTTGGTAAATCTTCTTTTGGTTTTATTTGAATTTCTATATCTTCGTTTTGTAGCTTAATATTATCAATTGATATTTCTTTAAAGTCCAATACTTTTTTACAGTCTTCATCACTAAGGTTTTTTAATTTGTGAGCAATAGTGCCAATTTTTTTACCTAATTTAGGTCCTAATTTTTTATAATTTGGTTTAAAAACATAATTTACCCATTCATCTATTTCAACATCAAAATCAACATTCTTTACGTTTATTTCATTTTTAATTAAATTGTTAATATTTAAAAGACGTTTTTCTATATTTTTGTCATTAGTTACAATTTTTACAGAGTTAAGTGGTTGCTTATTGGGTAGTTTTAATTTTACTCTCAAATTTCTAACACTTTTAATAACCTTTTTTGCTAATTCAATATCATCTTCAAGTTCAAGATCTATTAGTTTTTCATTTGAAACAGGATAATTCTCATAATGTACACTTCCATTGTCATCATTATTTAAACCTTGGTATATTTTTTCACAAATAAAAGGTAACACTGGGGCCATTGATTTTGTAAATTCAGTTAAAACTTCGTGAAGGGTTTTAAAGGCATTTATTTTATCAATGTCATTCTCATCTTTTTCCTTCCAGAATCTTTTCCTGTTTGACCTTACATACCAATTAGTAAGTTCTTCTACAAAATTCATAAGTGGGGGAATAACTTCGTATAGATAGTAGTTTTCCATTTTTTCGTTAACTGTCTTAATTAATGATTGAAGAGATGAGATAATCCATCTGTCCATCATTGCTCTTTCTTCTACTGGAAGAGCTTTTTCTAAGTCCTTAAATGTTATTTCATCAGCATTTGCATAAGTTGAAAAAAATGAAAAACTGTTCCATAAGGGAAGAATTATGTTTCTAGTTACTAGTTGTACTCCTTCTTCAGAAAATTTTAATGGTTCTCCTCTAACTACTGGAGAGTTTATTAAGTAGGCACGTAAACTATCACCACCGTAAGTATTTAGTAATTCCTCTGGATCAGGATAGTTTTTTAAACTTTTACTCATCTTTCTACCATCTTCAGCAAGTATCATTCCTGTTGTTATACAGTTTTTAAATGCAACAGAGTCAAATAAAGCAACCGCTAAAACTGTTAATGTATAAAACCATCCACGTGTTTGATCCAAACCTTCTGCAATAAAATCAGCAGGAAAGCCTTTATTAAAATCATCTTGATTTTCAAATGGATAATGTTGCTGACCATATGGCATAGCGCCTGATTCAAACCAGCAATCAAGAACCTCAGTTGTTCTTCGATAAGTTTTTCCATCAATTTCTATTTGCAAATCATCAAGAAAATGTCTGTGCAAATCAGTTATTTTTTTATTAGTAAATTTTTCAAGTTCTTCAACTGAACCAATGCATATTTTGTCAGATGGGTCATTAACATTAATCCACACTGGTATACAACTTCCCCAGTACCTGTTTCTACTTATTGCCCAATCCCTAGCATTACCTAGCCAATTTGAAAATCTCTTATCCCCAATAAAACCAGGGACCCAGTGAGTTGATTTATTAAGCTCAACCATCCTATCTCGGATTTTTTCAACACTTACAAACCAAGTAGGTATAGCTTTATAAATTAATGGAGTTCCCGTTCTCCAACAAAATGGGTAGGAGTGCATCTCTGTTTTTTTACTGAAGAGATTTCCACTTTCTTGAAGCTGGTCCATGATAACTTTATCAGCATCTTTTACATTTAGATTTTCTAACTCAGTAAATGTATTGTCGAATTTTCCAGATAGTGTGACCGGATCTGCAATAACTTCAATACCAGAATTTTTTAACGCATAGAAATCACTTTCCCCATATGCAGGGGCTTGAGATACCAAACCTGATCCAGATTCAGTATTTGTATCATCACTGTGAATTAACCTGAATGCACCATCATTAAAAAGATATTCATACTCTGAATAAGCTGGAACATATGTAGCACCGATTAATTCTGAACCACTACAGTTCTCAATAACCTCAACGTCATAATTATTTAATTCAGAAATTCTTTCGGTAGCAATCCAGTAAATGTTGTTTTCAATTTTGACCCTTGTATAGTTAATATCCTTTCCTATAGCTATAGCTAAATTTCCGGGAATGCACCAAGGTGTTGTAGTCCAAATCAAAAACTTATCTCCTTTAATAACTTTTTTGAAATCTTCCCTTGCTTCAAGAGTAAAATAAATTGAAGGATCTTCTACATCCCTATAATCCATATTTGCTTCAAAATTAGAGAGAGGTGTTGACGCTGCCCAGGAATATGGTAAAACTTTATAATCTTGATATATTAAATCCTTTTCCCAAAGCTCTTTAAAAACCCACCATACGCTCTCCATAAAATCAATATCCATAGTTTTATAATCATTTTCAAAATCAACCCACCTACCAATCTTCCTTGTAATTCTTTCCCAGTTTTCAGTATTTGTTTGAACTTGAGCTCTACACGCTTCGTTAAACTTATCAATTCCATATTCATCAATTTGTTGAGGATCTTCTAAATTAAGTTTTTTTTGGACTTCCATTTCAATAGGAAGACCATGAACATCCCATCCAAACCTTCTCTCTACGTAATAACCCCGCATTGTCCAATATCTTGGAACAATATCTTTTATCACACCTGCTAATAAGTTTCCATAGTGAGGGCTACCAGTTGGAAATGGAGGACCATCATAAAACCTAAAAACTTCCTGGTCTTTTCTGTTATCTAATGAGGTTTGAAATGCTTGAATTTTATCCCAATAATCTGAAATTTCCGTTTCTACAGCGGCTAAGTTTATATTTGTATCAACTCTTTTAAACATATTCTTGAATTTTAAAGGTTTTCCTATACAAACAGAGTAAATAATAAAGAATTAAAATATTTTAAAATTCGTTTATTTTAATTTTAAAAAGAGTAATATACATTCAACAAAACAAACACTATGGCAAGAAAATTATCAACAAATACTGTAAATAAATTTAAGAAGAAGCTTTTGGCTGAAAAGGAACAGCTCACATCAATTCTTGAACAACACCAGCAGGAGAGAGAAAATATAAGACTTTCAGAAGCCTCTGCAGAAAGAAGCCCAGACCCAACATCTGCAGACGGTGGCTCAATGGCTTTTGAGCTTGAAAAGGAACTTACTTTAGATGAAAATACTCGACATTTACTAAATCAAGTCGAACATGCTCTAGTTATGATTAAAAAAAAGAAATATGGAATTTGTGAGAATTGTGGAGAAACAATTCCTGTTGCTAGATTAGAAGCTTTACCTTACTCTACTATTTGTAAAAATTGTGCACTTCTAATTGAATCTTAAAAAATTTCTTCTTCCATACTTCTATGCTTCTGTTATTGCTGCTTTAGATCTTTATTTAAAATATTTAATAAGAACTTATAACATCCAAGAAAAAGTCATTATTGAAAATTTTTTAACAATTGATTTAACTTATAACACAGGAATAGCATTCGGTTTATTTAGCGAATATACTTTGGTGACATATTTTTTCTCAGTTATTGTTTTTTCCTGGTTAATTTTTCAATTCAGAAATGTAAAACAAAATACTATTGAGTTTTATTCTCTAATTTTGATTCTTGGTGGAGCTATTGGTAACTTAGGGGAGCGAGGTTGGAATTTAATATTTAATAACAATGGTAAAGTTACAGACTTTGTTGAATTATTATTTATTCCAAGCTTCAATCTTGCAGATACATATATAACTTTTGGTATATGTTTTCTATTAATTTCGGAGATTAAAAATAAATAACATACTTATTGAATTTGAATGCGAAGATTTTGTAATTGTAAATAAGCCTCACGGAATATTATCTCATCCAACAAATACCTCTAAAGATCAGACTGTAAGTGACTTCTTAAAGAATAAATACAACCTTAGTGGAGTAGGAGATATTGGTAGAGAGGGCATTGTCCACAGATTAGATCGTGTTACAACGGGATTAATGATATGCCCCATTAAAAATGAATCATTCATTTTATTTAAAAAAATGTTTCAAGATCGTAATATTAAAAAATATTATAAAGCATTGGTAGAAGGTAATTTACCCAGTAAGACAGGTGAAATTGAACTTCCACTTAAACGATCAAGTAAAAATAGAAAAAAACGTGAAGTTAATAAAGGTGGAAAAAAAGCAATCACAAAATATTCAACTATTTTACAAAAAGATACACTTTCTCTTATTGATATCGAACTAATTACTGGAAGAAACCATCAAATTAGAGCTCATTTTGAATACTTAGGAAATTCAGTTATAAACGATGTTTTGTACGGAGCAAAAAAAAATGGTTTTTTAGATTCCTATGTTATTTGTTTGCAGTCTTATAGGTTAAATTTTATTTTTAAAGAAAAAAATTATGATTTTCATATTGAGGAACCAAAATATTTTACTTCAATAATGAATATGTAATTTTATTAAAAAACTTTACAATATATTTATGACTAAATCTTTTGTACACCTTCATGCACATACTGAGTACTCCATGCTTGATGGTGCTGCTAAAATTAATGATTATCTAAAGAAGGTAAAAGAACTTAAACAACCTGCTGCTGCTATTACAGATCACGGCAATCTTTACGGTGCTTTAGAGTTCGTTCGTCAAGCGGAATCATTAGGGATAAACCCAATTATTGGATATGAAGCATATGTAACACCTGGATCAAGATTTGATAGGCCTAATAGAGACAACAATAAAAGATATCATCTAACTCTTTTAGCTGAAAATAATAAAGGATATCAAAATCTGGTTGAATTAGTTAGTAAAGCATATCTAGAAGGCTTTTATTACAAACCTCGTGTTGATTATGAACTATTGGCAGAACACTCTGAAGGGATCATAGCTTTGTCAGGATGCCTTGGTGGAGAAGTTGCACAGCATCTAGCACCTGATGGATCAAAAGAAGAAGGAAATATTAAAAATGAGAAAAGTTACAAAAAAGCCTTAGAGAAAGCAAAAAATTATCAAGATATATTTGGTAAAGATAACTTCTTTATCGAAATTCATAATCATGGAATTACGCAACAGTTAGAAATTTTAGATGATTTAGTGAATATTTCAAAAGAATTAGGAGCACCGCTAGTTGCTGCGAATGATTCACACTACGTAGCACAAGATGATTCTTCTGCACACGATGCTCTATTGTGTGTTCAAACAAATGCGACAATGGAGGATGAAGATAGATTTAAATTTGATGGGGAAGAGTACTTCGTTAAATCTTCAGAAGAAATGAGAAAATTATTTCCAGATGAAAAATTTCCAGATGCTTGTGATAATACTTTAAAAATAGCTAATAGGGTCGCTTATGATTTTGACTTCAATAAAGATTACTTGCCAGATTTCCCAGTTGAGGATGATTCCTTATCTGCCGAAGAATATCTAAGAAAAAAAGTTTTAATTGGAGCTGAGGAAAAATATCAAGACATTAATTCAGAAATACATGAAAGAATTGACTACGAGTTAGAAGTAATTAATTCAATGGGTTTTGCATCATATTTTTTAATTGTTGGTGATTTAATTGATTTTGCAAAATCTAAAAATATTAGAACAGGTGCTGGAAGAGGTTCAGCAGCGGGTTCAATAGTTTCTTATTGTTTAGGAATAACTGGTATCGAACCGTTAAAGTATGGATTAATTTTTGAGAGATTTTTAAATAAAGGAAGAAAATCTTTACCTGATATTGATATGGATTTTGATGAAAGATATAGAGGAGATGTTATTCAGTATGCAGTTGATAAATATGGCAAAGATAGAGTCGCACACATTGTTACTTTTGCAACTATCAAAGCAAAACAAGCAATTAGAGATGCAGCAAGAGTATTAGGATTACCCTTTTCAAGTGGTGATAAGGTTGCAAAGATGATGCCACCTATGATTCTTGGTAACACAGCCACTATTTCAGAGTGTTTACAATTAGATGAAGATAATGAAAGTGGTTACAGTAAAGAATTCTATTCGGCTTCTGAAGAATTGAGATTGGAATATAAAAACAATGAAGAAGTAAAAAAAATTATCGATATTGCTCTAGGCCTAGAAGGATTAAGAAGACAGGATGGAATTCACGCTGCAGCAATTGTGATTTCACCAGACAAAATAACAAACTTTTTACCTATACAACAAAAAGGTGAAAATGCTGAAATTGTTACACAATATGAGATGCACACAGTTGAGCAACTTGGGCTTCTTAAGATGGACTTTCTTGGTTTGAGAAATTTATCAATTATTGATAGAACTTTAAAATTAATCAATAACGAAAATTTAGATTTTGAAAATTTAGAACTAGATGATGAAAAAACTTTCAAATTATTTTCAGAAGGTAAGATGACAGGTGTATTTCAGTTAGAAAGTAGAGTAGCTCAATCTGTTTCAAGAAACCTTAATCCAAAAAGATTTGAAGATATTGTTGCTCTTGTAGCTTTAATCCGCCCAGGTCCTTTAGGTGCTGGTATGCATAATGAATTTGCTGATAGAGCTAATTTGCGTAAAGAAATTCAATATTTACATCCTGACCTAGAAGAGGTACTTGAGGAGACATATGGTGTCATTCTTTATCAAGAGCAAGTAATGCAAATAGCTCAGAAAGTTGCTGGATTTAATTTACAAGAAGCAGATAACTTAAGAGTAGCAATGGGAAAAAAGATTCCCCAAGTCATGGAAGAGCAAAGAAAAAAATTTACCGACGGAGCTGTTGAAAATAATTATTCAGAACAGTTTGCCATTGAAGTCTTTGATCAGATTGCTTATTTTGCAGGTTATGGATTTAATAAAAGTCACTCAGTTCCCTATGCTCTGCTTGCATATCAAACAGCTTACTTAAAAGCTAATTTTCCAGCTGAGTACATAGCAGCATCACTTACAGCTGTAAAAAGAGATAAAGATAGAACTGCAATCTTTTTAGCTGAAGCAAGGGAGATGGGAGTTAATGTTTCAACACCAGACATTAATTTAAGTTCAGCAGATTTTACTGTTAATGACAATGAAATTTTGTTCGGTTTATCTGCTGTAAGGAATGTAGGGGATATAACTGCTGATAAGATTGTCCAAGAGAGAATTGAAAATGGTAATTTTGAATCAGTAGAAGAATTTTTATCAAGAATAGATTCTAGATCCCTCAACAAGAGAGGAATTGAAGCTTTAATTCAAGGCGGTGGTTTTGATAAATTTGGTCACACTCGGAAGGGTCTTTTTCAATCTTGTATTAATCTTATTGAAGATGCTAAAAATTTAAAATCTGAAAGAGCAAATAATCAAGGGTCTTTATTTAACTTGGAAGATCATATTTCTGACCAAACTAGTATTTCAAAAACAGAATGGGCAAAAAAAGAATTATTAGAACGTGAAAGAGAAATGCTAGGCTTCTTTGTTAGTGAAGATCCTCTTGATGGTTACGGAGATGTTCTCAAATCTGAATCAACTCATTCAATTATTGAATTACTCAACACTGAAGAAGATCAAGAAGATGAGTTAAATGTTGTAATTGCAGGATTAATTTCTAATGTTCAAAAAAGAGTTTCAAGAAGAGGAAATCCTTGGATACAGTTTGATTTACAGGATGTGACTGGATCGACAGGTGTTCTATTATTTAATAAGTTAGTGGATAAATATAATTCTTCAGTAGATGGTGAAATATATTTAAAAGTATCAGGAACTTATGTAGGAGGTACTGAAAATATAATTAGAGCTAGAGACATACAAGTAATTGACCCATCAAAAATGGTTGAAAATCTTGATACATCACCTTTAAGGATTGCTGTTGATACAAATAAACTTGATAAGAATAACATGATCCTTCTTAGAGAATTACTTGAGAAACATCCAGGTCTATCGGACGTTGAATTAGAAGTTACTGATTCCTCAGGCACAAGACTTATGCAACTCAATGAAATAAGAGTTAAAAAAACAAACCAGCTCAAAAATGAAATTAGTACATTACTTTCAAATTAACTATTATTTAGATTATGAGTTTTAATGTAGATGAGTTTATAAGTCGATATAAAGAACGGGCAGAAGCAGTAAAAAAAAGATCGATACCTCCAGTTGGAGGAGATGATCGAATGGCTTTTATTAAACAAGCTGAATCTGATTATCAAGATTTTATGATGATTGCTGATTCAGAAATAGAGATAACAGAAGATTATTTAATATTTAAATATAAATTAGATAATTAACGTAAGGTTTTACCCATTGGGAAAATTTCATTGATTACTCCCGCACACGCAATTGCTATCTCCATGTGTTCTTTTTGTGTACCATTTGCAGACCTAAGTTCAATATAATGAATCCAGCTTCTTAGAGTTCCGTTCATATAAAGACGACTAACTGTGTTACCCTCTGGAAGAACGGACCTAGCCTGTTCTTTTGCAATTCCATTTTCTATTGCCCAATTATATGCATTTGTAGCTTCACTAATTAAATTCTCTTGTTTTTCTTTCCATGCTTTTGTAATCTCTACATCGTTGTTCTCGATTGAATTTTGTCTATTCTTAGGGTCTTGTAAACGAGCATCTCTAATTATAAATTCCAAATCTTTAACTGGATTTGCATATCTTTGACTGAATTCTTGAAAACTGAATGATCTATGCCTCAACATTTGCCTGGCAATGTCTCTAGTTGTTTCTATCTCTAAACAAGCACTAACCATTTCAAGGGGTGACCAATGTGCATTTTTGATTAGATACTTAATTAATTTCTCACTTGTTTCAGTGTTTAATTGATTTGAAGGGTTTGAAACTCGAGCACAAAACGCAACAAGTTCTTGGGCATTGTCAATTCCATCACTTGCTATATCTTCTGTTGGTTTGGAATAACTTATTAATTTAACTTTCATTTATGTAACTATATTAAAATATAAAAAATATGTTTTTATTAAGAATAATAGTTTTTTTAATTTTGGTGTCGCTACTTATGATACTTGCGTATCCACTATTAATTGTCTTTGATATTTCAACAGGAGGTAATGGATTTGGTATTTGTGAAAATCTATTGACTTGCTCCATACCTATAACAGAAGGACCCAGACTTTTAGTCCTTCTTATATCTGCCTTTTTCATTTTGGTATTTCTGTTAAGGGTTGTAATGAAGTTTATAAACTATTTGAATAAGGAAAAATCTATTCTTTAATTACTAAAAATATAGATATAAGAACTAATAGCACTCCACACCAGCTTAAGATATTTAATACTTCACCTGCTAACAAAATTCCTATAAGTAATGCGAAAATTGCCTCCAAACTTAAAATAAGTGCAGACGTAGATGCTTTTATTACTTTTTGTCCATATAGCTGAAGATAAAATGCACATACATTTACGATCAAGCCAAGAAACAGAATTGGTATCCAGTGATTATTAAAGTTGTTTAATTGATTTAAATCAGTAAAAGGAATGCATAAGAGAGCACCAATAAATGATTGAACAAACATTAACTGTGAAATATTTAAATCTTCTATGTATCTTTCAACTAAAACAATATGCATAGCATATGAAAATGCACAAAAAATAGTAAAAATATTTCCAAATATTTGAGTAAAATCAGTAATCGAGATTAATACAATACCTAAAAAACCCATAAAGGAATAAATATAGTTTTTGTTACGTATTTGAGTTTTATTAATTAGTTTTGAAAAGAATGGTGTTAGCACAACATAAAAACCTGTAACGACACCTGAATTAATTGTAGAAGTCGTTAAAAGGCCTTGAGTTTGAGTTATATACCCAAGCCACAAAAATATACCCATAAGAATACCTGGCCTTAGAGTTTGAGCACTGGGGATACCTCCAATAATTAAGAAGAAAATAGATGCTATAACATATCTCATAAAAACAATAAAAGTTGGAGAAAAAGTTATAAGTAGGTTTTTGACTATTAAAAAAGTAGAACCAAAAAATAATGCAGAGAAGAACAATGCAATAAGAGATTTATTTTTATCAGTTAACAACATATAAGCACAGTAATATATCGTTTAAAATAAAAGTGTGCAAAGTACAAAACAAGTT
>VMHT01042703.1_pt1 | contig 14944 bp, 13 predicted proteins | sample 4693611 | NCBI WGS metagenome assembly VMHT01 (sample SAMN12280063, study PRJNA550983) | marine metagenome | isolation source: seawater sampled from same location over 5 years 0.02-0.2 micron viral filtrate | place: USA: collected off the coast of southern California halfway between the port... ... | reverse complement strand
GTAGCTGGCTCTGTAGCAATTGGAATGGCTCTTATCTTGATGGTGGAATTATTATTTCAAACTCAATTGTTAGGCGGCAACAGAACTTTGATAGGAAAAGTTTTGCATTGGGGCGCAGGATTTCTGGGTGGTTACTTTTACTTCAAATTGATTTCAGAGGAAAAGAACTACACCTTCATCATAAGGTTTTTAGGAATATTTTATGCTTACTTTCTTTTAGGTTTGGTGCTCAATTGGGTATTCACTCCAATAATTGCTGCTGCAGATTTTGGGTTTGTTTTTAACGAATTAACTCTCGATGCACAAAATGCTCTTTTGAGAGACTTTACGTCTTTTTTTGTGGCTACGTTCTTATTTTCTATATTTGGAGTTATTACTCTAAATCCTGTTTGGTTTTTCTCAGCTGGATTAATCTACATTGGCGCAGGGATATTCAATCTGATTGCAATTTACGCACATGACACAGGCTTTAATCAGATATTCGTTGGTGAATTTATCTTGGGAAGCTGGCCTATTGCACTAGGACTTGTACTTTATTTTAAACAAAAGAAAACGCTAGATTAGATTTGGTTATGAATTCTTGGCAAGCAACAGCTTTAAACACTGCACCGGACTCAGAAAATCAAATTCATAGTGATGAACTGGCAAAAGAGTATGGCTTTAAAGGTGGATTAGTCCCAGGTGTTACTGTTTCAGCATATTTACTCCATCCAGTAATAGAATGCCTTGGAAAGCCTTGGTTAGAGAGGGGATATGCCACTTGCAAAATAACTTCTCCGCTTTACGATGGTGAGACTTTTGAGGTTTTGTCAGAAGATTTTAAGAAAGGTCAAATAAATACTTTTTTAAAAAATCAAGATGGAAAGATCACAGCTAATGCAGAATCTAAGATTTTAAATGGCTCTATTTATGAACCTGAGTATGTAGGCGATCCTTTTGTTCAAGACAATTATGAAGCTCCATTAGCTTCTCTTGAAGTTTGGGAGAGACTAAAAAAAGTAGGATGTAAAGCTTTCAAATTTCATTGGGGAGGCGATAAACCACTAATATATCTTTCTGACGAAAAGAAATTACCTAAACTTTTACAACCAAAAGAGATTGGATATGCAAACTTGTGTTTTTTACTCGGATGTTCAAATTGGATTTTAGCAGGCAATGCTTTCATGAATCCTTGGGTTCATTTGCAAACAAAATCTCAAAATTATAGACCCGTTCCAATGAATACTACTTTAATTGCAGAAATGTCAGTTCAAGATTTCTATGAGAAAAAAGGTCATGAATTTATCGATGTGAATGTGAATCTTTTTGAAGATAAATCATTACACTGCTGTATGAGTATAAATCTACTCGCGATATTCAAGCTGAGAACTAATAATTAATTTGGCGTGTCTACTGGTTGTGCAGTATGAAGAAGGGTTGCGACCAATTTATCTTCTTGGTTGTACATCCTTCCTTCTGAGGTAGCGCTGCTTCTTCCTAATTTTATTATTTTGACTTTCATTTTTGCAGGTCCTACTGCCAAAGGCCTATGAAATAAAACATGTAAATCAGTTGTCATGGGAGCTTTTTTTTCGCCATAGCCTGAAATCATTGCAGCTGCTGTAGCATCATCTAATGCAGCGGTTATCATCCCCCCTTGGACAGATCCCATGGGATTAGAACATTCTTCTTTAAACTGACAGGAAAAAATCATTTCATCCTCAGTTGATTCAATATATTCAAGACTAAGAAATTCCATAGACTTGCCAAAGAATTCTTTAGTAAATTTTTTTAATTTTTCATCATTTTTCATTTTTTTACCTTACCCACTCACTTATTAAACTTCCTAAAACAATCACTGTAACAACAAACCATATTGACCATCCATAAGGTTTCAAAGGACTATCTTTCATTCTTGAAGAAAACAAAGCCATATAGGATGCCATTAGCCATGCAAGAAGAAGAAAGTAGAACATTTTCAGTTTTTTAATTTATTTAGTAGCCTTCAACCACAGCATAAAGCCTATCAGCGCCACCATCTAAAACTTTTAATGCATCTTGGTATTCTTTGCTCTCGTAAGCATCAATAGCGTCTTTATAAGAAGGGAACTCAACTACAACATTTCTCATATATTCTTCACCCTCCTTGGTTTCTTGACGACCACCTCTTATGAGAAATTTACCATTAAATTTTTTAAGCACTGCTTCTGCTAATTTCCCGTAGTCTTTTTGTTTTTCTGGAGAATTTACATTTGCTTTAGCAACCCAGTAGCCTTTTTTAACAATATTATGTGTCACAGCAAAAAAGATTTATTTGGCTTTCATTATATTTATGACGAAATCATCCGTAGTGATTCCACACGCTATAGCAATTCCATTAAACATATCTGACCACTTTTTATCTTTAGATTGCCAATCGAAAGCTTGATTCATAGCATCTTTAGAGTCATGCAAATCAACTGCTCCAATGGAATTAACAGACCAAGTTCCAGGCGCAGAAGAATATTTTATAGGACTGTTTTTCTTTTCATAGGCAATGATTTTATCTATTAATTTCATTGCTTTCTTAGCATTTCCTTTTGAACAATCACCTTGATAAGTGACAATCATTTGACCTGACTTAGCAACCGGATGAAGACCTTTTTCATGATCGAGATGGCCCATAGAAAAAGCAAAAGAAGAAAGAAAAAGAGTTGTTAGAAGTATTAAATTTTTAAGCATTTTTTGTCCTGTATGAATTTAGTTATTAAGTGAATCTTACTAAATAAGTTTAATTTTTTTGAAACTTTTTTCATTTATTTTCTTACCATCATACGAGACAAGGTAGCTGCTTTTTTTGTTTTTAAAGACTGCTGATTTAAAAAATTTTTCGTCTCTAATATGAAGAGCCGCTCCTCCGTCCACTGCAAAAATATCCTTTATTTTATTGCTTAGTAATAGTTTTTTTACTGCTGGCCTACGTTCTGGCTCTTCATCATAATGAGGACAGCAAGTCCCCTTTATAAAGTTTAAACAGGGCATTATTTTTAGGCTAGAAGCCCAAGAATCTGTTATTCCATTTTGAAACCAACAAATTGCTCCTGCACTAACTCCGCTCATTACAACCCCATCTTTATAGGCTTTTTTTAGGATTTTATCCAATCCCCATTCCTTCCAAACAGCCAACATACTTTTGGTGTTTCCTCCACCAACAAAAATTGCATCCTGATTAAGAATTAAATCATTCAAGTCTGGAGTTCTTTTAAAAAAGTCTAGATGAGAAGGGCAGCAATCTAAGTTTGTGAAGGTAGAATAAAAGTTTACTTTGTAAGCCTCGTTATCTCCCGTTGCTGTCGGAATAAAACAAATCTTAGGTTTCTTTTTTTTAGTTTGCTTCAAAATGTACTCTTCAATAATTCCTTGTCCAGGATTTGCACCAAAACCGCCGCCGCCAATAGCAATTATGTTTCTTGATTTAGCCATTTGCACCTCTTAGAACATCTTTTGGAGTCTTAGAAGAAAGATAGAACGTAAATAGGGCAGCAATTATACCAATTACTAAAATTGAACCAAAAGCTCCAATAAATGTTACTTCCCAGTATATTTGGGAATTTATTTCGAAAACTATTTCTTCAATGAAAAATGTTGTTATCACAGCAAGCATACTACCTAACAAACCAGAAAATAATCCAATTGACAGATATTCCATAAAAGTATTCTTTTGCATTACTTTTCTATTTAGACCTAAAGTTTTAAGAATTGCATTTTGCTTTTCCCTTTGCTTAAAACTTTCTTGAATAGTAGCTAACATTAAAAACAATCCTGCAACTAGAGTTAAACCCAAGATTAATTTTAAAGCTTGAGAAACTTTTGAGATGATGGATTGAACCTCTAAAATTATGTCGTCCAATGAGATGTACGATATTGTTGGAAAGGTCTTCATTAGTTCCGATGATAAAGGTTTCTTTTCCTGAGGAATATGAAAGGATGTTATAAATGTTGAAGAGATTTCTTTAAAGTCGTCTGGAAAGCCAATGGCAAAAAAATTAGGGCTGAAATTTTCCCAATTTACTTCCCTAATACTTTGAATGTAGCTATTTATCTTTTTACCTGCAATATCAATAACAATCTGATCGTTAACCTGCAACTCATATCTTTCTGATATTTCTGATGAAATTGAAATACCGTTATTTTCATCTTCAAACCATTTCCCAGCAATGACTTCATTGCCTTCGGGTAGTTTATCCATCCAAGTGAAATTGAAAGTACGATCAATTTCTTTTTTTGAATCCAATCTTTGAAATCTTGCACTCGTAACCGGGAACAATGGCTGAACTGCTATTTCATTCAACTTCAAAAACTCAACAAGATTTCCTTTTTCTCCATCGTATATATTGAATAAAAGATTGTTAGGAGCATTATCTGGGAGAGAACTTTTCCATGATCCAACCAAATTTGTAGAGGCAGAGTAGGCTACCAAGCTGAGAGCAACAGCAACAGTTATCGCTACGATTTGCATAGAATTAAAAAGTTTTCTCCTGCTTAGCTCAAAAGCAAGCATTTTCATTGGCTTAAGAGGGTTAAGTCCCAAAGGCTTTATAAAATGAAAGATGCCATAAATGAAGCCAAAAATAATTCCGCTAAAGATAAGAATTGAAAAGAATATGATATTCGTTAAATAAAAATCCTTAATAAAAAAGACTAAAAGTGTATAGAAGGCTGACAAGCCTCCAACAATATAAAACAAAGAATCGAAAACATTCATCCTTTTCTCGGATTTTCTCAAAATGACATTAGGCGAAAGGTTAAAGAGATTTCTTAATATTGGATAAGCAAAGCCTATCAAACACAAGCATGCCGTTACCAATGAAATAAGATAGGGATTCAAGCCAGGCATGGGTAAATCGGAAGGGAAATAATCTCTCAAAAGGTTCATAAATGATAGCTGTACCACCCAGCCTAAAAAAATACCTGTTAAAAAAGAAAATAAGGCAATCAAACTAAAGATTAGTAAGTAGGTGTTTCTTATTTCAATAGGAGATAAGCCTAAAGCCTTAAAAATGGCTACGTAGTCCACATGTCTTCTCGTGAATTGCAAAGAGCATATAGCTATGGCCAATGAGGATAAAATTATTGCTAATAAAGCACCCAATAGAAAAAAATTTGAAGCTCTTTTGATCGCTCTGCCTAATGGGCTGGATTCGTTTCCTGGAGTAGTAATTTCATCTCCTGGTTTTTTTACAGACTGAAAGAAATTTTCTAGTGATTTGATAGCCTCCTGAGATCCAATGAATACATATGAATATCTTACCCTTGAGCCTGGTTGAATTACGTTTGCTTCCTTAAGGTCGGAAGAGTTCATAATTGCTTTTGGAGCAAAGGCAAAAGATCCAGCACCTCTATCCGATTCAGCAAGAATGATTCCGCTTATGGCAAAATCTTTTTCACCAATATTAACCGTATCATTTATAGCAACTTCCAATAGGTTAGCAAGACGTACATCAAGCCAAACCTTTCCTAGCTTTGGAGGGTTAGTTACTAGAGTTTTTTCGTCGTTTGCTTTTAGAATTTCAATTTCACCGACTAAGGGATAAGTCTGAGAGACCGATTTCACTGAGGCAAGTTGAAATTTTTTTGTTGAACCAAGGACTGATCCAAATTCATAAATGTTGGCATAAGTGTAATCCCCAATTGGAAAAGAATATTCATCTAAAGGAGTATCAGATTCATATTTTAAGTCACCTCCTAAAAATTGTTTTGATTCCATCATTAAAGAACTATCTAAGCGATCGGTAAAGAAGGTAATGGAAGCAACGATACCTACTGCCAAAGATAGAGAAAGAAACATAAGAAGGAGTTGTCCTGACTTAAATTCTCTAAAAAATATCTTTGTTGCTAAAGAAAAGACGGTCATAGGACTTTACCATCAATTAACTCTATTTTTTGATCGCATCTATCTGCTAAAGAAATATCATGAGTAACAATAACCAATGCACTAGAAGATTCCATAAAAGTGTCAAAGATAAGATTAGCAATCAGCTCGCTATTAGAGGAATCTAAATTTCCAGTTGGTTCATCGCAAAACAACACATCAGCTTCACAGGCAAAAGCCCGAGCTATAGCAACTCTTTGCTGTTCTCCTCCAGAAAGTTGCTGAGGGTAATGCAATAAGCGATTGAGCATACCTACTTTTTCAAGGTAAGCCTCTGCAATGTGTCTTGCATTTTTTTTACCTTTTAGCTCTAAAGGAAGCATCACATTCTCTAAAGCATTAAGGCCCGCTAAGAGTTCGAAGTTTTGAAATACAAACGCTACGGATTCTTTTCTAATTTCTGCTCGACCATCTTCAGATAGATTATGCAGAGGTTTTTGATTGATAAATATCTCTCCAGAACTTGGCGAATCAAGGCCTGCTAAAATTCCTAAAAGTGTAGATTTTCCTGAGCCAGATGGCCCAATTACTGCTAGAGAAGAGGCAGCGCTTACTTTAAGATTGATATCGTCTAGAATAACAATTTCTTGATCATTGAAAATAACCTTTTTAGACAAATTTCTTGCTTCTATAATCATCAAATGAATTTTTTAGAAAATATTGGATTAAAAATAATATTAATTTTATTTTTAACTTTTTCTTATTCTATCACTGCAGAAACAAAGAAGCTTTTGATTTTAGGAGACAGTATTTCAGCAGGTTATGGACTGAAAAAGTCAGAAAACTGGGTTCGATTGTTGGAAATTTCATTGACGTCATCAGGCAAGGAATTACAAATTATTAATTCCAGTATTTCAGGTGATACTACTATTGGAGGTTTATCAAGAATTGAAAGTGATTTAAAAGAACATAAGCCAAATTATATTTTGATTGAACTTGGTGGTAACGATGCCCTCAGAGGATATCCGATTGAAAAAATTAAAAGCAATTTATTAAAAATCATTGATGTTTCTATTGCAGCTAAAGCAAATCCAATCATCATGCAAATAAGAATTCCGCCAAATTATGGAAAAAACTATGTTGTAGCATTTGAAAATATTTATACCGAAATAGCTTTAGAAAAAAATATTCCTAAAATGTCTTTTTTATTGGAAAAAGTTGCTTTGGATAAAAGTTTAATGCAATTGGATGGCATTCACCCTAATCAAAAGGCTCAGCAAATTATTGCCAATCAAGTGGAAAAAGAATTATTGACTATTTTTAAATAAAAAAAAGCCTCTGCGAGCAGAGGCTTTTTTTACCATCTTATGCTTTATTGCATGTTGTAAGTGAAGCCTACTTTGAAGAACCTTCCTAAAGGACTATGAGTATTAGAATCGTAACTCATTTCCCAGTAAGCAAAAGGCGGTAACTCATCAGTAAGATTATATACAGAGAACGTCACACCAAAGTCATCCCAACTGTATGTATAAGATGCGTCTAGAGTGGTATGAGGTGCAATTTCTACTGTTCTTCCAAGAGCGCCTGAGAATCTTCTGTCTATGTAAGAAGATATGTAATTTACAGCTCCATAGAAGTTGTGTTCATCAGTAACGTAGTTCACAAAACCCTTAGCTTTTAAGTCAGGCATAGATCTACATGAATTACTGATGTTGAAATATCCTGCACACTCATATGCAGCAGCTACTTCAGTTGTTCCTATGTTGTAGGCAGCAACTGAATAGTCAATGACATAAGCAGCTTCTATTCCAGCAGAAATGATTCCATTAGCATAGTCATTTTCGTATTTAACAAAAATATCAACACCATCTGTTTCAACTGCGGGACCGTTGATAAAATTAGAAGTTATTCTATTAATATCTGCAGCAGCAAAAGATCCATTATTTACTGAACTTGGACCGTAAATCTGAGCTTGAACAGCTGCTTTTGCAGCTAAGTCTGCAGCCGTAGCATTCGTCTTTTCACCTCTAGCATAAGCAGCAGCAAGTTGAGGTGCACTTTCGTAAATGATTGGATTATCAAATTCGAAATTGTAGTAGTCTACTGTCGCAGACCAAGAGTCTGTACCAAAATCAGTTATTACACCGATGTTGTAAGTAGTCGCTTCTTCTGGATCTAAGGAAGTAGCACCTGTTCTATCTATGGCTTTAAAAGCACCTGTTTGTGAAATGTACTCCAATTGAGTGTATCTCTTATCCCAAGTTTCATCAGGATGAGGCGCTCTAAAAGTTGTTTGACCGGTTAATCTGAAAGTAACATCATCAGTTGGCGACCAACGCATAACGACTTTTGGATCAACTGAATCAACATCTCCATAGTCCTCATATCTAAGAGCAATTTGCATATCAAAAGTATCCGTTATAGGTAACGCAAATTCAGTGAATAGCGCATCAACTTCTTGACTATGATCTCGACCATATACTGGAGCTAAAAACATGAATAATCCTTCAGGATTGTTAGCTAAACATGCTGCTCTATCAGAGGCACTTGCATTAGCAGCTGGTAAACGGCAAGGGTACAAATCTCCATCGAATATATTTTTGTTAGCATTGGAAGCAGTTCTTCCTGCAACATTATCTGCACTTTGCTCAATGTTATATTCTCTTCTTTCATAACCTGCAGCCCATGCAGCATCTCCTCCAGCTAAGGTTCCCATAACGCCTTGCATAGTGAAATCCAAAGTTAGAAGACTTGACTCAGAACTATTTTGACCTTCATCAATTAGCCATTGTAAAAACTCTGGAGAGTTTGCCTGTGCAGGTAAGTAATTAGGATTTACACCAACTTTTTCTCCTTGGGCAGTACCAACTTGTTTGTCTCCAGTAACAGCATTTTCTCTAGCCCAGTAAGGCTGGTTTGCTTGTTCTACAGCATTTGAAAAAACATTTAAGAAAGAACATCCTGCTGGCCTAGTAGGATTTGTGACACTTGCAACAACAGTATTTGTTCCATCTGATAATGTTGGAACGGGTAAACCACTTGTTTCAAAAGCGGTAATAGTGTAACCACAATTTGGTCCACCATATCCGAAAAGAGATGCAGTGTATTTATGTTGCTGTGTATCAGAGAAAGTAGCAGTATTTTCTGACATCGAATAGTTAAGACTGGTTGAATAATCAATGCCTTGAGCTAACTCTCCATCAAATTCAACTGCGAAACGGTAAGTATCATATTTTCTAAAAGCCGTCTCTGCACCATTAGGATTACCATTAGGATTTCCAGCTGCAGCTATCGGTCTAGTCCTCATTAGGTGGACAGAACGTTGTGTACTTCCGTCTCCATCAAATACTGGACTCTTTAACAAGTTTGCAAATCCTGTGTGCTGACCATATAGGGCTTGAAGACCAGGATGGATGTTAGGTACATAACTTGAGTTAGGGTTATTAGGAGGATAGGCAGGTGAAGTTGCGTACTGAGGAACATCAGTTTTACCATACATAAACTCTACGTGGAAATTATTGTCATTAACCTCACCATTAAATTCCATCCACAACTGACTATTTTTTTGTTCTTCTTGAACATTATCAAACCAGGCGTAGTTATAACGACAAAGACCTTGATGACCCGCGAGAGAAACCGGAGAACCAACATTAGCTTTTGTTGTTTTATCTGTAAATTGAATTGATTGAGCAGCAGTCGCACCATTTTCATGGTAACCACCAGCTGCATTACAACCAGGATCGCCTAATAAAGTTGTTATATCAGCAGTATTAGCATTTCCATCTGTTGCTGAAAAAATAAAAGTACCTGGGTTACCAATTGAAGACCAACCACCAACTGGATTACCGCCTTTCATGATGTCATGTGTATAAGCCGTGTAGTCAGAATCTTGAGAATAATACTCAGGTTTAAATTGAGAGCCTAAAGAAAGTAAGAAGTTAGTTCCATCATTTAATTGAGTTCCGTATGTAATGGAGAACTCATTAGATTCTCCTTGAGCATTTGGAATCTCTTTTGCACCAAAATTTACTCTGAGACCTTCAAAATTTTTGTCGGTGATAAAATTCACCACACCAGCAATAGCATCAGATCCATAGGTTGCTGCAGCACCCTCTTTTAGGATCTCAATTCTGCTGAGAGCTGCCATTGGAAGATCATGCAAGTTCACAGAACGACCTGCACCTGTTCTAGAAGGAACAGTCACTTGCCTTTTTCCATTAATTAGAACTAAAGTTCTATTGGTACCAAGACCTCTGAGGTTTATATTAGAAATTCCCTCAGAACCATTAGATCCGAATTGGTTGGCTTCACCATCCACTCCTGAACTGCCTGGAACCATTTTAATGAGTTCTACGATATTCAAATTACCTTGCGCAGCAATTTCTTCAGCATTGAAGGTAGAAATCGGAGAACCAGAGTCAATAGGGGTTCCTTTGATTAAGGAACCAATGACTTTTACTTGCTCGTCTTGAGTAAAACTAAGACTTGCAAAAAGGGAGAGAAATACTCCCTTAATAATTAATTTTTTTAACATTTTATCCCCCCTGGATAAGTATTAATTTGATAAGCGAATAGTAACCTAAAATTCAGCTTTAAGTCGAGTATTTGCAGAAAAAAAATGTTTATTGAAAAGAAGTTTCAAGCCTTGATTTGACTGAAACTTCAAGCGTTATGGGAAAGAAAAAATTGATTATTTAATGAGAATAGTTATCATTTAGACCTTAATTTTAAAATCTTATAATTTGTTTATTATGAATCTTAATAAAACTCTTCCTCTTTTGATTATCCTTACGCTTTTTGGAAGTTTAAGTTTTTCCTCTGAAGTAAATATCTATACTTCTAGACATTATGATTCTGACTCTAAACTTTACGCAGACTTTACAGAACTAACAGGAATTAAAGTAAACATAATTTCTGCAAAAAGTTCTGCTCTAATTGAGAGGATAAAATCAGAAGGAAAGAATACTCCTGCTGATATTTTTATTACTGTTGATGCTGGAAATCTCTGGAAGGTTCAAGACCTTGGATTATTTACAGAAATAAAATCAAAAAAATAGATGATATTGTTCCTGCAAAATTAAGAGGCACTAACAATGAATGGATAGCTTTGGCAAAAAGAGCAAGAGTGATTTTTTACAATTCGGAAAAGTTTACTTTTGATCAGCTGAAAACTTTAAATTACGAAGATTTAAATTTACCAAGATGGAAAAATAAAATTGTTATAAGAAGTTCTAACAATTTATACAATCAATCTTTGGTAGCATCCATGATAGCTAACTATGGAGAAGCCTATACAGAAAAATGGGCTAAAGGTTTAGTAAATAATTTTGCAAGAAAACCTCAGGGTAACGATAGATCTCAAATTATTGCTGTTGCAAATAATGAAGCCGATTTAGGCATTGCTAATAGCTATTATTTAGGATTAATGCTTTCTGGTAAAAAAGGAGATAAGCAACTAAATGCAGGAAAAAAAGTTAAGATTCTTTTTCCCTCTCAAAATAAAAATGGCGCTCACATCAATATCAGTGGAGCAGGAATTTTAAAAACTTCGAAAAATTACTCAAATGCTGTCGCATTCTTAGAGTTCATGCTTTCAGAAGAAGCTCAAAGGCATTTAGTAGAGAATACCTACGAATATCCCATTAATCCCAAAGTGAAGCCCAGTGAGTTAATTGCTCAATTTGGATTAGATTTCAAAGAAGACGATATTGATGTTTCTAATTTTGGGAGATTTAATGTCGCTGCCTTGAAATTAATGGACAGAGTAGGCTGGCAATAGAAATTTCTTTTTGAATTTTTCTTCCAATTCTTCAAAATATCATTATGTTCGTGTTCAATAATTTTTTACACAATTTATGGAAGTTAACTCCAGTTGTTATTATTTGTATTTTCATTTCCCCTATAATTTTTGTTTTAGCGAGTCTTTTTGGAGATTTTAATAATAATTGGAATCACTTAATTGACTATGTTCTTCCTTCTTACGTTTCAAACTCACTTATTTTAATTTTAGGGGTTTCGATACTTTCATTGATTTTAGGAGTCGGAACGGCTTGGTTTACAACTAACTTTGATTTCTTTGGCAAGAGTTGGCTTGAGTGGGCAATCATTCTTCCACTGGCAATTCCTCCATATATTTTAGCTTATACATTTACAGGACTCTTTGATTCCTATGGTTCTGCTAACGAAATAATCAGAAGTCTTTTTGGCTTAAAAAGTGACTTTATTTTTTTCCCAAATGTAAGAAATATTTTTGGTGCAATAGTTGTTTTCTCTTTTACTCTTTACCCTTATGTTTATCTTACAACTAGAATGGCCTTTCTAAATCAATCCCGAAGTTTAATGGAAGCTGGAAAACTTCTTGGCAACAGTAATAGGTTATTATTTTTTAAATTAGCAATTCCTTTAGTGAGGCCAGCAATTATAGCTGGTCTAGCATTAGTTATTATGGAAACTCTTTCTGATTTCGGAGCTGTCGATCATTTTGCAATTCAAACTTTTACTACAGGAATATTTAGAACTTGGTATGGAATGTATGATTTAAATACGGCCATGCAACTATCAAGTTTTTTGCTTATATTTGTAGCAATTTTTATTTTTATAGAAAGATCCGAAAGAAGAAAAATGTCTTATTCTTATTCAAGTTCAACATTCAAAAAAACAGCATCCATAAAACTTGAAGGATCAAAAAACTTTTTTGCTTTTCTATTTTGCTTTTTTCCTCTCTTCATAGGATTTATCTTGCCAGTTATTGAACTAATAAACTGGGCGATATTTTTTCCTTCCGAGAATTTCCTGTCTAATAATCTTATCTCAACCTTATTCAACACTATTATTTTGGGATTCACTGCTGGAATACTTTGTACAATTTTCGCTCTGGTAATAAACTTTTTGAAAAGATTTGATAAAGGTTGGTTTTTAGGATTTTTTAGTCAATTTCTTACTCTAGGATACGCATTACCTGGAATTATTTTGGCTATAGGCATAATTAAATTTTTCTCTTTTCTAGATAGCAGCTTAATTAATACATTTTTAAAACTTACTCTTTTGGGATCTTTGATAGGACTGATGCTTGCATATGTCATAAAAGCTTATGCTTTAGCTAGTAATACAATTGAGTCAGGATTTCAAAGGATTAATTCTTCCATTGACGATATTTCATTAAGTTTAAAAAAGACTAAATTTGAGATATTTTTAAAAATTCATATGCCACTGATGAAAACAAGTATTTTGACAAGTTTATTGTTGGTCATTTCAGAAGTTATAAAAGAATTACCAGCAACTCTGATACTAAGGCCTTTTAATTTTGATACTTTGGCAGTTACTACTTATATTTATGCTTCTGAGGAAAGAATGTATGAGGCAGCTAGCCCAGCAATTATGATAGTTCTCATAGGCTTGATTCCGATAATTTTTCTATCAAAAATAATTAGAGACTCTAGACCAGGAGCATAATGACAGTAGAGGTTTTAAATATAATTGACTTGTCTTTTGCATATAAAAAAAATGAAGAGATTTTTTCAAATATAAATTTTTCTTTAAACGAGGGAGAAATTTTGGGAATTTTAGGGCCATCAGGCACGGGAAAAAGCTCTCTTCTTAGATTAATTACTGGTCTTGAAAAACCTTCTAAAGGTGAAATTTACTATTATGGAAAAGAAATAAGCGGGAAAAATAATTTCATTCTTCCTTCCAAGAGAGGAATTGGCCTAGTCCTTCAGGAAAAGGTTTTATTTCCTCATTTAAATGCTTTAGAAAACGTAAAATTTGGTATCAAAGGTTCTAAAAAAGAGAAGGAAGAAAAAGCTTTATCCTTTTTGAGGCTCTTAAAAGCAGAAAAATTTTCTAAGTCTTTTCCAAATTCTTTATCTGGCGGTGAACAACAAAGGGTAGCGATAGCTAGAACTTTAGCGCCTGAACCTAAATTAGTCTTATTAGACGAACCCTTTAGCTCTTTAGACAAAGATTTAAGAGCAGAATTAAGAGAAGAAACCAAAGAATTATTTAGAAAAACCAATACTTCATGCATTATTGTGACGCATGATTTCGAAGATGTTGAAGCTTTATGCGATAAAGTCATTAAATTGGAAAAAGGTAAAATTAAGAATCTGCCCTTAAGTTCTTAAGTTATAACTAAAAGTAAACAATAATCATTCTCATTGACAGGATAAATGATAATCATTATCATCTGAGCATTAATCTTATCTAAAGGAGATGAATTTATTATGAAAAAAATTATTTTTCTTTTTGCTGTAGTTATTGCAACTTCAGCAATTTTTGCTCAAGACGAGCAACTTGAGGTAAAGGGCAAAGTTCTTTACAAGGATCAAGTCAATTCGCTTAAGCCCCCTGTACCTATTTTAAACGTACCGCAGTCATTATCAGTTATTACTGATGAAGACATTAAACTTCAAGGTTTCAGACAAATCGGCGATCTTATTCGTTATACCCCAGGAGTTAATACTTCTCAGGGTGAGGGCCACAGAGATGCTGTTGTCTTTAGAGGCGTTAGATCTACTGCAGACTTTTATCAAGATGGTGTTAGAGACGACGTTCAATACTACAGATCTCTGTACAACGTTGAACAAGTTGAGATACTAAAAGGTGGCGATGCACTTTTATTTGGTCGTGGTGGAACTGGCGGTCTAATCAACAGAGTGTCTAAGACTGCTCAAATTGGTGAAACCTTTAGTTCTCTTGACACCGGTATTGATTCTTTTGGCGGCGGAGACGTTGCTATGGACGGCAATATGATAGTCAACGATAACGTTGCTTTTCGTTTAAACGTTCATGTTGATTCGCTTGCTAATCACAGAGACATGTTTAGTGGAGATAGAGTAGGTGTTAACCCGACTATGAAAATTCAGGTTGACCCAGCAACAACTATAGATTTGTCTTATGAATATGCTGATCACGAAAGGTTTGTTGATAGAGGTATTCCAACTGATGATGCAACTAAAAGCCCAATTGACGCTATGACAGACATTGTTTTTGGTACTAAAGACCTTAATAAAACAACGCTTGAAGCAAATATTTTAAAAGGCTCACTCAATCACAATTATTCCGATACTGGAAAACTTAATTTTAGTGTTTCTGCAAACGATTTCAGAAAAGTTT
>VMHT01213754.1_pt1 | contig 14945 bp, 20 predicted proteins | sample 4693611 | NCBI WGS metagenome assembly VMHT01 (sample SAMN12280063, study PRJNA550983) | marine metagenome | isolation source: seawater sampled from same location over 5 years 0.02-0.2 micron viral filtrate | place: USA: collected off the coast of southern California halfway between the port... ... | reverse complement strand
TTACAACAAATGATAGCTAAAGAAAAAGGTATACCTACAAAATATATTACTGTTCGTGGGCAAGATTGGTCGATAGATCCAGAGTGGGCGAAGATAAAGAAAAAAAGATATGACGACAAGGTTAAGGATTTACCAGAAGGAACACTGTATCATCTAGGAACAGGAGAAGAAGTATTGGACGGTGATGAAATATATGAAGCAGTAACAAAAAGTAAAAAACGCCGTAGCGGTGGCATTATTAGCAACTTTAAAGGAGTATTTTAATGGCAAAAAGCAAAGATAAACAAGCAGCACGTGCTGCTTTTTACGATGGCAACGGCACAGATTATTCTGCTACCATGTCTTTTGAGCAGTTTTTTAAAACAGTATGGCCTAATATGAACAAAGCAGAAGGCGGAGTCACATTAGATTTTGAAGAAGCAAACGTAAGAGATAGTATGTTTACAGGTGGAGCAGCTATACGAGGACGTAATTTTAGTGGAAACTATTAACAACAAAGGAGAAAAATTATGGTGAGACGGTATAACCCTAACTTTGACAAAGTAAAAGCAAGAAATGCGTTAAAAAAAGAAGAAAAAAAACTAAAAGAAGCACGAAAAAAGATTTTATCTATAGCTGATACTGAGTATAAAATAGATTTAAAGTCTGATGTAGAAGACGTAAAAAGAGCTAAGACTAATATTAAAAAAGAAGAGGCTATAGAAAGAGCACATAAAAGAAGAAAATCCCGCGCCAAAGTATATAGTGATAGTAAAGCAAAACGAAAGCAAGAAGGAATAAGTTTTAATAAAGGAGGCCAAGGTTATGCTGCTAGGGAAGACGAATCTTTAGGAATGCGTACTGGGGCTGAAAGAACAAAAAGCCAAAGCATGAGAGATCGTCGTGATGAGTCTTACGGTGCTTTTGGAAAAAGACCAAATCAAAAAATTAACCGTGGTTCTGGTGGCGGAACACCTTCTAAAACTATTTCAGATAAAGATGCTATAGCAATCGTAACAGAAATTATGGGCGAAGACTCAAGAACTATCTCAAATGCAGATAGAGAAAGAGCTGCTAAAATTGTTGAAGGTAAGACTTCCGACGAAAAAAAGAATAAAAAACCTAAAAGTGAACTACCTGAGTACAGAAGAAATAGAAATATGGGTGGCACTATGAAAAACTATAGACATGGTGGTGTTGACATTGAGTTTAGAGATGAAGAAGGTAGTCGTTTAAGTATTTCTATGGAAAGACAAGAAGACGCAGGATATTCTCCATCCGAAGCCGACTTTGATAAGCAACATTCATTAGCAGAAGAAGGTATTATGGAAGTAGGAGCAGACGTTAAAATCATACAAGGTTATAACTCTCCTTCTTCATTAGGTGAAACGGACACAGTTCGTGGCACAGGAGCGATGGTAAAAGGAACGAAGTTTAGAGGATCTTTTTAGTGGATCCATTGAATTTTGCATATGCTATTCTTAAAGCGTTACAAGAAAGAATAGCATTAACAGAACAGGCCATACTCGCTGGTAGTCCTAAAACTATGGAGGACTACCGCCAACTGGCAGGCGAGTTAAAAGGTTTGCAATTTGCAGAGCAAGAAGTTAAAGATGCTCTGGATAAAAACGAGAAAGCAGAAAGTTAATGAAAGGTAAAATCTATGTCGAAAACACTTTATGTGCCCGATCACGTTGCGAAAGCAAAGAAGAAAACTGAGAAGATTAATGTTGAACCACTTTATAAACCGCAAGACACGAAAGTTCTTGATCCGAGTTTAATAGAGAAAAACCTCAAGGAAAGACTTCCTCAACCAACAGGATGGCGTATTTTAGTCATGCCTTATATGGGGAAAGCTACAACAGACTCAGGAATTTATATTCCCGATGCTGTGCGAGAACGTGAGCAATTGGCAACCGTCGTTGCTTATGTATTAAAAATAGGACCTTTAGCTTATAAAGATCCTGCAAAGTTTGGATCAGGCGAACCTGCTTGGTGCAAAGAAGGTCAATGGGTTTGTATTGGCCGATACGCTGGAGCGCGTTTTAAAATAGATGGCGGAGAAGTTCGTATCATTAATGATGACGAAGTGATTGCTACAATTTTAGAACCTGATGATGTTAAACATATATAGAAAGTAGAAAGCTATTAAAGGAGTAATAAAATGGCAGACGAAAAACTAGACGTTGGCGAAGCGGAAGAAGAAGCCGTAGAAGTAGATGTAAATCCTGACGCTAAACAAATTAAAAGCGAAACGGAACCACCTAAAGAAACTGAAGTAATAGAAGAAGAAGAAAAAAAAGATGAGTTAGAAGATTACAGTGCAGGTGTTAAAACCCGTATTGATAAACTTACTAAACGTATGCGCGAAGAAGAACGCCAAAAACAATCGGCGGTTGAATTTGCAGAAAACGTTAAAAAAGAAAATGAGTCTTTAAAAAATCGTTTACAAAATTTAGATAAAGGCTATCAAGAAGAATTTGGAGGACGGATAGAATCTCAGCTTAATAGCGCAAAACGTGCAATGAAAGATGCACATGAGTCTGGAGATAGTGACAGACTTATAGAAGCGCAAGAAGCTTTGGCTACTTTAACAGTTGAAAAAACAAAGTTAAAGAAACCCATAGGAGAGATTGATCCTGCGCCTCAAACTCAACAACCTGTGCCTCAACAAATGCAGCAGCCACAACAAACGCAGCAGCCGCCAGATCCAAAAGCGGAAGCGTGGGCTAACAAAAATGAGTGGTTTGGTCAAGATGAAGTTATGACATATGCCTCATTTGGCATCCACAGGCGTTTAATTGAGGATGAAGGGTTTGACCCATCAAGTGAAGCATATTATGCTGAACTCGATAAAAGATTAGCGTCTGAGTTTCCTCATAAGCTGGGAACACAGACTACTAACGGAGGAAGTCGTAAAGTTGCGTCTGCTGAGACTTCTAAATCCCGCAACAAAGGTGGACGAAAAAGTGTGCGGTTGTCGCCCTCACAAGTAGCAATAGCAAAGAAACTAGGCGTACCGTTAGAAGAATACGCAAAATATGTGAAGGAGTAAAAATATGACAAACGAAAAAACGGAGAACACAACTCCCCAAAGTAATACGAGAATATCACGTGCTCAAGACACTCGCGAAAAAAATGCACGCAGAGGGCCCTGGAAGCCACCATCAGCTTTAGAAGCACCGGAACCACCAGAAGGTTATGTTCATAGGTGGATTCGTGCAGAAGTTATGGGTTTTGACGATCGTAAAAATGTTTCAGCCATGTCACGAGAAGGTTGGGAATTAGTACGAGGAGACGAATACCCAGATTTTGATGCTCCAACAATAGACGATGGCAAACATGCCGGAGTTATTGGAGTAGGTGGATTGTTACTTGGCAGGTTACCCATTGAAATCGCAAAACAGCGAGATGACTATTATCGGGCACGAACCCGCGATCAAATGTCAGCTGTTGATAATGAGTTAGCTCGTTCTCAGCATCCTGCAATGGCTATTCATAAGCCAGAAAGAGAAACTCGTGTAACATTTGGAGGTTCTCGCAAGAGTGAGGACTAATTTTTTTAACCGTATTATAGAAGAGGATATACTATAATGGCAAATATTAATGGAGCTTTTGGACTTAGACCTTTAAAAATGCTTGGTCAAGGTGCAAATACTACAGGTGCCACAGAATATAGAATCGCCTATGACAATTCAAACGTACTATACAGAGGACAAGCCGTTATTCCTACAGCTGCTGGAGTTATTGATGACTTACAAGCTGCTGCAGGGGGAACAGTCTCTATAGTAGGTGTGTTTTGGGGGTGTGAATATGTTTCTAGCACAACAGGTAAAACAACCTGGAGTAATTATTGGCCTGGATCTGGAGCGGATAGTAACCACCCAGTAAAGGCTTTCGTGTACGACGATCCTAATCAACTGTTTGTAATAGCAACTAGTGTTAACACTGGTGCAGCAACAGAAGCTTTAGTAAGAGCTGATGTTTTTTCTAATGTTCAAATGGCAAGTGGTAACAGTGGTTCTACAACTACTGGTATTTCTTCAGCTAGTGTTGATTTAAGCACAGCAGCAGCAACTAACACTTTTCCTTTACGTATTGTAGGCATTGAAGACGATCCTGCAAATGCAGATTTTACTGCTGTAGGAATTGGCTTAATCGTTCGTATTAATAACCATTTTAACGCACCTACTGGATCTATCGTCCAAGGTACCGTTTCAACAACCGGCGTATAGGAAGGACTTGAAATATGGCAATATCTAGAGCACAGCTCGCCAAAGAGCTAGAACCTGGACTCAACGCCCTTTTTGGTCTTGAGTATAACAGGTATGAAAACGAAGCGGCAGAAATCTTTGATACAGAATCATCAGAAAGAGCATTCGAAGAAGAAGTAATGCTATCTGGTTTTGGCGCAGCACCCGTTAAAAGCGAGGGTGGTGCAGTATCATTTGACGATGCACAAGAAGCTTATACCGCAAGGTATAATAACGAAACAATTGCATTAGCTTTCTCAATAACAGAAGAAGCGATCGAAGATAATCTTTATGATCGTCTAGCTTCTCGTTATACAAAAGCTTTAGCAAGAAGTATGGCACACACTAAACAGGTTAAAGGTGCAACTATATTAAACGATGCTTTCACAGCTACTATAACAGGTGGTGATGGTGTAAGTTTAGTTAATACATCTCACCCATTGGTAACTGGTAGTACATTTGCTAATAGACCTACAACAGCTGCTGACCTTAACGAAACTAGTCTTGAAAATGCTTTAATAGACATAGGCGGTTACGTTGACGAACGTGGTTTAAAAGTGTCCGTACAAGGTACTAAATTGATAGTTCCATCCAACTTACAGTTCGTAGCTGATAGACTTCTTGAGTCTACATTACGTCCTGGGACTGCTGATAACGATGTTAACGCTATGAGAAACATGGGAATGCTTCCACAGGGTTACACAGTTAATCACTTCTTAAACGATGCTAACGCATGGTTTGTGAAAACAGACGCTCCACGTGGATTTATTCACTTTGAACGTTTAAGCATGTCTACTAAGATGGAAGGCGATTTCGATACAGGCAACGTAAGATTTAAAGCCCGTGAGCGTTACAGCTACGGTTACTCAGATCCACGTTGTGTTTATGGATCTCCAGGAACATCATAAGACGAATTGAGTGGGGGGAACATTCCCCCCGCTTTCTAGGTAATATATAATTTTTAGCGACTGTCCTAGCAGATACTCATAAGACGCTAAAAGCAAACCCTTTATGAGGAGGTAAATATGGCTAACACAACTTTTGCAAGTAATGTTCGTTCAAATGGCGGTGACAATAAAAGAGAAACTTATTGTGGCGGCATGATGATGATGGCTCAATTTTATTTAGTACCAACTGTAGCAGCAGGAACTGATGTTCAAGTATCAGCAACCGATACAAGAAAAGTAGTTCTTCCTAAAAATGCAGTAGTATTAGGTATTAGTTTTAATGGTGACGCAACTGGCGGAACTAACCCTACATTAGATATGGGTTATACTGACTATGATGGCGGCACAACTTTTGTTAACACAGATGGATATTTAGATGCGGCAGACGCAGACTCAGGAGCAGTACTAACTATCTGGGGCGGTGATAGCACTGCTGGTGTTGACTTAGGAGATGTAGGCGTACCAGCTACAGAAAGAATTAAAGTTGTAGGCGGACACGGTGGTTCTGCTCCTACTGGAGGAACAATCACAGGCGTTATTTACTATTATGTAAAAGACGACGGTAAAGAGTCTACTTAATTAATTAACGGAGCTTCTTCGGAAGCTCCTTTTTTAGGAGATAAATAATGGCTGATGTAAACACCAATACAATCATTATGGATGGCCCTCAGAAGTTTGTAGCTTCTTTTGTTCACACATATGTTGATACCGGTGAAAGTACACCTGTTAAAAAAATAGATGTTTCAACACTTTCTAAAAATCCTGTCAATGGAAATGATTGTATAGGAGTAAGAATAAATAAAATTTGGTATTCTAATATAGGCTTAAACGTTATTATTAATTGGTTTGCTACAACGCAAGTCATGGCAATTCAACTTCCAGAAAATTACAGTGACAATTTAGAATTTTCTAGTTTTAGCGGACTTCCTAATCCTACTACTTTTGGTACAGGCGGAGCTAATGGCGATGTATATTTTGGAACAAAAAATGAAGCCGCTAATGATTCCTATACTATTATATTAGAATGTATTAAGATTTACGGTAATACATAGGAGGTTTTTATGAGATACAATTCAGTAATTAACGTTTCAGCAAGAAATGCAAACAAAAACGAAATATCTTTTAACGATGAATCATCTGCTTATATGTCTGGCGGAGCTGCTAAAAAGAAATATAAAAAAGGCGGTGCCGGACTTTATGCCAATATTCATGCTAAAAGACAAAGAATTGCTGATGGTTCAGGAGAAAAAATGCGTAAACCAGGAGATAAAGGAGCTCCTGAAAAAGGTATTTTTGAAAAAATAGCGAGAGGATAAACATATGGCTACTTCAGGAACTGTAGATTTTAATCTAAGTATAGCAGAAATTATTGAAGAAGCTTATGAACGTTGCGGTTTAGAATTACGTACAGGTTATGACGCTAAAACAGCACGTCGTTCTTTAAATCTTTTGTTTTCAGATTGGGCTAATCGTGGTTTAAATCTTTGGGTTGTAGAAGAAGTGACACAAACTATGGCACAACTTTCTACAACATCTGCTATTACAGAATATCCTTTAGGAACAATTACTTTAACAGTAGCTGCGTCTGCTAATTTGACTATTGGCGAAACAATTACAGGTTCTGTAAGCGGAGCTACGGCTAAGGTTATTACTAAACCTACAGCTACTACTATCACTATAACGGTGCCCGTAGGAACTTTTGTAGTAACAGATAATGTTACAGGAAGCACTAGCGGAACAGTAACAGCAGTAACCACTGTTCCTAGTTTAACAGATACGCAAGCTACGGTAGATATCTTAGAAGCGGTTATACGTAGAGATGGTTCTGATATATCGATAGGAAGAATAAGTCGAGGAGATTATCTGGCTATTCCTGATAAAACATCCCAGGGAAGACCTACTCAATATTACATAGATAGACAAATAACGCCTATTATTACTGTATGGCCTGCTCCAATTAACTCTACAGATCAATTAGTATACTATCGTGTAAAACGCATTGAAGACGTAGGAACTTCACAAAACACTCCCGATGTTCCTTTTCGTTTTTTACCGTGTTTAGTTGCAGGACTTTCTTATTATCTAGCTGTTAAACGTGCTCCTCAAAGAATAGGACTTTTAAAACAAATGTACGATGAAGAGTGGCAACGTGCTGCAGCAGAGGATAGCGAAAGAGTTGCTTTACGTTTAGTACCAACACAACAGTCATTAAGGATTTAAAATGCCTCGTTTTGCTAGTAATAAATACGCTAAAGGAATTTCAGATAGGTCTGGAAGAGAATATCCTCTTAAAACTATGATTTTAGAGTGGAATGGATTACTTGTAGGACCAGATGAGTTTGAGGCTAAACAACCTCAACTTAGTCCTCCACGTATTCAACCTGACCCGCAAGCTTTACGTATTAGTCGTCCGGCACGAACAGAACCGCCTGTAGAAGTATTATTAGGATTCAATCCTTTTCGTTCTGGTACAGCTGGTTCTACTACGATTACTATTACGCAACCAGGACATGGCTTTTCTACGGGCGATATAACACGGTTTCGTAATTCAGCACCTTTTGATGGCTTTTCTATTAGCATGATTGAGACATCGAGTGGTTTTGCGGTTACGGTAGTAACAAGTAGCACTTATACAATTACAGCAACAGGAGGGGAAACAGCTACCTCCGGAGATACGTTAGGCGGAGGCGGTGACGTTTCGTCTGGCCCTGTTACAGTGGAGGCATAATGGCATTTACATACACAACATTAAAAACAGCAATACAAGATTACACACAAAATTCAGAAACAACTTTTGTTAATCAATTAAATACTTTTATAGTAAATGCAGAAGAACGTATTTTAAAAGAAGTACAATTATCTGTGTTTAGAAAAAACTCAGAAGGATCTACAAGTGCAGGTAATCAATTTTTATCAAAACCCACTGATTTTTTAGCTCCGTATTCTTTAAGTGTGAAAAACGGTTCTAACGTAGAGTTTTTGTTGTATAAACAAGTTACTTTTTTACAAGATTATAACCCAGATAGTACCTCTACAGGTATGCCTGGGTATTATGCTGATTGGAACGACACAACATTTTTATTGTCACCTCCTCCTACAGGAGCTTATGATATGCAATTGCATTATTTTTATCGTCCTGACTCTATAACTACAGTTGCTAGTGGAGAAACATGGCTAGGCACAAACGCTTCTTTAGCTTTATTATATGGTTCTTTAGTTGAAGCGTATACTTTTATGAAAGGTGAAGACAATTTGTTGAAACTTTATAATGATCGTTATATGGAATCGCTTAATTGGCTTAAAAATCTTGGTGAAGGAGAAAATACTAGAGATTCTTATCGTTATGATGACTTACGAAGGGATGTTCAATAATGTTTAAAGCTGATGGCAGTGGTGATATAGGCAATGTAACAGTTATGACTTCAGATAATGGAGGTCATAGTCCGGAACAAATAGCTGAATTAGCTTTAAATAAAATTATAATGGTAAGTGAAAACGCTCCGCCTGTCATACGGGATCAAGCGATAGCGCACAGAGAAAAGTTGAGAGAAATTCTTATTTATTATATGAATAAGATGGCGCAAAGTGAAAGAACAACACTTTGGGCATTGTTTAATAAACAAGGTCATGGTGATATGGCCGAAATCATAAGGAGATTATAATATGGCCATAGCACAAGCAATGACCGGTAGTTATAAAAAAGAAATAACCGCAGGCATACACTATTGGACAAGTCATTCGCGTACAGGATCTTCAGTAATTAATGCAGATTCTTATTATATTGCGATGTTTACAGCTAGTAGAACAGATGCTAATCAAGATTTAACAGGTTATACAGCTACTAATGAAGTTACAGATAGTGGCGGCGTTTATGCAGCAGGTGGAAAAGCTTTAACAAGTGTAACATTAGGATTAGCAGATAATTCAGGTGGAGTAGCAACGGCTTTTTTAGACTTTGCTGATACAACCTGGGCTTCTTCTACTATTAGTAATGCTAGATGCGCTTTAATTTATAATTACACATTAAGTACAGCAGGAACAGGTGGTACAACAGGACATGCTGCAAAACCTTCTGTTTGTGTGTTAGATTTTGGTGGTAACAAATCTTCAAGTAGTGGAGATTTTACTATTCAGTATCCAACAAACGATGCAAATAATGCGGTAATTAGAATAGCATAAGATGTCAACAGTTACCTATACTGTTACTGTTGCCAGTGCAGGTGGTGGTAACAAATATTTTATTAATGGTAACCAACAAGCCCATTTAAATTTATTTGAAGGGGTAACGTATAAGTTCGACCAATCCGATAGTTCTAATGGTAGTCATCCTTTACGGTTTTCTACTACTTCTGACGGAACACATAGCGGAGGTTCTGAATACACTACTAATGTAACAACTGCTGGTACACCAGGAAGTTCAGGAGCCTACACACAAATAGTAATAGGAGGATCTACTCCTGATTTATATTATTATTGTACTAATCATTCAGGAATGGGCGGAAGTGTAACAACTGAAGGTACTTTAAATGCTGGTTGGGGACGTTCTACATGGGGAAGTGGTCCTTGGAGTGAAGCATTTTCTCCTGTAACTGTTTCTGCAAGTAGTGTAAGCGCAGCCAGTGCTATTGGTAGTCCTACTATTACGGCAGCGCAATCTATAACAGTTTCTGTAACAGGTGTTACAGCAGATGTATTCCCTGAAGGAGGTTGGGGACGTTCTACATGGGGAAGTGGAGGTTGGAGTACGCCTGTAGGTGTAACTATAATTCAAGGTTCAGGAACATCTGTTAGTGCTACCGCTTTATTAATGTCTAGTTCTATTTCTAGTGTAACAACTATTGAAGGTGGCGGAATTACAGTAGGTGTTAGCTCTGGAGTTGAAGCCGTAGGCCAAACAGGAACGGCTTTTGTTAGACAAGAATTAGTGTCGGTTACAAGCGTAAGTGCAACAACCACAGTAGCTAGTGTTGATGTAGGTTTAGGATTTGGAGTTACTGCTGTTACAGCAGCACCTGGTATAGGCTCTGTGAGTATAACCGAGGGAACAGGTGTTACGGTTACAGCTACCTCTGTAAGTGCTGCATCTACAATAAATAGTGTATCTGTAGTAGAAGGTAGCGGCATAACAACTACGGTATCTAGTGTTCTTACAACATCCCATATTGGCACTGTTAACGTTCCTGATGTATTAATAAGTGTAACAGGAGTAAGTGCGCAAGGTTTAGTAAGTACACCAACAGTTTGGTCCGAAATTATTCCAGGTCAAAATGCAGGTTGGACAGAAATAACAGATACGCAATCTCCAGGTTGGACAGAAATAGCAGCATAGGAGAATAAAATGGCTTCAACATTTTCAACAAATTATGGTATTGAAAAAATTACCACAGGAGAACAGTCAGGTACCTGGGGAACAACAACAAATTATAACGTAGATATATTAGATAGAATAGCGTCTTATGTTTCAGTAGCATTATCAGATGCTTCTACAGCTACTTTAACTGTAAGAGCAGGCTCTCCTACTGATGGAGCTAATAATGTTCAAAATGGTATGTATAGAGTTATTAAATTTACCGGAACTTTAAGTCAAAATTGTACGATAACTATAGCACCAGCAACGACAACAGCGTTTTTTATGATTCAAAATGCTACTACTGGTGGTTATAGTGTTCTTATGTCTCAAGGAAGTGGGGCAGCGAAAGTAACAGTAGCGAGTACCAAAGCGCAAATAATATATGCAGATGGTAGTGACGAAGTAATTTCTATTTCAGATAAGTTAGATATGGAAAATTTTGATAACATTTCTATTTCTGGCAACACTATTTCAAGTACAAATACTAATGGTGACATTAATATTGCTCCAAATGGTACAGGTGATGTAGTTTTAGATACAGATTTAACTAAATTAGGCGGAGGCTCTGAAGCAGGAGTTATTTCTTCTAATGGAGCTTATGATTTAACATTAGAAACTAATAGCGGAACGAACTCTGGTCTTATAACTATTACAGATGGCGTAAATGGAAATATTTCTTTAGCTCCTAATGGAACAGGGGAAATAGCAGTAGGAAGTGGTGCGGCTTCTGGTAAAATATCATCTAGTGGAGCTTTTGATCTTGAATTGGATACTAATGGCGGGACAAATTCTGGAAGCATTAAAATTACAGATGCAGCAGATGGAGCTATTACTTTAGCACCAAACGGAACAGGTGAAGTAACTATAGGAAGTGGCGCAGCTTCTGGTAAAATTACCTCAAATGGAGCTTATGACCTTGAATTGGATACTAATGCCGGAACAAATTCTGGAAGCATTAAAATTACAGATGGAGCTAATGGCGATATTACTATAGCAACCAATGGAACAGGTGCAATTGACCTTTCAGATGATGTAGTAAAACAAGCACAAATGAAAGATTATGCGGAAACAGTTTATGCTAATGGTTCTAAAACAGGAGCGTTTGATTTAGATTTAACAAATGGTAATGTTCAATCTTTTACTGTAGGTAGCGGAACATTTAATGTGGGAATTACAAACTCTTTAGCAAGTCAATCTAATTCTTTAACTCTTATTATTACAAATGGTGGTGCTGGTACAGTTACATTTAAAGCTGGTGCTCATGGTGGCGGAGGAAATTCTGCTAAATGGGCAGGAGGAAGTGCTCCTACATTAACTACTTCTGGGGTCGATGTATTAACTTTTACAACTTTTGATGGCGGATCTAATTTTTATGGATTTGCTGCAGGATTGGCGATGGCATAATGAGTTTAGGAGCTAACAAACAAGCATTAATGGGTGCTGCTGGAGCATCTGGTGGTGGCACAAGTTTTTATGATTATCAAATAGAACAATCATTACTGTTTGATGGATCTAACGATTATCTTACTAGAACAAATGGTGGTGCAGGAAACAGAAGAACTTGGACATATTCGGTTTGGTTTAAAAAACAAAAAAATATAATATCAAATACAAGTGCTACTTATTCATTGTTTGCTACAACAGGAGGAAATTATTTTAGAATTGCTTTTCCAAATTACAGTAGTGCTAATTATTATGATCGTTTAGATGTTTATCAATATCCGACTAGTAGTAATTTTGAAACTGTAACTAGTAATAGATTACAAGATGGTTTTGGTTGGTATCATTATGTTTTACGAGTAGATACAACACAAGCTTCAGCAGCAAATAGAGTTCGTCAATATTTAAATGGACATGAAGTTACAGAATTTTATGTTGATACGACAGGCTCTTTAGCACAAGATGCAGAGTCAGACGTAAATTTAAATGGTCGTGTAAATTGGATAGGAAGTTATAGTACAGGAGAATATTTTAATGGTTATATGGCTGATGTTGCCCTAGCTGATGGACAATCTTATGATTGCACTACATTCGGCGAATTTAAAAACGGAGTTTGGATTCCCAAGGATTTAAGCTCTGGAATTACATGGGGAACAAATGGTTTCTGGTTAAAATTTGCAGCAGGAGCTTTAGGCACAGACAGTAGTGGTAATGGAAATAATTTTACAACAAGTGGTTTTATAACTGCTTCAACTCGAAAAGAATCTCCTACTCATAATAGCAGTAGTGTTGGTGGAAGGTTTTACAACTGGAATATGAATGCTTTTCCTTATTATGGAACTATGGATCTTCGGTATGGCAATACATATTATTCAAACACAAGTGGCACTTATGAAGTTGCAATTACAACTCAAGGTCTTCCTTTAAGTGGAAAATTTTATGTTGAGTTTGTTCCTCAAGATGCTAGTCAAGGCATAGGATTTATGCAAGCTTATGAAGGAATGCCTAGAAACTATGGCAATTATACAGGCATAGGATCAAGTTATGCTCCTGCTCAAAATCCTGCTTATGCTTCTACTAATGGTAATATATATGAGCAAGATGGTTCTGTTACTAGTGGTGGTTCAACATGGACAACAGGTGATAATATGGCAATGGCTATAGATTTAGATGCTGGAAAAGTATATTGGGCAAAAAACAATACTTGGCAAAATTCTGGAGATCCTGCGGGAGGAAGTAATGGCACTGTTTTAGGTAGAAGAGTTGATGGTTGGTTGGCTATAATGGCAATGAATTATGGTAGTAGAAGAATGTCTATCAACTGCGGACAAGATAGTTCTCATTATGGATATCAGACAGCAGGAACAGCAAGTGATGAAAATGGCATAGGAAATTTCAAATATGCTCCTCCAAGTGGATTTTTAGCTCTGTGTACTGCAAATATGCCTACTCCAGCAGCTGATCCTGCAAGTGAAACAGATTCAGGAGATGGTGGAAGTGGTCCTCAAAATTTTTATCAAGCTTTAAAATATGCAGGAAGTAATGGTTCTAATTCTCATACAGTTGCTACAAAATTAAATGCAGATGGTGTCTGGGCTAAAAGAACGGACAGCACTAAAAGTTGGTTTAATACTATAAAACAAGATTATGGAGTAAGTAATCTTTATGCACAATTTAATTTAAACAGCTATGGTACGGCATCTGCTCCTTATAGTGGAGTCATATCTACAACAGCAACAAGCATTACAATGGGTGATGTTGATTACCTTAGTTGGACTGGAATGAGTTATATTGCAAGTTTGTTTAATGCTGGTGGCTCTATAACAAATGAAACTGGTGGAGACATTGATGTAGCTAGATACACTTCATCAGAAAGAGGAATAACAATAGGAAAATATACTGGAACAGGCAGTAATGGAGTTCTTAAACATGGTTTAGGAGTTAAACCTGCAATGGTTATTACAAAAGCAACAAGTGCAAGTAATGGATGGGCATTGTGGCATTGTGGTCATGATAACGGAGATTATGATTCTTTTGGTGAATGTGAAAATGGAGATCCTTGGGTAACAAATCAAGGTGCTAATGGTATGTTTACTACTAATCCAGACACAACAGACTTACCTTTTACTGCTTATGCTCGAGTAAACCAAAGCTCTATAACTTATCAACTATGGTGTTTTGCAACAACAGAAGGATTTAGTAAATTTGGTTCTTATGAAGGAATTGGAGGTTCAGGATCTCCTGATTACTATCCTTTTATTCATTGTGGCTTTGAACCAGCTTATATTATGGTGCGATATGTAGGTACTGGAGAGTCATGGGTTCAATTTACTCGAGAAGATGAAGGATATAATTATACTACAAAAAATGTGCGTTATAATGCGGATCATGCGTATTCAAGTGGGTCAACATTTAATATAAGATTTTATAGCACAGGATTTAGTCCTATTACATCATGGGAAGGTTTAAATGGTTCAGGATATAAAATTGTATATGCTGCCTTTGCACATAATCCCATGAAGTATGCTACAGGTGGTCTAACTAAAAATTAAAAGGAGAAAATAAAATGTGGGCATTAGTAGAAAGTGGAACAGTAACACAAACTTTTAATGAGTTACCAAGTAAATTGACTGTTTCTAATAGAAATTACGATAAAGCTGAACTAACAGCTATGTCAGATTCAGAAAGAAAAGCTATTGGAATTTATCCTGTTGCTACAGCTGCAAAATTAGATGCAAAATTTTATATAGAAAAACCTCCTACATATGTTGTAAATGGCGATAAAGTCGATGAAACTATAGTAAAAGCTTCTGATTTACCTTTAGCTGATAGTAATAAAGTTGATGATGATGGAAATCCTACAGGAAATGCACCAATAGAAGATTGGCCAGATGATTACGATGTTAGAAGTTATAGGAGATAATTAATGGCTTGGTTTAAAAAGCTATTTGAAAAAGTATTTGGAGCGCGATGTCA
>VMHT01011693.1_pt1 | contig 14946 bp, 16 predicted proteins | sample 4693611 | NCBI WGS metagenome assembly VMHT01 (sample SAMN12280063, study PRJNA550983) | marine metagenome | isolation source: seawater sampled from same location over 5 years 0.02-0.2 micron viral filtrate | place: USA: collected off the coast of southern California halfway between the port... ... | reverse complement strand
TTACGGTCTTCAGCTTATGACCGCCGGAGGGCATGATCGCCAGCGCCACCGAGTCATCACGATGAACACTCAATGCGCCGTGCAGGGTAAGGGTTAATGGAGTGGATGAGGGGGATTCAACCGGCGCCGAGATCGGTGCCTGAGCACTTTGCTCGCCCCCGCAGGCGGTCAATAGCACGGTAAAGCCTGTCAGCAGCCATTTCATTGCCGAATATCCTTTTATCATGATTGAGACCGGCTACTTGTGAGGCTTACTTCTTAGTCCGTTTCTTCAGACCCAAACCCAGCTCGCGACCGCGATAACGGGCGAACATACTGCAACCGGTAAACATGGCCGACGCCAGAATAATTTCAACTATAGCATATAGCCGTTCATCGGGGACCGCGTAGGCCACGGTGATTCCGTGTATCAGATAAAACAAAGTTATAAAATTTGCCCATGCATGAGTATAGGGTTTGGCCAGTATCATACCTTTTAACGGCAACAATAAAGGCAGGGCGTAGATCAGCAGAATAAAGAGCGCAGAATAGGCATGGGTGGTACTGAGCCATAGTTGCCAAAGCGCCACCCAACCCAGCAGCAAGCCATAACTGATAAGGGCCAGCCAGCGTAATTTTAACGTAGTCGGGCCCATGTCACCGGCGGTCATTATAAAGATTCCTGCGAGAGCTTTAACGCCAGTTGCGCCAGTCGTTTGCCCTGCGCCAGGGCCAGTTCATTTTCGTGCTGGCTCAGGGTATTGGCGTGCTCGCCGGCCACGTGGGTGGCACCATAGGGCGTGCCGCCGGTGGTGGTTTCATGCAAGCCGGGTTCGCTGTAAGGCAGTCCACAGGCCACCATGCCATGATGCAGCAAGGGCAGCATCATGCTCAGCAGGGTGGTTTCCTGGCCCCCGTGCAAACTGCTGGTGGAGGTAAATACGCAACAAGGCTTATCAATAAGATGGCCTTTTAACCAACTGTCGCTGGTGCTGTCGATAAACGCCTTGAGGGGGGCGGCCATATTGCCAAAGCGGGTCGGGCTGCCCAGAGCTAAACCTACGCATTCCTGTAAGTCTTTAGCACTGACAAACGGCGGGCCATCGTCGGGGACAGTTTGTATCTCATCACTTTGATAATCACGTATTGGCGGCACGGTACGCACCCGTGCAGTACACCCGCCGCTTTCAATGCCACGGGCAATGGTCTGTGCCAGCTTTGCCGTGCTGCCATGGCGGCTATAATACAACACCAGAATATCTGCCATTAAAACAGCTCCATGACGGCTTCAGGGGGCCGGCCGATGCGTGCCTGATTGTCTTTTATGACGATGGGGCGCTCTAACAATTTTGGGTATTTGGCGATAGCCTGTAAGCCTTGTCGGGTCTCCACGTTATTTTTGTCCAGACCCGCCTGGGCAAACTCAGCTTCTTTGGTGCGCATCATATCCAGTACACTGTCACACCCCAGTTTTTCAAAAACAGTGTTAAGCTCATCTTCGGTGAGCGGGTGTTTCAGATATTCAGTAATATGAGGCTCAATACCGTTTTCCTGTAGTAGCTGCAAGGTTTGGCGGCTTTTGCTGCAACGGGGGTTATGTAAAATCTGAACACTGGACATGGATTCATCCCATCTGAAAAAATTAACGGTGGACGAGTTGTACCCGCCTTGTTTATGCTGCTGTAATCGATTCTAACAAGGTTGTTACAACATTGCCTATCTCTGCGATGAAAAAAACTAAACCGTTGTTTTATATTGCTCTTATTCTTATTGGCATGACCGCCGGGGTGCTTACCCGCGAGGCGACTCGCTACGATTTTATCACCAGTGATGGGCAGGAGTACCAGTGGCGTGAGCTTAACCAAAGCTGGGTGGTGGTGAATTATTTTGCCCCGTGGTGTGCTCCGTGTTTAAAGGAAATCCCGCAGCTTAACCAGTTTGCAAATACCAAACCGGACAATGTTCGGCTGTTCGCCATAAACTATGACCCGGCGGACCAGCAACAGGTGCAGGCACTCAGACAAAAATACGATATCCGGTTTCCGGTCATTGTTGCCGGCCCTGACACACAACTTCCGATGACGCCGCCACCGGCGCTGCCCGCGACGTTTATCATTACGCCCGACGGGCAGGTGGTATCCACGCTGATGGGTGAAATCAGCGCCAAACAATTAACCACAACCCTGGCTCAGCTGCAGCAATAATGCGTGCTTAGAGTCGTTTGAGGCGCTCTTCCTGCTCCCGAAGCTGCTTTATCCGGGCCCGAATTTTTTGTTTGGCAAGGTAATTTTCACCGGTATAGTTATAGGCAAACTGTAATTCGTCTACGGCCCGCTGATAGGCGCCGTACAGCGCCAGTACTTCGGCTTTTGACTGATGCATATCTTTACGATCCCGGGCTTTTTCATATGCTCGGGTAAGCAACTGATAAGCCATCTGGTCTTCATCATTCACTAAAATATAATCTTTGAGTATTTTTATTGCCGGCTCACTTCGACCCGCCTCAATCAGGGCGTTTGCCTGGTTTAATACCAGGACCTGATTACGTGGCGTACGTTTAAGGTGAGGGGTCAGGCGATCAATGGCTTCGTCATAGCGTTGCTGTGCCAGGGAAATATCGGTGGCCACATCCAGATAGAACAGATTTTCAGGAGACTGACTTAGCAGTGTATCAATTATCGGTTGAGCTTCAGCCGGCTGCTGATTGCGCAGATAGGCCAGGGCGAGACCATAATAGGCTGCATCTGACGGTTCCTTGTTCACCGCTTCGCGATAATATTCTAGGCTGAAATGCTCGCTAAAGGTATAACGGGCCTTAATTCGGGCTTTGGCTAAATGGTATGCCTTGCTGCTAGGCACCCTGACCTTAGGGTATTTCGCTGCGCGAGCGCGGGCATCGGCTACCCGGGACTCGGTTAAGGGGTGAGATAACAGTCTTGCCGGGGGCCGCGAGACCAATCGGTACTGTTCATTCAGAGTCGAAAAGAAGCTCGCGGCAGCGCGGGGATCGAATCCTGCACGTGCCAGCATGGTGATGCCTATGCGGTCGGCTTCCTGTTCGTTGGAACGGGTATAATCTATTTGTCTCTGGGCGCTGGCCGCCTGACCGCTGGCCAGGGCCGCCATACCGGCTTCCGGGTTGGCAATCGCCAGCAAAATCCCGCCCAGCATCGATGCCAGTGCCAGAGGCGCTGAGCGCTGTTGAGACTGCATGCTGCGCGCCAGGTGGCGCTGGGTAACGTGTGATATTTCGTGGGCCAACACCGAAGCCAGTTCACTTTCGCTGTTGGAGTGATGAATCAGTCCGGAATGCACCCCGATATGTCCGCCGAAAAACGCGAAAGCATTGATGGCATCGTTGTTTACCCAAAAAAAGGAAAATGGAAATTTGGCATTATCGGCATACACCACCAGGCGATTACCCAGATCCTGCAGATACTCATCCAACACCGGGTCCATAATCAGCGGTGCCTGGCCACGCATCTGCCGCATGACCGCATCACCGACAATCATTTCTTTGTCCAGTGACAGCGCATCAGCCGCTACTACGCCAATTTCAGGAAGTGTATTTCTATCATTATACGTTTGTTGCGCAACCACAGAAAAGCTGAGGGCTGCTAAAAATAAGCCGGCCTTTAGGCCGCGTTTCACTAGTGATCTCATTTCGCCCTTTTTAAGAGTACTGCTCCAGCGAGGTTTGCAGCTTTAGAGCGTCCGCGATGCTGAACAGTTTCATCTTTTTTTCATTTTTATGAATTTATTCTGCCGTAGCTAGGTCGCTATTGCTATGTTTTTTACCCAAAATTCAACCCGGTTGGTCACATAAGCCTGCAAATAATGACCGCCTATCGCAGATATCATCCTGGTCTGCGTATTGTAAGTTGCTCATATCACAGGCTTACCCTATGATGCCTTTTTTGTATTCCCATAACGAGACTGTTTGATGAGTTTGTTTAGTGTCTTCGGACGCTGGTACTGGCGTAAATTTTCAGATCCCGACGCAGCCATGCTGCTGATAATGATTATTCTGACCACTGCCGTGTTACTGATTTGGGGCGGCTTGATATTACCGGTGCTGGTGGCAGCGGTTATTGCTTACCTGCTTGACTGGCCCGTGGCCCGAATGGTGCGCCTGGGGGTAGGGCGCACACTCTCCAGTGTGTTGGTGTTGCTAGGCTTTGTGGCCGTCAGTATTCTGCTGTTGGTAGGGCTGGTGCCGGTCATTTCCCGACAGAGTATTAACCTTATTCAGGAAACCCCGTTAATCTGGCAAAATGCCCAGGACTGGATCCTGACTCTGCCGCAAAAATACCCCGATTACGTACAGGTTTATCATATCCATCAGATGATGGAAGGACTGAACGATAAACTGGTGGAGGTAGGCGAACAGCTTATTTCTGCCTCGGTCAGTTCGCTGGGGGATTTGGCCGCCTTGCTGGTGTATCTGGTACTGGTACCCTTGATGGTGTTCTTTATGCTTAAAGATAAGAACTTTTTTCTTAACAGCATTTCTTCAGTGTTACCCCGTGAACGGCGTCTGATCACACAGGTGGGGCGCGAGATGAACCTGCAGATTGCCAATTACATTCGGGGTAAAGCCATCGAAATTGTGATTGTCGGGGCAGTCTCCTGCGTCACGTTTGCCGTAATGGATCTTCGGTATGCCATGTTACTGGGGGTGCTGGTGGGTTTGTCGGTGCTGATTCCGTATATCGGGGCGGCAGTAGTGACTATTCCGGTGGCGGTGGTGGCGATGTTCCAGTGGGGGATTACGCCAGACTTTTGGTATCTGATGCTGGCTTACACCATTATTCAGGGTCTGGATGGCAACCTGCTGGTGCCGCTGTTGTTTTCTGAAGCGGTGAGTCTGCATCCGCTCTATATCATCGTCGCGGTATTGTTTTTCGGCGGTTTGTGGGGGTTCTGGGGCGTTTTTTTCGCTATTCCTCTGGCAACCCTGGTAAAAGCGTTAATTACCGCCTGGAGTAGCAGTCCGGAGCCATTAGAGCCCACTATTTAAGTTGCTTACTAGTACACACAAAAAAGCCGCTGGACCACAGCGGCTTTTTTATTAGGAGCGGTAAAGGCTATGCTTTATCCAGGTAATCTAGTACTACCTGATGATGCTCTTTGGTCTTGAATTTATTAAACACGTGCTCAATCTGGCCGTGCTCATCAATCAAAAAACTAATGCGATGAATACCATCGTATTCTTTGCCCATAAATTTTTTCAGGCCCCAGACCCCGAAGTCTTCGGCAACTTTATGGTCTTCGTCGGACAGCAGGGTGAAGTTTAAATCATGCTTTTCGATAAACTTGGGCAGACGTTTCACCGGATCGGGACTAATGCCCAGCACCACCACGTTGTGCGCATCAAGCTGCGCTTTTTCATCACGTAAATTTTGCGCCTGAGTGGTGCAGCCGGGGGTCATCGCTTTGGGATAAAAATAGGCCAGAACCTTTTTGCCAGCAAAATCCTGTAACGATACTGCATTACCATCCTGGTCGGCCAGGGTGAACTGCGGTGCTTTGTCACCAGCTTGTAGTGTGTTCATGGGTCTCCTTATTGTGTTTGTCGACAACTTTGCCGGTCACGTTTAATGAATCAAATAAGGCCATTAAATCTTTTTGCAACTCTTCGAAGTTAATTGAGTCAGGGGCATTGACCACAAATTTACAGCGCATTTCCTGATACCCGCCCTCATCATCCTGATACACTCGCTGCCGAAATGCACTGATGGAAGCTTGTCGCTGTGCAAAAAAGCCGGTAACCGCTTTAATCAAACCGGCGGCATCTTCACCCTGAAACTCTACATCAAACAGATGTTCCAGGTTTTGCTTAGCATGATGGCGGGTGCGTTTCATCATCGACAATAAATCCAGACGCTGGCATAAGCCGGGGATCAGGCATTCAGCGCGGGTGATAGCGGTATGCTCGCCCTCTAAAATCATGGTCAGCGAAAACTCCTGACCGTAAATCGCCTGGCGGCTGTCAAGAATATTACACTGGGCTTCAGACATCAGGGTAGCAAGTTCGCTTAGAATACCGCTGCGGTCGGTACCCAGGATGGTAACAATGAGTTGCTGCTTCATAGAAAGGACGACTATTTTTTGGTTCGTTGGATGGTAGCACAGAGTTTTTTAGCGATTCCAGCACCTAACGTTGGGTAAATAGTCTAAATTTCAGGGTCGCCGTGCTTGTTTTTGCCAGGGTGAATAATTAACATGTGCGCTCACTAAACGCGGAGATACTATGTTTAAAGGCAGTTATGTTGCACTCATCACGCCGATGCATGATAACGGCGAGATTGATTACCCGGCGCTCGAACGCTTAGTGCAGTTCCATATAGAGCAGGGTACACATGGTATTATAGCGGTGGGAACCACCGGCGAATCAGCGACATTACCCTTTGATGAACATGTTGAAGTTGTCCGCCAGACGGTCAAAATGGCTGCCGGAAAAATCCCGGTGCTGGCCGGAGCCGGTGCTAATTCTACCGCAGAAGCTATCTTCTTAAGCGAACAGATGGCGCCCCTTGGCGTAGACGGTTTTTTAAGTGTGGTACCTTACTACAATAAACCGCAGCAAGCGGGCATGGTGGCGCACTTTACCGCTATCGCCGATGCCTCTGAGCTTCCTGTAATGCTGTATAATGTCCCGGGCCGGACGGTGGTGGACATGTTACCCGAAACCGCGGCAGAGCTTTCCCAGCATCCTAATATCGTGGGTCTTAAAGATGCCACCGGTGACATTAGCCGATTAAAAGAACTGCAGGCTGTGGTCCACGAAGACTTTATTTTGCTTAGCGGCGATGACGGCACCAGCAAAGAATTTTTATGTGAAGGTGGCCATGGTGTTATTTCAGTAACAGCCAATGTTGTACCCAAGGCAATGGCGCAGATGTGCGAAGCCGCGCTGGCAGGGGATTATGCCCGTTGCCGCGAGATTGACGAAAGCATCGAACAGCTTCATACCGGTTTATTTATTGAGCCAAATCCGGTTATGCCGAAATGGGCGCTGCATAAAATGGGGCTGATCAACAGTGCATTTTTGCGTTTACCGATGGTGCTCCCGGAACTTGCCAGCCAAAAACATATCGAAACGATATTACAACAATATGGCCTGATAAAAGGTTAAGAAGGAATACCGATGAATAAATCCCTGGCTTTGGTAAGCAGTCTGGTGGTAATGGCTGTTTCCGGATGTTCTAGCCAACTGGACAATCAAACCGCCTCTGGCAGCTATGACTATCTTAAAGCAGAACAGAGCGGTACGTTCAAAACCCCCGAAGATCTGGACAAACCGGAATTTGCCCGTGACTACGAGCTGCCCGAATTAAGCAGTCAGGCTAATCAGAACCTGATTGGCAAACAAATTCCGGTCACCTCCCCGGCCCTGGTCCATCCATTGGTAAAAGGGTCGCACGTAGAAGAGGGCACCCGCCAGGCCGCGGTCATTTTTGACCAGGTAGATGATTCCGTCCCTTTAGAGCAGGCTATCTGGCAGGCACTGCGCAGTTTCTTAGAAAAACATCAGGTGCCGGTAGCGTCGTTCGACGAACAGCAAAACCGGTTGGTGACCGAGTACTTTGTGGCCAGCAAAGAAATTGAAGATGAAGACAGCCCCTGGTATGCCTTGTCTGATGATATCAGCGCTGATCGAAAGCGTAAGTTTGCTTTTACCATGCAGGTTAAACCCCATGGCCGTACTGCTTCCTTAACTGCCAACCTGGTGGATTTTAAAGAAGAGCGTGGCAATGAAGTGGTTAACTCCATAAATGACTACGAGCAGCGTCGTGAAGAAGTGGCCATTCTTAATCAGGTCATTGCTCATTACGAATACCAGATTCAGCTGGACAATACCCGTCGCCTGGCAGAGATTCGTCAGGGCCTGCAAACCGAGCTGGGTACCACTGCTGAAGATGTCCCAGCCATTATTGTGGATGGTCAATACAATGTTGTGTGGCCGCGCATGCTGTTGGTTCTGCGTAAACTGGGCTTTGATGTTAAAGACCTGGATAAATCAAACGGTCTGTTGTTTGTCACCTACAATGGGGAAGACGAAGGCTGGTGGGGTAATTTGTTCTCAGGCGATGATGAGCTGCTTGAGCAGGGCGATTACCGGCTACAGGTAGCACCGCAGGATGATCGCACCACAGTACTGTTTATGGACGATGAAAGTCAGCCATTTGATAGCCAGAAGCTATCTGAAGTTTACGATTCATTTTCTGAGGTAATGTCGCAAGACGACCTGGACATTTAATACTGAGACCAAACATGCAAAAACGTGAAGAGCTTTACCGGGGCAAGGCCAAAACGGTTTATCACACCGACGACACCAGTAAACTTATTCTGGAATTCAGAAACGATACTTCTGCTTTTGATGGCGAAAAGATCGAACAGCTGGATCGTAAAGGTGAAGTGAATAATAAATTTAACCATTTCATTATGACTAAGCTTGAAGAGACTGGCATTGCCACTCAGGTGGAAGAATTGTTGTCTGACAATGATTCTCTGGTGAAAAAGCTGGATATGATTCCGGTTGAATGTGTGGTCAGAAATGTAGCGGCCGGCTCGTTGGTGCGTCGTTTAGGCGTAACCGAAGGTGAGTTGCTGGATCCCCCGGTATTTGAGTTCTTCTTAAAGAACGATGCCCTGCATGATCCTATGGTCAATGATTATCATATCGTGTCATTTGGCTGGGCGACAGAAGCTCAAATCAGCGAAATGAAAAGACTGACCTTTGCGGTCAACAAGGTGTTAAAAGCCCTGTTCGATGAAGCCGGTATGTTATTGGTGGATTATAAGCTGGAATTTGGCATTGATGGCGATGACGCCTTAGTGCTGGGCGATGAATTCACGCCGGATGGTTGTCGTTTGTGGGATAAAGAAACCCGCAAGAAGATGGACAAGGATCGATTCCGCCAGGGCCTCGGGTCAGTGGTTGAGACCTACATCGAAGTGGCCGACCGACTTGGCCTGAAGCTATAAGGATGCCCAAGGGACCATATCGGTCCCTTTTTTATTATGCCCCAGTTATCTTCTTCTTTGCGGGTGGGACTGTTCACCAGTCTGGCTATGCTCGCCTTTGCTGCTAACTCATTACTGTGCCGGATGGCGCTGGCCGAGACGAGTCTTGATCCAGCCACTTTTACCATCATCCGGTTACTAAGCGGTGCGCTGATGCTGGCGTTGATTTGCAGTATGAAAAGCCACTTCAGTCTGCGTTATGGGAGCTGGCCCGGCGCGTTTGCCTTGTTTGTTTATGCCGCGGGCTTTTCTTTTGCCTATACCGGCATGAATACCGGGACCGGAGCATTATTGTTATTTGGTGCCGTCCAGCTGACTATGATTGCGTACAGCCTGTGGAATAACGAGCGCTTTAACCGCATACAAACCCTTGGCTTTAGTCTTGCGATTATAGGGCTGGTGTTATTATTGCTGCCCTCCGCGGTGAGTCCGGCCTTATTGCCGGCCTTGCTGATGCTAAGCGCAGGGGTGGCGTGGGCGGTGTATACCCTGATGGGGCGGGGTAGTAAACAGCCGCTGTTGGTCACGACCGGTAACTTCTGGCGTAGCCTGCCACTGCTGATCATTCTGTTGTGGTGGTTACCGGGTGAGGGTTGGCCAAAAATGAGCCATGAGGCGGTGTGGTATGCGGTTGCCTCCGGGGCACTGGCCTCAGGAGCAGGCTATGCCATTTGGTATGCGGTGCTCCCTTCATTGCAAAGCTCGGTGGCAGCCACCATTCAGCTGAGTGTACCGGTACTTGCCATGCTGATGGGGTGGGTGTTTTTAGCCGAATCCATCACCGCTCAAATGATACTGGCCTGTATCGCCACCTTAGGTGGTATTGCGCTGGTTATACGCTATCGATAACAGGGGCGTTACGATACTCCCGATGGGTGTGGTTGTTTGCATCGGCATAAGTCTGCGCCCCGGCCAATACTATACCGGTGTTACTGTTCACGGTTAGCAAAAAACAAAAACAGCCATACAAGCCTTTACAACCCACCTCAGACCTTTGCGTCTGTCATGCATTCCCTTTAGCGATTGGTACTGGCCGTTCGTAGTTTTTCAGTATGTACTTTCTGCTCTGTTATTTGCTGGGGTGTTAACTTGAGTGGTCGAGATGACACCGGCAAGGTCAGAACGTCATTAAGTGCAAATCTCACGAAGTGATTAAACCACAGTATTATAACAATATGGCAGAGGCTGCGGTTAAAGGGGAACGATGACTTTAAGATCCGTGGTAGGGATACAACAGCAGGGCAGTATCTCGTCATCGTCGATGAACGCCAGCGGGTCGGTGGTATAGCGAACTTCCCCGGCTTTCAGTTTGGTACGACAGGCCCCACAAAAACCTTCACGGCAATGGTAATGCACATCAATGCCACTTTGCTCTAAGGATTCCAACAGGGTTTTATCATTGCGGGCGGGTACGCATTTCGCATCAATAACATCGATACGAAATGCATCATCAGGCTTAGTCATTAAACCGGCAGGTTAAAGCTCGAAGTCAGCAAAATCATCTTCACTGACTGAAGAGTCAATCTGACCTACCAGATAAGAGCTGATTTCAGACTCCTGCGGCGCTACCTGGACATTATCTGAGTTCAGATAGTTGTTCATCCACGGCAGAGGATTGCTCTTCACGTCGAAGGGGGTGTCCAGGCCAATGGCCGACATCCGTTGATTGGCAATGTATTCTACATATTCACACAGAATCTGCTTGTTCAGACCAATCATAGAGCCGTTTTGGAACAGATAGTCTGCCCACTCTTTTTCCTGCTCAACCGCGTTCATAAATATGTCGCGCGCCTGTTCTTTACACTCTTCGGCAATTTCTGCCATTTCCGGATCGTCTTTTCCTTTCGCCCACAGATTCAGAATATGCTGGGTGGAAGTAAGATGCAGATTTTCATCCCGGGCAATCAGGCGAATAATTTTTGAGTTGCCTTCCATCAGTTTGCGTTCGGCAAAAGCAAACGTGCAGGCAAACGACACATAAAAGCGAATGGCCTCCAACGCATTCACCGAATTCATACACAAATACAGTTTCTTCTTAAGCTCGCGCTGATTAATGACATGAGTTTCGCCATTCACCGTGTGGGTACCTTCCCCCTGAGTCTGCCACAACTGGGTAGCAAAAATCAGATCATCATAGTAACGGGAAATATCAGCGGCACGCTGTTTAATTTGCTCGTTTTCAACGATGTCCTCAAAAATCTCACTGGGATCCGAAAACAGATTGCGCAAAATATGTGTGTAAGAACGCGAGTGGATGGTTTCAAAAAAAGACCAGGTTTCCACCCAGGTTTCCAGCTCGGGTAATGACACAATAGGAAGAAACGCAATATTCGGACTTCTGCCCTGAACCGAGTCCAGCAGGGTCTGATATTTCAGGTTAGAAATCAGAATATGCTTTTCCGGGTCGGTCAGCTTTTGAAAATCAACCCGGTCACGCGTGACATCTACCTCTTCAGGACGCCAGAAAAAGCTGATTTGCTTTTCGATCAGTTTTTCAAAGATAGAATGTTTTTGCTGATCATAACGTGCAACATTCACTGGGTTCCCGAAAAACATAGGTTCGCCCAGTGGGTTGGTGATGTTTTGATTAAAGGTGGTGTATTTCATAAGTACCGAATAAACCCAATTTTGTGTATTAAACCATGGTTAGCCACGGGTGCCAGTTATATTGTGCTATGTAGTTAGTTTTTATGTAACAGCTGGGTGGGTGGGTCGGTTCTGAATCCCGCCGACTATAGCTCACTACACTCACTCTTTACTTACATAGCAACATAATTTGTAACTGCCCTCTAATGTATCACAAAATCAGGCTCTATTTGAGCAAAAAAGAACCCTTTTGATACAAGTGCAAAAGCGTCAAAATGTTACATTTCATTGCTCAGATCCTCCGTTGAACGGTTGAGGATGTTTCCCACCTTCAACTGTTTAACGGTTGAGTATTTTGGTGCAGGAGATATTATTCACGGTTTTTCTTGTCTTGTAAGGGCGTTATAACAGCGCCTGTTAGCAGACCTGCCATCATCAAACTTAATCTCTAAGAGAATGCGAATGACCTAAAGTACCCCGGCCTTTGTCTAAGCTTCAACAGTAAACTACTGCCATCAAGTTGGAAAGGGGTTTGCGGAAAAGTTGGCTATAATCCATTGCAGCAATCAGACAAATACTCTAGGCATCGATCGACTGCGGAAATCAGTTCTGGCTCCCTATTAAGAATGTTTTGCCAGTATGCATTTTCGTTTCGTACGGCCTTCCCTACGTGTATAAAATTTCTGTACTCAAGCAGCAAATTCAAGTCATCCCATATAGCTGCAATCTCTTCACGCGGAACACCATCGGTTGACCAAGCTGTCAACAATTTACCAAATGACTTCTTAGATAGCTGCCTTTGATACGGCTAAAAGTTCTCCCCGACTTGCCAAAATCCCCTCAATTATTGAGCAACCAAAAACAAAATAAGACTTTATAGCACCAGTCCGTAAAGATAATGAAATAGAGGGTAAGCCGGGATTTATACAGAAATCGCCAAACCTAGTCTACTCAATTGATAATTGTGGATTTTTAACTTAATCGTGTGTCCTGTTGGAAAGTAACCAGATTGGATAGAATGGATCCATGACATCTAAGGTATCTTGCGCTGATAGCGGCCGAAGCTTTCTGCTCTAGTGCTCTACGGCGTCAACTAAATGCAATCTAAATGGCTGTTGCCCACGGTCGTCTGGTTATTCATCGAAGTAGAGACCGAACTTCTCGTAAAATTTTCGGAGTCTAGTATTGAGCAGTGTCTCTACCAGGCCACTACCAATTCCGTATTAGCGGTGCGCTTCATTAAGAAATAAATCATCAATGTGAATAACATCGTCCTCAATGGTCCAATTTAAGTACCCGAGCCTTACTGATGGTTCTTGCTCGCGTATAGTTTGGACATTAAAGCAACCACGAAAGTCTGAAAATTCTTGATGTTCTACGATGTATTGCGTGCAATGAACCCGTATCATTTTATATTTTTTTTCAACGGTAACTGTAAAGATAGCTGGTCATCCAAAACGGACAAACATAAGGTTCGTTAGTCTGTGTAAAACTTTTGAGTGGAGCTCTTTAACCGCGTTGTTTTATAGCTAACGCCAACCATACACAATAATTCCCATGCCAGTGAGTACAAACGCCGTCCCAATCAGGTCGAAACTGGATAGCGGCGATTTATCGACAATTCGCAGCCACACTATGGCGCTTAACACGTAAATACCGCCGTAGGCTGCGTAAACGCGCCCGCTTTCCGCTGGATGAAGTGTTAATAAGTATGCAAATAGGGCTAAGCTGATTGCCGCGGGAATGAGTAACCAAACGGAATGAGCCTCTTTGAGCCATAGGTAGGGTAAATAGCAACCGACAATTTCAGCAATTGCGGTGGTAATAAACAACCCGAGTGTCTTGAACAAAAATAATGCACTCATTATGAATCCTAGAGATTACCCGCAACACCCAGAAATATCGTCTCTTTCACCTGCCCTTACGGCTATCGCGTCTTTGATGATGCGAATAGCAGAGTGCAGTACAATGATGGCTATGACAGTTGCGATGAGTAAGTCAGGCCATGCCGCATGGAGCTGGGCGACGAGCATCGCAGAGACAATAACACCGACATTCATGATCATGTCATTGCGTGAACAAATCCAGCTGGCGCGAATGTTAATATCGCCGTTTCGGGAGCTATATAGAAGGGCAAAGCAAACGATGTTTACCAGTAATGCAAGCCCCGCTATTGAGAGCATGACAAAGGTTTCGGGCTGACTACCAAATGCCAGTTTAAGGATGACATCCAATAACACCGCCAGAGCTAATAATGTTTGCAGTATGCCGTTTAAAATAGCGGCATTGACTTTATATTTAATGGCTTTGCCAACAGCGTATAAGCTCACAGCATAAACCAAAGTATCGGCAAGCATATCCAGCGAATCAGCAATAAGACCACTGGATTCAGCCATCCAACCCGCAATGAACTCAACAAAGAACATGACGCCATTAAGGAGTAGAACCGTCCATAACAACCTGCGTTGAGAGTTATCCATTTCGGCTTGCGCTGAACTTCCGCAACATGATGACATTGGAACAACCTTAAAACGATTTCGATATACCTACAGTTTATCACACGTTAACACGAGTTTCAGCGCTGGTTTTATGGTGGATTATTAGATAAAGTGGCCGTTACGAAAATATCTTGGTTGCTCATATTGGTCTTATTAACACAGCTTTTTTACCTCTGCATCTGCTTCTTTGCATATTTAAGACTCGGGTCACCAAAGTGTCGATGTTGTGTTTGGAGAATATGATATCGAGCATCAATTTCATGCGCACATCTGTTGTATTACTGGCTCGTCTTGAACAAAAATAATGCACTCATTATCAGTTGTCCCGGCACGCTTCATCAGGATTTTCGAGTTCTACCGTTGTATGGCTTAGAGCATAGGGCGCAAGGACGTTATCGATGCGCTGTTTTAAATCGCTACGGGTCTCAATATCAAGGTTTTCAGTTAACACCAAATGAACGGTTAATACATGCTCCTCGCCGTCTAGTGACCAAAAATGAAGATGGTGTAGGTCAGCAACATGAGGTAGCTCCAGTAAAGCGTCAGCGACTTGTCTGTAGGTTTTTTTGTCAGGAGTTGCTTGTATGAAGAGTTTCAGCGTTGCCCACAGGTTGCGTAGTACATTCACTAAAATAAATAGAGTAAAGCCAATCGACAATATAGGGTCGAGAATCGGCCAGTCTACGAACAGCAAAACAATACCAACGATAAGTACAGCAACCCAGCCGAAAACATCCTCCAGCAAGTGCCAGTTAATAACGCGTTCGTTTAACGTTTTGCCCTCTGACAATTTGTAAGCAGCAAATCCATTAACTGTAATGCCAACGACGGCTAAAGCAATCATGCCATCAGC
>VMHT01106726.1_pt1 | contig 14949 bp, 10 predicted proteins | sample 4693611 | NCBI WGS metagenome assembly VMHT01 (sample SAMN12280063, study PRJNA550983) | marine metagenome | isolation source: seawater sampled from same location over 5 years 0.02-0.2 micron viral filtrate | place: USA: collected off the coast of southern California halfway between the port... ... | reverse complement strand
GACGACTCTCACGTCGACGTAGTCCCCTAAACGTTTCAACACGTTGTAATTCATTCGAGGTTTTGGTATTCTTCTATGGCGATAAGTAATACAATCAAATCAATGCGTAACTGCTAACTGCCGCGGCGGCGTCTATTCCGTCCAGCGGACGTGTTGACGGTGTGGTCTCGAGCCATCCTGAATCAGTTCAATCTTCCGAATGAAGACTTGCTCTGTGTAGCAGCACGAGCACGAGTGCGTGAGCAAGTGCGTGCATCCGTGTCTCGCGACGAGATCCGCGATGTCCGCGAGCGTGGAGCGCTCGATGCTACTGCACGCCCAGTTCACACGCGCGGGACACGTGGACTCTGGGTCGTCCAACGTGTCGACGACTTGGAGAATCTTATTTTGGAATTGTCGCACGGCGTAATCGGTTCTATTCCACGTCACTCGGTGTTCGTCAAAGTAAATTTTAACGACTTTCGCGTCGGACACGTCGAGCGGATCCGATTTCCCACTCAACGCTTCGACGACATCCTTGTAATCCTTGTCCGTGAAGCGATGCTTCTCGTGCAGATCATCGACGAGGGCGAGCACGCGGTGCCGATCAACGTTCGGACACACCATGTCCGCGGCTTCGCGGCGGCACGCAATGGCGCGCGCGTCGCGCACGGTGACCGCGTGGGTCCCGTCGCGTCGACCGGTCGCGTCTTGTATGGGAAAATGGCGGGAAAAAAAGGAGACTATGTCGACACATCTGGACGCGACGGCACGACGACGATGACGATGACGCGAGCGGCGACGGAAGCGACGACGGAAGCGACGACGACGCCGGACGACTGCGAGGCGAAGAAAGTCGTCGCGGATGCTGCGGAGGTGGATACGAAAATGGACGCCGAGGCGAACGCGTACGACGACGATGCGCGCGGTGCGGGTGGGAAGATGAGAAAGGACGGTGCCGCGCGCGCCCGAACGGGCGCTCGGATGACGCCGTACGCGCGACAGCGGCCGGTGATGACGTCTCGGGTGGGAAATCCCGCGGTAAACGCGGACACAAAAGTGTACGTCGGCAATCTTCCGTACGGGTGCTCGTGGCAGGACTTGAAGGATCACTTCTCGAACGCCATGGGCGGCGAGTGCGTGCGATTCGCCGATATTCTGACTTCGCGCGATGGACGATCGAAAGGATGCGGCATCGTGACGTTCAATTCGAGCGAAGACGCGAAGAAAGCTATAGAAACGATGCATGACACGGAGATTGGTGAACGAAAAATCTTCGTTCGGGAGGATCGTGAAGGAGAAAGAGGAAACGACCTTCGAAATCGGATCGGCCCCTCGGCGACGTCCCCGGACGCGTCAGTCTACGTCGGGAACCTTCCTTGGAGCACTCGATGGCAGGAGTTGAAAGATATTTTCCGCAAAGTCGGCAATGTCGCGCACGCTGACGTGACGATGGGCTTTGACGGACGATCCAGAGGTTGGGGCGTGGTGACGTTTATGGACCCCCAGTGCGCCCAAGTCGCCATCGAAAGGTTGAACGGTACAATGTTGAACGATCGTGCTCTCATCGTCCGCAGGGATGAACGAGCTCGGAGCTAAAAATGTAAGAATCAAAAGACTTCTCAGCGCGTCGTCGACATCGGAAGGCGGGATCGCGCGTCCGGAAGAATCGCGACGTGCACCTAAACCCCATACCCGAAGGACCATCCCATACCCATTTTTTCCAAATGGTCACTCAGCTGTCGGTCCGCAGTCGTCGACGACGATGCGCGCGAGGATGACGACGACGAGGATGACGATGCGCGTCGCACGCCGCGTGAGAGCGCGACCGCGATCGAGGACGCGCGCGACGCACGGTCGCGACGAGGACGAGAACGAGACGGACGACGCGACGACGAGGACGCGATTGCGATTGCGGGGGCTGCTCGCGCGGGCGAATCGAGGCGTGGACGCGGACGAGGAGCTGCGACGAGAGCTCGAGCGCGCGGTGGACGCGCTCGCCGAGGAGACGAAGGACGCGGGCGCGAACGAACGGTCGAACGGACGGTGGCGACTCGAATATACGACGGAAAAAGAGACGCTCTTTCTCTTGGGCTCGCGACCGGCGTCGACGCGGGCGTATCAAACCATCGACGGAGACGCGCGACGGTTGAGGAACGAGGTGATATTTCAGAGCGGGGACACCGAGATCGTGTTCACCGTCGACGCGTCGATCGAGATGGGGGCGTCGGAGAAGAGGGTGCGTTTTAAATTTACGTCGGCGTCGATTCGATTCGGCGACGCGCTTCGGGTGCCGATTCCACCCTTCGGCGAGGGATGGTTTGAAAACGTGTACGTGGACGAAGACATGCGCGTGAGTCGAGACAGTCGCGGGGACACGTTGGTGTGCGCGCGCGACGTGAACGCAAATGAATGAATACAGCAATAGTATCATAGCATCAATAGTAAAGCCTGTAAGGCTAGTAAGTCTTTAAGAGAAGTGTACCGCACTACCGCACGACGAGCATGTCCACCGCGCCGTCGATCCACGCGCCGTCTCGCAACAGTTCCTCATCCGTGAGAGACTTTTGCGCCGTCGCGAACGTGCCCTGCGCGCCCAGGCGAATACGCTTGGCGTTGGCGAATCGCTCGGCGAAGACGCCGCCGACGGATTCGGCGACGCGTTCGCTCTCCGCGACTTCTTCATCCGTCGCGCCGCACACAAACGCCTCGACCTGCGTGAGCAACCACGCGACGTATCGACCGGCGCGTCGTCGGGATTCCGGCTTGAGTTCGAATAAAAGCGCACGTTCGTCCACACCCTTAGACGCGCCGGTGGCGGCGGCGGCGATGCTGACGACTTCCTCGGCGTCGCAACACATCACCCCCGCGATGCCGCCGAGAACGGCGGGTTTCGCGCGCGCCGAGACGACGAACGAGAGCTCTTCGCCCTCGTTCAATCCCAACGCGCCGGCGCACTCGAGAAGTCTTCGTCGCAACGCCCCCGTCTCTTCCGAATCCTCCTTGGCGACGGCGTTCAAACCGTTGGCGAAGACGGCGTCCGGTAAATTGAACGCCACCGAGGAGTCGCCGTGAAGCGGGTTCTCGGGAACGAACCCGTACCAGAGCCACATCTCTTCGTTGGATAATTCACCGTAAGTCCATCGAAGCGCGTCGCCCTGTTTCACGTCGCGCGTCGCCGTCCACATCGATTCGCCCGCGTCATTCGTCTCGATGCGCACGTTGGGTCCGTCCTCGGCGTCGCCGTCGCCCGAGAGACTCGTCGGCGAGTGATTGAAGACGTCGCACACCGGCACGAGACACCGCTTGCGTTCGATGCGCCCGGTCGACGCCTTTTTCACCTCAAACGTGATGGCTCGACTGCGCACCATGCTCCACGCCCACGCGAATTCGTGCTCCTCTAAAACGTCTCCGCCGCGCGCCGGAATCGGCGCGATACGTCGTCGGTTGGCAACGAATATGCGCCTGTACGACAGATTTGATTGTCCAAATCGCATTGTCGCGTCAACGTGACGGGTACGTGTCGCTGCGCGAGCTCACGCCTGCGGTGAATCACTTCCTTCGCGCTTGGCCCGAACTTGACTTGCCAGAAGACGTGATACGACGGATTCTGTTCGACGCCGACCTCAAACCGATGACACCGCGCGCGAGATTCTCGAGAATGATCGCGCTGTACGCCACGAAATGAAAGACAATGACGAAATCAACGATAATCTACGCTACGCTACGCTACGCTACGCTACGCAACGAATCTATCTACGACGGCTTCGCCAACGCCTCCAACGCCGCCGCGCACCGATCCATCTTCTCCATCACCCCATCAAAATCCACCCTCGCCACCGCCCCGATCGTCTCCATCGCGCTCGTTGCGTCGCTCGCCATCCTCGCGCACGTCCCCGACGCGTGCGCGTCCATCGCGCGCGCCTCGCGCGCGAAGAACGCCGCGCGGGATTTCGCGTGCGACACCACGTACGCGTGTCCCAGCGACGGTTCGTGCGCCAATCGCGCGATCACGGCCTCGCACTGCGCGCCGTCGACGACGACGTGCTCCGGCGTCGCCGCGCGCGCGCCCTCGCGCGGCGCGCGCGGCGGTCGCGCGTCCGACATCGCGTCGTCGACTGAGGATTCACGAACGAATCGCATCCGCACACGACGACGCGTCGCTCGCGTCCTCGTCGCCGCGAGCGCCGCGCGCATGTCGACGCGAAGAGCCACGAGCGCGCTCGCGCGCGCGCTCGACCGCGCGCGCGCCGCGGACGCCGGCGCGAGGGGTGCGCGCGGTAACGGTAATCCGCCGACGTTGACGGTGATTGCGCGTCGCGCGTCGTCCACGACGGCGTCGACGACGGCGTCGACGGGCGCGAACGACGACGGCGATCGGTTCGACGACGTCACGGACGCGCTGGCGCTGACGGAGCTCATGCGGGCGGTGCGAGCGCGGGGACACCTGACGGCGGCGTTGGACCCGCTGGGGCGCTCGCTCGGGCCGATCGTGCGAGGGTACGAGACGATGGAGGCCACGACGCCGAAAGACGCGCGAGACATTCACGCGCTGTTGCAAGGGTACCCGGATCACTTTTATAAGGAGGACTGCAAGACGAAGGTGAGCTTGGGGGAGTATTTGGGGCTGAGCGAGAGCGCGCGTCGCGCGCCGGAGAAGAGGTTTCATCTGGGCGAGGACGCGGCGACGCTGGATCCGAGCGGCGCGCGCGCGAAGACGGCGTGGCGCGTCGATGAGTTATTCGAAAGGTTGAGAGATGTGTATTGCGGCACGATGAGCGTGGAGTGTAATCATTTGACGAGCAAGGAGAGAAAGCGATGGTTGAGGGAACAAGTCGAGTGCGGCCCTCGAGAAGCTTCGGCGACGGAGCGAAGACGAACGCTCGAGCGGTTGTTGACGGCGGATCGATTGGAGGTGTTTCTCGCGGAAAAGTTTCCTTCGGCAAAGCGATTCGGGTTGGAGGGCGCGGAGAGCTTGGTGCCGGGTTTACAAGCGTTCGTCGAGCGTTCCGCGGAGCGAGACGTGGGGTGCGTCGTTCTAGGCATGGCGCATCGGGGGCGTTTGAACGTGTTACACAACGTGTTCGGCAAACCCTTGGGAGCGATTTGCGCGGAAATCGTAGATGATAGGTCATCATTTCTAGTCGGAGACGTTCGATACCATCTCGGCGCGCGTGCCGTTGTGGACGTCGACGTCGAGCGAGGAGCAAAGCAAGTGGCGCTGACTCTGGTGCCGAATCCGAGTCATTTGGAAATGGTCAACGCCGTCGTCAGCGGCGTGGTTCGCGCGAAACAGTTCAAGCGTGATTCACAAACCGAAGGTGCGAGCGCGCGGGCGCACGTTCTGCCCTTGCTGTTGCACGGCGACGCGTCATTTTGTGGGCTCGGACAAAACGGCGAGGTGATGCAGTTGCAAGACTTGCCCGATTACACCACCGGGGGCACGGTGCACGTGGTGGTGAACAACCAGATCGGTTTCACCACTGTGCCTCGACGCGCGCGCTCGAGTCCACACCCGAGTGACGTCGCGAAAGCCTACGGCGCGCCGATCATTCACGTCAACGGCGACGACCCTGACGCCGTCGTCTCCGCCATGCGCTTGGCTGCGGACTATCGAGCTGAATTTCAATCCGACGTCGTCGTCAACTACGTGTGCTACCGTCGATTCGGTCACAACGAGCTCGATGATCCATCCATCACACTTCCGCTCATGTCTCGAAGAATTGAAGCCACCCCGAGAGTGGCGGAGAATTACGCCAACGCGTGCGTGGCGGAGGGCATCCTGAGCAAGGATGAGCTCGACGACTTGCGTCGAGGGATGGAGAAGGAGTTCGCCGCGGAAGGTGCCACGCACCAAGACTTCATTCGAACTACCGAATCGTGGCTCGCGTCGACGCGAGCGGTCTCTACAGGCGTATCCGGTCGCGAAGCTCGCGTGACGGCGGCGGGCACCGGGATGCCGATTGATGCGCTGCAGAAGATTTGCCACTCCATCACTACGCCTCCCGAGGACACTGATTTTATGCTTCATCCACACGTCAAGGCGATGTTCGAAGCGCGTCGACGCGCCATGGAGCCCGATGCCCAGGTAGGTGCAGGGCAAATCGATTGGGCGACCGCCGAAGCGCTCGCTTTTGCGTCGCTTCTCATGCACCCATGCGAAAAGCGATGGGAAAATCACGTCCCGTGGTGGACGGGCGAAGGCGAAGATCCCCCGATCGGCTCCCACGCGCACGTTCGACTGAGTGGGCAAGATTGCGTTCGAGGAACCTTCAATCAACGTCACGCCGCGGTGTATTGCAATCGCACGTCGCATGAACACGTGCCGCTGGACAATATGAACATGGGTCCGCAAGACAAATTCACCGCCGCGAATTCCCCACTGAGCGAACACGCGGTGTTGGGATTCGAGTACGGTTTCGCATCCGAGATGGGTAAAGAAGCGCTCGTGCTTTGGGAAGCACAGTTTGGCGACTTCGCAAACAACGCGCAGGTCATCATCGACCAATATATTTGCTCGGGCGAAGAACGTTGGGGTCAGCGAAGCGACATCGTTTTACTCTTACCGCACGGGTATGAGGGTCAAGGCCCGGATCACTCCACAGCACGCCCCGAACGTTGGCTCGCGGCGGCGAACGACGACTCCGACTCGCTCCCTGGGAACGCCGCGGCCGATCTCGCGTTCGCCCAACGCACATTCGACGCGCTCGGGCCGGACAAGAATGATTTCGTGGAATTGGAAAACATTCGCTCCATCTTGACGCGAAACGACGCCGAGAGTAAATCTAAGATGGACACGTTCGCTCAAGGCCAAGATGCGAACGGCGCTGATGCCGCAGAGAGTGGGATGTGGGACGACGTCGAAGCGTATTTCGGGTCGAGCGGCAAGGTGCACAGGCGAGACTGGATTCGTTACATGCGCCGCCGCGCGCGAGCCTCTGTCATGGCGCAGGCCAACTTCGTGATGGTGCAGCCATCGACGCCGGCGCAATACTTCCACGCGCTTCGGCGGCAAATAAGCTCTCCGCACTCAAAACCACTTGTCGTGCTCACGCCCAAAACGCTTCTGCATCACAAGCACTGCGCGTCCAAGCTCATGGACTTTGCGCCGAAGTCTTCGTTCCGGCGCGTCATCGCCGACGGCGACGCGGGAGACGACGTCACGCGTCACGAAAACATTCCGCTCAAACCGAACGGCGAGATCAAACGCGTGATTTTGTGCACGGGCAAGATTTATTACTCGCTCGCCAAGCAACGCGCGGCGAAGAAGATCGACGACGTCGCCATCATTCGATTGGAGCAGCTGTTCCCGTTTCCTCACGACGCCCTGGCGCGTCGATTACAGCGCTATCCCAACGCCCATCTCGTCTGGGCGCAAGAGGAGCCGAAAAACATGGGTTACTGGTCTTTCGTCGCTCCGCGCATCGCCACAACCGAGCGCGCCACCCGCGTCCGCGCGTCTGTCGACGAAGAAAACAGACGCGTTCGATTCGTCGGCCGCCCGCCGAGCGCCGCGCCGGCGACCGGTTCGCTCGCCATTCACAACGCCGAAAACGCGCGTCTCATCGCGCAAGCCTTGAACGCGCGCGACGACGACGACGCCATCGCGTAGCGGCGCGCCGCCGTCACCTTTATTCGCCATCACCGCGCCTTGTAACGCCACATTCATCATTCATCCTTCGCGAGGCGACGAACGCGACGCAGTAGGCTGAAGTGAACAACGCCGACCTCTTAAAAAATTAAGAGCGTCCGGTGTCCTTCCGCACACACTCCTCGAAACGGCATATATTCTGGATACCATCCTTAATCCACTACACACGGCGAAATCGCGATCTCATTTTCCCACGGTTGCCTCCCCGCGCGGCGTCCGAGTTACGGGTCGACCGCGCGACGCGCATCGCGAGAAAAAAGAACCGCAGACACCAACCGTCACAATCGATCGCGCGTCGCCGTCGCCGTCGCGCGCGCCGCGCGATGCGCGCGCCCCCGACGCGCGACGCGCCGACGCGCCGCGCGCCCGCGCGCGCGCTCTACGCGTGTTACCTCGTCGTGAGCCTCGATCCGAGCAAGAAGGGAAAGTCGTACGTCGGATTCACGACGAACCCGCCGCGACGACTCGCGCAGCACAACGGCGCGATCGCGAACGGGGCCAAGTACACGATGCGACTGCGACCGTGCGACATGGTGCTCGTCGTCTCGGGATTCAGCGACAAGGTGCAGGCGCTGCGGTTTGAGTGGGCGTGGCAGCGACCGGCGAGCTGTCGAGCGACGCGAACGTTGGCGAGGGAGCGCGGAGTGAGCGATAAAACGAGCGCGCCGGGGAAGAAGGCGATGGTGATGTGTGGGATGTTGAACACGGCGCCGTGGAAACACATGCCGCTGACGGTGCACTGCATGAGCGAGGTCGGGGAGAGGCTGATTGAAAAGTACGCGGACGCGATTCCGGCGCACGTGGAGCGGAGACGAACGACGACGCGGGAGATGGATGCGATCGTCGCGGCGAGCGCGAACGCGGAGGAGGAGGAGATGGATGAGGAGATGGATGAGGAGATGCGAGCGCGGGTGATGGACGTCGGTGTGAGTGGGACGCCGAGCGCGTCGGCGTCGGCGTCTCGGCCGGGCGGGGAAGCGCTGAAGTGCGGCGTGGACGCGTGCGGGAAGGCGATTCGAAGCGATCGCGCCGTCGGGTGCGCGACGTGCGGCGCGCGCTTTCATCCGGTGTGCTTGGCGCGTCATTTTTTCGATCGCGCCGGGGACGAGGCGTTGTCGTGGTCGAGTCGATTGATCCCGGACCACGGGCCGTGCGCGCGGTGCGGAAAACGTCTCACCTGGGGCGCGGCGATCGGCGCCGGCGCGGCGAGAGAACCCGCGACGGAAACGACGACGCCTCGAGTCCACACCTCGCGTGATTGCGAGCGAGACGGCGAAGTCGTGACGTCGACTGAAAAGATCCGACGCTTGCGGTCGGCGGAGAGAAGAGAAGTCGAACGCGCGAGAGTGCAATCGTGGGCCAGGGACGTGAGCGACGTGAGCGATGATAGCGACGACGATATGCACGACAGCGACAGCGACGTGATCGTAGAGTAGATGTATATTTAGCCGTATTGCAATAATTCCTTAGCGATGATTTCCGCGACGCGCGCTTGAGGTGACGACGCGTCGTTCGCTCGACGTCGCGGCGCGGTTTCCGGCGCGCGGGCCTCTTCCTTGAACACAATTTTAAGCGCTTTCACAAGCCGCGTGCGCGTGAGACGTGTCATGTGGATAATTTGCGCCGCACCCATCGCTTCGAGGAGCGCGGCGTTGTACGGCTGGTCGAACGCCGCTGGAACGACGACTTGCGGCCATGCGCTTCGCAACGCCGTCGCCGAGCACCCGATGGTCCCGTGATGAACGAGCGCAGCGATTTTCAAGCCAGCGTCGCGACAGAGGTGCAAAGGGAGAAAGTCGATGTGGATCGCGTTTTCGGGTAACTCGCCGATCCGATCGCGATGACGCGTCAGCAAGATGGCTTTCGCGCCCGCCAGCCGTCGCATCGCCTTCACGGCGGTGGCGAAAAATTGCGACGCAAAGGGTGGATTTCCACTGGCTGATACGAAAACGACGGTCGGCGCGTCATCGCGATCGATGAACTCTCGAGCGACGCGAATCGCATTCAAGCCAGTCACGTTCACGTCGCCGCCTTCTTGGGGAAAGTCTATTTGGAATACTTTTCTCGAGCCGGCGTCTGCGGCTCGCTCGAAATATTCGGGATACATCGCGAACACGCCGGCTTTACATAAAAACCACTCGTCAAACACTCTTTTGACTGGTTTTGTCGACCCGAGCGAAGCGCGAAACGCGTTGAGCTGCGGTGCGAACGCGATATCGACTAGGCAATCCGCTGCGCGCATCGCCCAACGCGATCGCCCGAAACACCGAAGGCGGTCACCCGCGAACGGCGGAATCGTTTGATTTGGCGTTCTCAACAGCGCGGGCGAGAGCACCAGGGAGTAACACGTTAAACATTCGTCGTTAGCGCGCTCGTCCACGCACCGCACCGCCAAATCGAGCGTGTGAGCCAACACAATCGTCCTTCCAGCGTCTGCGCGCGCCTCAAGAATACGCTCCGCGTGCGTCTCCAAATGATCCAACCAATACCGCACCACCACGCGCGCGTCTCGCCTAGAAGCGTGGTCGCGTTGCACGCACTCGTATTCATCTCGACTCCCCACACCGATGAACCGCACGTTCGCCGCGACGGCATTCTCAAACACTGGATTCGCCATGGCGACCACCGTTGCTTGGCCTTCGAGCCGCCGCGCCAACGCGGCGGCGATCGTCAAACACGGCATCACGTCCCCGCGCGAGCCGTAACACGCGCTGACAATTACTTGGAACCGTTTACGCCGCGCGCGCATTCTCGCGTCGTCGCCCGCCTCGATGTGCGACGAGTTCGACCGTCACAAGTTTTGACTCGCCAAATGTTAACAACCTGCTGTCCCAATGTGTTCGCCATTTCACCCCGCGTCGACGCGAAAACGCAACGTTTACGACGCAAGCGAGTTTTGTTGACGGAACGCGCGGTGTGTCATTCGACACGCGCGCTTTCGGCGTCTTTTGCGTCGCATCGACGACGCGAGAGGCGCGCAATGACGTCCCAGTGTACTTTTTGGAGCGTACAGAAAACGCATCGCCACGGCGCGTGCGCGCGCTCGACGTCGACCTCGGCGCGACTCAAAGTTCACGCGCGTCATCGCGCGCACGTCGCGTCGAGAGCGCTCGAAGCCAATCGCGATTGGCCGCCCTCGGACGTCTGGGATGACTTCGTCGCCGCGCACGCGGGCGAATACGCCGGAGCGAGCGCGACGTTCGATCCGCGCACGGGTGCCGCGGTGCCGCTGCCGAGTAATTACGTCCCCGATGCGTTCAAGGAGTACGGTGTGGACGTCATGGAGTGGCAAATCGTGACGAGCGGAGGCAAGACGAGCGATGGCGATGGGTTGCGATTGGAGACGAAGAAGTTGTACCCGGAAGCGGGGTGCGAATACGGGAAGAATGACGTTGCGTTCGCGGAATCGCACGACGTGTGCGCGGGCGGACAGATGGCTAAAATGTTCATCGTGCAAGGTTGTTATTGCGATGGGCCGAAGACGCTTCCAGAGTGCGTCGAGGGCGCGGAGGTTGGGTTCGCGTTTGCGTTTGCCGAAGAGGAGGCGCCGAGAGAGCGGCGGCGGATCTCGCTTCGCGTGCGCGCGGCACCGGGACAGAGGCGGAACTGGGAGTTGTGTGGAATCGAAATCACTCACGAGACGGCGAGCGAATGCGAGACGCGGGCGGCGAGTCCGGCGACGGGGGATATTTTAACCGAAGACGCCGTGAGCGTCGGCGAATGGCGAGCGACGAGCGGGGTGACATTCATAGCGCTCGAAGCGCTAGCAGATGTACCCGAAGAGCGCGAAACAAGTGGTGAGGATGCGTCGACGTCTTCGCCGATAGACGTCGGTCCAGCGCAAAAGCTTGCGGAACAAAAACCAAACGATCCAGCGCTCGCGCGCGCCGCGGAGGCGGAGAGGGAAGCAGAGGAGCGACGAGCGAAAGAGGAAATCGAGGCGGCGGCGCGTGATCCCGAGGGCATGCTTGTGGTTCCGTGGTGGGCGGTCAAGTCCCCATCGAGCTGGGCCATGGGCGGTGAGTACGTCCTCGGCGGGAACTCGCCGTTGGTGTTCCTTCCCAACCACATTTGGGTCCTCGTCGAATCCGTCGACGACCAACTCGTCGTCGAGTGCGGTCGCTACGACCAAGGCCCACCGAGCGCGATGATAGACGATACCGAGCGTCGCGTCGTCGCTCGACGCTACCGCAAAGGTCGATTCGCCTCCGCGTTCTTCGTCCGCGAGCGTCGACTCGATCCTCGCGAACGCGACGAGGAAAAGGAAGAATTCGACATCTTCGACGATTTAGATGGTATTTAGCCGACGCATCGCGCGTCCTGCCGTGTTGTACATCGCGATAGTCGTCAACTTTCGCCTCGTCATCCGGCGGCGCGACGCCTCGCGCGTGCGCGTCCGCAGCCGCCCGTTCCGCGCGTCTCGCTCGTTGCAGAAATAAATAAACGTTGGTTGGTGCGCGAACGAACCGCCGCTTCAGTCGTCGCCTCGCGCCCATCGCGCGTCGATGTCGCCCCTCGCCGCGCGCGGCGCGCCGACGGACGTCGACGTCGACGTCGACCTGCGCGCGCGCGCGCTCGAGATCATGCGCGACGAGCGCGGAGCCGGCGACGACGCGAATCGACGTTCGAGCGGTATTCCAGACGTCGCGTCGGACGCGTTCGACGACGACGAACTGGACGAGATCGATCTCGCGCAAGCGCGAGTGCTCATGCGTGATTTACCGCGCGTGCTCGCGCAGCTGGAGGGGGAGACGACGGGTTCGGGTCGCGCAGAGGACGGCGCGGCGGCGCCCGAGCGGGACGCCGAGCGGGACGCGCGAGAGAGAGACGCGCGAGACAGTGAGCGACCGTGGCGACCGTGGGAACCGTCCAAGGGGAGCGCGTTGGAACGCTTGCGCGCGCTTGAGGACGAGCTTCGCGAGCTGTTGGGTGAACGCGTCGTGGACGAGGCGTTGCAGAGCGTCGTGGAGACGCCGACGAAGGCGGCGAGCGCTGCGGCGCTTCCGGGCGTCGTAGAGCGCGCACCTTCGCCGCCGTTGAACACGATAGAGACGAGGAGAAGTGATGAAGCGGAGATATCGACGCCAGCACCGCGCGTAGCGTTAAGCCTGACACCCATGCCCGTCGAAGACAGCCCGGAGGCGAAGGCGAATTTCGAGCCGGCGATGACGTCGCCGAAACCCGCGGGCGGAGATGACGCGCCGTGGGACCCGTATGCCGCATTTATGGGCGTCGGACGTGAACAGGCATTACGACCGCGATCGAGCGCGCCGCCGACGCCGGTTTCGCCACCAAAGGCGCGGGTTTTGGGATTGCCCGTCGACGCGTCTTTGACGCACGAGACAACGCTCAAGCTCGTGGCGGATTTGGAGGAGAAAGTGAAGAGTAAACCGATCGAGTATACTCGAGCTCCGACGAATTTGTACAAGGATGTCGTCGCCACTGCGCGATTAGAAGATGAGGTTGTCGTGGAAGACGTCGAAGATGGCGATTCGGGCGACGAAGAGAGACGATTCACGCACCAGTACACCAGGGAAGACGCGGCGACCATCCTCGAGCTCGCGAACGAAGACGATCAGATTGATTCCTGGTCCAACGCCGTCGCGGGTGACGACTTGCATCCGCGCGCACCGCCGATTGTTTCGCCCATGATGCGCGGCGACAACTCCACACCGAGCATCGCTGGCGTCGAGAGCATGAACGAGTTCAAGCTCATGATGGAATCTGTCTTTGACGAAGACGACTAACGCCAGCAGTCGAGCGGTAGCTTTTGGAGAAAATAGTTTTGTGTAATATTGTGATGTGCCGGATAAGGCGAGATTACTTCCTACCGCGCGATGGGTGCAGAGCGCGTGTGTGCAGAGCGTGCTGCCGACAATACGTGTGATGGAAAAGAACGATTCTTTGAGTCCTTAGAAGGCGTTACCTTCTGGGCAGACGACGACCTTCAAGATGGCTTCGCCCAAGAGACGGTGCACGCCGACGACAGCGTCGCCAGGCTTGACGATCTTCAGCGTATCACGGGCGTAGAGGATGGCGTTACGCATGACTTCTTGCGGGACGATGGCATTGCCTTGACCCCACTCCGGCGGTTGGATAACCGGGATAATGCCACGGCTGACGAGCGAGCGGCGCGCAACACTCGCCGGATCGGCTTCTTCAGCGTAGCACACAGATAAGATTGGCGCATCCGGGCGGTACTTGGCGATCAAACGAGAAGTCGTGCCGGTGCGAGAGAGGCATACAATGATGGAGGCTTGCACCTTTTGCGCGGTACGAACGGCGGACGAAGCCAAAGACTCTTCGACGCCCATAGGAATCGGCTGTTGCTCGAGGATTTGGTGATAGCTCGCCACGTTGTCCACGTACGCTTCGGCTTCGCGACAGATGGACGCCATGCACTTGACCGCGTCGATGGCGTAGTTGCCCGCGGCGGTTTCCCCGGAGAGCATCACGGCGTCGGTACCGTCGAGAATAGCGTTGGCCACGTCCGTGGCCTCCGCGCGCGTCGGGCGCGGGGCACCCGTCATGGACTCCAGCATTTGCGTCGCCGTCACTACGGGCTTGCCCGCGTAGTTGCACCGCTTGATCATGCGTTTTTGCGCCAAGAATATTTGTTCCATGCGAATCTCCATACCCAAGTCGCCGCGAGCGACCATGACGCCGTCGGACTTTTCGACGATGTCGTTAAAGTTATCTAAGCCCTCCATGTTCTCAACCTTGGAGATGATGGAAACTTTATTCGCGAAGTCGCCGAGAACGGAGCGAATGTACTCGACGTCGCTTCCCTTGCGAACGAACGAGGCGGCGATGAAGTCGACGCTGTTCTTCACCCCCCACTCGATCAAATCGTGGCGATCCTTCTCGGTGATCGTGGGCAAGTTCACGTTGACGCCCGGCAAGTTCATGTTCTTGCGCTCGCCGAGCTTGGCGCTGTTTTCGAGGCGGCATCGCACCTCGCCCTTGGCGACGTCGCACTCGAGCACGGTGAAGGTGACGGAACCGTCGGCGCACAAAATCTTCGAACCGGGCTTGACGTCCTTGGCCAAGTCCGGATACGACACCGCGAGCTTTTCCGCGCTACCCTTGAACTCGTAGTCCGTGGTGAGCACGATCTCCTTCCCCGCTTCGAGCATCACCGGTCCCCCGCACGCGAGCATCCCGGTGCGAATCTCCGGCCCCTTGGTATCGAGCAGCACCCCGCAATCGACGCCCGTGTTCGCGCACGCCGCGCGCAAATTATCCAACGTCTCCTGGTGATACTCGTGCGAGCCGTGCGAAAAGTTGAACCGCGCGACCGACATCCCCGCCCTCAACAT
>VMHT01166344.1_pt1 | contig 14953 bp, 34 predicted proteins | sample 4693611 | NCBI WGS metagenome assembly VMHT01 (sample SAMN12280063, study PRJNA550983) | marine metagenome | isolation source: seawater sampled from same location over 5 years 0.02-0.2 micron viral filtrate | place: USA: collected off the coast of southern California halfway between the port... ... | reverse complement strand
TTTAGAGTGAGGTATTCATTCAGACAGAGAAATTCTTTCCGAGTGAATATTCCATTCAGAGTTACAGTTCCTCAGAGAAATCCTGCAGCTTATAGACAACCAAGAGCATATCGTGCAGTTCAAAGATATCCACAAACTTCAAGTGTGAGAATATCGACAAGAACTTTGAGTCCTGGTGGTACTATTAGGAATAGTAATACTCAAGCACCAGCAACATCATCAACAGGTGGTGGTCAAGCACATACTCATCCATTCACTGGATCACCAATATCATGGACTGCAAATGTATCACCATTGAGAGTTCAATATATTGATGTGATTCTTTGCAAATTGGATAATAGATGCGACCATGTTGACTTCCAAATCTGTCCTTTCCCCTAGCAATACATTACGTTTAATGCTATAATAAATAATACACTGAATTTTATCTTATGACTAAATCAACTGGCAAGTGGTGTCCTCTAATTAAAAAAGATTGTGTTGAACATAAATGTGCATGGTATACACATATTACTGGGCAAGATCCTAACACTGGAAATCCAGTAGATCATTGGTCTTGTGCAGTTCAGTGGATGCCAATGTTGATGATTGAAAATAGTCAACAACAAAGATCTACAAGTTCTGCTGTTGAGTCTTTCCGCAATGAAATGACAAAGGCACATGAAACTAATCAGAATATGTTAGATGCAGTTGGCAATATGTATCTTGATATGTGTGAAGCACAAGGTGTCAATGTTTCTGAATACATTGAACAGATCGAAGGCATAGATAATGAAGAAGAAAACTTACTACCCGAATCCGAAGAGGAGCAACAATGAAAATTTCTATTATCCCAGAAGATAAAAAAATTATCGTAGATGGTAAGACTGTTGATCTTGAGGATAATGCACCTTGGGATTTTGATGATGAAACTATCCATGCAATTCAGTGGAGGGATGGTAGAGGTGAATTAGAATACGAAGATATTATTGGTGAAGATCCAGTACCGAATAAAATTTTTGGTGAAGATGAATTTGATACTATCGTTCAACCATACCTAGATTACTTTAATACATTCCTTACATTGTATGAGCAGAAAGAACTTGCTGCTGCACTATCGGAAGAAGAAAATCTTGCTGCTCAGATTGAAGAATTAAATATTGATAAACTAGAAAAAGAAGCACAACTTGTAATTATTGAAGATCTTAAAAGTCAAAACAAAGAACTTCGTGATGAGAGAGAAAAACTCTATGATGAACAAAGTAAAGAACAGCAAGCAAAAGTTTATGATCAACAAACTGCTTTAATGGAACTTCAGAGAGAAAAGGCAGCAAGAGAATCAGAAAGAGCATCACTTGAAGCACAGAAGGCAGACGAATTCTTTGAGAAAAAGTCTCTAGAACTTGCTAAAAAGTATGATGAACTTTATCATGACTTTGAGAAAGAAAAGGAAGAATTTATTGAGGAGAGAAAGCAGTATCAAGAACTGCTTCAGATGGAACGTGATAAGATGGAAAGAGAATCTGAGTCACTTGAGAAATCAATTCTTGCTGATGAACAAGAAGCAGTTCTAAAGAGACAGCAAGAAGATATAGTTCGTCAACTTGAAAATGAGGAAATTGAAATTTCCAAAATTGATCTCGAAATGCAAAAGCAAGGACTTGAAGTTGCATGGAGTGATGCACAATTTGCATTGGAAGAAATTAAACGTGAAAGAGAAAGGATTCAACTTGACCACGAATTAGAACAGCAGAAATTCAAACAGGTAGTTGATAATGAGATGGATGTTATCATGAGATCTCATGAAGATGTTCTCAAGAAAATGGACATTGAGCAAACATATGATGAACTTGATGATGAACTAGAAAGAGAATTTGAAAAGGCAGAACTGGAGTATAGAGAAGTACAAAGAGAAAAACTTATACAAGCACAAAAGGTAGAGAATGTAGATCCTACTGAACTCTCCAAATTTGCTAATGAAAGTTTAGAGAGACAAGAAATTGAGAGTGGTCAAGAATATAGTGTTGATGACATCTTATCACTCATGGATCAAATTGATCCAGAGAAATTATACTCCACGCTTACAAATGAAGAGAGAGGAGATGGAACTGAAATTCCTCTAGATAAGGCAGTTAAATGGTTTGCTGCATTGAAAGAAGTTCTGGACAAAAACGATAAGTGATGACATATGAAACTTGAATTATTGAAGAACAACTATATGGTTGTTCCTGGTTTTATTGATTTAGATTATGCTAAAAGATTAGAAACAGAGTTCATCGTAACAAACGCACAATTTAAATTTGATGGTGATCCACAGGCACCAAGTTCTGCATCATGTTTTATGTTTCATCCTGCTGTAGAGTTGCTCTGCAATAAAACTGGTGAAGTCAGTAAACTTATTGATGAAACTGTTCTACCAACATATACTTACTCTAGAATATATCGTAACGGTAATGTTCTTGAGAAGCATACAGATCGTCCTGCTTGTGAAGTATCAATGACGGTACATCTTGGTGGTGATAAACCTTGGGCGATCTGGGTTGAAACACCAGAAAGAGAAAAGAAATGCGTCACTTTGAATCCTGGTGATGCTATGTTATACTTGGGTTGTGTTGCTCCACATTGGAGAGGTAGATTTGAGGGTGATTATTATGCACAAATCTTCTTGCACTATGTAAGAAGTAGAGGAATGTATGGTAGCACATTTTTTGATAGAATACCATCAGAAGATATTGAAGATCAAGAACTATTAGAAGAGGAGTATGATGAAATGAAAAACAGATTAGAACATGTAACTAGCAAAACAATTCTCCCTAAGAAATATAGAGAGCAACAGTCATCTTCATTAGATATTATTCAGGAAGATAATGGCACCGATAGTTACGTTGACTTTGATAATGTCGTTATAGCAAATAGTAAGTATGAAAAGTTTCTTAAAAAGAAAGACACACCAGAACTACAAACAAAATCTAAACAATTAAGTTCTTTAGGTTTAGAACATTTCATCTGGCATGGTGAGGAATTTATTGAACCAGAATTTTGTGATAAACTTCTAGAAGAATATGCACCAACTAATTACTGGGATCAGACACTAACTGGTAGTGGGCATGACCCAAATGCAAGAAAGTGTCAGTTTATTCCAATTTCTGAGCAAGCAATCATTGAGGAAGAGAATGAGGATGAGAGGAGAGAAATTGATAATCAACTTTTTGAAATTGTAAAAGATATTATTGAAGAGTATCAAAGTAGACATCCAGAATTTGATTTAGAGATTCAGGAAGATAGTGGATATGAACTACTAAAGTATGAGGAAGGTGACTTTTATATTCAACATAGTGATTCATTTAAACAACAACCTAGAGCATTGACAGTGATTATGTCAATGAATGATGCCTATGAAGGTGGTGAAGTCGCACTATTCAATCGTGAATTAGTATATAAATTAGATGCTGGTGATGTGTTAGTGTTCCCATCTAATTTCATGTATCCACATGAAATCATGCCAGTTAAATCTGGAACTAGATATTCAATAATCACTTGGGTTGTATGAAGGATAGTGATTTTATTGGTGTTTATTCCGATGTTCTAGATAAAAAGACATGTGACCATATCATTCAGTATTTTGAAGACAATTATAAACATCCTGATGATTCTGGTTGTAAAATAAAAGCAGGATATGGTTCAAATGAAACTGAGAGAGGTTATCTTAGTCGTCATGATGAACAATGGTATATGGATCTAAGCAATCCTTGTGCAAATCTTATCTCAAAAGTTGTTGATCATTGTTGGAAACAATATGGTGAAAAGTATTGGGTTTCTGACTATATTGATGTCTATTTTGATGAAGTAAAACTGCAAAAGACTTCACCTAGAGGTGGATTTCACGACTGGCATTGTGAGGTAAATGATCTAGGTGTGGTTGACAGATGTGTTGCTTGGATGTTATATTTAAATGACATTCCTGAAGGTGAAGGTGAAACTGAGTTTCTTTGGCAAGGTCTCAGAGTACAACCAAAAGCAGGCACAATGTTAATTTGGCCAGCATTTTACACTCATACTCATCGAGGAAATGCCGTATATTCGCGCAGTAAATATATTGCAACGGGATGGGGTTTGTATTGTAGTGATGATGATGTTGAACTAGTCGATCATTTCGATTGGGATGATGATAAAAAAATTTACACAGGAAGAAAAAACTAATGGCATTATCTTATCAAGTTAAAAACGAAATAGAATCTGCTTCTACACATCTACGTGAAGCATTGGCATTTGCTGCAAGAAATGAGAAACCCTTCATTGTTAAAACATTAGGTGAAATGATTCATGCTCTAGATACTTTATCATCAGCAGATGAATTTATGGATACCATGCAAGATTTATTGAAAGAGCAAAATGATGAATTATCAGATTTTTAACGAACCATTTCCATACATTATCATAGAAGATACCTTCGATGCAGAACAACTAAAACTGATTTGGAGAGAACTTGAATTTCTTCTTGATAAATTGAATGATCCAGAAAAGTATTATGCTGCTAAGGATGAAAATGGAGAATATTTGACAACAGCAAAAGGTATGTCATTGGATACACTGTATAGTCAAAGATCTGTCTCCGACATTCTAAACATTACTGGAGATATTTTCTTTAATAATGATAAATTTTTCGATGATTTAATACAAAATAATGAATATTGGGTGACATATGAAAAATCTGATACAGATTTTACCAAAGTTAGGAGATATTATCCTGGTGATGGATATGAACCACATACAGATTATTGGGTTCATGCTTTAATTAGTACCACATTATGTTATGAAGAGGATTCTGGAGGAAATTTATACTTTCCCAAGCAAGATCTAGAAATAGAAACAAAAAATAATAGAACAATTATATTTCCTGGATGGATTGAGCACAGTGTTACAGATGTTATCGAGAATGAAAGATATGCTGTTACAAAATTTGTTTGTTGCACGTCGAGCAAAAAGTAGGACAGTTGGAAAGGTGTCCACTAAACCAGCATAGCACCCCAAAATCGTGTATATTAAGAGAGTCAAGGAAATGCACACATGATGACCACCGCACCAGTGAACAAAGAATTTTCTGATTTCTGTGCTCAACGTGATGCTCAGAACACTATTCAACTGAATATTACTAAGTTTTGCCTCATTTTGTGTGATGCACTGACTCAAACTGCTCCACAAACTGGTAGTAATATTGGGTTCTATCTTGACTCCATGGGTCGTAAGTATCACAAGATCTTCATGACTAAAAATGGTAAGCAGGATTCAATTCATGCCTTCATTGATAAGAAGACTGGTGAAATGTATAAACCAGCATCAATCAAGGCACCTGCAAAAGGTGTACGTTTTAATCTATTAGTCATGCAAGAACGTGAGTTTGTGTTAGATAGTTGCGAATGGACTGGTGGTTATCTCTATCGTAATGCATATTATCAGGGTGCTTAAATGAAAACTCCAGATAAGGTTAAGAAAGATTACGAAACGTGGTTTGCAGACACATTCTGCGAATTATGTGAGTATGATGATGGGGCAGAGGTTCTTCAGCACTGTATGAATCATGCTATCACAAATCTTTCTTCATGGCATCTTAAAGAGTTACAGATTCTGAGTGACATGCACTCTATCACAGAAAAAACTTTTTCTCAACAAAACAATGCATCTGATTGACTCTCTCGAAACAAAAACTGACTGGGGTAAAATCTTCGGTGTTGTAGATTCTCTCTACAGTGATAAAGGATTCACCTCCAATGCTGATAACTTTGCCCGTTCAACTGCTGTTGAGAAAGCAATCGCAAAGTTCTCAGATCTGATCCGTGTTGATCAAACTGGTTATGATTTTCTCTTCGGTGATGAGAAAGTAGAAATGAAGATGGGTAAGGATTTGTTTCACAAAGGTGGATATTCTTCCAAACTTAAAGGAAAAACATCTGTTCATGAAACTAAAAAGTTCAAAGTCAAATCTTTTCTGAGTGAGACCAAAACTGTAGAAGATTTCAAGAAAATAAAAACATTTGACTACATGATGGTGATGGATCTTACAGCACGTCGTTTGGTGATTGTTGAAGATGAGAAAGCAAGATCTTTATATCAGGATGGTGCTGACGGTGCCATGATTGAACTGAAGTTGGGTGACTACTATGAGTGCGATCTTGGTGAGTATGATGTAGTTCAACCACCATCATATCTGTCTGATGCTATCAACAAAGCAATCGAGGGTTATCTTGACTTCTAAAGAAAAACTTATATTTGTGGGTTCATTCTTCATCATGATGAATTGGGGAACCCGATTAACTTATTCTCTGCTGAGTGGGTTTTGAGTGTGCCAGTTGGTTGAAGTGTCCACTATCACTTGATTTCCCTGTCGTTCCATGCCATACTAACAGTATGAAAAACACAACCATGCAAAACAAGCACCAAGAACATCCAGAAGATTGCATCCTGACTGGTGATCTTTCTGCCATCGATCTACTCTACAACTTTACACATGCCAGTGTGAAGATGGATGGTATTGCTATTGTTTGGGGCAAAGATCCTGCTACTGGTACATTTTTCGTTGGCAACAAATCAGTTTTCAACAAGAAAAAGATCCGTATTGCACATTCTTCTGAAGAGATTGACTTCTTTTATGATGGTGAGATGGCAGAGATTCTTCATCTTGCTTATCAATTCCTCCCTCGCACTGATAGAATCTTTCAAGGTGACTTTCTTGGTTGGGGTGCTGAACGTATTTTCACTCAGAATACCATCTCTTATGAATTCCCTGAGTATGTGACACAAAAGTTTATTGTTGCACCTCATACTGAATACTTTGCAGAGGATGATCTTCGCAATGCTGTAGCATCTCCACTTAAAGAGCATTTTGTTGATAATCAAAAGGTAAAGTGGGTTCAACCTTGTGTCGATTGGATGCGAGGACCAAAAACACCACAAATTGATATTAGTGAGGTTAAGTTTCTGGATCAACGTACCGCAGATTGTTGTAAGAAAATCATCAATGCTTTCATTCGAGAACAAAAAGCATTGACGCATGAATTGCTGACATTGGTGTTTGATTGTCCTAAACTTGCAAGTCTGTATCTTACTGTCATTGAGATGAAAGAGGATCTGATGGATAGTTTCAAGATCACAAACTGCCCCAAGTCTTTCATTGGGTCTCTGCAAATCAAGCAGGAAGGTTTCACCATTGCCGATGATTCTGGGATGGTGATCAAACTTGTGGATCGTGAAATCTTCTCGATGTTCAACTTTAACATGCCAAAACGGTGGGAGACACCTGGACGATGAAACAAGTGGCACACAGACCCTTGTAGATGCCTCTCAGTCGTGTATTATTAAAGAGTCAAAGGAAAACAACCATGATCCTATCACAAGCATCAAATCTTCAAACTCGTCAACGTGTCTGGATCGGTCGTAAATCCGATTTAGGTCCACAAATTGGGTATGGTGAGCAACCAACACAACTCGAAACTGAGTGGATTGCTGGTGTTTATGCTGAAAAGTATGAAGAAGAAGCAAAATCAAAAATCCCATGCTTTGAGTAATCTTTCCGAAGAACTTTCGTACTAAATTACAATGTGTTATCCTACTATCCAACCATCTATGGACTACAAGCAAATGTCTTACTCTGACCAACGTCGTGAACGTCTAAATGTTGCCATCTTCGACTACATTTCAGACGAAGAAACAGGAATGGAAGAATTATTTGATGATATTATTGCAGAGGTTCGTGATAGTCATGAATATTTTGCAAGATATGAGAAAAAATGTGCAAATCTACTCGATAAATTGAATGCAGTCAGAGATGCATCAGAAGAGGATTGGGAAGACTTTTGGAACTCTAAAGAAGAAATCTCGTCAAACGACTGCTGATGGAAAATCTTTTCAAACTTGCAACTGAGGTCGCAGAATCATCACCTTCAAAGAAAAAGGTTGGTGCTATTCTACTTAAAAAGAATCGTGTTCTTGTCTGTGCAACTAATAATGAGAAGAAAACTCATCCACTTCAAGCACATTGGGCACGAAAAGTGGGACGACCACAAAAAATCTATCTTCATGCAGAATTATCTGCTTTAGTTAAATCTAAAGAAGATGGGGATAAAATTATTGTTGCACGTTTGGGAGGTCGCAATCAAAGTGAACTTAGGATGGCAAGACCTTGCCCAATTTGCGAAGCATACCTCAGAGAATGTGGCATCAAAGATGTTTACTACTCTGTCACTAATAACAAATGGTCTTATGAACATTGGGAGGACTGATTGATGGCAACTTGGAGAGCAGATTGCTGGTTGGGTTCTTCTGTTGGAGAACAGACTTTAGAGGTTGAGGCTAACACCTTCCATGGTGCAGATTCTCAACTTAGAAGAGTCTACGGTGCTGAACATGTTCGTAATCTACATGAGGTTAGTTCTGGTGGAGGTTCTTCACTCTCATCCGCAGCAGATATGGGTGGATGGTTTATACTTGGTTGCATTGTATTTGTAACATGGTTAGTGATGGAATTCTGGTACATTGTTATACCGATCGCAGCACTTTGTGGTTTTGTGTGGATCGCAGACAATACAAAACACTGGTGGGATAAGTAAATTGATTTTTCCATAGTTTTGTTGTCGGGGATGACCTGATGCCCATTTCAGATTAAAATATGGAAAAATCAGTTTATATCACCTTGAGATCCCTTGCCCTGACTGGTGGACAGTTGGGCGAAGTGTCCACTATCGGTTGATCTGGGTCTGTTTTCGTGTATTATTAAAGAGTCAAAGGAACGGAACCCATGCGAGACTTCATCTGTGCTTACTTCGGTAAGGATTGGACAATCACTGCACGAGGATTCTCATCACTCAAACAGGCAGAAAAGCATGGTCTTTACATGATGCCAATGGCAGGATGTTTCGGTTTTGCTGTTATTTCAGAAGATGCAGATGCCTGGATTTTGTATGATCAATTCAGCATCTTATCTGGCAAAGAGACAGTAACTCAAGACAAACTTAACAACACTTTCGCAGTTTCCTACTGATGTTATTCACCTCTGGCAAGTCTCAACACACTCACCTCACTCAAAGTGTGTTTGAATTCTTTACAACCAAATACCAGATTGACAGTGACGTTGAGGTTTATCACACTAACCTAAGTGATGATAATGCCTTTGGATTCACTGAAGTTAATGGTGATGAGCAATTTGTTCAGATTCACAATGATCTGAATGAAAAGGATTATATCACCACATTGATGCATGAATTGGTTCACGTTGTTCAAAACGAAAATGGACAATTTGATGATGAAGAGAGAGAAAATGAAGCATATTCTTTAGAATCTATTCTCTTCAACCAATTCACTGCTGCTAACTGATGAAAACCACTACTCTCCACGTTTATGTCATGTTTGCCGAAATCCGAGGCATTTATGATAAGGTAAACATCAAAATTGGTGTCAGTGACAATCCTAAAAGGAGAATCAAAGATATTCAAACTGGCAACCCTCTTCCAGTTCATCTGATCCGCACATTTGAGGCAGGAAAAGATGCTTATATGCATGAGGGTTATTTTCACAAACTCTACAAAGAGTTCCAGACTAGTGGAGAGTGGTTTGAGTTCAGTAATGATTATTTTGAGGAGAAAGTTCTCCCCGAGATGATCAACTATTTCAACAAGATTGAAGTCTGTTATGATCAAGTAGAGACGACAAAACTCTCCATCAGTGAGTTGTTGAGTGCTGTAGATTGTGCTGAGTTTGAGATTAACAGTGGTTTGGATGATGATTATGCAAACCGCAAGATCATTCAGATTAAACTGAAGAAAGCACAAACTCTGGTTAATGGTACTGAAAAAGAAAAGTTTCAGAATATCATTGATGAAATTCAAAATGTTATTGATGAAGAGTGTAAGCAGAAACGCAAAGATGATCAGGAAAAACTTGCAATTAGGTGCCTAAAACGTAAGGCATATATGGCACAAAAGAGTCTAGATTGTTTTGCAATGGGTTACTTAGTTGGGTGTGCCAATCGGTAAGGTGTCCACAAAACCAACACAGGGCACCAAAATCGTGTATTATTAAAGAGTCAAAGGAAAACACCTCATGCAACTCACAGCACAGCACGGAAACATGGTTGTTGACTTCTACCCTGTCAAATATGCTGATGGGAGTATCAGTGAGCGTCTAATGTATAAGACTGTGACATTTGCTAATGACATGCAATCTAAGTCCTACATCAACAAAGAATCGTTTGAAAAGGAGGTTGACAATCGTGTTGAGGGTTACAACTATGAAGTGACTGATCTTCATACAGAACCACAACTTTTCAACTCTGCACTGATTCAAACTCGTTGGTGATTAAGTAACATTCAGGGCAGCATAGGATCGGGAGACCGTTTCACAGTGTAAGACCCATTTCATTCCTCTACATAACATCATGCTCTTCGATCTCCCAGTTTACAAAAAGCAACTTCCACAAGTATGGTTAGAAGATGGTAAGTTTGTGATTGAATCTGACTCGTTCCGTTATGTGATTGCAGATGACTTGAAACTGCTGTTTAAGTTATGCAGACGATTTAAGACTGATGCAATTGCACAAACCTACGTTACTAACTAACACTTACTCACCCCATTCATTCAAATCATGAACTACACACTCAAGCAACTTCAAGACCGAGTAACACGCATGATTGAAAAGCAGGGAGAAGATGCATCATGTGCCGCATGGGTTTACACTGCTGAAGATTGCTATTTGACTGATGATGATGGCAATCCAGAATATGTTTGCGACAAACATCCTGAGTTGAGTGAACGCATCTTCTATCAAGTTGGTGATTGCGATTACATTTATCAGACAATTCAGGATGCAGTAGAAGAAGCAACAGAGGAGCAATATATGGTAATGCAACAAGAATTAGTGGAGACAAAATGACACACGAACAGATGTTAGAAGTAGCAACACTGCGGGAGATGGGTATTCCAGATGATGCAGTATTGATTGATGATTGTTTCTATGTCTGGGAAACTCGGTTTGGATTGTTCTCATCAAAGACAAAAGAAGGGAGAGGAATGCTCACTGGAGCAGTGAGAGAGAGTGTGATTCTCATGACAAGATGGCATCTTAAATGTGAACAAGAAGGCACACTTGAACAATATACAAGAGTTGTTGGTGATGCCTATGTAAGTGGTAAGTTATGACTTACACTAAAGAACAACTGATTGATGCACTTGTTCATGAGTGGGAGTATCTTTGTCATGATGATTATGACCCAGAAGATGATACTCCCGAAGAATATCGTTTAAAGTTAGAATGTTATTCATTGGAGGAATTGATTGAAGAAACATCAACTGATGAAGGTTACACATTAGACGAATTTATGGAAAATCACGGATGACTGTGCCAGTTGGTCAAAGTGTCCACTCTTGCCCCCAAAGACCCTGATCCTGTGCCATACTAACAGTATGGAAATCAAACAAACCACCATGACCTCAAACGAAACTTACAACGGTTGGGCAAACTATGAAACCTGGAATGCATCACTTTGGATCAGTAATGAGGAGTTCCTTTATAACACTGCTAAGGCATGTGTAACATATTGCGATTCAAATGAGACACCTTATGATAAGTTTGTCCGTTGCATGATGGATGGAACAATTGGTAAGTTTCTCCAAAAGACTGGAGACAATGTTGCATGGAATGACCCTGCAATCAACTATGATGAAATGAATGAAATGATGGCAGAACTCTGATCACTCATTAACTCTTACTCATTCACTCACTAATTCACACACAATGACAGTCACTCAAGAAACATTCAATGCCTACATTCAGATTCTGGATGAGCACACAGAAACGCAGGTAGATATTCTTAATGTCCTAAATGACATCGTTCGTGGTGATTGGGACAATGCTGTTAATTATTCATTAGAGAACCCATCTGACCCAATGGATGACTTTAACTACAGAGGCAGTAAGCATCATTATTGATTGTGCCAGTGAGCAAGGTGTCCATTCTGCCTTGCAATTGCCCCCAAAATCTGCCATACTAACAGCATGAACAAAACAAATCCAATGCTTCTCAACAACTCCAAATTCGTCGATGCGATCCGTGGTTTACAATCCTTTGTGATTGAAACAGGTGCTGATCTTGATATGGCATTTGATTGGGTATGTGACCAGGCAGAAATCAACTCTTTTGCAGGTGATGAACTTGCATTTGATTTATTCTATGATGTATATTCTGAGGCAGCAAACTGAACATCAAACAACAACTTTCCAATCTTTCTATTCGCAAACCAATGCTTTACACAAACCCAGCAGGTCGTCACTATTACTTTCCCGAGTCAATTTCACGTGAAGAAGCACTCGAACGTATGAAGCAATATGCAAAGAAAGCAGAACAAAATGAACGTTCTGGACAACAATTGTTTGATGACATGTTCGGAGGTTAATTTAAATGAAGTATACATTAGCAAAGTTTAAAGGTCGGTGGGTGAAAGTTTCCAACAAACTATCACCACCAACCGAATGGGTTACTATCATCAACAAAGCATCTTCTTCCAAATGAACTACACTGATCCCTGCACATTTGCTCTTGATACAGATGCAAAGATTCGTGAAATCATGGATCTTCCTGCTGAAATCTATGACATTCCAGAAATTGCGAATCAAAAAGAGTTTAACATGAATGAATATTTGTCTGCTGATTATGATTACTAAATTAGTGTGAACATCAAAACATTCTTATATGAATCTTGACACACTGACTGATCATGAATTAGAAGCACTTTCTGAAGATTGTGAGGATTATCTAATTCATAGATATATCCCATTGACATCACACTCGTATTCGAGTATTATTAACCAAGCACTCAAAGAGGGTTATCAAATTGAAAAGTTCGACCGTTTCATTCACAAAAGTCAAACTCACATCTGATGAGTTAAATGTTCTAATGACTGCACTTCAGTTGATGACAATTGAGGAGCAAAAAGATTGTGAGGATCAATTCTCTGTGAGAACACCTGCATTATTCAACAAACTTTTATCGAGTTATGAAGTGCGAGGTTAAGTTATTTGTTGCGGGTACTGTCTTTAAGGAAGAAGTCATTGCCCGTAACTATTCAGAAGCAAGACAAGTTGCTCTTGCACGTAATCCCAATGCCACTGTAATTTCTGTCACTGCTGTATTATGAAGACTGAAAAGTTGTATGAACTTGAAGTTGCTGAACTTGAGAAGTTAATCGAGTATGCTGAAGAAGAAGCAGAACGATTAGAGTGTACTTGTGATTACTATATCATGGAGTTTCTGTAATGACACCAAACGAATCACTTCGTATTCAAATCAAACATTGGTTCAAAGATTGTTTAGATCATAACATCGAACCAGTACAAATCTTTGAGATGTTATTATCTGAGTCGAAAGTCTTAAAAGATGATGCACGTGACAATTATGAAAAGACAAGTGAAATTCATGATTTTATGATCGGCAATTTATCACCAACTGATAGTGACTTTGATGACCTTAGAACTCCCATCTGACTTTCCACATTCACCTCCAGAAGGTTATTCTTACACAGTTGAACAACACAATGCTAGCACTGTTTCGATTTGGTTATTACATCATCGTCGGTATCTTTTTCGTGATGATGATCAACGTATTCGCACCATCTGGGGATTTGTCAAAACAAGAACAACAAAAAAGAGAGGCACTGAGAACACTTACCATGCCCCCATCAACTCAAATAAGATAGGTAAAGAGGTTTCAGTTAATAATACGAGTCCTTATACATCGATGCAACTTAATCTTAATCCATTAGAAATGGCACTCTTCTCATGACATATAACCCACAAATTGATGATTATGTAATATGGAATCATAATGGTTTAGTTCATCAAGGGTGGGTTTATTTTACTGATGAGAATTATATTACAATAGAGACAGGTATTAAACCAAAACCTAATTGTGAGTATACTAAGAATGAGAAGCATAAGTATATTCACACACTCTTACTATGTCATCCACACTATTGGAAAGATCTAGAATACGTGTATACAAGGAAGAATAAGTATGGTAAAACTTTGGAAGATATGGAAGTATACGTTAGGGAGTTTCAGTGATGATAAAACAAATGAATATGATAACTATATCGCATTACTTAGAACAGTTATCTTTATCTCTTATCTGATTACTAATTGCTTTATTATTATAGGAGTTATACGACATTATGACAGGAATCAATCGTTTCAGTGTGATATACAAGAGAGAGAAGAAGTCAGGGTATTGGAGTCAACAAGAAGCAACATTCTTTGATGTAAGAGATGCTATGCTCTGGGAACGTCATGTAAAGGAATTAGGGTGTAAAAACGTTGAAATTATACCATTATTGCATTAAAATCAATTATAAATGTTATTTTAAATGTATATTAGTGTTTCTTAACAGTCTGTGGAAAACCCTGTGGAATACTCTACGGAGGTACTTTATGGGGTCTAGAGAGTATCTGTGGAGTCACTTTATACCCTATTAAATACCTTCTCTTATAGTGATCTTAACTTGCAGTCTATCAGGATTTGCAGAAAATGTCAACACCCAGATAAAAAAATATGAAAACCCTGATATAAATACTCTTTAACATTCTGAAATCTGATTATAACATTCTTGACATTATACTCAGAATGAACTATAATAACAGAGTCCTCAATTCAACGAAGAACAATGCCTTTTGCACAGAAGACAAAGTATCGCATCACTCTTGAGATTGAAGCAATGGATGACTTTAATCCTCATCAGATTGACTGGGAAAAGTTATTTGAATTGCAAGGAGGAGAGAAGGTAGAAAGTTATATTGAGGACCTCTCCAATAAATATGATTCACTTTGGTAATCTGTGAGGAAAGTATAAACAAATAAAACCAGTTGCCGAAGTGTCACAGGGTCGGTTGATCGGGGTCTGTTTCCGTGTATTATAAGAGAGTCAAAGGAACAC
>VMHT01216971.1_pt1 | contig 14956 bp, 8 predicted proteins | sample 4693611 | NCBI WGS metagenome assembly VMHT01 (sample SAMN12280063, study PRJNA550983) | marine metagenome | isolation source: seawater sampled from same location over 5 years 0.02-0.2 micron viral filtrate | place: USA: collected off the coast of southern California halfway between the port... ... | reverse complement strand
GTTTAAGTTCCTATCAGCGTTATATTGCAGGTCGTCCTGATGAATTAAAAAAACATAGTGAGAGAGTGTTAAAATATTATGACCCTGAAAAGGTATTAGGGACATTATCATCTAAATATGAAAATGATGAAGAATGGAGAGAAAAGAAAAAACAATATAATAGGGATAGGTATCATAAGAAAAAAGCAGAAAAAGAAGCATTACTAAAAGTTGCCGAAATTATAACTGATTTTAAACTCGCCAATAATAAATTATAATAATTTCTTATATTTACCGCTCTGCTCTAATGAATGTCCGCATTCAATCGCTAATTTGTTTTTTTCATTATTAGTTATTTGTAGAGTATTTAAATAAGTAGCATACGATATTCTTAACCATCTAACAGTCATATTAACATCATATATTTTATTAAATGTTTTTTTAATCTTTTTAATTAAACCTGAACCATCTAAATCAATAAATAAATGTTTATTTTTCTTTCTTCTATCTCTTAAATAATCTATTATATATGGTTTTAATATTTCAGGTATATCTATTTCAACTTTTCCGTATGTTTTCGCAGTCTTATAATCTTGAAATATAAACTTATGAGGTTTCCTTTTTAACAATACTAAATAGTTTTTATCAGGTTCAATTTTATATGAAATTGCTGATATATATACATTAGTATATTCCAATCGTCTTGGAGGCAACATCGTATATAATCCATAAATCATTTTTTCAAATATATTGTCTAATTTTTCAATATTTTCTAATAATGTATTATCGCTATAATCTGTAATAATTTTCTTTTTATCTTCATCACTAATATAATTATCATTTCGTTCTTTTTCATAATTATTATTTAATGTAATAATATAATTGTTAAAAAAATCATATTTCTTTTTAAAATTACTATTTGCCGATAAATAACCGAGAAGGGTTGTAAAAGGTATTAGATTAACTTTTAATGATGTCTTATTTAAATATTTCTTTTCCATTATTGTTATAAAACTGGTTATATTAACATAACTTAATTTCAATTTAATTATATCATAATGATAATCTGTTATTTCTACTCCACTAAATATATCATTTAATACTTGTTCTAAATTATCATCAGGTTTTTTAGAAAACTCTTTATGTAATCTTAATATTATTTTAATATATTGTTTTTTAGTTCCGTCCGTTAAACCTTTATCTTTCCTTTTTAGTAATATATTAGGTGTATCTTTATTATTACTCTCTTTTAATATCTTTTTAGACTTGCGATATGCTCTTTGATATTCTTTATTATACTCTTTATATTTTTCAGTTTTTTTATAAGGTATTTTATTATCCATACTTAATATATTATAAGATTTAAAAATAGTACATTTCATAAAAAATATAAAAAAATATAAAAGGTTTTTAAAAAATAAAAATAAATTAAGAAATGTACTATTTTAAGTTACTCTTAAATATCCTGAACTATCTTTCCACAATCTATTACTATCATTCGGTGCTGATGTTGGTAGGTTCTCTAATCTTACATCTATATCGCTCGTAGTTGGTGGAGCAGAACCAACATAATTAAAAGTTATATTTGCTAATCCATAGTGGTCGTAATTACCATTACTCGTATTATATTGTATCCATCTAACATAATAACAACCTTGTTGTTGTGCCGTCATAGTATGAATATAAAAATTGAATGACGAACCCCCACTATAATTTGTTCCTCCTGTATGTATCAAAGCAGATGATAAAGGATTACCATATTGTGTTAGAAACTCAATATAAAAACTTTCACCGCTTTCAGGATAATTACCGCCGTTGCTTTGATTACCAGCAATATACCAAAATGTAATAGTGCTACAAGTTGATAAAATAGTTTGTATATTTTTGGTTCTTAAAGACCTATATGACCCACCAGCAGTAATAAAATATCTTGATTTACCAGTATTTGTTGAATTAAAAGTCCCTGATGAACCAGAACCACTACCACTTGCTCTAACACCTGACACAGTTGAACCGGAACTACCGCTGATTTGTCCTAAATTATTAGGTGCTGATGAACCAGCAATAACATTACCGAACCCTTGACTACCATTATCAAATAAATTAGGATTAAAACCAGTCATAGTGCCCGTTGTTGTTCCGTTTGCTGTTAAAAAATCTTCAACTTCGGTAGCAGTTCCTGAACCTCCTCCTCCTGAACTAATACCTCTTAAAGTTAATTTATCACCTTTTATGAATGCTAATGGGTCAGTAAAATATATACAAGCAACATCATCTAAATCGTATCCATTATCAGCAATTAATGAAGGCAAAGTAGGTTTTGTTGATAATGTAGTACTATCGCTAAATTGTAATGGAACTTCTAATCTAATAAAAGAAGTATTAACTTGTAGTTTAGTTGCTGTTGATACTTGAAATAAAATATCAGGATTTCCAGCGTTCGCAGGACATCTTATAATTGTATCACCTACATTTGTAAAATATAAACGATTAATACCATCACTTGAATTAAACCATAAATTACTTTCAAATAAATTAATACCTCCATTACTTAATGCTAATCCTGTATTAGCAACATTAAGAGGATATGATGCTCCTGTTGGTGCTGTTGTTAATGTTGAACCATCACTAAATTTTAACCCATTTGCGGATAAACTTAATTCTTGTTTAATATTTATTTTTCCATCTTGTGTAGTTATATCATAAATATCACTTACAGCAGGTGTTCCACTTGGATAAATTATACTTCCAAATCCAGCATCAACATAAGCATATTGAGAATTAGATACTCCTAAATTTTGTAATAATGAAAAACTTGTAATCATAGTATGTGATATACCATTTTGGTCTTCAATTATTAAACTCCAAGTTCCCTGACTTCCACTACTTCCAGTCCAAATAGGTCTATCCCAAAAAACCCTTATGCCTGTTAAAGATGAAGCAGGTGGATAATTTCCGCCAGTAAATTCAAAAGATATTATTTTTCCTAAAACTGCTTGTGCTAATAAATATGGTGAATTATCTACTCCGTCATAAGCATATATTTCATTACCACCACTTACCCATTCAGCAGGAGATACTACTGGTGTAAAAGGATATTGTGAATATGATAAATTAGTAGTTGTAGTTATAATACTCCTTCTATCTCCATTCCAATAACCCCCAGTTAATCCATAAAATTCAAATTCTCGCAAATCCGCAACCTGTGCTACATTTCCAGATAAACCTTGTATTATTATTTTTCGTATTTCTACAATACCGCTCCCATTTTTACAAGAATATTCTAATTTATTATTAGTTGAATTAAATTTAGTTTCAGTTCCATATAAATCCTGTGTTCCAAACTTGAATATTTTATTATCATTAACTCGTATATTATCGTCAAATTGAATATAATTTGTATTAAATGTAATATGGTTAGTTGTTAGTAATGTTTCCACATCAGTATCACCATAAAAAGTTTTAAGATTAAATTTAGCATCAAAGTTTGTTTGTGAAACATCATCTACTACTTTAACATTAAATTTAGTATCAAAGTTTGCTTGTGAAACATCATCTACTACTTTAACATTAAATTTAGTATCAAAGTTTGCTTGATTTACATCTATATCAGTATTAACAACACTACAATCTAATTTTTGCGTTCCTACATTCCAAGTCATTCCATTTCCTGCTAATCCTGATACTGCTGTGATAGCATCTCCGCTTGTAAAAGCAACCATATCATTATCAAATTGTTCGTTAGCAATATTCCAAGTAATATTTGTTCCTCCCATATTTGCTAAAAGTGCTTTAACATTAGCATCAGTATATGATGACCCACCACTTGTAGTTTCTAATATACCAACTCGTCTTTTATTATCTATACTTCTCGCTTTTGTCTCTTGAATTCCTGATGCCTCTTTAATTGTGAAAGCACCTGATGTAAATGTTGCTATTCTCGTTTGTTGTGTTATATCAGCAACTCTTCTAACATTAAATAATTCGTCGCTACTTGTTCCACCAGTTAAAAATAATTGTTTGGGATATACTTTAACTTCATAAAGTAATGATTTATTATTATAATTAGATAAATTAAAGTTTAATTTAACATTTGTTATACCTTGAACTGGATTAAATTGAGGATTTATTATACTCCCGTGATGCTTTCCATTTATATACCAATTATAGTTTGGAAAATCATACCATACTAATAAACTATTTTCATTACCAAAAAAGATTTCATTATCGCTATTGTTAAATGTTGTATTAATTACATTAGCATTATTGGTTTGGTCTATAATATACAAATGATATTCTGCGACATTAGATACATATTCAATTGTAAAATATATTAGATTATTACCACTACTATCTTTAATTTCTAAAATAGTATGATTATCAGCATTTGTATTACTTCCAAAAGGTTTATGAAAAAAAGATATACACCCAGAACCGCCTGTTGAGAATATGTGTGTATTAGCAGAAATTAATTCAGTAGTTCCACCAGTTATACCTGACTTCCCTTTTTTATTATTAAAAGCAACTCCATATACCACTATTCCTGCTCCTATTGTTTGTGTTAAATCATAATCACTCGCAGTATATCCATAAGCATTTGGTGCGTTGTTTATAATTTGTCCTATAAAATTATAATCTACAATTGGATTTAAATCACCATATGTTATTCCTAATGTTGGGTGATATTGTGCTAACATATCAATCTCCCTATATAAATATTGATGATTTCCATTAATTACATAATTATATTTAACATCGGTATTATCTAATTCTCTTAATGAGTATGGTGAATATGAACTTGCATCTTGAACTTGAATTAGAGTATCACTAAATACAAAATCAACAAAAGCATTAGATATACTTATTTGATTTTGTAATACGAGATTAATTAAACTATTTATATATGTATCGTCAATTTGTAAATATTTATCAGCGGGGTCTGTTTGGTTATATACAAATCCATAGGTGCTTGGTGTTGTTTTTACTAAATTACCAACAGCATTTTCAACATCACTTGATGATACTGTTGAAGAACTAATACTAAATTCTTTATTAATAAAATTATAATTTAAAAACCCATCTTGTGTAGGATTTTTTACAATTAATTTATCAATTGGGACAAACGCATTACCAATCTGTAAATTATCGCTACTTTGGTCGTCCGTTCTAATTGATAATAATTGTTCTGCTGGTGTCAAATCATTATATAAAGCACCACCATTTACAAGTAATCTCCGTGCATCAAATACATCAGCATACAATTCTTTTGTTTTTAAATATCTTGGAACACTAACAGTTTCATAATAATAATTATAGGTTATTAGTTCATCTAATTTATTTCTTTGTGCGAGGGTCATAAAGTCTTCACTACCACCATTAGGAATAAACTTCCAATTAAAATGAGAATAATTTAATTCACCTGTGCTTGGTTCATTTCCAATAATAAGAATATTATTATCAAGAGTTAATGATGTATGTGTATTATTAGCAAATTCAAAAGTTGCTGGGTGAGTTGCTTGATTTGGGTCTTCATTAGCAAATGCTGTCCCTGTTATTGTTATTTCACTTGGTAGTGCTAATGCTTTTCCTACATCATCTACATAATAATTTATAAGTTTATTTTGTAAATTTAAATTAAATACTGCTTTATGTGGTGTAATTTGTTGAAGTGGTGTTGGAAAAAATTCATTTATATCATCTTGGAATGTATGCAATTTCCAATTGGGAATATTTGTAGGAGTAGTATCATATTCATAAACACCGAAAGTATATACTTTTATTCTATGTTGAGAATTATAATAATTATATGACTGAATACCACTTGGTAGCGGTGTGAATGAACCTCCTTTATGAACTAATTCCAGTTCTATCCAATTATATTTATTAGAACTTGCTATTGGAGAATTATTATCAATCCAAATATCCATTTCATAATATATTTGACCTGCTACTTTCGTAGTTTGATTAAAATCAACTAAAATTGAACCAAAAGTATTAAAGGGTTCGTCATATTGCTTTCGTGTAATTTTCATTTTAAACTCTAATCCTGTATCAATAGCATTTTGAGAACCAAAGGAAGCACTACTCCAACCTGCCCCTGTTGTAAAGTTTTCCATATCATATCTTATTTTTACTTTTGAAAAGTTATTGCGATTTGCTGGTAGTGGTAGATTTTCTTTATAATAAAATACAGGAGACGCCCAACTTTGAGGTTGATAAGTCATATCTCTTAAAATATCAAAGTTCCAATAATAAAATGATGACGATGCTTGTCCTCCTGAACTTCTCACAATATCATACCAAGTTTGGTCGTTTGGAACAGTAGTAGGTGATATTTGAACTGATTTAATACCTATATAATGTTCCCTCCCCGCAATAGTATTTACCGCCTCTTTAAAACCAGTAGCGGTGCTTTGATTAAAACTACCATTTATAGCAAATGTTGATAACATATATGTATTAAATAAAGTTGTTGTAAGAGATTGATAATAATAAGCATTATAATAAATATAATTTGTTAAATTTAATTTGTTGTTAATTATACTTAATTTTAATTTATTAGTATCAATATCATATTCATTACCAACCTTAATTCCAGTCTGTAATATAGTATATTCTACATTTAGATTATCAATATTTTTAGGAATTAGAAATATAACATATTCAAATTTTCGTGCTAAATCGTAATCTATTATTGGATTAACATTTTTAAAATATAAAAGACCTTCTTTAATATGAAAAGTTGTTAATAAAATCACACCTACATCTTTAACTAATAAATATTCGGTTGGTTTATCTATAACTCTTTCTAAACTTGGAAACAATCCAATAAAATCATTACCATAAAAAGATGATGAAAAAGCACCAGTTCTAATTGTTTTTAAAGCAATACAAAATAAATTATAATGAAAACCATTCCATACAGTATCATATCCAAGTGATAATTTATAATCAGTATTATTATCAAAAGTAAAACCTTCTTCCATAACAACTTTATAAATATTATCAATACGAGCATAAATCCCAGTTGCTAAATCTACTACATTACCATTTTGGTCGTAATCGGGAATTGTCCCTAATAAATTTACAATATCATCTATACTTTTATAAATACCTGTTTTAGGTATAGACCCATTATCACCTATTTCTCCTCTTAATGTTTCAACATCGGCATTTAATCCAGTAGCACTAACAAGAGGTATGATACTTGAAGCAACACCAAGATTAGTTTGTAAAGTTCCAATATTTGCGGAGTTAGTAGATATATTTCCCGTATTAGTTTCAACAGCAAGATTTAGTCCAGTTGCTAATACCGGAGGATTTTGTGTAGCATCGCTTGGTATTCCAAGATTACCTGTATTACCTATATTTGTAAATCCTGTTAATTGTAAATTACCACTACCATCATAAGCAAATTGCGATGTGTCTATTTTTAATGAAATAGTCGGTTCATTAGTTGTTTCTCCTAAATTAGGTTCTGTTATTGCTGTATTAGTTATAGTAAAACCTGAACTTGAAAAAGAAGAAGTATTAGGTATGTTTTGTCTTCTTCTAATTCTGTTATCGGTTAAAGATATTGAATTACCTACTGCTATAATTTCATTTTCAATATATTCTTTTTCCGTTATTAAACTTGTTATAGTTATCTCTAAATTATTTGTTCCACTTGAACTACCACCCAAAGAACTTTTAGGTATTGATATAGTATTACTTGTTGTAAAATTTTCACCACCACCTATAACCTTCGTAATTGTCGCTATAAAAGTTTGAGATATTGTTATTTCTAATTCAGCATCATTATCAATTTCAACTTCATATTTACCAGCAGTTGTAAAACCTCCATTTGTCGCTGAAACAATTTGTAATCCTGAAAGATGTAATATATCTTGTGTTGTTCCTAAACTTGTGCCGTTCGCATCATTTTCTTCTAATAATCTTAAATATTGTTGTAATGTCTCTCTATCGTTTTCCTGTCTCAAAAAATCAAAAAGGTATGCTACTGCCGCTACACCTACTGCTGTAAAACCAGCACCAACATATACACCTATTATTGATGCTAATAAATTAAAAGTTGATAAAGATATACCACCAATTGCTGCTCGTGATGATGCTGCCGCTCCTGCCGCCATCGCACTCACCGCTATACTTGCTCTTGATTGTATTGATATTCTTAATGTATTGAATGAAGCACTGCCTATTGCTTGGAATGTTTCACTTAAAGTTCTTCTCGTCCATCTAAACGCTTCAAAAGTTTCAACTAATGAAGTTGCAGAGGCATTAGCGGCGTTTGCTGTTGCCGCCGCTGCTGCTGCTGCTGAACCTGCTGCTGCTGCTGCTGTCGCTGCGGCATCTGCTGTTAGTTTTGCTCCACCTGCTACACCACCAGCGGTTAATGCGGAGGCAAGAGCATTATCTGCTCCTTGTCTTGCTCTAACTGTATCATCGGTTATATCAATCCATTTACTAAATGTGACAGCACTAATACCAAGATTATAATTATAATAACCAAATAATCTACCATTTTCTATTTTAACTTCCTCATCATCTCCTTTTGTTGTAAAAAATATTTTACCTCCTTGATTGGTATTTTTAATATATAAATCAAATGAACCAGTTTCTGGATTTTGTATTGCTGGAAATATAACATTATTTATAGTTGTGAGTGTTCCTGTATCGGGTTGATTATCGGTTTCTGCAAGTTCGGTTATAGTGCTAACTTCATTTATTATTGTAGTTGAAGAACCCCCAGAACCGCCGATATGTTCTTGCGTTGTATCTATAAATGAATTGTCAGTTTCGTCATTATACCAAGACATTTATTTAATCTCTTATCTATATATAACTTTAATTTTTTTTCTCATATATAGTTAGAAAGAAAATAAGATGTACGATAGTGTTCCAGCGTCGCTACCAACAGAATTTTTTTATACCCTATCTAAACTCCAAGGTTCTATGGCGAAAAATTTAGTTAAAGTTTCAGCAGACAGAGTTACTGCTTCAAGTGGTAACATTACTAACATCCGCTTACCAATAGGAATGCTTTGTGATTTACGCTCAACCGCACTCTGGTTTGATGTAGATATTTCCGGCACTGCGCCGTGCATACCGGCGAGATATGCTTCATCGTTCATTAAAAGAATGGCGATTTCTATAAATAATACAACAGTTCAGCAAATAGAAGATTATAATTTAATCTACAATCTACTTGCCGACCATAATAATAAAGCACTATCCAAAGGTATTGGTGGTGAAAATCTTGATAACTCGGTTATCTGGGGAGAACCTGCTGGTTCTGGAACAAAACAAGTTGCTCTAACTGGAACTAATGCTATGTTAGCATCAACCACCAATCAAACTGGTCTTAAATTCTGTATCAACAACTTTTTAGGATTAATCGGTTCGGCATCTACAAGCGTATTACCGACCGACCGATGCGGTGAGGTGGTACTATCTATAACTTGGGAAAATTCTGCTGGTGTTCTTGGTGGAACTGCCGAAACTACCGCACCAACATATAGCGACAGCAAATATGAAGTAAAAGATATATATTTAACTATGGAAAGTTATTCGTTCAGTGATGATAGTTATTACACATCTATCGGTAATAAGGACTTGATGTTCGGTTTCACAGATTATATTTGTACTCGGTTTGCCGATACTGATAAAGCAACTAATGTAAATGTCACATCTTACATATCCGCCAATTCTATTGATTGGTTAGCGATTACCTGTGTAGCACCTCAATCTGCTCCTAAAAAAATGATTGCGTGGGGAAGCGAAGGAGACGGCGACGGTTCAGCAGGAAAAGAAGTTATAAATGTTTATCAATATATGAGCGACCCAGTTGCTTACAAAAACAATTTAGATGTAACTAATAATGGAGATGGTTTCTTCAATACTGCGTATTTCCAAAGAGATTTACAAAATTTAGAAAGCGTTCAATTCTCCATCAATAATAAAGCACTAAACTATGCTCCTCTTAACCCACAAGAAACCTTCCAAAATAATTTATGTTGCCTTGGATACGAAGGCGTAGATAGTTCCAGAAATGGTCTAATTGATACTTGTGTTTCTCTAAAACATTATTATAAATATTATGGTGCTGGTTTCCAATCTTTATCTCTAATAGATAAAGACCAATTCAATATCAGCGGTTTATCTTCCGCTGGTTCATCTGCCTCCATAAATGCGGTTGTTAAGTTTAATGCTACTTCTACATATTCAATCACTCCTGTATTAATCGCTAAATTATCCAAAGTCCTTCATATCAAAGCAGGACGCCAAATTAGCGTAGAATAGTAAAAAAACTAAAAAATGTATTAACACCGAACCCGAGAAAATAATATCTGTTCTATAATTAGAAAGATGACTTTTGGTAATTTAAAACCAGAACCCGACCCTTGCGGAACTATAAGTAATGCTAAACATTTTCATCATCAGGCACATAAACTAAATGAAACTAATATGGATAAAAAAGTTCATAAAAATAATTTTAGAAGCACACCTGCTTATCCTGCGGAATTTAAAAGAATGAATGTTAGACATCATACCAGTATAACTGCGAATATGAATAATCTAATCAATTTTAATCCTACCTCCAAAGGTTTAACCTATTTTGAAGAACACGATACAAATAAGATTTTACATTATCAATCGTCTCGTCCTCGTTTTGATGCAGTTATTATGAGAGAAACAGAGATTGTAGATAAAATTGATGATATGAAAAAATCTGGGACACATTATCACGCATACCCCAAACATTCGCACAGATTAACAAAAAGAAGAATATAAAATAGTACATTTCTTAATTTATTTTATTTTTTTAAAAACATTTTATAATTTTTTATATTTTTAATGAAATGTACTATTTTTTTAATACATCATTATTATTATCTATCCAATTTATTTCTGCTTTTCCTATATAATCTTTTTCAAATATATACCAAGCATATACCATCATTCCTGTATTATAACAACCATCATCTCTAACATTTTCCGCAGTTAATAAAGGGTATCGTGTAAATATATATACTTTTCTTAAAGGATAATTATTATCACAATATATATCATCATATCTTTTTTTTCCGTGCAAATAATTTAAAGGCAATAATATAGCAAACTTTTTATTACAAACTTCTTTACATTTTAATATAAAATCAAAAGCAAGACGATAAGGAGGATTTAGTATAATATAATCATATTTATTTATTTCTGTTAAAAAATCTTTCTCAATATCATAATAGGTTATTAAATTATCACACCATTTATCTTTTAATATATTAACAATCGCATTATTTCCACAACAAGGTTCTAATACTTTTAGATTATAATCAAATGTTTCATTATTTAACAGATGTCTTGTTATTGAATATGGAGTTTGATATAAATCGTTTTTACTTCTTTTTTCAACCTTATTATTACAACTATAATTTTTCCCTTTCATTTATATTATATGATTTTTTTTATATGATATATTATAATAGATATGGATAATAATAATACTGATTATAAAATAGTTAAGATAAGTTCTACTGATGCGGACAAAGTAGAGAATATATCTTTAAACGATTATAAATCAAGATTAACATTCTATTTTAGAAACCCAATAATTTTAAATGAAATATATGATTTAAACCTATTAAACTTTAATGTTAAAAAGTCATTTATCGGCGAAACGATTAGGTGGCGTGAAAATTTAGATGGGATAGGAACATTCACCACCGATACTACTACAAATATTATCAAACCAACATTATATAATTCGGTAGTAGAAAATATAACTACTATTGATGTCCCAATTTTACGATGGGATGGGAGTGCTTTTCAAACAAGCGATGGATTAGCACAAATAGCAGTTCAAAAAAACGCTAATGATGCTAATGGGTCAATTGTATCAGTTTTTCATACCACAGCAGGAACTGGTTTTGTTCTAAATGATTATATTTATATTGATAAGAATAATATAACTGCTAATTTTAATAGTTATACCAATCGCTATGCCGAGTTTAAAATTAATGCTTTAACAGATACAGATGTTCTTTTAGAATTATCTAATTATGCTGACAGAACCATAAACCCTGCTGTATATGGGACTGCTATTAATGAGAGAAGTTATACTGCTATTTCGCTATGGCGAGATGATGGTGCTGGGTGGTACGAATTCGCAGATGCAAGGGCAAATTGTGAAGTTAAACTACCATATAGCGGAGCAACATTTGCAAATATTGATATTACAAGTATATATTATGGTGGTTCAGGACATTCTCTAAATGATTTTGTATATATTGATAAAGAAGCAATTATAGCAGGAGAACCATCTATGACTTACCCAAGTGGTGGAAGATTTGCGAAATATCAAGTATCAGGTTTAGTAAATGGTATCAATACAAGTGTATTATCTGCTAATGTGGAAATATTACCAAATGAAAGAGAAAATGATATTGTGGGAGGAGAGGTATATCATAATCTACCTTTACTAACTTTATTAAACGAAGATACTGGTGCAAGAGCGACAGCAACAGTTATCGCATCACCAGTAGCAGGACAAAATATCGCAAATCTAAATATTTTGGATATAACAAATAAAGGTTCTGGATTTAGTATTGGAGATGATTTTTATATTGATAAAGATTTAGTTATTCCACCAAATACATACGATGCAATAGATAGATATGCTAAATATACTATATCAACTTTAAGTACAGATGGGAGGGATATTGAAATTGTGAATGCAACAAATTATGGATATAATAGCAGTTTTAATGAAGGTTTATGGTATTATGATATACCTAATACCAATACTCGTATTCACTTTGAAGTTTTTACACCGAATGGTTTTTCACGACAAGCAAGAATATTGAGAATAAGCGGTGATGATTATTTTGGTTATGAAATAGATGATGTTATTGATTTAGTAAATGCTGATGTAGTTTTAGAGGTTAGTGGCGTTGCTGGAACAGCAGGAACAAGCGGTATAGGAAAACTATTTGGTAATTTACAAATTAAAGTATTATCAACAACAAGCATTGCAAGTGTGGGAGAAATATATAAATTAGCATTTGAAAATATAAAATATAATAATCAATATTATTTCAATTCAAATAAAAAAGGACAACCACATTTTTTAACGACTGATTTAATTCAAAAAGGTATATATAATAATACTCCAAAATTAACATTAGAACCTCAAATAATTAGCGAACTAAAAATATTACTTAATAGGCAAGTTCAATCAAACGAAATTATTGATATAACTTTCTTATTAAAAAAAAATAATATCATATAATAGATATGAATTACGGAACAGTAGATAAACCCAAGATATATAAAACCATTTGGTTAAATACCGAAGATGCTGTTGTTTCCGCAGAACGAAAACAATTTACATTTAATGAACTACCACTAATTCAAATTAGAGGTAAATCAATTTTAAAAATAAATAGTATAACTTTATCAGGTGCTGGTATCGCTAATGCTAACAATCAAAATTGGACGATTAAATTAAAAAATGTTAAGTTTAATCAACCATCATATTACAATAGCGACAAAGATACTATACCAACAATTGCTACTTTAAATTATGATACCAATAATGCTATCCAAAATGGTCTATTATCGCTTGAATTATCTAATCAAGATATAAATAATTTAACTCTTGTTATAACTTCAAGCGACGGACACGGAGCAATAGAAAGTTCAGCAAATATTAATTTCCATATTGGTTTATGTATTGAAGAATACAACGATTAACCGACTTTTCGTGGCGGTCTTCCTCTTCTTTTTCTATGATTAGATGCTTTATCAAGTGTCATATCTACAATTCCTGATGGATTATTTTTAGCATAGTCTCCTATAACACTTCCTGCTTCATTACTTATCCATTTTTTAGCAGGTTCTTTGAATTCATTATACACCGCATTCACCATATTTCCTGCAACACCTGCTTCCACACCTTCAAGTATTAATTCACCAACTGGAAGTAAAAACGCCATCTCTATTAATTAGTAAGATTTTTTTTGTAGTTTTTTGATTTGTAAATGTATTAAAGCATTATCAAGAGTTAATGGTTGGGACTTTTCATTATAAAAATATAATCTAATACTTGATATGTGTTTATTTTCAATCTTATAACATAAATCATCGTAGTTATGATATTTTATACAAGTAAAAGGCGGTTCATCACAATCAATCCATTCTAAAACATTTCCAATACCAGTTCCCATAATATTTCCTCTAATTATTTCATTATGAGTTTTATTTTGAAAATTAAGATTAGTTGTAATTATTATTTTGGATAAGTTCATAAGATTAATATATTTATCACCTTCATAATAAGAGTTTAAAGGTATTCTAATAAACTCTTGATATGTATCAACTATTCCAAAGTTTTCTTTCATATTTTCAATATTAGGTAATACTAAATCAATCTCGCAATTTTCATTCACTAAATCGGTTGGTGTAGGTGTAAAATTATTATTATTTGAAAACTTTAATTTATTTGTGAATGTATCAATTGATGTAGTAATATTATACGGGGTTAGTAATGTATTTAATGTAGTTTTTAAATTAGATGCTTTATAAAATCCATCGGGGATTGTTATGGTTGTTTCAGTTGGTGTTGGATTTAATGTTCCGCTATCATAAATGGGTATTTGTTTATCTGCTTGTAATTTTATTATATATAATGGAAATGGTATTGAACCAGTATTAGAAGTTATGCGATATTTATCATTTGGTGCTGGTGTTATAGTTGTGAAAGTTTTAGATATTTCTTCTGTATTAACATTTAATATTGCGAATGTAATTGTTTGAGTTTCAACAGTATCCCATATAAAAGTAGCAGTATTATATTTTTGTAAAACAATATCAATACTAACTGGTGTTGAAATTGAAGTATCCCTATAAAAAATACAATCAAAACTACTTATTCTTTCATCACTTGTTATTTCAATAAAATTTACATAAGTATCTTGTAGTT
>VMHT01167580.1_pt1 | contig 14958 bp, 15 predicted proteins | sample 4693611 | NCBI WGS metagenome assembly VMHT01 (sample SAMN12280063, study PRJNA550983) | marine metagenome | isolation source: seawater sampled from same location over 5 years 0.02-0.2 micron viral filtrate | place: USA: collected off the coast of southern California halfway between the port... ... | reverse complement strand
TAAGGTTAGGGAAGTTGACCTTACGGTTGGTAGAATTGACTCCATTAGTGATCAGACAGGTGCAATAGTAGGGCCTTTTGAAAGAGGCCCCGTACTGGAACCTTTGCTTATTGAGAATGAGCAAGATATGATCGATCTATTTGGAAAACCAATAACAAATGATAGACAATACGAATATTGGTACACTGCTGCAAACTATCTACAGTATGGTGGCGTATTAAGAGTCGTTAGAGCAGATGGTGCAAATTTAAATAACGCAAACGTTGGAGGTATGCCTTCAACAAATCCAACAGGTATTGGATCAACTTCAAATCTTAAGATTAAATCTTTCGATGATTATCAAAATAATTACGAAGACAACGTTTCATACAGATTAGCTGCAAGACATCCAGGCAGTTATGCAAATGGATTAAAGGTTGCATATATTGACGGTGCTGCAGATCAACAACTTCACGTTACTCCTCATGTAGTAACAAATGTTAGTGTTGGTATGGGTGTTACACAACCTATCAGTGGAACAATCGTTGGCCCTGGCACAACATCAACAGCAGATGGATACATTCAAGGTATTGTTACTGGTGTTGGTGCAAGTACAGTTGATGTTAAGGTCGTAAACCGTGTATCTGCTGCTGGAACAATTTTCCCAGTTGACTACACAGAGAATGGAATATTCGCATTTACAACAGGAACAAAGACAAGTAACACATTACCTGGCCCTGGCGTTCTATTTTCAAGTAGTTCTTCAACTATCGCAAACCCTGACGCTGGTATTTCAACTTGTGCAACAATCTTCCAAGTTGATGACTGGTATGATAATCAGTATATTCAACTATCAACTGGTGCTTTACAGTGGAAAGAGATTGCTGAAAAACCAGGCACAAGTGGATACGCAGCTGCAAGAAATAGTACAAACGATGAACTTCACATTGTAGTTATCGACGATTCTGGAAAAATTACTGGAACAACAGGTGCTATTCTTGAGAAAAATGCATTCTTATCTAAGGCAGAAGATGCTAAAAACTCTTTTGGTAGTGCAATTTACTACAAGAACTTCATTGCAGAAAATTCTGATAACTTCTATGTTGGAGTTTCAACTGGAAACGGAACAATCGCATCTGGTATTCTAACTGCATTTACACCTACATCTACTGCTAATGTTTGGGGACAAGATGCTGAAGGAGTTGATTTTAACTTTGTAGGTAACAAACTTTATGAATTACAAGGTGGTAAAGACTATTCTGGTGTAAGTACAGAGGGTGGTTACTCTTGTTCATTAGGAAATATAATCGGTGGTTATGAAGTATTTGAAAATGAAGCAGAGTATGCAGTCAATTTCTTACTTCAAGGCCCTGGCATTACAGGTAATCAAGCAGAGTCACAAGCAAAAGCAAATAAATTAATTGCGATTGCAGAACAAAGAAAAGATTGTTTAGCAGTTATTTCTCCAAATAGAGAGACAGTTGTTAATGTAACGAGTGCGAAGACACAAACAACTAACGTTGTTCAGTTCTATGATCCAATTACATCATCATCTTTTGCAGTATTTGATTCTGGTTACAAGTATCAGTTTGATAGATTTAATAATGCATTCAGATTTATGCCACTTAACGGTGACATTGCTGGATTGATGGCAAGAACTTCTGAGGAACAGTTCCCTTGGTTCTCACCTGCTGGGCCTCAAAGAGGAAACATACTCAATACAGTCAAACTTGCATACAATCCTAATAAAGTACAGAGAGATACTTTATATGTGAAGAGAATTAACCCTGTTATATTCTCACCTGGCGGTGGATTCCTCTTATTTGGTGATAAGACAGGATTAGCAATTGCTTCCGCTTTTGATAGAATTAACGTTCGTCGTTTATTCTTGAACTTAGAAGCGAGAATTGAAATCGCTGCAAGAACTCAACTCTTTGAGTTTAACGATGAAATTACGAGAGCAAACTTCCGTAATATTGTTGAACCATTCCTTCGTGGGGTTCAATCCAAGAGAGGTGTTTCAGACTTCCTTGTTATTTGTGATGAAACAAACAACACACCAGATGTAATTGATGCAAATGAGTTTAAGGCTGATATCTTTATCAAACCAGCTCGTTCTATTAACTTCATCGGTCTTACATTCGTTGCGACAAGAACAGGGGTTAGTTTCTCTGAAGTCGCTGGTCGAGTTTAATTAATTTCCATCTAAATAACAAAAGGAGTTAAAAAAGAAAATGGCAGACAAAATAGGAAGTTTTTCTGATAGAAGTATTATTGCTTTTAGAGATAGAATGACTGGGGGCGGGGCCCGATCTAACTTATTTGAGGTTAACATTGAACTTCCATCAGGGGTAATAGATTCTTCTGGTGAATATAAACGTGATATTCGATTCATGACTAAGGCTGCTGAGATACCAGCATCTAACATTGGTAACATTCCAGTTCCATTTAGAGGTCGTGTTCTTCCAGTCGCAGGGGATCGTACATTTGATCCTTGGACAGTAACTATTATTAATGATCAAACTTTCAATCTCAGAGATGTGTTTGAACAGTGGTCAAATAAAATTAATGATTTACAATTTGCTGGTGGAGATATTAACCCAGCTGACTATCAAACAAAAGCTGAAGTCTTCCAGTTAGGTAGAAATGCCAAGAATTCTGGTAAAGACATGAGTGGTGGTATTGATGTTCCAGTTCTAAGACAGTATGACTTTGAAGGAATTTATCCAAATGCAGTTAGTTCCATTCCTTTGGATTACGGTGCAACTGATCAGATAGAAGAATTCCAAGTAACATTTAATTACATCTTCTGGACAGTTAAAGGTGGTGTTGGTTCATTACCATTCTCACCAGATCCATCTGAATCAGGAACATTCGGTTGATTTTTATCACCGTTTAAGTTATAATATAAATACCAGTAAAGGTATAATTATACAATGGCACAACTATTTGGTTTCTCGATTGATGATTCATATAAGAAACCGTCTAAATCAGTAGTCTCCCCTGTTCCTCAAAATAATGAGGACGGGGCAGATTATTATTTGGCGTCTGGATTCTATGGTCAATATTTAGATGTAGAGGGAGTATTTAAAACAGAATATGATTTAATTCGTAGATATCGTGAGATGGCACTTCATCCCGAAGTTGATTCTGCGATAGAAGATATTTTATGCGAAGCAATAGTTGCAGATCAAAATGATTCACCAATTCAAATTGATCTTGAGAATTTAAAAACTGGAGATAGAGTTAAAACAATTATTCGTGAAGAGTTTCAGTACATCAAAGAAATGTTGGACTTTGATAAGAAAGCTCATGAGATATTTCGTAATTGGTATGTAGATGGAAGAATATACTATCATAAAGTCATAGATTTAGAAAAACCAGAGGAAGGAATTAAAGAACTTAGATATATTGATGCACTTAAAATTAAATATGTAAGAGAACAAAAGAAAAAAGGTGGTGCGAATGCAATACAATATACAAATAATGCTAGGCCAGGATTAGACGGAAATCCACTTGATGCTGAATTTCCAGGCCTTTCAGAATATTTTATATACACACCCAATTCATATCAGAAAAATCAATATGGATCTGTAGCTGTTTCTGGTCAACAAAAAGACGCAGTTAAATTTGCAAAAGACGCCATTGCATATTGCACATCAGGTTTAGTAGATCGTAACAAACACACAGTTCTTTCTTATCTACAAAAAGCAATTAAAGCACTTAATCAATTAAGAATGATTGAGGATTCACTAGTCATCTATCGTATGTCTCGTGCTCCAGAAAGAAGAATATTTTATATTGATGTTGGTAATTTACCAAAAGCAAAGGCCGAACAATATCTTCGTGAGGTAATGTCTAGGTATCGTAATAAATTAACTTATGATGCATCTACTGGTGAGGTTCGTGATGATAAGAAATATATGTCAATGATGGAAGATTTTTGGCTTCCTAGAAGAGAAGGTGGTCGTGGAACTGAAATATCTACATTGCCTGGCGGACAAAATTTAGGAGAACTTACTGATGTTGAGTATTTCCAAAAGAAACTTTTCCGTTCTTTGAACGTTCCTGAGTCTCGTATGGCAGATAATAGTGGTTTTAGTTTAGGTAGATCATCAGAAATATTAAGAGATGAACTTAAGTTCACGAAGTTTGTTGGAAGAATGAGAAAGAGATTTAGTAATCTTTTCCATGACATACTTAAAACTCAACTAATTCTTAAGAATGTGGTAACTCCCGAAGAATGGGAAAGAATGAGTGATCATATTCAATACGATTTCTTATATGATAATCATTTTGCAGAACTTAAGGATTCTGAATTGATGCAAGAAAGACTTGGACTTTTAGCAACCGCTGATCCTTATATTGGAAAATACTATTCTGTGGATTATATTCGTCGTAAGATTTTACGTCAAACTGATTCTGAGATTGTAGAACAGGATAAGATAATGGATGCTGAAAAGAAAGCTGGTATCATTTTACCTACTGAACAGGAGATGATGTTGGCGTCTGCAGCTGAACAAGCAACTAAAGGAAATCTTGGAAAACCTTCAAGTGAACCAGATATTGATGAATCAAGCACTGAAGCTCCAGAATCGCCAGGAGTTCCCAAAGGTGGCGAGATATAAATAAAACATAGGTATAGGATTTTTATCTCATGGATGAATTAATGAATTTAATTATTGCGGATGAATCTCCATCTGATATCAGTGATTCAATAAAAAATCAACTATTTGCAAAAGCTGGCACTAGAGTTGATGGACTTAAACCTGCTGTTGCAAATACAATGTTAGGTTATGAAATTGAAACTGAAGAAGATGTAGAAACAGTTGGTGAACTTGATAATGATGAAGAAACCGAAGAGGAAGAGTAAATGGCACATCAACCAGTAGGCGATTCACAAACACTTACTACAGGAACATCATCAACTAGAGTTCAATTTACAGTTCAATCTGATACTGTTAGAGTTGTTCCTTTAAGTCAAAATGTTCATGTAGCAATAGGCACAACCGCAACTGCAACCACATCTGATTATTTTGTTCCAGCTGGAACCCCTGCAACTTTGAACTTAGGTAGAGCAAGTTCAATCGGAGTTGTTGGAGTAGCAACAGGAACAGCAACTGTCATTTCCCTTCCAGAGGGAATGGGTAATCCTTTTAAAATTGATGATGTACTAACTATTTCTGGTATAACTGGTGTAACTGGATTTAATACAACTGCAAAAGTTGTTTCAATTGAAAACCCAAGATTCCAAGGCGGTTCTGCAATTGGAGACTTTAAAACTAAATTAACAATTGATCACGATAGTCGAGCTCTTTATGCTGGTGATGCAGTTACAACCGCAGGTCAAGCAAGAAGAACTATAACAGTTGCAGCAAGAACCGATTCTGGAACAGGAAAAATGTATGTACAACAAGTTCAAATATCAGGAGCTCAATAATGAAACTTATTAGAGAAGAAATAGAACAGGTTGAAGTTATTGTTGAGAGCCGCAACGGTAAGAAAAATCTGTTTATTGAAGGAGTATTCCTTCAAGGTGAAATAAAAAATCGTAATGGCAGAATGTATCCAATGGAGACTCTTTCTCGTGAAGTTGGAAGATATACTGAAAACTTTGTTCAGAAAGGTAGAGCTCTTGGTGAACTGGGTCATCCAGATGGCCCGACTGTCAATCTTGACAGAGTTTCTCATAAAATTGTCTCCCTCAAAGAGAGTGGAAATAATTTTATAGGAAAAGCAAAGATTCTTAGCACTCCAATGGGTAAGATCGCATCTGATTTATTGGGTGAAGGTGTTAAACTTGGTGTTTCATCAAGAGGTATAGGATCTTTAAATAAAACTAACGAAGGATACAGTGTGGTAGGAGAAGATTTTACTCTTGCTACTGCTGCTGATATCGTTGCAGATCCTTCTGCTCCAGATGCATTTGTAGATGGAATTATGGAAGGAAAAGAGTGGGTTTGGGATGGAGGCATCATTCGTGAACGCCTTGCATCAAAGACTTACAAACAGATTAACACATTAGTTGATCAAAAAAAGTTAGACGAACAAAAATTGAACGTCTTTCAAGATTTCTTAGCAAATCTTTAATTATATAAATAAAAACAGCTTATACAAAAAGGTAATTCGGAGAGTTCAAATGTCCCGTGGGAAAAATTTACAAGAAATGGAGAACGCCGTAACCAAAGGTGCAGCACCCGCTGAGCCCATGCAAACCATGGCAGGCGTGAGCTATGAAGACCTCGGTGGCCCAACTCCAGAAAAAAATTCACCAACAGACGATTCTAATAAATTAAAGGATCCAGCTGGTGAAGGTTCATATGCAAAGAATCTTGCTTCAGTCAAAGGTTTCATGTCCAAAGTTAAAAAAGAGGAAGTGGAAACTAAGGAAGAAGAAGAGGTAGTTGCAGAAGATCAAACTTCTGAAGAGGAAGTGGTCACTGAGGAAGAAGTTACTGAAGAAGAAGTAACTGAACTTCCCGAAATCACTGATGAAGTTGACATCGATGACGATGTTAATGCACTTCTCGGTGGACAGGAACTTTCTGAAGAGTTTAGAGAGAAAGCTAAGACAATCTTCGAGGCTGCTCTAAAATCTAAAGTTGCCGAACTTAGAGAAGCCATGGATGCTCACTACGAAGCAAAGCTCGTAGAAGAGGTCGAAGGTATGAAAGACGAACTTATCGAACGTGTTGACTCTTACTTAGAGTACGTTGCAGATGAGTGGTTACAAGAAAACGCACTACAAGTAGAGCGTGGTCTTAGAACAGAGATGACTGAAACATTCCTCGAAGGAATGCGAAGTCTTTTTGAAGAACATTATGTATCAATCCCTGAAGATAAATATGATGTCGTTGAGAATATGGTAGACAAACTTGACGAAATGGAATCAAAACTCAATGAGCAGATCGAGAAGAATATTACTATCACCAAGAGTCTCTCCGAGGCAACAGCTGATGGTATCGTTTCTGATGTTTCTGAAGGTTTAACAACCGTTCAGAAAGAGAAGCTCGCTTCACTTGCCGAAGGTGTTGAGTTTGAAAGTGAAGAATCTTATAAGGAAAAGCTTGAGACTTTAAAAGAGTCATATTTCAAGACTTCTCCAAAAAGAAGTGACACGGAAGTGTTAACCGAAGAAAATGCTGTTGCACCAGTAACAACTAATGCAATGTCAGCATATATACAGGCACTATCTCATGCCACTAAAAATTGAATCTCAACTTGTTAATTAATCAAACGTAAACTTATTAGGTAAAACGCAAATGTTCAATGCAGAACAATTGCAAGAGAAGTGGAAGCCACTCTTAGAACATGATGGAATTGATAGCATCAAGGACAATCATAGAAAAGCGGTTACTGCTGTCTTGCTCGAGAACCAAGAAAGATTTTTAACTGAGGAAAGATCATTCCTCCAAGAACAACCAACAATGCAAGTAGGCAACGGAGGATATACCTCTGGTGCTACAGCTACTGGCCCTGTTGCTGGTTTTGACCCAGTTCTAATCTCATTGATTAGAAGATCTATGCCTAACTTGGTGGCATACGATTTAGCTGGTGTTCAACCAATGAATGCTCCAACTGGACTCATCTTTGCGATGAGATCACGTTATGTGGATAATCCAGATGGAAACAAAATGCTCGGATCAGAGGCATTCTTCAATGAGCCTGATTCAGCATTCTCTGGACAGAACCAAGAAAATACCTATACAAATGGTATGGTTTCTGTTACAACTGGTTTAGGTACAACTGCTCAGTCAGGTACTAACCCAGGCGCACTTAACCCTTCAACAAACGCAACTCAGGTTGCTTATGATGTTGGTCAAGGTATGCGTACAGATGACGCAGAATCACTCGGAGAAAGCAGTAAGACTTTCAACGAAATGGCTTTCTCAATCGAGAAGGTTACTGTGACTGCGAAGTCAAGAGCTCTAAAAGCAGAGTACAGTTTAGAACTTGCTCAAGACCTTAAAGCAATCCACGGATTGAACGCTGAGGCTGAGTTAGCAAATATTCTATCAACTGAGATTCTTGCAGAGATTAACAGAGAAGTTATTAGAACTATCTACAAGACTGCTGAGACAGGTGCTCAGGTCAACACAGCAACTGCTGGTACATTTGACTTAGACACTGACTCAAACGGAAGATGGTCTGTTGAGAAATTCAAAGGACTTCTATTCCAGATAGAAAGAGATGCAAACGCTATTGCACAAAGAACTCGTCGTGGAAAGGGTAACATTATCCTATGTTCCGCAGACGTTGCTTCTGCACTAACAATGGCTGGTGTTCTAGATTACACCCCTGCACTTAACGCTAACTTAAACGTAGACGACACAGGTAATACATTTGCTGGTGTTATCAACGGTAAGTATAGAGTTTACATCGATCCATTCGCTGCAAACAGTGCTGCAACTCAGTACTATGTTATCGGATACAAAGGTACATCACCTTACGATGCTGGATTATTCTATTGTCCTTACGTTCCATTACAGATGGTTAGAGCTGTTGGTCAGGATACATTCCAACCAAAAATTGGCTTTAAGACTCGTTACGGAATGGTTGAGAACCCATTCTCACAAGGTACAACTCAAGGATCAGGAACACTTACTGTTAACGCTAACCGTTACTACAGAAGAGTTTCAGTTTCAAACCTTATGTAATTCATATTACAAATTTTTCAAGGAGATCCGAAAGGGTCTCTTTTTTTTGTGTCTAAATACTAATATGGATGATCAGAAAGCCGCAAAAATTTTAATCAAAAGATCAAAGAAAAATCCAATTTTATATTCAACTGCTGATATTCTTTACGCTAAAAGAATTAAAAAATTGCAAAAAGTAAATGACTGATTCAGTATCACCCTTTGACAAACAAATAGCCAATCGGAACTATATGTCTCCTCTTGGTTTTAAGTTGATTTTAACTAAAACACCAAAGGTTGATTTTCTTTGCCAATCTGCGAACATACCTCAAATAAGTATGGGAACTGCAATACAACCATCTTATTTGAAGGATATTCCTGTGCCTGGAGATAAAGTTTTATATGACGATTTGAACGTTCGTTTTTTAGTGGATGAAAAGATGGAAAACTATCTTGCAATTCACAAGTGGATGCAAGGCCTTGGATATCCAGAATCTTTAGGACAGTATGATCAACTTAGAAAAGATGACAACAGAACTAATCGTGGAGTTGTTGATAAAGGAGATCCACGTTATTTTGAATTTTCAGATGCTACTTTACAAGTTTTAAACAGTAATTATAAACCAAGTGTCTTAATTAATTTCAAAGATGCATTTCCTACATCACTTTCAACATTAGATTTTGATGTCACAACTCGTGACTATAATTACTTCACAGCAGAAGTTAATTTTAAATATACCATTTATAATATAACTGATCCAAATGGTGTTAGACTAGATAATAACCCAACAAAATAATTTTACATGATAAATCTTGATAAGATTCAGTCCATGTGGCAAGAGGACTGCAAAATTGATATTGACAGTATGCATGAAGAATCAATAAAGATTCCACAACTTCATTCTAAATATCATGAGATGTTGAACAATTTGATACTATTGAGAACCAACGCTCAAAAGATACAAAAGAGTGTTCGTCATCAAAGATATGAATATTACTCTGGTAAGGCAGATCCAGAGGTGTATGAGAAAGAACCTTTTCCAAAAAAGGTGAGAGATAAAGATGCATTGATGAGATACATGGATGCTGATGAAAGATTGACAGAAGCAAATCTCAAAGTTGAATACTACAATGTGATGATAAATTATATTGAAAGTATTCTCAAACAGATATCAAATCGTACATATCAAATTAAGAATTCAATTGAATGGCATAAATTCCAAGCTGGATTTACATGACCCATCTTATTATCAAAAAGAAAAACGAAGTCTTCGTTACAGTTGATTCAGAACAACATGTGTATCATGAACTCTCTGATCATTTCACATTTGAAGTGCCTGGCGCTAAGTTCATGCCGCAATATCGTAATAAGTATTGGGATGGTAAGATAAGACTTTATGATATGAGAAAAAATGAGATCTATACTGGTCTTGTAGATCGAGTCATATCATTCTGTAATCGTAAAGGATATACTTATGAGTTTGAGGGAAGTAAATTTTATGGATTGCCACTTGAAGAGAATGAGATGATATCACCAGAGGGTGTCACAGATTATACAAAGAGTATATCAAAACATAAACCCAGACCATATCAGATCATGGGTATTCATGATGCTTTGAGACATAATCGTAAATTGTTATTATCACCGACAGCATCTGGTAAGTCGTTAATGATATATGCAATTACAAGATATCATGTTGAGAATAATCGTAGAATCTTAATTGTAGTTCCAACCACATCTCTTGTTGAACAGATGTACAAAGACTTTGAAGACTATGGTTGGAATGTTGAAAACTATTGTCATCGAGTATATGCAGGGAAAGATAAAAATAGTGATTACAGTGTGACCATTACAACATGGCAATCGATTTATAAGTTAGATCGAAAATATTTTAATGAATTTAATGTAGTCATTGGAGATGAAGCACATCTATTTAAATCAAAATCTCTAGTCAGTATCATGACAAAGATGCTTGATTGTAAATATCGATACGGTTTTACAGGAACACTTGACGGAACACAAACACATAAGTGGGTATTAGAAGGATTATTTGGCCCTACCTATAAGATCATTCGTACAGATGAGTTAATGAAGAAAGGATATCTATCAAAATTAAATATCAAAGTTTTAACTCTTAAACATCCAGCAAGAAAGTTTGAGAACTATGAAGATGAAATACAATATTTAATCACACATACACAGAGAAATAACTTTATTAAAAACTTAACTCTTGATCAAAAAGGAAATACACTGATATTATATACGAGAGTCGAGACACATGGACTCCCTCTGTTTGATCTCATAAATAGTAACAAGGAAGAAAATAGAAAATGTTTCTTTGTTCACGGAGGAGTTGATACTGAGGATCGAGAACAAGTTCGCACAATCACAGAGAAAGAAGAAAATGCAATTATCATTGCCTCTTACGGAACCTTCTCAACAGGAATTAATATTAAAAATCTTCACAACGTCATATTCGCATCACCAAACAAATCAAAAATCAGAAACTTACAAAGCATAGGTCGAGTTTTAAGAAAGGGTGACAATAAAATTAAAGCAACTCTATTTGATATTGCTGATGATATTACATACGGATCTTCTAAAAACTATACTTTAAATCATATGATGGAGAGAGTTAAGATATATAACGAAGAAAATTTTAATTACGAAATGCTTACGATACCTTTAAAAAAATGTCAAATAAATTTTTAGCAGTTGTAAAACTAAAAACAAGTGAAGAAGTAATTGCAAAAGTTGAACTTTCACCAGAAGCTGATGTGATATCTTTAGATTGTCCAGCGATGATTGGACACTCAAACTTTTCACGCAAGCCTGGAATCAGTGTTATCAAAATTGAACCTTGGATTAAAACAGGTCGAGAACAGACATATATAGTGGAGATGAGTAATATTATCACAACATGTGAGGTTTCTGATAAAGAAGTTATCAAAGCATATAATAAGTTTGTAAAAGCATATTATGATACTGAAGATGTTATTAAGAAACCAAAACCAAAGATGACAAAGGAAATGGGTTACATATCGAATGTCAAAGATGCCCGTAAAAGCCTAGAGAATATATTTAAGAATAGCTAAAGCTTATCTTTGAACCTCTACAAAGGTTATTGTAACTGTTTTTAGACACCTTGTCAAGCGTTGTAAAATAGTGTATAATAATATTATGAAAGATAAACATTATCAACACATTTCATGGCAAGAAAAAGATCGGAACACTATGTAAATAACAAAGAGTTCCTCGCCGCTATTGTAGAGTATAAGGACAAAGTTGCCTTAGCTGCAGAGAGAGGCGAAGCGAAACCTCGTATTACCAACTATCTTGGTGAGTGTTTCTTAAAGATAGCAACACACCTATCCTTTAAACCTAACTTTGTAAACTATATGTTTAAAGATGATATGGTATGTGATGGTATTGAAAACTGTGTTCAATATATTAATAACTTTAATCCAGAGAAATCTAAAAATCCATTTGCATACTTTACACAGATTATACATTATGCATTTTTAAGAAGAATTCAAAAAGAAAAGAAACAGTTAGAAATAAAAACTAAAATTATAGAAAGATCTGGCTATGAAGAAGTCATGGTTGTTGAAGAAGGTGCAGGCGGAACATCCTCTGATTATAATCAAATCAAAGATGCAGTACAAACAAGGATGAACTATCAGTGAAGATTGCCATTATTACAGATCAACATTTTGGTGCAAGAAAAAACTCTAAACTTTTCCACGATTACTTTCTAAAATTCTACGAAGATATATTCTTTCCAACTTTAATTAAAGAAGGAATTACTACTATTGTTGACATGGGTGATACATTTGATAGCCGTAAGGGTGTTGATTTTGTATCATTAGAGTGGGCAAAAAATAATTATTATGATAAGTTAGCAGAATTAGGAATCACGATTCATACGATTATTGGGAACCATACTGCATACTATAAGAACACAAATGATCTAACTGGTGTTGGTCTTTTTCTGAGAGAGTATGATAATGTTAAGATATATTCAGAAGCTGAAGAAGTTAAAATAGATAAAACAAATTTCTTATTTGTGCCTTGGATTAATCCTGAGAATCAAGATAAAACTTTTGAATTGATTGAAGAGAGTGATTCTCCATGTGTAATGGGTCATCTTGAATTAAATGGATTCATGGCAACTCGTGGACATTTCATGGAACATGGTATGGATGCACATGTTTTTGATAAATTTGATAGAGTTTATTCTGGACATTATCATATGAGATCAAATAAAGAAAATGTCTTTTACTTAGGCAATCCATATGAAATGTATTGGAATGATGTCAATGATCGAGATCGTGGATTTCATTTATTTGATACAGATACTTTGGTTCACACACCAGTGAATAATCCATATCAAATGTTTCATAATTTATATTATGAGGATACGCCACATCAAATGTTAGATATTACGAAATACGATAAGAAAATACTTAAAGTAATTGTTCGTAAGAAATCAGATCCAAAACAATTTGAAAAGTATATTGATAAGCTCTACTCATCAAATCTAGCAGAACTTAAGATTGTTGAGAACTTTGATTTTACAGAAGGAGAAGAGTTTGAAGCAGATGAATCTGAAGATACAATATCATTATTAAATAGATATATACAGGAGTCTGAAGTTGATTTAGATAAATCTGTGATTACAGAAATACTTCAAGACGTGTATAAGGAGGCCTGTGAGGTTGAGTAATGTTTATCTTAGCAGTTAAAGGATTTGAAGAAGATGGTGCATTCTCTCTTGAGAATGATGATGGAGAAAAAATTCTTATAATGTTTGAAGAAGAGGATGATGCGGATAGATATGCTGAGTTAATATCGATTGAGGATGACTATCCAGAGATGAGTGTAATCGAGGTTGATGATTTTGTTGCAATGCAAGCTTGCGAAAATCATGATTACATGTATAATATAATTAGACCAGACGATATCGTGGTTCCACCAAAGAATGATTTGTTTCAAAAAGATAAAATGGCGTAATCTGCTGTCTACTGGTAATCAGTGGACTGAGATTGACTTAAATAAAACATCGAATACAGTAATTATAGGAACAAATGGTGCTGGTAAGTCTACCATGTTAGATGCACTTACATTTGTTTTGTTTAATAAACCTTTTCGTAAGATTAATAAATCCCAACTCGTTAACGCTACAAACGAGAAAGATTGTGTAGTTGAACTTGATTTTGAAATTGGCTCAACAGAATGGTTTATTCGTAGAGGTATCAAACCAAATATATTTGAGATTCATCGTAATGGTCAGATGATGAATCAATCCTCTGCTGCGAATGATCAACAGAAATGGTTAGAACAGAATGTAATTAAGATGAATTATAAATCCTTTACACAGATTGTAATTCTAGGATCATCTACATTTGTGCCTTTCATGCAATTGTCAGGATCAAATCGAAGAGAGGTAATTGAGGATCTCTTAGACATTAAGATATTCTCTGCAATGAATACAATAATTAGAGATAAGATAAGAGAGATTAAAGATAGAGTTAGAACATTAGAATTAAAGAAAACATCTCTCAAAGAAAAATTAGAGATGCAACAGAACTTTATGGATGAGATTGAGAAGAGAGGTAAAGATAGGATTGAATCTAAGAGAAAAAAGATAGACCTATTATCTCTTGAGTCTGAGGGATGTATAAGTATGAACTCAAACTTATCATTTACTATTGAAGATTTGATAAAAGATCAAGAAAAGTTTATAGGTGCTAGTAAGAAACTTAAAGAGTTAGGAAATCTCAAAGGAAAGATATCAAACAAGGCATCAACTGTTAAGAAAGAGCATAAATTCTTTTCAAAGAATACGGTATGTCCTACTTGCACACAGAATATTGATGAAGAGTTAAGGCTAAATAAACTTGACGAAGCCCAACAAAAAGCAAAAGAACTTCAATCTGGTTATCAAGAACTAGAAAAAGCAATAGAAAATGAAGAAGAAAGGGAACGTCAATTTGTCCAACTCACTAAGACATCAACCAAACTCACGAATGAAATTTCTCAAAACAATGTTAAGATCTCTGGATGTCAAAAACAAATCAGAGAACTTGAATCAGAAATTCAAACTATTACCAATCAACTTGAAAACCGAAATTCTGAGCATGAGAAACTAACTACATTTGACCAAAAATTAAAAGAGACTTATGACTCTTTAGGAGACAAGAAACAAGAAATACTACATCATGACTTTGCTTACTCACTTCTCAAGGATGGTGGCGTAAAGTCCAAAATCATCAAAAAGTATCTACCACTTATCAATCAACAGGTTAATAAGTATCTCAGGATGATGGACTTCTATATTAA
>VMHT01017141.1_pt1 | contig 14960 bp, 16 predicted proteins | sample 4693611 | NCBI WGS metagenome assembly VMHT01 (sample SAMN12280063, study PRJNA550983) | marine metagenome | isolation source: seawater sampled from same location over 5 years 0.02-0.2 micron viral filtrate | place: USA: collected off the coast of southern California halfway between the port... ... | reverse complement strand
AACCATTTCCTAATTCTCTTATAAAATTTTGTTGCAATCCTGTATTATTAATTTTTTCTGCCATTATTTTATCATATTCTGAAATAGCATCTCCAAACATTTTCGTTCCATACCAATCAGCAAAAGGAATTTGTTCTTCGCCTTGTTTAATTGTAAAGGTATTAATTTCTTTTATGTGATCTGCTTTTAATTTTTTTATTTTTATTTCTAAATCTTTGTATTCTTTATTGGTAAGTTTGAAACCTTGTTGTCTACCTTTTTGACCCCAATCTGATTGAATCTCCTCTATATAAAATACTTTCTTATCATCGCTTGTTGTTCTATCTTTTGTTCTAAAATGAGCAATGACATTCTGTTCATCAAAATGACTTTCGTCAAATTGCACTTTAGGATCATCATATTTAATTAAAAACTCTCGGTAATTATCTCCGCCTGGTTCTGTGTATTCTCCAAACCTTGTTAATCGTTTTGGTGGGTCAATAAGACCTGCCTCTACCATAATTTGTTCAGCTTGTATTAAAGCTTCGTCAAACGATCCTATATTTTGCCTACCCCTTCCGAAGTTTCTCTGTAAATAATTTTTACCATCTTTCATATCTGCTTCTGATCTAAATATCTCATATCCTTGGTCATTATTTCCTGTAATAATATATTTAGTTTCAGGATCAACAAATGTAGAAACAGGCGTTCCTTTATTATTAACTGTGTAATTTTCTTTTTCACCTCCTAAAAACCTTTGTCTTAGATTTCCAAAATTGTTCATTTCCTCTCTTCCATAAAATCTTACATCATCATCAACATCACCTTTTAATTCAACCTCATCTAACTCTATTCTATTCGCATTGATCTGATCCTGTAGTTCTTGTTTAGTGATCTTATCTTTATTGAGAACATCATCTAATCCAAGCCATTCTATCTCATCTGGTTTTACTCCAGCTTTTAGTAATTGTTGGCGATATTGTTGTCCTGTGCCTTTATTTTGTTTAAGCTGATTGGTTACTTCTTCTGCCTTAGAGTAAAAATTAAGACGATCTACTTTTGGTTTTAGATTTACAACCTCGCCTTTGTTAGGAGCTAGTTTAGATAATCCTTTATCAACCATCTTACCCATTTCACCTACACCCATACTAGATACAGTTGCTGAACCAGGATTTTCATCTACTCTTTTTTGAGCAGCTTCTCCGACTTCTTCTGATGTTTCTCTAATATTTCTGGCAACTGCGGGAGCTTTTTTAGCTGCTTGTCCTCCTATATTACCGACACCTAAAAACTCTCCGCCAACAAACCCAGCTTTAAAATCTTGTTTCTTTTGATCTGATATTTTTAGATCATCAATAAAGTTATCAAAGTAACCTTTATAAAACTGTGACCCATAATTTTCTTTTGATAATGTTTCAAAAGTATTTGCAAATGTTTCTAATTTCTTCCCATCTTCTGCACCAACAGATTCACCAATACTTACAAACAAACTTGCAAGATCAGTAGGAAATCCTAATGTTGCTCCAAATGCTCCAGCACCAATACTTGCAGTTGTTCCCGCTACTCGTTGCAACCCTTCTCCAATTTGTTGCAATCTTGTAGGCTCAGGATCTTTAACAATTACTTTCATAACTCCATCTGTTATGTCAAACTCATAGTCAATACCCTGATCATCAAATTCTTTTTTTTTATATATTTCTTCAAACACATCCATGATTATTGACTTTCTAATTCCTTAATTCTTTTTAATTCTTGTAATAAACTTGCTCGTCTACTTTCACCTGCCCATAATTTTGGGTTGTATTTTTTTCCAGCTTCTGTTGGTTGTTCCGTTATATATGTTAAAAATTGTATTGCTTGTTCAAGCGTAAATAAATTATTTGCTTTATAGTTATCATCAGTTCCAAAGCTCATTTTTGAAACTTCATCTATTATTGCATCTTTTTTATTTAACAATTTTTTATTAATTTCTTTATTTATTTTAATAATTAAATTTTGCTCTTGTCTTTCAAACTCTGCCTTAATATCAAAAGTTTTGTTGTTTGCTTTCGCTTCAATGTATTTGTCATATACATCCTGTTTAATTTCTATGGCTATTTGTCTGTCTGTTTTTTCTTGATCAGATAAATCTCCTAAATCTGCATCTAATTTATATTTACCTACAAACAAAGCAGATCTGTTTGTAAATTCAGTATCTAGGGTTGAGTTGACTTGTTTGACTAAAGTTTTAAAAGTTTCATACAAAATGTTTTCTCTATTGTTGACAAGTTCTTCCATAGTCAAAGATCCATTTTCGCCTTTAGTTATTAAATTACTTTGTGTTTCTCTTTGTTCTTGAGTTAGAAATGATGGATGAGGTTCTGGACCTATTTTTTGTAATACATTTTTTAATTGATTTTGTTTTGTTAAAGGTAATTTTGATAACGCTTCTCTTGCCTTGGGATACTCTTCATTTGCAATTGCTTGTGTAAATGTATCTTCATTAAGTTTATTTTCATTTTCTTTTTGTTCAGCCATATCTTTAACAGCTTTATTTTGAAGTTCATCTTGCTCCATCAAGTATTTAATAAAATTTTGTTGTTCATCTGGTTTTAAAAAATTAAAGATATTGTTTATTTTATTATTATTTGTTTTTTGTCTGCTTAATAATTCTATTGCATCATTACTTGCTTTTTCGTCTCTTAATGCTTCTTCTCCACCCGCTCTAAATAAAGTTTGCACAAATTCTTTTCTATAATCTTTGAGATCTTTATCCAAAACAGCACTACTAATATCACTCACAAACGCTGCATCACTTAATGTTTTTTGTTTTTTTATGAATATATCTTGTATCGTTCCTCCATTATCAATGTAGCTATCAATTTCCTGTGGCAAACTTTCTAAAGAAGATGTAAAAGCCGCTGTATATTTTCTTTTTCTATTTTCTACTTCTTGTTTTGCTATATCTTTATAATACTCTTTTAAATATCCACTAGCTGACACAGAAAGTGTTGATTTTATTTTATTTGATATTTCTGGAAAATCTTTAGTTACATTTGTAAAACCTAAAATAGTTGCATCTAATTGTTCAGCATATTCGCCTGGATCAATCTTAGTTGCTTTTGCATTTATTTCTAAAGCAGTAAATGTTCTTGCAGCTTCGGATTCAACATCTAATATTAAACCTTCTAGAGCTTTACTTCGAGCAGCTTTACCTTTTGTTCCGTATCCATATTTTTTAAGCACATCCTCGCCAGATTGTTGAGCATTAGCTAATTGTTCTAAAGTGATTGGATTAGCAGCTCCATACGCTTCTCCTTCTTCTACAACCTTTTCCGTCATTTGTTCATAGAAAAAACCAGACATAGTATTAAGTAACTTTGTTATTTGATCTTGACCGACCATCTGCTGTTCTAAAATACCTACCTCGGTTGCAGCACTTGGTCTGTACCCTAAACTTAATATTGATCTATTTTGTCTTACTCTTTCAACCATCTATCCTCCAAACCCTATTCCTACTCTACCGCCAGAAGGTAAAGGAACATTTGTTGTACCAGCCTTGCTTACTCCTTGTAATGCACTTGCTGAATAACCAGAACCTCCACCAAGGTTCATCCCACTGAAAGCACCCGACAAACCAACTTGAGCAACATTCATAACTAATCCTGTAATCGCTTGAGTTCGAGCTTGTCTAGCTGCCATAGCTCCTCGATACTCTAAATTTTTAGCTTCTCTTTCTGATTGTTCAATAGCTAAAAAAGCGTCTTGTTCTAATATTCCAACATCTAAAGCTGCGGGTCGTAATACTTGTTGTTCACTAAACACCGCTGCCGATCCTACTTCTGGTAATACACCACTTGAATATCCTCTGGCAATATTACTGGCTAACGCTCTTTTTGTTCGTCTTAGTATTTCATTGGCTGATTCTTTAGCTTTAACAGCTTCAACTCTACCCTCAAGTCTTTTGTTTCGAGCTTGAGCTTCCATTATGGTTTTTTGTACTTTGCCACTTGCAACAGTTGAACGATACTGTAAAACAGATCCTGCTAAACCAATTGCGCCAAATATTGCTCCTGCACTCATTGGCTACCACTTACGCTATACTCTAAACTTAACAAAGTAAAAAACAATGGTTTCGTTTGAGTGATTGATATTTGAGCTTCTTCGCTAAATCCTAAAATCGGAGTTACACGCTTACGCCCTGTAAATAATGTTTCAGAAGAATCAAGAGTGTAGGGGAACTGTTTAAGACTCACCTCATTACCATTGATTGCAATATTTTGTGTTTGATTTAAAACAGGCGATACCGCCACGATTCTTTTTTTTCTGCCGACCATTGTGCCTGAAGCAAGTTTAGGTTCAGCAGGCAAGGTCTTGGCTAATACATCATGATGTAACCCAATCTCTACATAAGTAGTAGGAACTTGATCAATTGTAATCGCACCTGATGAAACAGTTTTTTCCCCTAAGAAAATATCATCTCTTACCACTTCAACAGTCTTAGCTTCTAAATGACTCAAACCAGAAACTGTGGTAGAGGAGGGTTTGTTACCATCGGCAGATCCGTCAAACAGTTGAAACGATGCATCTGTTGTTCTATCATCGTCTAATCGTTCTATGTAGTGTTTTGTACTACTGTTGATGGTTCTTTTAACAATCACATAAATATCATCAATATCCACCGCACAATCTTCGTATGTACCATCGGTAATGAACTCACTTGGAGCTACAACCTTTTGTGATCGGTGCACAGAATACGCTGCCATTGTCCCGTCAGAACCATTGACTATCATTAATAAATCGCCATCATCCGTCGAAGTCGCTCTTCTAAAGGCAATCTTCACAGGACTTTTTAGCAAATGACTCGATAGCAAAGAGATATTGTTAGATTGATAGGATAATTCTGCATCGCTAAATAAAAACTCTCGCAACGCTTTACCTGATCTTTGTAAAAAAATCGTACCGCCTTCAACAGATACAGGCATAATATTAGGTTTAGATCCAGAGGAAGTTGCAGCTTTAATGGTTAGATTACCAGGGGTTATCGGTTGGCCTTCTCCTTGCTGTACAAAAAATTCATTGCCTGTTGTAAAGATTTGCAAATCTCTGCCTGAACGAATACCCGTAATTGCATTGACAGAATCAGAAGATAAAACAGCAAATATAGCATCATCGTCTAAACCTTCTGCTTCGAGAAAATTAAAAAAGTCAGATACCTTTGATCCAAATAAAGCCGAGGGTAAACTCTTTGAACCGCCAAAATATAATCTGCCTTCATGAAACACACCTGTTTTTGGAAACCCTTTAGTCGATGAAAAGACATCTTCGTATCCCGCTTCGAGTTCCCAGTTCGTTGCTGTGATTGCAGAAGTATTAAAGAACGGAATCTCTATATTTACTTTGATAGATGTAGCGGATGTAAACTCTACAATTCTTGCTCGACCAAATCCGTTTTTAACATTGATATATTGATTGACATTGCCACTAGAAAAAATACTCGCACTTGCTGAAATGGTTGCAGTTCCGTCAATAGAAGAGGGAGTAATATCTCCTGAAGGTTCAGATACCGATTTTGTAAAAGCAAATTTTGGCGAAGTGATTGATATTGTACTTGCTGTCCAGGTTGTATTATTAGCACCTCTTACAATCGATAATGGAGCAAGATCTTCATGCATTAAAATTAAAGTGTCCGCAGATTGTGTAAAGGTAATTGCATCAAAAGAAATATCGCCTAACGATACAGTTAAATAATTATTACCACTTGAATTTATATTGGTCTGCAATACGCCTTGTCTAAATACAAACATCTTTGCATTGTTGGTAGTATTCGTTGATAATTTAACAAAGACGAGCATAAACGAATCTACACTTGAAAACTCAAACGGAATCAAACGAAGTCCTTGTTGAGCGGTAAACGATCCGCCTAAGTCAGAAGATACATCCAGTAAAAATTGTTGTCCTGGTCTTCTTTCAATCGCACCTTGCGGAATACATACAATGTTGGTGGCTTTTTCTAAACCCGCCTGATACTGAGTAATGTCTACTCTACCTTTAACAAGCGGATCAAACTCTCCCATAGTAAATGATGATTGATACTGAACAATTCGACTCATGCTCCTCTAACCTCGGTTAAGAGATACTGAGCAATAACGGGTGGAGTTTCTCCCGCACCATCTAAATTAATGGCGGTTCTAAAATAACCTCCTCGGTTATTATCAGCAGCTCCACCGAGTGCGATGTTTTTATAGTATGCTCCTTTTTCTGTTTGATCTGTAATGGTTTCGGCTAAGTTAAATGCCAACATATAAACCAGTAATTGAGTAAAATAAACAGGGAGCTTACCTTCTACAATATCTTGTTGATAGTCTACAAAGATTGAAGTGTTATCCGTTAATAATGTTTCACCTTGAATTTGCCAATCTGTGATCGTTGATGCTCCTCGATCCTTTGAGTTATAGACCGATCGTGGCACACTATTAATCATGTCTGGTGGTAATGAATATTGATATAAAAAATGGGCGGTAGGTGCTGTTGATAATCTAGCTAACTCCGCTTTTTTTAAAGTAAATGTCCAAGGATACATTCCAAGGGTTGTGGTTTTGACTTTGGGATAGATAATGTCTAAAGCATTACCAACCGCTGTTCCGTTAGAGAAACTCGCAATCGTATCTGAACCCAGTAACAATAGTGCTTGATTCGCAATGCTGACTTGAGTATCTCCCGTTGCCATAAAAAAATCCTTTATTAAAAGTGGAGAGCCGAAGCTCCCCACAGTTTCGTCTATTAGTCCGCGTCAGCTACACTAAGTGCTGTTCCGTCACTCACATCGACCACTCCAGAAGCGTTGGATAATACAACGACTAAAGAAGCAGTAGGCGTGTTTGAATCATGAACATAAATTAAATCACCGACTTTAACTTCATCAGATACTGAATTGAAGTAAGCAGAGGTGTTCATTGTAGCCAAACTATCCGTGGTCGTATAAGACCACATTTGTGGTGCAGAACCTCGTTTGCTCATGCCACCAATAGGATTCCATCCTGCTCTTGCAAATGCCATAATTTACCTCCTATGATTCTCTACAAGTTACTTTAATTAAACCAGCGGTATCGATTGCAACTGCACCAGCACTATACATAGCTGAAACTAAGAAGGATGTCTTCTCAGGCACATAGTTGACCTCCACTTTAGGTGCGACACTTACGCCACATCCAATTGCTGATCTGTGATAAAAAAAGGTATTTCGATCTGAACTTCCATCAATGGCAAGCCCACCCTCATCTCGGTCTCCGACAATATGAAATTGAAATCCCATCATGGTATTAATCTCACCTTGTACTAATGCTCGGATGTTTTGAAAATCACCAGAGATTGCTCTTTCATCGCCTAATAGTCCCGCAATCGAATTCGCATGCACAACCGCATGTCGGTCGTTTGGACTTACATTGGCAGCGTCCATAGCTTTTTTAGCTGCGATGATTTTACCAATATTCAGATCTGAAGCCGCGGCTGAACCTGAGGTTACTACTGTGTTAGCAATAGTTGCTCCTGGTGAAGCTGCTTCCATCACATCGATAATAATTTGATCTTCTCTTCTGGCAATCGCTTTACCCACTACTTGGGCAAGTTCTTGTCTTTCATCAAAGTTTACTTTGCTCTGATCGAAAATATCAGAATATTCCGCTGCAATAAAATCTTGCATGGTGGCTGTTACTGTGCTGAATTCTGTGTTTAAAGGCACAACATCTGTTTGCGGGGTTCGAATTTGACTTACGCCCTTCCCAATTTTTGGAAACTTGACTGTCGATCCCTGAACATTTGTTCTCATTCTAACACTATTATTCAAGACAGATTCACCTTGATATGCTTGTTTTACCTCCGCTTCAAACAGGGTAATAAAAGCTGTTGATAATCCTGTACTCATAATTGTACTCCTGTTAAATAATTAAAATTTTTATTAATCGCTTCGGTTATTGGAAAAAGATCCAGCCAAACATATAAGGAATTGCCTTACACAATCTCATTTCTGAGAAGCCAAACCAGCCGAAAAGGTTATTGGTTACTTAATTTATAAACCATGTAAAATAATTTTTCAAGAAAAAAAGTATCTTCTAGCGTTTATCATAAATGCGGTGATAAGTTTTTTTAAGAAACTTTTTAATAAATGCCTTGATCCATGACTTTAAATAGAACTTTGCAATCCGTATGGGGATGAGTAGGGGAGTCGTTAAGATATCAAAAATCAATAAAAACAGATCAACACTAAAATCAATAATGTTATCCGCATCTTTAAATTTTTGTTTGATTGTGTTTAGGATAACTTGCCTGACCTTTCTAACTCAATCATATCTTTCTCAACTTTTTTTCTAAAGGCTTCATCCGTTGCATATTTAGGATCAGCAACCCTCGATAATACTTCATCCTTGTCTAAACCATCGACTTGCATATTCATAGTGGGTATTTCTTTTTCGCCTGTCATACCTCTAAAAATATTTAAGATTCTAATACCTTGAGCAGTACCTCCCATGATTTTAAACTCTTCAAAATCCTCTTTGTTTAAGATTCCCTGACTGACTAACTTTCTTCCCCAGTTCGCCATACTTTGAATTTTCTCGTTTGCATTTTCTCCAAGTTTAGCTAGTTCTTCTTTTTCGTTAATCTCAGCCTGTTGCATATTCTCACCTCTAATCTCTGATATTTTACTGACCAACTCATTAAAAGATTCTTGCGAGATGTTATTTGCTTTTGCCCAGCCTGATGCAAATTCAACTTCTGGATCATTGTTATCAATACCTTGTTCTTCTAGTGCTTTTAAATCATACGACTCTGGAGCTTTACTATTTTTTTTATGATAGGCTTTTTCTAATTCATTATAGCTTTTCATGAGCTTGTCTGGATCTGGTCCTTCTTTATCATCCCAGAATTTATCTTGCCAATGATCAGGCTTTTCAAACTGTACATTATCTAAATCCTCACCCTCGACCACCTGGTCTCCAGGCTTAGTTTCCATGCCCTCATCTTCGCCTGTGGTTTCAGGTTCAAGGGATGCTTTCGACATTAATCCTTCTGACTGTTCTGGTGTTTCTTCCGTTTTAACTTCTTCTTGATTTTGGACTTCATCCATTTCTTGCTCTCCTTAGTTTTAAAATTATTTCTCTGATTATAGAATTTTGACCATCCCTAAAATAACCAAATGAGTGATCATATCCAGGTGTCCATGCGGGTACATCTAAATAAGTTTTTCTCAAATGAATTAAGAGTTTCTGACCTTGATCGGTGGAAAATACTTGCTGATAGAGTTTATCGAGTTCGGTGGGTTCGATCCTTGCATTAGGATCGGGCATTGCATCTAATCCCTCCCAACCAGGACTATTGATCGTTTGTTGCTGTTTGTTGCTGGGTTTCATTCATCATTCCTTGGTTCATCTGTTGTTGCGCAACCGCTTGAGCTTGTTCCGCCATGACTTGTTGCATCTGTTGTCGTTCTTCAAAAGTAGTACGGATCGAAGCGGGCACTGCCATTGCATCTGCAATAAAGTCAGCAACCTCTTCAATCTTAAAGGTCATTTGTCCTGTTGGACCTAGACTCGATGCGATCTGAATATACTGCATAATCTGATTTACTTTTGTCATATTACTTGCCATAGCAATCTCGCCTACGGGTTGAATTTTAACTTGCAATCCATTGACCTTGAGAGGGAGCTGAATAATACCGAGTGCATCCATAACCTCTAAAGTTCTCTTCACCACAGGATACATCGTTTCATTAATTAATCTTCCGTATGCCGAGCCTAAGTTCTGCGACAATTGTTTCATTCGCTCCGCTACTTCTAAAGCAGTTCGAGCCGACATATTGTCTGGCGGTAAGGATTCATCCAGTAAAATTTTCTTAATGTTCATACGAAGATCGTTTGTTATAATCTGACTTAACTGTGGATCTCCTGATCTGGGTAAAGGTTGTAAGTCCGCACCTCTTGGACCTCCGTTAGAGTTTACAGGAATGATTGCACCAGGAACTAGATTAATTGAGTTCGGATTAATTACACCCGTATCCACCGCAGTATAGACACCCGCAATAGTTAGCGATGCATTTTTAAGAGTGAGTTCTAATACTCGGTTCAAAGTTTTAATATCGGGTAGAGCGGTAAGAACAGGACCTCGACCATATCTTTCATTCGCTGCTTTCATGTATCTGGCAATCACCCAAGGAAACGATTTAAGATCTCTATAGACTAGTTCGTTTTGTCCTCCTCGATCAATAATTTGATAATGATATCTGCCTGTGTTTTTATCGTAGTATGTACCTTCTATCAGCTCCACCATCTCACCTTCTCGGTTGGTGTATTTTTGTTTCATATCCTGTGGAATCTTAATGTCAGGAAACTCTTGATCTAGTACACCATACGGGCGTTTCATTCTACGATAGACCTTATCGACACTCCCAAATGGTCCTTCTTCAAAGGTAATTAAAAATGTTGGGACAGCAGTATAGCGAATAGGGGTGACTTCATCGCCAGGCTGGATCAACATAACCGCAGTACCAATAGCCAATTCAAGCAAAAATTCGCCCATAGCCTGATCAAAATTAGATTGTCGCATAATGTCGAACATACGATCCGCATAGCTATCGAGGATTTGTTGGGTTTCTATTTTTCGTTCTTCTGGTATTTCTGATCCTGGTATTAATCGACACCATCTGGCAGCGGGTGGAAACAATCCTGATTGTAAACGATTCGCAAATTTTTGTGTTGAATCAATCGCAGTAGAATCAAACACTCTCGACATTTTATCTTGACCTGGAACATCTCCATCAAAATAACCATCATGCAAATTTCTCATGGGTAGCGAATAGCGGTATGCATCTTCATAAATGGATCGCCAATTATCCTTATGAGTATTGTTTTTATCGTATTTTGATTTGAGTTGTTGAGGACTAAGTTTTGGCATTTTTATACCTTTCTAGTAAATTTTTTCCTTTACTCGCTAATCGTCTAGCGGCTTGAGCATTGGTTGGAGCAGACTCTCCCCATGCTCTGGCGGCTAGTGCAAACCGAGTCGGTTCTCCGTTAGGTTTTTTAAAAGGAGGAAGGGTTGACCGCCCGTAAAACCGACTCAAGAATGATCCTTTTCTTCGCATTTTTTGTGGTGTATTCGCTGCTCCTTTTACACCTGGCTTTAAATTAGATCCTTCTTTTTTTTTAAAAAATTTTCTACCCGCTTCTGTTAAACCGCCTTCAGGATTTTTATGTTTTTTTAGCATACTTCATTTTTGATTCATTAACGGACATCTTCATTTTACCGCCCGTCATCTTAGCAAAATTTTTAGCTTCCATTACCCCTTTTGAATTATAGGGAAATTTCTTTTTCATCATCTTATTGTTACTTTTGTACATGACTTCTGGCATCTTGGTCCTCTCTTTTTTTAGGGTTACGAATATATTTTTTGCTCATCCTCTTGGATTCCTCATTGGTCCGAGTGTATTTTGTTGATCTTCTTCAGGTGTTCTGCTTAGAAAAGAAGTCATTAAACCTTGCGCACCTCTTTTGCGAGATCGCTTTCTAGCAGCTACTTCTCTTGATTGTCTGGCTTTTTCTTCATCCGCTAATTTTTCTCTTCTCGCAACTGCATCCAACTCCGCTTGAGAAGGTCCGATATTTGCGGGTGCTTTAGGTGTTGAAAATAATCCGCCCATGTCTACTCCTTTTCCTGAATCCCGAACAATCGACTCATCATAAAATAATCAGATTTGTCAGGACCAAAACCTTTTAATAATCCTTCTTCTAGAAAATAACATGACTTTGCCCATTTGTATGCTAGGTAATTATACCGACTGACATTAATCTGTAATCTATGGATATTTAGTTTCTTAGCAGCGTAGTTAAAAAATCGTAAACTTGCTTTATGAAATTTAAATTTATGCTCACCTATTTGTAAACACGGAATCAGCCACGCTTCATACACGCCCTCCCAAATCGGTAGCAATCCAAAACAACAGACAATCTTTTTACCGACCATGCCTGAGAATGATAATCCGTGCATAGGAAAAGTTTTGAGTCGTTCTGCATAATCATGAAAGCTGTCAAACAATTTTTTTTCTGCTTCTCTAAACTCCATAAATTTTAAATGTGTATAGTGAAACGGAACAACCTTAGATTCTTCTCCATCGATTCTCATTGCCTGATTAAGTTCTATTGTTGTAAACATTTACACACCGCACATTCCCTCATCGCAGATAGAGTCAAACCCATCAAATAAATCTTCTTGCTTTTCTGCAATCTCTGTAATTTTTTCTAATGGCTCACAACTAGAATGTAGAAAATATTTATTTGCATATTCTTTAGGTACATTTTTTTTGTAAGTATCTGTGTTTCTTATTTGTTTATCTATTTCTACTGCTCTTACAAACGATTGTGGATCTTCTTTTTTTATTCTTAACCAATCTGGGGTTTTATGAAATGGACAAAAGTAACAAGCTGATCTTGGAGGTGTTGGATAACCATTATTTTTCATCCAAGCTTTACAATCTTGCCTTGACATACCAAGGTCATTAATTAGAGGATATTGATTATCAATGTAACGAAGTTTATTCATTCTAACTCTTCGCATTTCATCAGTTGATATGCCAAGTAATTGTTCTACCTTTACTGAATTTAGATTGACTCTTTCACCTTTTTTATATCCTAAAAGTTGTCTAATTTTTATTTCAATAGGTTTTATTTTGTAATCGGAAGTGCATTGTCTTTTCATCATACCTTTTTGATTGTTTTTTATATTTTTATTAAAAAATGGAATTGTATATTTGTTGTATTTACCTTCACTTGCATCTAATACATCTTGTTCTAAGTTTCTCCAAGTCACTATGTGGACTGGATAATTTACAGTTTCTTTTATAAACTTTAACCACTCATAAACTTTAGGTGGTTCTGCTTGAGTATCAGCAAAGATAGCACAATCAACCATAGGTATTTCACCCTTGTGTATCATTAATGCTAATGTACTTGATTGCACTCCAGCTCCTAAAGATAATACTCGAAGTGTTTTCATGCTAACGGATCAAAGTCTATCTTAGCTACCATTGGTTGTAACTGTCTGGACTTTCCTCTGGTCATGGTACGATACTCCGATCCGAGTAAACAATACTGAGCTGCATCCCCAATATGCGAATGTTCGTTTTTATTCGGTGTATCTTTGAATCGTTCTTGACCCGCACCGATTGCCACTCGTTTAAAGTGATACCCACCCGCTAAAGATTTTCTCAAGCGAACACATTTTCGGTCTATTCTAAAGCCTGGTTTACCATCAATCAATCTGGTCATTGGCATGGCGAGTGCTTCTCGTCTGGTTTTAAAATTATTAGTCGCACAGGGTTTAGCAAGTATGCCATGTGTTTTTAAATGATCGAACGAAGTATCTTCATTTAAGGTTGATCTTTGAGAACCCGCTGGATCGCCAAACACTACGATATCATTTTTAGGAAAAAATCGATTAATATCTTCTTTGAGTAAAATAGCAAAGCGTTCTAATCCCATATCGTAAGTTACAATTTCATGAATCACCCTCCATACGCCTTTGTGATCTCTTTGAGCAAATACCGCAGCGGGTGTTAAACCAAAGTCTAATCCTATCTGCACAGGCACTCCGTCTAAAATTTCACAATCTTCGGTCATAGATGAATCGTCAAACTCTGGTGTAACGGGTCGACCTTCTTGAACATAAGTAAACTTGCCTTCTGCATAACAACGAATCCAATCTAGATTCTTTCCGCCCAACAATTGTTCGTAATAACCAACAGGAAGATTGTTTAGATTTTCTGCTTTATCATTGGTCTGCCACCATTTACCGCCACCAAAAACAAACCCTTGTGCTTCTGGCATTTCTTTGGGAACATCTTGAGCTTCAAATACACCTGGCGGTTGTCTAAAAAATTTCCAGGCAAACTTTCCCCTCGGTGGTTCTTTCTCCGATAACCGATAAATGTAATGATCATCATCAGGAGGATTGGTATCTAGAATCACACCACGCCAAGTAGGCCCTCCATCTTCTTTGCTTGGATATCTGCCGACTCTATGAGTTGTTCCATCAATCACCGCTTTTGGTAATTCTCTACATTCATTAATCCAAGCACCCGTGATTTCTAATGATAATAATTTTCTGGTATCTTTAGGCTGATCGAGTGCCAGAAAGATTACTTCACAATCTATCCCCGCAGCTCCATCCCTGGAGGGGAGTTTGATGTGGTGTGTAATGGGTGGCGAATGATGAACAGGACCATAGATATGTTCTGGGAATAACTCTAACCAAGTTTTTAGCGTAGTGGTTTTTAACATCGGATAAGAGTTTCTTACAATCACAAATCTTGTTCTCTTGATTCCATCTCTTGGACTCGGTTTTTGTTGTATGGCTCTTTTAAAGATCTCAGCACAACAAGCATAGGATTTCCCCGAACCAACAGGACCGATCAATCCTCTAACAAAAGATTTATCCTGTAAAAATTTCCAGATCGTAGGCGATTTGCTAAAGTCAAGTTTGAGTCCTGGTATGTTAGTTGTCATCTGTTGGTCCTACCATCTTAATATCAATCACCGCTGGTTTATCCGCATCTTGTTCCGCATCCAGCAACCCAGCCGACTTTGCTAACATCTGCAACACTCTCACCTTATCAATCATCTCAATATCCAAAGTGCCATCTTGTAAAATACGAATCCTCTTAATCGCTCCCAACGCCGATTTCGGAATATCCTTAATGTCCCTAACTTCCGTTATCGTCTTGCCTTCCTCATCCGTACTCCAGGACACAATGTCCGTAATGTTCGCAGTTCCTAAATTAATCAGTTCCTGTGCCAAGGTTTCACGATTTTGATAAATCACCTCACTCCCCTTGATCCTTCGTTTAATCTGACGAACCGAAGCAAAGTTTTTCAAATTAGGTAAGACTCGTTTTACCATCTAGTAATCCATCCCATCCGAGAACCTCTGCGGTTTTGGCGAAGGTTGTGGATTA
>VMHT01016840.1_pt1 | contig 14964 bp, 28 predicted proteins | sample 4693611 | NCBI WGS metagenome assembly VMHT01 (sample SAMN12280063, study PRJNA550983) | marine metagenome | isolation source: seawater sampled from same location over 5 years 0.02-0.2 micron viral filtrate | place: USA: collected off the coast of southern California halfway between the port... ... | reverse complement strand
ATCTCCCATAGCTTTGACAATTTCATAGGCTTCTTTGCCACTCTCAGACGACATAATAAACTCGCCTTTGAATGTTGCCTTGTCATTGTCTTGAACTATGCGTCCTTTACCAATAGGATTCTCCCATTTGTGAGACCATACCATTGGTACTTCGCCTTCTAAACCTTTAAATGATTTTAGTGAGTTTGGTAAAACTACATCTCCGTCAGAATCTACATTATTAAATACAGAGAAAACTGCTTCTACTTTGCCTTCAGTTTCATTATCTAATGCAAAGTCTATTGATTTAAACTCTTTGTCCATTATTCTTCTTCCTTATCTACCCACGCTTCGTTTTCTTCTGTGTTAGGGTCGTCTGCAATATAATGACCTTTGTCATTCCTTGCCCTTACTTTACTAGCTTCTTGTAATTTTTTTTCTTTTTCGGCTTTTGTAATTTTAACAAGCGTACCTTGTTCAACTAACCATTTAATACTTTTTTGTGGAATAGCTTTGCCGTCAATAAATTCGCCTTCAGCAAAATATTTATCTTTAACAGTTATTCCGTTCATCACTTCATACATTATGTAATTATCTCCACGCTAAATTCTACGCCTAAGTAATCAATACTATTTACAGTATAAACACCATAATTAGACGCTTCAACAACTCTAGCAGAACTTACCACTCCACCTAAAGTTGTATCTCCTTCAATAGCTGATTTTACACTTGTACTTCCACTTCCGTCTAAATAAGAATCTAAAGAATCCTGCGAGAGTTCTGCGTCCACTCTTGAAACATACATATAGATTGGAATGTTGTATGTGTCTGAGCCACGAGCCATTGTTGAATCATATTCCAAAGAACTCATCACACCAACAACTGCCGTAGGTGGCTCAATAGAATCAGGTACAAAAGAAAATATACTTAATCCTGAGATTGTTGCTAATCGAGTTTTTAATCCGTCTCTTATGCTAGATAAACTTGCCATAACTCTTACTATAACAAAAAAGCCACCAATGTTGGTGGCTTAATTGCTTTTGTTAGATTTGTTTACCAAGTATCAGCACAAGCGTCCTCGTAACCGTGAACTATTCCACCTGTCCAAACAACACAAAGTTCACATTCTTCAACATATTCTTCGTGTGCAGGAACATCTAATAGTTCAACTTTTAGGTCTTTGTAATTTTCAGACCAATCATTATCCCATTGATGTCCATATCCCCACCTGTCAATAAGTTCAAGTTGATGAATCCAACCTTGACCGTCTTTTTCTAAATATAGTCCTGAAGGTGCATTATCTAATCCATAAGAAAAATCGTGGTCATAAGCAGATTCCTTATACCAATCATTTTCTGTATCATAACTTTTTTCAAACCAAGATACCTTCATAATTTGGTTATCAGTTTTTATTGCTGATAGTTTTTTAATATCAGAAACTAGCTTTGTAATTCTACGGTCTTTGCCGTAGCTACCGTCTCTGTAATTATTTACATATTGTGTCTTTGTCATTTTATTCTCCTTGTTTGTTTCATTCATAATCTAAGATTAACAGGTTTTAAAAGTAATGCAAGTCTTTATAGTGAAAAACACTATAATTAAAAATATAGATGACCACTATACAGAATTTTATGAAGAATAAATGGTTTATATAAAAAAGAATTATTATTGTAGATGTACAGATAAAATAATGTGTCGAATGCACTACGATAGGCGAGAATACGAAATTTTTAAAAAGACAAATACTATATAAGGTAATTAATAATTTTATCTACCACTCGTCGCCTACTTTAAATATTTCTTTCTTTTTATTTTCAGTAATTACAACTTCTTTTAAAAAGATATATCTGTCTAATATCTCATAACCTTCTGAAAATTTGTTTTGAGTTTTATCTCTTCTGACAAATTCAAGAACACCGATTGCGACAAAACATTTTAAACAAAACTTTGAAAGATTATTATTTACATTTACTTCCTTATTAGTTTCTTTGATAAGACCTTGTCCCCAATCATATGGCTCTACTAGGTTTTTTCCACAAGCAGTTTCCTTTACAAATTTGCCTTTAACAAATTTCATTTCACTAACTTTAATGTGTTTTAAATCTCTGCTCTTTGCAAAGCTAAAACTATTTGGTTGTATTGTTGAGTAATTTATTTCTTTGTTTGTTTCATTCATAATCAAAGATTAACAGGTTTTAAAAGTAATGCAAGTATTAATAGTAAAAAACACTATAAATAGCAGATAGCTGACCCTTCGGAGTTGATTGCTGAATGAATGAAACAAAGGGTCAGCTTCTTACCTGCTTGTTCAATGATACAGGGAATTGGATTATCGAACTCTCTTATCTTAGCATTATTCTTCTTCTACTAAAGTATCAAAACATTTAGGGTGTGAGCCTGATATTATTTGTTCTCTCATTGAAGCGTCAAGGTAAGGGAAGTATTCTTGCACAGATTTTCTTGGCATATCCCACATATACTCGTGCCAATCTTTTCTAATGACATCTACTGTGCCTTCTTCTCCACACATAAAACATCTGTTGGTTGGAACTGTAACAATATCATCAAGGACATCTCTATTCATATATTTATAATTACTAAACAAGAGCTTTGAGTTCTGAATGGTAATGTGTCCTGCACAATGTTTTTCTTTTGGGCAGTTACAATCAATTATCATTTTTCTCTCTTTCAATCAATCCAATTTCTAATTTTCTTTTTTGTAGTAATCTTCTTACCTGCTCAAGTTGAACTTCTGAATCTAAGTGATTTAACATCTGCTCTATGTTGTCAAAGATATTCATTTTTTCAACACCATATCTTCCTTATCAATTTCTTTTTCGCAAAACAAACAAACAAGTGCAGACCAATACAAATGTGTTACTTCTAATTCCAAAGTACATTCAGGGCAATCAAACTTAAATGTTGTTCTCTTTTGGTAAATCATTCAACTCCTTTTTCATTTTTAATCAACTTAGTTGGATTATAATTTAAGATTAATCTTTTGTCAATCTTTAATTATAAATCCTAATTAATTTTTTCGTATGGCTCTAATAGTGTTTCATATTGGTCGCTAGTCATAGACTTTACATCTAATATTTTTGAATCATTTGTTAATGAGTCAAACACCATTCTTACATTTGGATAATCTACTTTTAAAATAAAATATTTTTCCATAATCTGTTTCTCCTTTTTAAATTAATTCACAATCTGAGATTAGCAGAAAATAGAGAAAATAAAATCCTAAATTATAAAAATATTCTGTTGCATAAAAATCTTCGATTTGACAAACTTATCATCTTCGATTATAATGAATTTATGAATGATTTTAAAAAAGGAGTTGAAATGAATTTAGAATTAAATCTAACACCTGAAGAACAAGCTATAGCTGACGCTTGGCTTCAGGAACAAATATCAAGACCTGCACTACCAAAAGGACAACTTGATATTTTAATTGCTAGAAAAATTAGAAGGGAGAGTAAATGATTAAATTTACTTATCAAGTCTTGAAATCTTATAGACAAGATTATCACGACTTAGAAAACTACCAAGACGCTGAGTTAGTTTTGGAAGATACTATTGAGTTGGATTGCACAGGCTACAAAAACCCATTTGAAGTTTTTTATGCTTGGAGTAGTAGAGAGACTCGAATTTATAACAAAAAATTATCAGAGCAAGATAAGAAGATTTTTTCTTATCGTGTTACTAATAAAAGCTATACATATAAAAAGGGAGAAGAAGAATGAGTAATAAAGATTTAGAGAACTTACTTCATTGGAAGGGTTTGTCTAAAAATAAATCTAAAAGAACAAGTGCGTGGATTACTTGTAAAGGTTGTGGTAAGAAATTAAATGGTCTTGCTCAACAAGATAGACATTGGGATAACAACCCAAGTTGTTACAACTAAGGGAGAAGAAGAATGAAACAAATAACAAAAAAAGTTGCTAGTAAGTTTTTTCTTACAGGAGAAAACAGACAGGAACTTATTACTGATGACGGACTAGGTATCAATGCTATTACTTACTATACAAGGGCAGGTAAGTTAATTGATTTGGAATCTGACGACATTAAGCACTTGGAGAAAAAACATTTTTCAACAGGTGCAGATTTGTATGAATCAATATATGACAACAAAACAGGAGAGAGATTGGAATACCTTGTAGGCATAGACAATTTAGAATTTCTTGTTTGGTTTGCTAATGAGATTAATGCAGATATTGAAGGTTGGGATTCAGGACGCAAGATGTGGAATTTAGAGAGACCACATCAAGCATATTTCTTAGCAAGTAAAATTTTTATGATGTTGCAAGAGATTGCTGAATTGTCTGATGAAGAAGTATCAGAAATCAACAAAATAATATTAAAGGGAGAAGAAGAATAGCTTACACTTAATCGGAACTCAGAAGCCCACCGTTCATTCGGTGGGTTTTTGTTTGCTATCGTTTAAAAAATTTTTTTGCTTACCGTTAAATCGAAGGAGTAATTATTTCGTCAGGTCTTGCTTCTCTCCTGATTAAAGAACAATTACAGTTACATCTCTCTTGAGCAGGAAGGCTTGGGTCTTTAGGGAACGGTGCAGAGTAGCCACCGACATTGAAGTTCTCTGCGTCAGCAACAACAGTTCCATTTAAAGCAATATGAGTATCTCTTGAATTATCAAATGTAGTAATCCATTCTTTAACTGTTATTAATCCTGATTTGTCCGAAGCGTCTTGTAATCCAAACTGAGCCAAAGCTCCACCTTCAGTTCTAGCAATCAAGTTGGCTCTACCAAGAAACTTCTTTGGTAAGGCAATCTCAACTTGTCCTGTAATGTATTCATAAACTGCGTCTCCTGTTAAACCAAGTTCAATAGCTTCATCAAGACTTTTCCTTAGTGTCCTGTTCAAAGTAGCTTTGGTAGTCTTAGCCAACTCAGGCATTGACTTGTCCAACATATCATTTACAAAAGCTACGGCTTGTCGGTTGTACCTACTTCTTGGAATTGGAGAAACATTAGTTGGATTGATTGTTCCACCACCACGCACTCGTATCGGATAGAATCCTTCATTGACAACCTGCCGTTCTGTTTTCCTTCTGTCCTTGTAAGTATATAAATCCGTATCTTCCAACTCAGAATATCCTTTAAGAGATTCAGGTAAGAGAATACCAAATTGGAATAACTCAAAATCATAAACAGTAGATAAGTAAATATCATAGAGTGAGAGTTTCCATTCATTTGTAGTGTCATCTATTATCTTATTTAAAATCGGAGATTCTCCATTCAAAACAAAATTTTTGTATGCAGGGTTGTCTCCTCCACGCACCATACTTCTCGTGATTTTTTTTAATTGACTACGCAACAGACCGACATAGAAGTCCGTGTACCACAGTTCCCAATTCCGAAGCATAGCCGTATAGTTCCGATAGACTCCTTGCTTTACTTCCGTAGATGTAAGTCGGTTTGTTCTGTACTCTGTGTCTGCTTGTTCTCTTAGCTTATGCCTACGCACTAACTCTGACGCTGACTTATCTACTTCGTCTCTCTTGTTCATAGCTCGTACTAACTTACTACTCCACCTTTGTCCTGCGTTGCCACCCCATAGCTTCCAAGCGATAACTCCATTCGTTGCTCTGTCAGTTCTTCCTGCGAGGAAGTCTCTTGAGTCTTGTGTCTGTAAATCTACTTCGTGTCTAGGGAAGTACTTAGCTATGTGTCGTACCTTCTCAGGCGAGGCTTTTGTATTGGCAACGAGATACCTTGCAGTACCTATTCCAACACTTGTACCACCTCGACCAAACTCTCTGCGTAGTCGTAGTCCTTGCTCGGCTTGTGTCTTAACTCCTTTTGGTATCGAGAAATCCAAGTCATCGTACTTTCCTTTTTTATAGTTTCCACTTACGCCTGTGTCTCCATTCCGACCAACACCAAGACTATCTAAATCTATCTCCGTATTGAAGATAAACTGTCTTATATCCGATACATCGGACTCTAGGATATAACTATCTATCTGTTCTTCTGTATGTTCTTCTCCGTATATATCAGTAAGTGAATCATTTGTATTTATTGCGAGGTTTTTCTTAGAGCTTAAAGGGTGATTACTTGGCAACAGGTCTGTATCGTAAGGCTTACGCTTGAACTTTCCATTCCTTAGAGCGTAGAGTAACCCATTGACTCGTGCTAAAGCCCATTGGTCTGAAGATGTAACTGTAGGTCTAACTGAACTAGGATTAGTATTGTATGCACCCACTCCCCTATTAAAACAAGATGTTAACATTCTAAGCGTTGCCCTGTATCTAGGGTCTGTATCGTTATGGTCTTTGACCTTCTTTTCAAGTATCTTTCGTATTCGAGCAGATACCTTTACTTCAGTCTGCGTCATAATCTTCTAAGCGTTGTTCATACTCTTGGTGGGTAGAACACGGCATATAGATTAAATTACCGTCCTTGTCGTGTGTATGAGTACCACTACAACCTAATTCTTCAGCTCTAGCTTCTGCTTCTTCTAAAGTTGTAAACTCGTCCTTCCCTACCATAGCTTTAGGATTATCACTATATCTCTCTATTTGTCTAAGTCTTATCTCTGCGAGTTCTTTAGTTGGATAGCAACCCATATTCCTGCCTGTCTCTGTTATTACGCAGTACTCTCCGTCTATCTCTTTAACTACTTTAAACTCTGCTTCATCAAACCCTGCTTCTGATATAGCTTCAGGTACTTCATCTGTTTGTTCTTCCTGTTCTATTGTTGCAGGTTGATAGTCTCTAAGCATATTGGCAGGTACAGATATTTTCTCAGCAGGAAGTAAATAGACATCTTGTTCTGTTGTAGTAGGTAAACCAACGCTTTGTCTTGCTTCTGCTACTGTTACCCACCCACCTTGTACTGCTAAGTTCATTCTCTCGTAAATCTCATTAGTATCTGTTTGCAAGGCTCTTACATCTGTATAATCATATCTAGCTTCTAAGTTATTAGAGTCAGGATAATCTATTTTAAGTATTTGATGTGTTATCTCTTGTGCGACCATATCCCATAATGGGATTAATTTCTGTTCTGTAAAGAACTCTCGCAAAGTCTTAGCGTTTGAGTATGTTGCATATTTCAAGCCGACTTCCATTCCGGCGAGAATGCTTGGGACTCCAATTACGGCAGATACTCTAGCTTCAAAGGATTCTCTTAAGTCTCCTATCTCTAAGTCTTTAGGACTAAAGGCAAGTCTCTCAACATTTACGCCACCTGATAGTACTAAAGGCTTACCACGATTCTGACCACCTGTTCTTCTTTGGAATGCTTTGGAAATTGATTCTCCTTCTTCTTCTGTTAAACCATATTCATCTTTAGGTGTAATCATAAAGCTAGGCACACCCATATTGGCAAGGATTGATGTAGCCATTTGTCCTGCACTCTCATCTCCATAAATCTCTCTAAGTAATGTTTTAACAGGCGAGAAACCTTGTCTGTGGTTTTCAGGGTCTAGACCAAGCCTAAAGTGAGCAACCATATCTCTATCTAAGTTAATCTTTTGATTTCTTACTTGATACTCGTAATATTCAATTAAAGTCTCATCACTACCTTTTGGAGTTACATTCTCAGGCATTAAAGGATATAAAGCAACTAATTGTCCTGCTTCATTCTTTTGTTTAAGTAAGTAAGCGTCTCCTGATATGTGCATTGATTGTACTAGATAGTTTTGTACAACATCTCCTGACATATAGGGATTAGGTCTTTTAAATAACATTGTAAGTTTATGATTAGGCACAATGTCTAGTTCTCCTACTTCATTAAGTTGAAAAACTTTAAGCTCTGCTTCAGCAAATGAAGTTCCAAGCACTTGTAAGCAAGATACTACTGCTGAGTTAGACGCACCATTACCTAAACCTTGTACATTGAATTGTCCTGCTGATGATTGATAACCTTGAATAAAGTTAGTGTTGTTTGAACTAACACCTTGTCTAAAAAAGTTAAAACCTGTACTTCTTTTTTGTTCTGAGTCTCCAAAGACAACTTCTCTGAAACTTCTTCTCTCTGCCATTATTCTCCTTATAGAGCTTTGTGAAGTAATGGACGCAACCCTTATCGGCACTACTCCACTCTGCTCTAATCTTACATTATATTAAAAAACTTTTATACTTTTGCGTACTTTTGATTCTATCACGGCATAGGCAAGACTATCAACAATGTCATCGTGTTCTGCTTCAGGGAATCTTAACAGTTCTGTTTGTACATCTCCAAACCAAGCAGAGTTCTTAGGGAAGAAGATATCTCCTGCTTCCATTCTTGCAATAAGTGGATAAGCTCTTGATACTTTATCTCTGTCTGCTTTTAACGACTTAACTATTAATCCTTCTCTCTTAGCCATTTGAATAAACGCCAACTGATAACCTGCTCTTTCAATTCCAACATACGCAAGGTCAAACTGTTCAACTTTTCTTTGTAGTAATGGCAATAAATCAGGTGCTTCCATTCTTCGTCTGTCAATGTCGAGTACGAGAATCTTACCTTCAGGTGTGATAGCCACAGATGTGATGACCGTAAAGTCAGCACTCTCTTTAGTTGATGTTGCCAAGTCAACAGTTGCATATCTACGGCAATCTTCCAACTTGCACTCTTTGTCTTTATACTTGTAATAAACTTCCAAATAATCATCTTTTGTCTCCTTATCTACTGATATTCGTTCTTCTATGGAGTAATGCTCAAACCAATCTGCTTTAAATAAGCCACCTGTGGCTTCGATAAACTGAGCTTCGTATTCTTGAGCAAACAAGAAACTACCTATCTCTTGCTTTGCTGATTCTAATTCTTTGTGGTCAATGATTGGATTTGTGTGTGTTGGGTAAGTAAATCTGACCCAATCTTCTAATAAGTTTGCTTCTGAGTAGAGCTTTTCAAAAAAGTTATAACCTTTTGGTGTGCTGATAAATAATGCAGACCCTTTTTTCTCTGTCAATGCAGGTCTTAAAACTTCTGCCCAAGTTTGTGGTTTCATAAAGGCACACTCATCTAAAACAACAAAGTCAAGTCCTGCACCCCTTAACTTCATAGGGTCATCTGCTGACCTAACTTGAACTGAGCCACCTGTTGTTGTAATAATAGTTCTCTCAGCTTCTTTTACTTTTACTCCGTATTCAATGCCAATGCTTCTTAAATCTGCCCACGCTTCATTAGTCATAGAGTAAGAAGGTGCAATCCACCAAGCTCTTTTACCTTCCCAAGCGTATTTAAGGCAAAGCCAAACACCTAGTTTAGTCTTACCCCAACGCCTTCCTGCACTTAGAACTGTAAACCTTTTCATATTATTGACTACTTCTTTTTGTGCTTTGTGCAAAGGTGGTAGCTCAATGTCTAAGCCTGAGCTTACATTTGCGTCCAATGATGATTGCATTTTACTCCTGTGAGTCAAACCAAATTAAAAATGACTCAATAGCTTTTGTTGATATAGGCATAGAACTGTAAAACATTCCATAATCTGTAAAAACAGGCATAAAAACTATTGTAGGTACATCTTCAAAATCAATTACTATTTCTTCTTCTAAAACTTGTTCTTCAACATCTCTCATATCAAGATGTTGTATTATATCTGCAAACTTATCATTTAATTCTTTATCATTCATAATTTACAAGCGTCTCCACAATCATCATTAAATTCTTGTGATGTATCTATAAAAGTAGGATTATCAATAAACAAATTATCAGGTAATTTAAAATCTTCATTCTTCACTCTCTACCACTTCTCCTTCTAAATATTCTTGTTGCCCTTCAAGTAAGTTGCCGTCTGCCCAACGCAACCTTACTTTTGGATTGTCTTGATTCTCAATGGCAACTGTATCTCTCTTACCAAACAGATGTGGGTATCTTCTCTCTAAGTACCAAGCGTCTGCCTGCCAAGAGCCGTTCTCTCCTGCATTCTCAATTCTTTTTATACGCCTTTCGATTGCTTTGGCTTCTGCGATTTGTATTCTTTGCCAAACTTTATCGTAAGGGTGTATGCCTTGTTGTCCTTTTTTCTTCCATTCAGATAAAGCTGATGTGCTAATTCCTACTGATTGACACGCAAGATTAACATACATTCCTGATGATATAGAATCACAAAGTGCTTCTACTAACTGTTCATTATGAGCTAAAGTTTGCTTTGGCATTATCCACCCATAATAGCAAAGTCGGTCTCAAAAGAAACCGACCTGCAAGATTGTTTTAATTTATTTATTTAACCTAATGGCTCTCCTTTTTTTGCTCTTTTTTGCACCTAACACAGTACAAAAAGAAGTCGTGGTCTATGAAATTGCAACCTTGTTCTTCGCATACAAGAGCAGGATTCTCTAGCATTTTTTGTTTGCGTACTTCGTCTTGACCTAGAGCTTCGAACTTACCAAACCATTTGTTGATTGCATAAGGTGTTATGTCTATGTTGTTCCAATGTTTCTTGTAAGCAAGTATTGAGCCTTTAAGCATATCAGATGTAACTCCTGCTTCAGTTAGTTCCTTGCAAACTTTAAACCAACCTGACTTCTCTCCTTGAGTTCTAGGTGTATATCCAAGCTCATCACAAAAGACTTTGTATAATTCTTTTCTTTGTCGTAGGACTTGTTCATCAATCTTCTTTGGTTGTGGCTTGTCCACATCTATTGGTTTTAGTTCATTGGTTATAGTTCTATGTACTGTCTCCGATACTACCCTTGTATCGTCAGCAGTACTACCCCTAGTATCATCAGCGATACTACTAGATGTAGTGGTATCAGATTTAAGATATGGGTTGCTTGTTTTTAAGAAATATAGATTTGTCTGCTTGGCATTATCTTTGTATCTATTCTTCTTTTCTATTGCACCAATATCAAGCAGTTCATTTATTAACTTGTGTGTATTAGCTCGACTTACTCCAACTCTCTTTGCCAAAGTTGTAACACTCGGATAACAAGAGCCGTCTTTTCTATCAGCATAAGTCCATAAGATACAATAAAGATTCTTTGCTCTTGGGCTTATGTCTGCGTCTAATATCCATTCAGGTATTATTGCAAAGTAATTATCAGCTTCTATTTTCATAATGTCCTAACTATGCTTAAGTGAGTACCTTGCGTCAGATACTCACTCAGCACCGTACTATACCAATTAGAAGGGAGCTTCGTTTTCGGTAATGTTGTTAATTGATTTAGGTTGAACTAAATCAGGTGGAGAAAACCCCACCATAATCTCAGCAGGTGGCTCGTCAGACCAACTTGCATAAGGAAATCCATTGTTACCTGCCGTACATTGTTTGTTGCCACATTTAAAGTTTGGGCTTTTGTCAGACTTTTTGTCTGCTCTGTTGTCATACACCTTTGACGCACAAGCAGGACATTTAAACTCTGCTTGACCCACAGGGCTTTGTGATTCGTTATGAATTTGTGGGCTTGGTTGCGTCATTGGTGTATTAACAACAGGACTCTTAGCTATTTGGGAAAACGGACTAAGAATCCAATTCTGTATAATCTCAGCAGTTGCTAAAACTTCATCTATGGTGTCAGAATCTTTTGCTAATTCAACTGCACCTTTTAAAGCTACTTGTCTTGATATGAGTTTGTCTTTGTTATCCATTAACTAACTCTTTAGAGCTATTAACTCTATTCTCTACCCAAGTGTTAGCTTCTCTCCACTCAAGTAATGTATCTTGTTTCCAAACAGGTGTTGCTTTTAATTGGTAATCAGGATTTGGTAGTTTACCTTGAAACTTCCATTGTGCCACTTCTTGTCTAGTAACTCCTAGCCAAGCACCAATCTCAGCAGTTCCCATAATTTCTTGCGTCATTTTTTCTCCTTAATGTATTCTGCAATATTGATTTCTTTTCCCTTTTGTAATTCTAAATATAGCAAGTCCAATTCCTTAGACAGTTCATCTTCTCGCCAATATTTATGTGGGAATAGTTTTAAAGCTAATGTCTCGATAATCATTAGGGCAATACAAATAACTGCAATGCCACCAAATATCCAAGTCATTAACAAAACAAATTCGTATTCATTCATTCTTCTTCTCCTTTAACTTCTTCGAACTCTGTATCAAAGTCGTGTATAGTCATAAGCTCGTCATCTTCATTGACAACAGGCACGGCTCTCATACTTAATTGAAACTTAAACTGTGGGAACTTATCCCTGTTTAAATCTGCCACCTTCTTTAATATGTCAGCAGGTCTTTGATAAGAAAATACAGGTTGCAGGTTTATCCAACCTACTGCTTTGTATTCCTTACTATAAGTTTGCTCAACGACAATATCTACTCGTCCTTGAACAAAACCTGTAAGTGTTATTCCTTCTTCCATATCAGCTTCCTACATATCCAAATGGACTCATATAGCCCATAACTTTTCCAACATTTTTGTAATTAACACCATTTTCTTTAAGGTGTTTTTTACAGGCTTCTAAATCACTAGCAACCCTAATTGGATTATCGTTTTCATCTACTTCACACTTCCAATAAACATTATTATCTTTACTGCAAGTTTCATCTTTATCTACACAACTTAGATTGTTATTTACCAACCATTTTGTATATGTTTTCATTCGTATCAACTCCTATTTCTTATCTACTTATATTAATCTCTGATTTATTTTATGCAATCTTTAATTATAAAATTTTTAGATTATCCCAACCGTCTTTAGTAACTGTCATTGTTACTACACCCATTGAAGTTGAGTAACCTGTTCTAGTTTGGAAATCAGTTGAAGGACTCATAGCAGGAACTCCCATTATTGTTCTACCACCTTGTTGCACGGCAGTAAAGTGATGATAGTGTCCGTGTACAATCATTCTTGCCAAGCCAACAGGATTATCTCCTGCTTCATTTAGTCCAAACATCTGACCCTTCCACCAATTCTCAATCTTCTTTGCAGGAGTTCCACCACCTGCCGTAAGATGTCCGTGAGTAAAACCCATAAGGTAGCCTTTGACTTCTAATAAGAGATGTGGAGATTCAGGTACAATGACTTTTATATTTTTATATTTAGATTCATATACTAAGTCTCCAACCTGTTCTAGTATCTGCAAGTCAAGGTTGTCTAGTTCTTCTGTTGCCAAGCTCTGCTTACCACTTCTGTTCTGACCGTGATTAGATGTAACACCTGACAAAACAACTTTATAGTTTTGGTCTGCAAAGTTTTTTACAACCTTCCAAAGCAATCTTCTTGCAACTGTAACTTGGTCTCGTAAATGTAAATCCACATTCCATATCTGAGATGAGTACCAACCTGACAAGTCGCAGTTCTCAACAATATCGCCAAGACCAATGACATACACTTCATCAATAGTATGTCCTGCCTTCTTTAATTCTTTTAGTCTTGCATTAGCAGACTCAAGAGAAGCTAAGACCTTAGTAACAATTTCTTCGCTACCTTTTCCGTCTCGCTTCCCTAGTTGATAATCTGAAACATAGTACATAAAAGCCGTGTTACCTTTTTTTATTGGTTGTGTTTTTGGTTTATAAGATTTTATTTCTTTTAATAGCTTTGCAAAGTCTGTATCAAAGTCAGGAACTTTTTTTCTAATGTCAGCTTTGTAATACCAAGCCTGTTGTACATTACCATTACCCATATTCATATCCCAAGTTCTAACTTGTAGATTGCCGACTATCTCATATTCCTTTGGGTCGAATCCCCATTCAGTAAGTAGAGTTGCAAACTCAGGCTCTTGTTCTTTTGTACCACGAGATACTAATGTACCTTTGTTAGTCTTTGGGTCATACTCTGCGTGTGGTTGCCACCCAATAGGGTACTTCTCTTTAGCTAGAGCTTCATTATGTTTCTTATCGTCATAGCGAGTAAGAAACTTATCAAGGTTATTTGATGTGTTTTTTTTGCTCATTGATTCTGTTTGTTATAGATTTCGGAGTAATTCCGTCCCAACCACATTCATTAACCAACCAATTAACTAATGCAGTTGTATCTTTGTAACCTTCTTCAAGAGCTTTTAAAACTTGTTCCCACTCAGTTTCACGCTTCTCTGTCCCATAGAAATAACCACGCTTTACTTGTGGTGGTTTGTAGTTCTCAAGATATTCTTTAAGTGCCATTTGCGTCCTGTCTTTTGCTTACTTAAATTATAGATTACAAGTGCGTCATTAAGGGTATTTCTAGGGAATTTCTTAAAGTTTTTTTTTGGGAATGGCTAAAAGCCTATAAACATTGGGTTTATTGTTTAAGAAATCCTATAAAATCCTTTGTTTTAATCAAAGATTATGTATAATTTAAGTATGAATGATATAAATAAAAAAGTTGAAGAATTTGGTTTTGATACTATTTCAATCTGTTTTAAATTTAGAGAAGATAGAACACCAATTAATATTGCTATAACAGAAATGTATAAAGCTACTAATGGTTATGACGGTAATAAAATTGATGTAATTACAAACTTTGATAATACAGTTGATGTTGTTATTCCTAGTATGACATATTTTAAGTATGAAGATAAAATAGATTCAATCCACAAAGATTGTGTTACTGACTTTGACTCTTGGTATAAAGAAAAAAATAAAGATTAAATTAGGATTGCCAAGTTTCAAGTAAGGCAAACACAACTTCATCTAACTTATCAAGTTCTACTACCACTAATCCATTAGAAGTTCCGTCAGGCATAGCAACAAACATAAAAGGTCTTGTATCTCCAATCCTTGTATTAGTGTCAGATTGTTCTTTGGCTTTTTGATATTTAGTCCATAAGGTTTGTACTTGCTTACCTGCTTTGACTTCTACTCTGACTTCTCCTTGCCAAGATTCTTCATTACCCATTTGGCTTCTAAACTTTGTATCAGGTATCTTAAGTTTCTTCCTTGCTAGGTTTTGTTTTCTTCTACCTTTGTTCTTATTAGTTAGCCCACGCTTTTGATTGTCAGACCAACCTTCTCTTTTCTTGACTGTCTTTTGTCCCATACCTTGCATACCTTCGTGTTTTCTCATCTTGTATTCGCTAAAGGTTTCATCTTCTTGCCACTCAATCTTCTTCATCTAAAACTCCTTGCAATACATCTAAGCTAACTAAAAAACTATTTAC
>VMHT01012154.1_pt1 | contig 14966 bp, 25 predicted proteins | sample 4693611 | NCBI WGS metagenome assembly VMHT01 (sample SAMN12280063, study PRJNA550983) | marine metagenome | isolation source: seawater sampled from same location over 5 years 0.02-0.2 micron viral filtrate | place: USA: collected off the coast of southern California halfway between the port... ... | reverse complement strand
GTGTATATATGTGTAGCCGCCCCCCGCCGCGCGACAAAAGGGGGGGGGTGCAAACGGCCCTATTTTTGGCGATTGTCACCGGAAATGTCACGTTTTTTGCTGGTTTTCAGGTTAGTTGATTGTTTTGTCTGCATCTTTTTCAGGCTGCAAGACTGACACTCGTTCTATTTGGTGCTGATCAATAGCTGCCCCGACCTGTTCCAGCGCGGCGATAAGATTGTCGCCGGAATGTTCTAGCTTAATATCGGTCGGCACGAATTTACTTAGCGCATTCAATGTCTTGGCAGCATCTTCTTTTAGCTGCGATGCCAAGATTTCATGCAGCGGAGTATCGTCTTTTTCCAAAATGTCGAGACTTTTTGCCAATTCGTGCCGGATTCGACCGACGATTTGCTGGCCGTGGCCGCTGCCGCGCGGCCTGCCGCCCTTATTTTTTTCAGACATAGTTATTTACTCTGTAATGTTTTGAAAACAAAAAGACACAGTTTTTGCATAAGTGTCGAATTATATACAAACGGTATACTTGTGCGGCCTTGTAGTAAATCCCCTAAATTATTCACAGCACGCTTATTTATTTCTGTTTAGTCTTGACATTACTTATGCACTACAGGCATATTATAGTGGACTTAAACAATGGGGATAAAAAATGACACAAACACAATTTCAAATTCTCTGCGGAGAATATCTAATTGAGCCAAACATAGCATTAGAAAATGAGAACATTTGCGAAGCATTGCGCCAACGTGATGTCGATCAGGTGAAGCAAATTTTAGAAAATGAATTTTGATAAAGGGGATTTAGAAAATGAGACAATATCCAATTTGGAATAACATTCAATCTTGCGCCTATGCACACAAAGAAGGGCGCAGCGGTAACAAAAGTTATGGCATTAAAGAACATGGCGAAACACAAATACTTGTCGGCACAAGCCGATCTAATAGCCATGAATTTGTGACGCATAAGACAACACATAAGCAACATGAAAACGGTGATAGGGAATATAGGTTTTTTATTTCTGACGGTGATAATGGCTGGGCTTGTTTGCGTCGAGCGTTATTGCGTAAGGGTTCAAGCGAGTTGGAAATGCTGCCCATTGAAGCAGAAAACAAACTTTTTTATCAGCAAAATTAACAGGCCAGACAAGCGGTCATTAGATCGCTTGTCGCGCCTGGTAATAGTGCCGGGATTTAGAAAAGGGTTAATCAAATGGAATTTAATATAACTGTAAATGAGCTAAAAGCTTTTGAGATTGTCGCAAAAAGTAGTGATGCAACACGTTATTATTTGCGCGGAATCAGCGTCGAATATTTGCAGCACAATAACAAGCTGGCACTTGTCGCAACAGATGGGCACAGAATGTTATTTAAGGTATTCGATCCGGCAACAGATGAAGATACGCCATTTGTCACTAATAATTTCGAACCGTTTATTTTGCCGGTTGAAACAATTAAGCAAGCAATCGCCGGGTTAAAAGGGCATGACACTTTGCAAGTTTCGGTAAAAGTTAATGAGCAAAATGTTTGGCAGCATACTATCGGCAATTTAACTTTTAAGCCTATTGATGGAAAATATCCAAATTGGAAACGTATTATCCCGTCAAAAATTACTAATGAGCCAGCGCAATTTGATCCGCGTTATATCGGAGACTTTGGTAAAATTGCTAAATTGCTAGACAGCAAATCCGGCTCAATTCATGTACATTACAACGGCAATGAGGCAACAAATATCGAGTTATTTGCGCCGGACTACTACGGCATACTTATGCCCAAACGTACAAGCCCAACAAGCGCGGAAACGTATTTATCGGAAATATCCGACAATCTAAATCTGCAATGGGCAGATAATAGCCCGGTGAAAATTGCCGTTAATAATTCGTAATATTATCAGGCCAGACCAGCCGGGCATCGCTTGGCTGGTCGCGTCTGGCAATGTTGCCAGAATTTAGAAAAGGGTTAATCAAATGGATAAAAACGATTGGCAAAAACTAGCTAATGAATATGTAGAAAAACAAAAAACTTGGAACAAATTGCCGGAAAATTACCGGCAAATTTTGCTACATTTGGAAAGCACTTTAGACAATGTTGTCATGTCTATAACGGAAGTTAACGATTTATGGTTGAGTGATACTAAAGGTTTAGAAATCGGTTTAATGAATTTAAAACGCATGAAAGATAAACCGACTAAATATCAGATTGAGCAAATGAAAAAACACAAGATTAACTTAAAAGGATTAGAAGCGGATGAAACAGATTCTTAAAAAATTCTGGTTATGGCGATCTAACCGGGGCGTGAAGGTAATTATTAATTGCCGCGATCCATGGTTATATTCAACCGAAAACCTAACCCTATCGCCCAACAGCCGGTGCATTACTAACGCGGCATACCGAAATGATCCGCGATAGCATCTAAAGCAAGCCTAAAAACTAAAATGCCGGCCTTTGGGTCGGCATTTTTCTTTTTTGCATAATCACCAGCCGGAATATCCATCAACAAAACATCATAAGCGCAATCAGCTAACTGCTTTCCAATTTGTCGCTCACATTCTCGAAAAGCAACATAAGCCTGCCCTTGCCCCTCCGATTCACTCCCCGTGCTCTTAGACGAAAATGGCTCATATTTCCCGGTCACTCGCGCAGTGCCCAGCCCTTTTCGATGCAATAGAAAATACCGCACTCCTGCATTGTACTGCTCCCGCGTGATTTGGCCCCGCGAAAGGTAGCGATCTAAGGGCGTTTGAGTTGTCACCCGCCGCCGCTTTGATACTCCACCACCTTTGCCAGTACGCTCGACAGCAAATTCGTCGTGCTGCCACCGTTCATCCGGCCCAAAATCACTAACCTCATGCTCCCGCACTACCGTTTCCGACTGCTCCCGCACAGGTTCAGTTTTGGTACGCGCCTTAGATTTCTTTTTTTTCGCCATAGATCACCTCAAAATGGTATTTCATCGCCCTTCGACCAGTCAAAATCACTGTCAACGGTCACACTTTCGACCTTACTCGCTGGAAAGTGCTTCTTTGCCTCTAAAACACTGCTGTAATGAGCTTGGAGAAGCCTCGCTACCTCATCTAGGGTAAAAACACGGTGCCCCTCTGCGGCCCCTTTGAGGTCTTTTTCAGTCCTACAGATAGCAATGGGCCACCCATCGGCCTCGCAATGCCAAACTTTGTCCTCGTCTGGCCTGTTTCCCGCTTTTTCGGCTTCGGTATCCAAGATTAACCAGCCCCGCATTAGTGCCGCCACCTTCTTAGCCACCGCCTCTGGGTCATTCGACCGCACCGCATCATCAAGTTGCCGCCTAGCCATCTCAAAACGCGATGCCATCTTCGGACTAACCAAGCTGGGCAGCACTTCGATACCCCATTTAGCTTCCATCTCCCGTGCAACCCGGTCTAGCGGCTTCAATGCCTCGAAGCATTGCGACGTTATTGGCGGCACTTCTTCCAAGGGCATCCGATCATCGTGTTTCGGCCTTTGGGAATGTCTTTTCTTAACCATGTTACATCGACCTCATATTCTTTTCGATTATCACGGGGCATCTGTGTCCATATTCAATTCGGTAAAACTTCTTTGCACCGTCAGGGCAGTCATAAACACATCTTTGAACAAGCCTGCTCGTATACCCATCGACGCTTAATTGAATTACTCGAATTTTACTCAACTCACACAATACCAACATCACCTCAAGCATGTTGCCCTCGTAAATGTTGCGCTTTTTGCGCCCCTTAGGGTGGCGCAAAAAACGCAACTTTTTTCTCTATACGCCAAAAAGCGCAATATCACCGCAACATTCCTCGTAATATCACCGCAAAGCCGCAGAAAACTGCCAAATAAAGTTGCGGCGCAAAAAACGCAAAAAACGCAACATTCAAAATTAGAAGGCATCTGATTCTCCAAAGGTTGCGCTATCAAAATCGGGCATTTTGGGGGTAATTTTCCATGCTAATTTGCTGTCATAACCCACAAGTCCACGACGTTGCAGCTTCTTCAAAGTGTTCGATATTGCAGGGTTCAGCACCCCATCTTTTTCGATTTCAGCCAGTCCTGCAAACACTGGTTTAAGGTCTTTGCGGCTCACCCCGACTGTCGGTTGTGACATTCCCGGCACGTTTACAGGGTGTTTAGATACAGCTTCCGTCAGCGCCTCAAGCATGATTGCTTCACGGTGGCTCATTTTATCGCCAGAGGATCGGATAGGCACATCGGATGGCTCGACAACGCAACTTGTTATGATTTTGCCACGGTCATTCTGCCCAAGCTCCACAGTTTTAAGTGTAAACGCATAATCGCCTATGATTTCCATGTCGCGTTGCTTGGTCACGGTGGCCTTGCTGACCTTTGCAGTCATATCTGCCACCACTTCGATCTCAGTGTCGGTTGCCGCTCTAAGCAAACTGTGGCCCCTTGCCCCAGCAGCTAGGTTTTTCCCCGTGTGATGGATCAACATGACATGCGCCCCGGTTGCATGGCGAATTTTGTCCCCATTAATAACCAATGCACCCATATCGTCGGGACTGTTCTCATTGCCGCCCGCTAAAGCCCTAGAAAGCGTGTCTACCACAATCAGGCGCACAGGCACTGAAAGCCTGTCTGCCGCCTCTGTAATAGCTTCTATGAGCCTTGTAGCGTCGGTTTCGGAGTTACATAGGTCTATCGTGCTACTGACACGCCCAAATGGTATATTTTCGGTAATTTCATTGTGCTTGAGATAGGCAATAATCCGATGGTCGATGCCTCTGGCACCTTCCAATGCCAGATATATCACGCCGCCACGCTCTACTGCCTTGCTGCGCCACTCCTTCCCCTGCGCCACATGAAAAGCAAGGTCACTGGCAAAGAATGTTTTTCCTGTATTGCTGTCGCCATATAAGACCGACATACCGCCATCGGTTAGCAAGTCCTCGACAAAATCAAAGCACTCCGTCTGCACGGTATGAAGCGAACTTGCCCATACGATTTCTAACGGTTCGCCTTGCTTGTCTGGTAGGGGCTGTCCTTCCTTATTGTGCGGGTCGGGAATGTCCTGTTTGCTGCGCCACTGATTGATAAATGCCTGCACCTCTGGGTCATCGAAGCCACCGTCGGCATTTTCACTGACAAAGCCTTTGATTTGCCAGTCCGACCACCCTTGGCTGACCAATGTTGCTGTCAAATCTCGCATGGAGTTCCACCAGCTACCGTCAACGCATTTGTCTAGCAGCTCTCGTATTTGCTTTTCTGACTTGCGCGTTGCGCCTGTGTCTATCTCGAAGTCCTGTTGCGGTGCCTTGCCAAACGCTTGCCACATTTCTGCCGCATTGACGGGCTGACGCGCTTTGTCGATTAATCTGGTTCGCTCTGTTGTGTAACCTCTAGCGCGTTTCTTTTCTGACGGGTGGTTTACTGTCCCGGCAAGCCTCATAATCCTTGGCGGGTCGATCACTCTGTCACCGCCGAAATAATCGGCCAAGATTGACTGCTGTTCGCTCCAAGCCTTTATGTTCCGGCTGGGGTCTTCAAGCTGCCAATATGCGTGAACACGCTGCACAGGGTTGCGGCCTGTTTCCACTACAAAAGTCGGTTTTATTGGCGAGTTCTTTATCTTTTTGACTGCTTCACTGTCGTCAGCATCAACAAACTGGAAATGGCAAACCTCTATCGCCTTTGCTTTGGCTGCGCCCTTCGTGTCCTTTGAGCGCGGGTTTACGCCGACATAAATATTGTAGTCGGTGTTCATATCTATTGCGTATTTGGCAGCGTCAGAAAGCTGATTGAAATGAAAGTTCTGGCTGACCGCGACGTTTGTTTCGGCGTGTAGGCAGCGTATCTCGACCTTGCCCTCATATACACCGTCGAAGGGGGAAAATAGCTTTGTTATGTGAGCCTCTGCTTGCTGAAGGTCGGCGTTTACTGAGGCTTTGAGTACGTTAGTCATCCAATAAATAGTCTTTCGTAATGACGCCCAAGCTAGCGTCGCCTCGCTTGTGGTTTTTGATGTAAATTGTTTTGCCTGATTTTTTGTATGTCCGTGTGTGGCCTTTTACATCGTGTTCTTTTCGAGGGACATAAAACATAGGTGCGCGTCTGCTGCCTTTGTTGTCCGACAGCCGCACCCGATATAGCTTATGCTCGTCTTTCCGATCTTTTATTTTAGTGACTTTATTACTTGAGTTGACGGGCAAACAATCTGTGGCGGGTGATTTGATGGCGGCATTGCTTAATGAAACCGTGTACAAGGCTTGATGAAAATAGACCTCTAGATATTGGTCATTTAAAACCTCCAACTTTTCTGTCCAAATATTTCTGCTCATATCGCTCATGGCATGTTCATTGACGGTGCAAGAAAAAATTTCGTTTGCTTTTATATCGTGGAAAAATACCATGCCGCCCTTTTCTCCCTTTAAAAATGATTGCCAAAGATAATAGGAACTAAAATCATTTCTAATGCCCAAAATCGGTATGTTAGAACGAGGCAGGTAAAACAAAGTGACAGGATATGGGCAGGTAGCATTAATTTCAAAAAATTCTTGAAAGTTATCATTATCAAGTTTTTCAACCGTTTTTTTTATCATTTGATATGCGTGAGCGTAAAATTTATTCGACAGAAAAAAGGCTGGGGGGCTTTCCTTCTGTGCCATTAACATCTCTAGCGCTGTTTCCCAGCCCCGCACAAGAAAGGGGTCACTCAGAAAATTTCCTACATTTGTCTTATTGGTATCATTGAAGTTTGACTTAGTTAGCGGCTCAGTGAAATCTTTGAAGACAGATTGATAGCTTTTAACTGCAAGAAGCTGATCGTCGCACTTAGCTGCCCCGTCAAAATCTAAGAAAAGCTCTACGTTCGTTGGCGAGAACGGAAAAAAAGCTGCTTCTTTTTTGGACATCGAAAAATCCTGAAATTTGGTGGAGGTTAGGGGCGTAGGTCTGAAATGGGAGTATCGTCCCCACGCCCCCTGCCGCTAAAGGGTAAAGCGGCAAACTAATTAAAATGCGTCGTCGTCATCCGGCTCATCGGCGGGTGCCGATTTTGCGGGTTCTGGCTCTGTCGCAATCGTTTCCTTAAATGCTTCAGGCCGATCAACCCAGCTTTCCACCTTCAGGTTCGGCACGTTGAACGAGCCTCTTTTACCTTGGATGGTTTCATAACCGTCTATTTTTACCACTGGCAGTTTTGTGCCATCGCGTTCACGCAACTGTGGCACCAGCTTTTCAAAACCTTGGTAAGCCCCAGCCGCAGCTTGCTCCCACAGAGCCACATTGCCCTTTTTGGTAGCAATCGGAATGGAAAACCCACGTTTCCATTCTGCGCCGGGTGATGGTAGGAACTGCGACAAGCTAGGGTTCCACTTCCATTCTGGCGGTGAGCCAACGGCACCTGTTGAAAACGACCAGCCTAACTTCATATTGTCGATGTCAAAAATCACACCCTTATCAAACCCTTTGAAAACCTTGCGGCCTTCATCATCACGCAAGCTAAAGCTACGACCAGCAATCGCTCCATCGTTGCTTTCTTTTGAGTGCCAGTTAATCCACGGGCCGGTGCTGCCCGATCCGCTACTACCTGTATCTATGTCAAACATGGTCTATTTCTCCTTGACTACTTGACTACTTGATTGACAGAAACCGTCTGCCACGCTTACACGCCGTACAATTCACGACGAGCATCTTCATTGCCCCGCCAGTAAAAACTTTCGGGGTTAACTGGTACAATCTGCCTTAAATGCTCTCTATCGCCCTGATTCAAAAATGCTTCGGCGCGAATGGTCATTGTCTTTACATATTCCAGAGTTTCTTTGACATCACCGTCTTCCTTGAACTCGAATTTCTTCGGGGTAACGTACAAAAACTTGCAAGACATGTTGCCACTGCTGCGCTCGTATATGGCTCTTTGAACTTGGTGTGTTCTGCTCATTACGCCCGGCATCCGGCCTGTCGTTTTTAGGTCAATAATCAAGCCGTGCTTCGGAAATACAAAGTCGAGATACCCGACAAACGGTATAGTCCAATCGTCTGTCTTACATTTAAGACTAATAGCCTGCTGCTTCCCGCCCTCTGCAAACTCTGGTTCACCGTAAGGCTTCAACGCTTCGAGGGTCAGTTCGACAGAAGGCTCAATCATCGCGCGTTCTTTGGCTGTCGCTTCATCGCCAAACAACATTTTCTTGTCGAAAGTTTCTAGTGCCTTTTCTACTGCGTCTTCGTGACTGCCCCCTTGCAGTACACTGGAAACAGCATCTTCGATAACGATTCCGCGCCACGGTGCTGGCCCCATTGGGCCGCGCTTGCCGTAGAGTTTTTCCGCTACGAAAACGTCGGGCGCGTTTACTATTAACGCAAACGTCGATGCGCTAAGATGCACGTTTGGGTTTGCTTTGCTTTGAAATGCGCTGGCATGTCTTTCAAATCCGTTCATTGCTGCGCTCCAAACCAAGCAATCAGCGCGGCGTCTGCTTTGCCATTGTCTTTTTTAAGTTGAAAGTTTGCGGCGTAAGCCGGATATAGCTCTGCCGCCCTTGCACGACTGGCATCCTTGCCGCCCCGTGCGCTCACCGATTTCTGCCACACTTGAGGCGTGACGTAGCTGGTCGGTATATCCAAAGCCGCCAAAACACCCTCTACCATGCCAACCGATCTGCCAAACTGGAACATGCTGCTAACGCCTTGACCCGGCATCGCTCCGACCTTTTCAAGAAATGCGCTGTCCACTTGTCGCGCACCGATGATGGCTTTTAACATTTGGGGGCTGACTTCGCGCTTGCCTTTGCCGCCGCGCTTTACTTCGACCACGGGCATATTGTGTACATCCAAAACACCTTTTGCGATGTCGAAAAATGCCAATGCGCCTGACGCGCCGGGGTCAATGCCAAGGATCATCCGGTTTCATCCAAGTACGGTAAAATCAGAAAATCATTTGCCGTGACCGCGCCCTCTGTTTCCTCTGTGATTAACTTAATCACTTCCCAGCTTGGTCGAGTTAGCCCCTGAAGCCACTTGCTAACTGTGGGCTGGCTGACATTCAGCATGTCGGCAAAGTTCTGTTGCGTAAGATTGTTTTCGATTAAATATTCGGATAGGTGCATCTGCTCATCTCAGTAATCAAATTATTCATAGCATGACTATGCACGATTACTATGAGGATTTGCAAGCGTGGTCAAATAAAATTTTCGTCAAGACTAATAATAATTGTTTACTAATATGCACGGCTGGCATAAAAAGAATTATAAGCAAATAGTAATAAGAAAAATAAGCAAGGTAATTTATGTATTCTCGTCTTAATTATGTACGAACAAACGCCAATATGTCCCAAGAAGAATTAGCAAGGGCGGCGGGTGTTTCCCAAAGCATAGTTAGCAAAATCGAGCGAGGTACTTTATTAAACCCGGCATCGGATAAATTGAGGCGACTAGCAGAGGTTTTAGGCTGTGATGTTAGAGAGTTTATAGACGAAACAGCTTCGACAGACACACGCGCAATGGAAGTGGCCCAGCGCAGAATTGTAGTGTCTTCGATGAAAACTAATCTACCTATGATCGGTTTGTTCGATAACTCCCCAGCAATGAATTTTTCTGAAACGCCAGTAAAAATTGTTAAAGGAAAATTCGGAGAAACCATGACCCAAAGACCCCCTTGGCTCATTGAAGATGATGAAGCTTATGCAATGGTGCAAAGAGGCACCGAAATGGAGCCACGATTTCGTAAGGGCGAAATCTTGTACGCCAGTCCTTGTATTGAATGTAAAGACGGTGACGATGTTATTATTCACTTGAAGGCCGATGGCGAGGTTTTTGCCATTTGCAGGCACCTAGTCGCAAAGACAGATGAAAAATTTGTTTTGAAGCAATATTCACCTGAAAAGGAAAGTCACCTTTGCATTGAGGACGTAGAATGTATCCATAGCGTTTGCGGCGTGAGGAATATGTTAAACACCTAATAGTCTTGACAGGAATATTTTAGCCCCTAATACTTGGTCAAAGGGGTTATTATGTCTGTTATTGAAAATCATAAAATCTGTGAAGATTGCGAGGGCGAGGGTCAGCGTGAGTATGAGCGCGGCGTTCCTGACTATGTTTTTGGTGGAGAGTTGGTCGCATATTATGACACTTGCGACACTTGTGATGGCTTGGGTTCCGTGCCCTTGGGGGAAGAATGAACAATTTACAGAAACTTGTTATTGAAAAAGCCGCAGCATTGGCGCGTGAAAATACGCAAAAACTGCAAAAGCCGATGCCGCATACGCTTCTCAAGCGTAAGCGTCTGGAAAAGGGTAAGAGATAAATGACTGTCGAACCGTTTAGCGCGGCCTCTGTGTTGCGCGAAGTATCGAGTGTTATCAATGAGCGCGGTAAAAACTACGGTGAATCGCGCGAAAACTTTAAGAAGATTGCTGAGTTGTGGAAGGCTTATAAAGGCGTCGAGTTCAGCCGGGAAGATGTCGCACTATTCTTCATTCTTGCAAAAGTCGCCCGGTTAAGTTCGACAGCGCAGCATCGGGACAGCTTGCTAGATATTGCTGGCTACGCGGCATTGGCTATTGAGGCCAATCAAGAGCCTTACGACCCAGTTCAGGCCATTGACAAAATTCGGGGAAAAACATGAGCGAGTACAAACCATATTACAAAGATTTTGTTAGCTGCGATTTCTGCGGTCAACTTACGCGCGGTCGGGTGTATCCTGAAAAGTCTCATGCTGTTTTTTGCGGAGCCTGTAACAAGGTGATCGTCAATGTTCCAGTAAAATCTCAACTATCAAACTTTATTCGAGTGGCGTAGGCGAAGACCTATCAAGCAAGGGCATACAGGCTGCAAATGTCAGACTGCCGACCTGTTCTACTGAATTAAATTCTTCGGCTAACTCCAAACATTCTTCGGCATGGATAGTGTGGCTCGCTTCCTTGATAATGTACTTGCTGGAATTATTGATCGTCGTCGAAACGAAAACCACAAAAATATATTCAAACATTTCGAGCCTTTGATTTCGGGGTTACTGGTGGTGTTGGCTGTTTCAAAGAATGTCCAACGCTGACTGTCAGTTCATCTACCAGAACGGCGTCGTCACGAACTTTACGATAGTGCTTCATAGTGACCGGGCTTCCTTGTGCGTGACCGGCCAGCTTTTGCACCTTCTCCAACTGAGCATCGGTGTCCAAGAGAGAGTTGATGTAAAATCGACGCAATCCGTGCCACCCAAAGCGTTTAACTCTGGCCCTGTCGCAAGCTGGGTACAAGCCTCGATTGCGCCAATTATCCGCGCTGTCCAGCTTGCCCTTAGTGTTTGGGAAAACATAGACTGGATGACCAGAGATTTGCTGGTGATTGCGTAGCACTATCATCGCCTGCTCAGACAGTTTTATGCGCCTGAACCCGTGCTTGGTTTTAGTGTCTTTCATTCGACCATTGCGCCAAGCCCTCTTGATAGACAAGATGCTGCCCTCAATGTCGCTCCATTCCAGAGGTATGATTTCGCTGACGCGCAGGCCGGACATGGCTGCGAATAAAATTATCGGCTTATATCTATCTGGGGCGCAGTCCACAACGCTGACTAACTCGTCTTGTGTCGGAGTGTAGTCGTCACGTTCTTCGCCGCCTGCAATCGACTGCACATCGCGCATAGGATTGTTTTCGATCAATCCCTCTGCTATCGCGTTTTGCATTATCAGGGAAACAGTGTTCATAACTTTGTTTGCGGTTTGAGGTGTGCAAGTCATTTCAAGCCGTGAGCGTATCTGATACCCCGTTTGCGCCGTAAACTTGTCGAGTTTTGTTTTCATGAGCAGACCTGTCGGCAAATCCATTGCTGACAAATGGTTTCTTATGTGACCGCTAATTTCCTTTTGGCGACCATATCCCATCGACTTGCCGCGCACACGCTCACCTCTGTTTTTGGCGGCGGCTTTTTGAACCATCAAGTCGCATTGGCTGAGATATAGGTCGGCAGCTTCCTGAAAGTCTATTGCAACAGTGTCGTCCGTAGCGAAGCCTAGTTCTTTCTCCAGACGACGCGCATACATAATCCACTCTGGTTGTGTGTCGCCCGGTATCTTGCGTGGCCCGACCTTTTTGCCTTGGTGGTGATATGTGTAATGTGCCGCGCCGCGATGCCAAATTATTCTTATCTTGTTACCTGACCAAATCGTTTTCATGTCTTACCCTTTATAATTGCAATATAACAATCGTGCATAAAGACCTGAAAGTCAAGCGTGGTGTGAATATTCTGACTGACTATTCTTAAAGGTTCGTGACATTTTCCGTGACATTTCGGAACAATTAGCCCTTAAACGCAAAAAAAGCCCCCCGCATAAGCGAGGGGCGTTTTATATAACAAACTGTTTTTAAGAGAATTTTTTGGTTGCGGGAGTAGGATTTGAACCTACGACCTTCAGGTTATGAGTTTTAATAAGTCGGCTGAAAACAATGTGTTGTTAGTTCGAGCCAGTCATTACCGTGACATTTATATTGGTTTCTGACATAGCGTGACATCGGCGTGACATTAGTTATTTTAAGTTTTCCCGCGCTACGCCCTTCGTCTTTTCAAACGACCTCATCCCGCCCAGACCTAGCAAAGAGAGGGTCAGGGTCATAAGTTCGCCAGTCTGCAATGCTGGTAGCTCAGTGCCGGGTGCCCAGATTGCGACTGCCCACTCTGCGATAGGCATAACAAAAAAGTTTGTGAGCAAGCCCAAGGCACAAATCCACATGATTGCTGGCCTTGCTCCGGCAACAAACAGCGATGGGTGCTTTGCTTGCTCGACATTCGCAGCAGCTTGCGCGGCTTGCAGACTGACGAGGCTTTGCTCTAGCTCGGCTTTAATCTGGTTTTTTGCATCTTTGTCTTCGATAAACTTATCAAGAATGGGCGCAGCCACGCCTAGTATCTGACCTAGCATGAAAGATTTTCCTTTAAGTTACGTTTGTAAAGACGATAGTTTGGACTGTTTTGTCGGCGGTTACGCTTTTGCACCTTTGAATATTCGCGGTACTTATTTATTGGGCCATTATATTTATAGATTACTTTCGGCTCATCCATGCTGTGGTGCCCATATAGGTGCCAACGACCCCCGCTTGTGCGATGTAGAACAGCCCTAAAAGATCAGCTAGACCAGCAACGCGGCTATCGGAAACAATCGGCGTGAACAGAACTACGCTTGCGACAATCATCGACCCCATTGCAGTCCACGCCATGAACTGCTGCGCTTTGGCTTTTTCTTCGCGCAGCTCCAATTCGACCATTTCTTTCTCACGGGCAATCTCGGCATCTGTCACAATGCCATCACCGTCGAGATCGTGAACTTCGTATCTGCTGCCCCGTTCTAGCTTCTTATCAGCCATCAACCACTCGCAATTTGTTCTTTGCTTCGTCCGACAGGCGAAGTTTGATTTCAGCAAAAGTGGCACCTTTGCTTGCCATGTCGGTAATCAATTTTTTCAGATGAAAATATTGCTTCCAGTTCCCTGCCCAGCGACTGTCATCCATTAGTAGCTCCACACAATCGGTCGATTAAATTTCTTGCCACTGGCAAAAGTTTCACCCGATGTTACATCGTCGAGGTGCAGAAACCGACCATCGCCTTTTTGGGCAACGCCGATGCCTGTAAACCCCATGCTCATCGCCATACGCATTAGAGCATAAGCATCATTGTGACTGACCGCTACATCTACTGCACGGCCTGTACTGTGCGCCCCCGGCATGGCTTTCTTTGCTTCGGCTGGGTGGCTGGGCGACCTGTATGCGCTGGTTATTTTCATCGGCTTGCCAAACTTTACCCGCAAGTCTTCCAACCGTTCCATAAAAGTCTCATCCATAAACGCCTCGCCAGTGTGCTTGCAGGCCATTTCGGAGCGCGAAAAGTGCGGGTATTGATCGAAGTCTGGTTCTTTCATTTGTTTTCCTTATTGTTAGGTAGATGAAGCCAAGTAAACAAACAGAAACAAAAAGAATAACCCAAGCCCACCAGCAATAGCCGCGAGTATCATCATCACTTCTTTGCGTTCTTGCGCTCGTTTTCGAGCAATGCGCTTGGCTTCTGCAATGCGCTCTTTTTCTTCTCTTATTTGTTTGTTGCGCTCGGCAATGATTTGTTGAAACGTGCCATGCCCGAAGCGGTGATTGATGAGAATACGCATCTCGTCCATCGCTTCTTTCGCAAGCTTGGCGTCGATTACTTTGTTAGCTGCATCCTTGGTCTGACCAATCATCGACTTTTCGGAAAATCGCTCAGACTGTATCTGCTTTTCGCCAGCAAACAAACCATCTAATGCCGAAGCTATATCTTTGATGTCTGAAGCTGTAGAAATGTTGCTCTTGATAAAGCTTACGCTTTTTTGAACGAGAGCAATCCCGGTCAAAGCCGTACTTATTGGTTCCATGAAATTGCCTTTTTAAGAGCTTGAAACCACGATGTTAAGCAATAGAACGATGGTTGCCCCACCAGTTCCCACAATAATAGTCTCAAGCCGCTTTATTCGATTTATGGTTTCTAAAAAGCGCTCTTCGCTGATGGCTTCCAGCTTATCTACGCGACTTGCAAGGCTAGTGACTGTAGGCTTTGCCATCTTAGTCACCAATGTCAGTCTGGGCGTCCGCAAAAGTCTCAAAAGCAGACTTCACGCTGTCTGTCCACACTGCGTTGCACACTGCCTGAACGGTTGCGTCTTCGCCTGAGATGTCTGTGTCACCCCAGCTATCGCCTGTCTTCGTGCGACAGTGCAAAACGTGTCGATGGTAGTTGCGACTAATTTCTACACCGTCATCTTTTACGATTGTTGCCTTGCGAACTTGGACGTTTTTATGTTCGCCACGAACTTCGCAGTCATATTCAAATTCTTTAGTTAGTGCCATTTTTATCTCCTATGGTTGGACTGTCTGACCCGACTTCCAGACGGGTTAAGCTACTCGATATTGAATTGTAAATGTTAAATACTGACTAGTTGTGTTGCTTGCTAGTCCCATACCGCTACCGAAATGAACATCCGTTCCTGACAAATAAGCATA
>VMHT01088777.1_pt1 | contig 14970 bp, 20 predicted proteins | sample 4693611 | NCBI WGS metagenome assembly VMHT01 (sample SAMN12280063, study PRJNA550983) | marine metagenome | isolation source: seawater sampled from same location over 5 years 0.02-0.2 micron viral filtrate | place: USA: collected off the coast of southern California halfway between the port... ... | reverse complement strand
CAAGTTAAGACTATTTATATATTTATTTTTAATTTACAAAAAACAACAAATATCCATATAATATATATTTTAACACATAAGACCACCTGCACTCATATTATTAGCAATCATTCTTAATCTATTGGTGTGCTTGGTGTGAGCGTCCGCCTCCGCACGTCTTCTTTCGTTTTCTTGGCGTTGCTGAGCCATCGTTTGAAACTCTTCCATCGTGTAACGTGGTGGGTGTCTTGGTTTGGCGGATGGAACTATATTTGACTGAGCAGGATTATTAGGGGGAGGTATTTCACGCAAAGCTTCAGGTTGTTTTGGCGATAATTTGGCTACAGGTGATTCAGCTTTGATTATAACATTCTTTTTCTTTTTCATCGCTTTTTGAAGCTTTACAGGTTCATCAGGCTCAGGTTCATCAGGCTCAGGATCATCAGGCTCGGCAGGAAGGTCAAGGTCGCTATTCTCCTCATCGGATAGTTCCTTTTTTAAAGTTTGGTATTGTTTCTTTTTTTTGGCGGCAAGTCGCTCCTTTGCTATCTTTCGCATCTCTTCCTCGACTTCGGCATCTTCGGCATTTAGCTTATGGAAATACAAACAAGCCCTTTGATGTGTACGCAACGCTGTTCCAGTTGTGTATTTCTTACCGCATGGGCATTCATATTTCTTTTCTCTCATTTTGAATTCTTTTGAATCAGCAGGTTTTTCTTCTTCATTATTGCTCTCTTCTGCTTTTTCTTCTACCTGTTCCTGCTTTTTTACAGTTTTATTCTTAACTTCCTCAAGTTCTTTTTTTTTCTTTGCTAGATTTGCGGCTCGTGTTTTACGACCACGCTCTAATTGTGCAAGTAATCTCTGTCTTTTCTCCTCTGTCATTTCTCGGCTCATTAATATAATTAATATATATTTTATTTATATAGTAATAACATAATGGACAAAGACAATATCAAGATGTTAATCAACGATTTACGTGCGAAACGAGATGCCCTTTCTCTCGCACACAGCGATTTAAAGAAGTCGGCAGATACATGGAATAAAATAATTATATGTTTATCGTTAGTTACAGGCGGTTTTGAATCTATGAAAATACAGATGGGTTGGACGTCTAATGAGGTGAAACTGTTTCCAATACTTATGTCAAGTGTAATAGCAGGATGTAGTTCCATAATTAAATTTAAAGGTTTTAACGAAAAGATGGAAGTGCTGATTCAGAGTATATCGCTATTAACCAATGTATTAAACAAGTGTCGTAATCACAACGAAATAGATGATGATATTTTAATAGAATATAATAATGCTTTGGAGAAGCTTGAAACATCGCTGTATCCTGACCAGCGTGGTCGCTTCCTTCGGCAGTCACATAAGAACCTATTATCTATATTAAAATATGAAAAGACGTTCTATGATAACATAGCCAAAGCGAATGCTGGAGAGAAAATAATAATAGATACGGATAGCGATAAGACCATATCAAAAGATGATATTAATATTAATAATGGTAATATTGATAAGTTCCATAGCGATGATAGTGGCGACCTTGAAAGTGGTGTGGAATTAAAAATAAAAAAAATAGAAAAAAGTAATATATAATATATAGTTATATAATATATAGTTATTTCTCTCTGTGAATTATTTTTTAACGAAGATTGTGATAACACGAAACCTATGATTAGTTGATTTAACCATACCTATGACTGCTTCTATTGACCATTCATCTTTTCTGTACATAGGTAGGACTTGATCCAACCAAACTACATGTGTTCCTTTTGTGGCTTTCTTGCCGAGAGCCTTCATTACTTTGTTTCGTTTAATCATAGATGTTTGATAATGGTTGCAATCCTCAACTGAATAAGGTGGGTCAGCTAGAATTAGGTCAAATTCATTGATAGGAACGTTATCTAGTGTTTGGGCATCGTCTATGTAATCTGGATTATTATCAGAATTTATATCAACCGTTTTACCATTTAATGTTTCTATGTCTACCTTTCCACTGAATAAATGTAGTATATTATTTTTATCTGGGAACAAAGCTTTTATCCTTTTTAAGTAGGTAGCTGGGTATCCACCATAATAACCGCTTTTAACTTTGTAATTATTACCCATTATCCACGTTCCACATATTCTATTATCATCACTTATAAATAAACTTCGTGGATATTTTGTGATTGAAATGTAGTTATCTATTCTGTCTTGTAGTTCCATATATATAAATTATATAAATATACTTATATAATATATAACTTATATAATATATATGGAAGATGAAAATGAAGATGTTGTATCAACATATACAGAAGCTCAAAAGAGAGCCACGACCAAATGGCGAGTGGAGAACAGAGAGAAATATAATAAAACCTGTAACGATTATTATCATCGGTGTATGAAAAACCCAATATTAAGGGCTGAACATAACCGAAAGTGTTTAATTAATAATAAAAAATATCAAGAACGTAAGAAATTAGCAAAGATGAAGGCAATTCAAGATAAAAAAAATGAACTGACTAACTCCATAAAAGTAGTGCCTATAAATCAATCGGAAGAATAAGAATCACTTTCCTCATCCTCACTACAACCATTCATACAGTCATCGCATAAAATCTGTGATAATTTTTCATCAAAAGATAAACCATCAAACCAATAGTCAGTATGGAATTCTGGATGGTTCATATTATATAGGTTATCACATAGCCCACATTTGCTACATGGAACACGACGACACTCGCATCCGTCATCGGTTTCAAAACAATCGCATCCACCACAGCGTGTTTCCTCACGTTGTTTATCTGTTTTGATTTTCCTAGGTTTCTCTCTGGTTGACATATATGATAGTCTAATATATTAATATTTATGTATGTTATATAATATATATGTTATATAATATATAATTAATTTTATTATTAAATTAGAGAACCACCTGTAGCGTCTTACCTTGCCCTATGCGAAGGACACGAGTCGACTCAAGGAAAACGACAATATTACCAGTTCCACTGAAGTTGCTAACGTTTCCTACCGACGAAACAAGGATGCTCGAGTTCGACCCACGTAAATCGAGACCAGACTTCGCCCTCATACCTACCGAGCCAGGCAAGTTAAGTTTGGTAACAATCTGACAGCGGTTGGAAAGATACTCAATGTAAGACTCCGAAGCGGTTCTCGGCACTTCCATAGCCTGAGCCGAAAGCACATACCACTGCGACAAAGGTGCATCATATTGGGGATAACGAACGTTGTTAATGGATACCGATATTTTCGGTTCTTCGCCTATTTTATCAGGGTTGGTGTTGGACGGAAGGTTAGTCATCGGAGCAACGAAATTGAGCGGAGCAGGGAGGTATTTGTCACCGCCATTACACTCAGCCTGACCAAGAATATCACTCTCGGCAATACCAGTAAGGCGACCGTTGTTCTGCCCAGCAATCGCTTTCGCACCATTGATATCAGCAAAGGTAGACGGACGGAAAACGGCGATGATCTTATCAAGCGACGAGGCTGCACTCGCAACACGAGTAGTGTTCGAGAAGGTATCGCTGTAGGAGTCATAACCGCACCACGAAGCCTCAAGGAAGCCCTCGTCGTTCATACGGCTCTGGATGACCTCCGAGTAAACTCCATCATCAATCGACCAGCAAGGGCAGAGGATGCTGTAGTTATTCAGGGTGTAGGTCGCCTGAGCGTCACCAGCAACAGTCATACCGCCAGTAGTCGCACCAGTAGTTCCTGAGGTGATTACGGTGTTACCAGCTAAGAAAAACGAAATTCTGATTTCTGGGAGAAGTGAAACATCGAGAAGCGACGGCTGTATTGATTCAAAGAACGAACCGAGCGGAATGCTAAATATAGTGGACTCACCAGTTTCGGTGTAGGCTTCGGCGGCATCAGCAAGTTTCTTAAGATTGACACCCATAACATTACGGTAAAGATTGACGTGCGAATTGACAGGGTCATCCGTTTTGTAGCGGTAGTTACGTTTAACTTGGCTTAATACATTGGTCGAGGCACAACCGCTATCAACCGAGATACCACCCATAGAAACCTGAACACGCTCAATAAAAGCGTCCGCAGGAGGAAGACGAGGAGCTTTGGATGAACCAGCGGCGACGGCGGAGGCGGTAAACACTAAACGAAGGTCATTCATCTTAATAAGAGTATTGGTCGGTAGCACGAAGTCGATTTGATTGTGGGCTACCTTCTGTCCACTCGCCTGAGGCGGAACACGGAAGTTGGCGGTCGAGACACCGCTAAACTGTCTAAGGAAATAACTGGCGTAAGCTGGGTAATTGGACATACTATACAAATGAATAATATTAAAAATTTATAAAAATATTATTTAATTATTTATTTATCTAAATCCAGAACCAGTAGTGCGATGAGTATTGACAGCAGCTCCGTCAATTTCGTAATTGTAATTAATCACAGGAGCATTTAATTCATGGGGCGAAGCACCACGTTCGTAAACTTCCCACGTAAAAGTCATATCTGAGAAAAGATTGCCCTTTGTGGTAATTTCTGATATCTGGTCAATCGTCCTGCCGTGATGATCCTTAAGTTCAAATAGTATTTCACTAATATGGCGATTATCTAGCTCCACGAAATACGGTGTGGATGTATCACTTTGGAAACCAATAACTTCGTTATTAATGGGTATTTTTGCTAAAATAGAACTACCAACAATATGAGTGTCCTTTAATGGACGAGCAGCAGAGAGATTTTGTGATTCTAAATTGCTTGTATTTTCAGAACAGCTTAAATATAAATATTGGGTTGTACTACGTTGCATAGGGAAATGACCAGTAATAACGATTTCGTCGGCGGTGGTGGTGGCGTCAATGGTGAACGATGATACAGCGGAAGCGTTGTCTGTGATTCTAATTCCGCCTAAAAGAGCGTAGGAATCACCAAACCTAGTATCATCCGAAGCGTCATAAAATTGCTGGGTTTGTAATTTCATATTGGTTATTCCATGAGAAGCACCTGACGGCGATTCTAATGTAACGCTAAATATACCAGTTCCAGTTTGTCCTTTGGTATATCCTGCGGCAGGGTTTTGTGTTCCTGCTTTCGCCTGAAACGTAAAGGTTGACCCTGCTCCGCCACCAGCAGCAAAACCAGCAATTAGCTGGGTAACTAGTTCAGTAGCAATTGCTCCTATATTTGAGTAATCCTGTTTGGTCAGTAAAATATTTAAATCCACATCAACACCGCCTTTGGTGTATGTGAGCTTAACGGAATTATTGAATTTATTGACGTAAAAAAAGTTGCGGTATGCCGAAAATTGCGTCAAACCAAGACGAGCAAATTGTTTATCGCCAGTTTGAAGAGGCGACGTATTCATACTCATTCGGTAACGGTTAAAACCATCATCTTGCCCTACCGCCGATGCAGAACCACTTTGCTGAGTGCTTAAATATATATCTTGTGAGGAAACCAGAACGGACATTATTATATATTTAATATATATAATTATTCAAACTTTTCTAAACCTATGTTTTTGAAATACTCAGTGTGATCCTTTTCTGGTCTAGGATTGTTGGTTCGCTCATTGACAAAGCTCTTCGCACTTTCAGGGTGTAAATAGCAATGCGAAGCGATTAAATCGCATATTGCACCGTCCACGTTTGGAAAATCACGTCGCATCTGTTTCACCCATTGGTCAATCGTATATTCATCTTCCATCGTCATTCCCATACGAGGATTTTGTTGGTGGCGAGGAATTAAATCACCGTCTTCTGTTTTCCATCCAGCATTGGTTATCTCACCAGCTTTGTGATGGTCTTTAATAATCTGTTCTTGCGTCTTGTTTGCTAAAATATCATCGTTGCTATTTAACTCAATGGTTTGATTTGATAAATCCATATAATTATATAATATATAATATTTTAAATAATTAAACTTTTATATATTTTATTCTTCTTGGTGATTACCGTGTCCTTCATCAACCGCCAGAATATCAGCGTGGCTTGACATAAACTTGGGGTCGGCAACTGCTATTTCAGCCTCTCCACGTGTAAGTCCTTCAAACATTCCACTAGAATATACTTGTATTTGTCCTTCATTTGCGTCTGCTTCTATTCGCCGTTCCAGCCTACCTAATTCATAAGGCTCAGGCATATAATCATCCATGAATGCTGCTAGTAATTCACCAGTAGGGTCTGCTTTGGCTTCAACATAATCTTGATAAAACTTCTCATCTAATTCAAATACGTCAACACCTTGTTTTTTTAATTGCTCTGTTAATCCCTTTTCTTGCTCCTGTTCAAACTTATCAGCCTTTCTTTGCGTCGTTCGTTCAGCTTGTGTTACTTTATATTCCTCACGCTTTCTATCATCTACAATATTATCCAACCCAATAAGAGCCAATTCCTCATTACTGAGATAACTCCAATAACCCTTATCTTTATATAAATCTAACTGGGCGGCAGCCTTATCATCGCTGTATGGCTGAATAAATGTATGGGCATAACCAGTTTTAGGATCTACTATGGCGATAACATCCGTTCCGTTTTCTTGAGCATTGTGAACCGCATCAAAATTAGTTTTAAAAACATTATACATCATTTTATCTCTTTCGTGTTCGGCTTTGCTTTTACTAGACGAAGGAGTCCATTCATATTTATACATATGTTCGTATTGTTTCATTTGTGAATAGAGAGAATGGGCATAAAAGTGCTGTTCTTCTTTAGTTAAAGCACGAGAACCAATATCCTTATTATTTTTAATGGCTATTTGATTATCAAAGTCTTTATCGTCAAAAGCTTCAACGGCAGCACTCGCACCTTTACCGACACCGTATAACGCACCACCTATTAATAGTGATGCTCCGCCAGTCGCAACCGCACTACCACCAGCAGCCACAGCAGAAGCCATAGCGGTGACTAACCCCAGAGTTCCCACCGCTCCTTCCGCAACCACAACAGGAAGATATCCATCGCCAGTAACCGCATAATCAAATACATCAAATAAACCCATTGCTGCCGCACCGCCAATATCAATACCTTCTAACGCACCAACTAGGGCATCTATTTCGCCATCGGCACTTGCTTTAAATAAACCCTCTTGTACAGCTTTTACATCTAACTCGCCTTCGGCATCCAGCCAATCAGGAAAATACTCTTTACCTATATTTGAGGTATCAGGTTTGTATATTCTCTCTGCTTCTGGATTTTTAGCATCTAGAAATGGATTTGTTTTTTGTTTAAGAGCATCAAATTCATCAACATTTGTTTTAATAGTTTGAAAAGCTGGATTACCAGCGTCCAGCCCTGTAGGTTCTGGAAGCCCTTTTAGTATATTTTCTGCTGCTTTTACATCCCCTCTGTCTATTGCTTTATAATATTCTACTGGTAATCCATATTCCGAAGAAGCTTCAGCTGGACTCATAATTGAACCAGAAAATTCATCTGGTTCAAATACATCTTCAATACCCAAATCATCACTTATTTCTTTTCTCAATTTATCTAAGTCACCTTCTGGGTCTAAAAAGCTATCAGTTTCCATTTCTCTCTGTAATGCCTCTTCCTCCTCAGGTGTTAGCTCTACATCAGGGGACAAATCAACATCTTCCATGTCTGGTTTTTGTTTTGATATTCGTCTATCTAGTTCGTTATCTTTTATTAATTGTTGTGTTTGTTTTAATGGTGGTTCGGTATAAAAAGATTCAGCCATTTCTTCTCTCAGAGCTTGAAGAGAGGAGGGCGGAGGATCTAATTGGGCTGGTTCAGAAACTCTTACATTTCTCACAGGTAATTCAACACCAGAACCAATAGGTTCAACAGGTTGACCAAAACGAAAAGTATCCAGCAATTCATCTGTGGCTTCTTGCCTTTGTAACAATGGGGTAAGTTCCAACTCTTCATCCACGTCAATACCCTCTTCCATTAATCGCTCCACTTCAGAGCGACGTGCGAGTAAGGATTCACGCTCAAATTCTTCGGATGCTTCCTGTCCAGTCTGTAATCCTTCTAGAAATTTAGCTCCTCGTTTCACGGATTGATATGTGATTAAACCTCCAGTAGCCGCAACCAAAGCATCCTCAACATATTCTACATTTCTGTTTGTATCGGTATTTACAATGGGTGGGTCAGGTTGTGGTTTAGGTGGGTCAGGTTGTGGTTTAGGTGGGTCAGGTTTAGGTTTAGGTGGAACAGGTGGAACAATATCACCACCGTTAAATGAATTGGATGGAACAAAAGAATCAGTCATAAATTTATTTACTTCGTGTCGTTTTACACAACGTCCGTTTACCTCAATAAATCCTATTGGACATTTCAGAACCTTCATTATATTAATAGTTTATATTTTATATTATTAATATATAATGCCTCCACCTCTCCAATCAGATGCTTTTATTCGTCGGATGTGTCCGCAAAACCATCCTCCTGCCCTAACTAAAGTTTACAATATCGCTCCAACTAAAATGAATTACATGAATGTCTTGCCTGGTATAAAACCTGCTGCCCCTCAGATAACGAGTCCGCTGATTATCAATACAATGGCGAAATCAATAATTAAAGACAATACCCAGAACGCCAAAGCTCTGCTGATGGCTCAGGAAGGGGTACTAAAAATATACGAACAACCAGCCAAAAACATTGAGAAGTTAATGACACCTTCTGGAAATTTAAGAGGAACTACCTCAACCGAGGTCGATGTGCAAGGAAGAGTATTAAATTTAGCTCAATAAAATAAATAACTATATATATAATGATTTCCGCAGATACTGTTGTTTATAATAATTTACCCATAGACGTTCCTCTTGGAAATCAACTGCGTCCTCGTGTAACCGCTGATGGTAGCGATTTTGATTCTGGTATTAAGAAGAAGATGTATCAGCTTCCTGTCGAACCGTTTAGAGATAACCAGCGAACCATTCATAGTGCTGGGTTCTGTAACACATACGGAGAGATATTGCCGTGTTATGTATCACCCTCTCTAAATTTAAACCGTGTTTATGCTAATCCCCAGCCGACACCGTTGAGAAATGCGGAGCAACCTGTGTTTGGTAATGCTCGTAATCAGAAAATGGGTTTGGGTGTGATACCTGAGCAAGTAAGGTTATTCCAAAATAGTAATTTAATACCAAATCAGATGAGTGCTGGGGTAAATGCTGGTCATTTTAGTCCTGTTAAATCATCCCAATAAATCTATGTATTTAGCTTGTTGATTGATATATATAATATATATTTATATCAATTTATTTTTTAGTTTTACAACAGCACTCCGCAATATCCTCTGGAAACATAATGAATTCTGTTAAATTACGTCTGAATTTTTTTGTAGGACACTTTGGATGGAGGTCAAGCATTAAATTATCGTGTTTATCTTTTATCGCAAACTCGTAAGCAGCCATAAAGGATTCTTCTGATACAACGCCACCTAGCTCCTCTGTTATCTTTTTCATAACGGCATCGCTCTTATTTTTGAAAAACAATAAATGCGTAGCATTGAGTCGGAGAGCCTTTGGTATTCCGTGATGACTGCCTCCACCACCGCCACTGTATGACTGGGTTAAAAATATACACGCACAACCCAAAGCGTGACGGTGTCCAAATGGATCTTTTAATGGTGCTAAATGTCGATTCATAATAGCCAATTTAGTCAGTCCTGCTGCGTTACCAAGAGCAGATGATCCTAAGACGTCATCACAAATGAGGCAACTTTGACAAGGTCGAACAATATCTCGATGCCATGATGGTTCATCTATATCCATAAATTCACCATTCTCGTTGATGAATCCAGCATCTATAAATAAATTTAAATCATCGTAATCAATATTATTAATTGAGTTTCGGTTTTTTGTTACGAGTTTAAATCTATCATACAGTTTTTTTTCAAGCATATAGTCTTCCCACATATCACGCTCTTTTTCTATTTCTGATATAACTAGGTCTATTGAATCACGAGTAGGATAAAATATGTCCTCTTCATCAAGTTGGTCGCCAAGAAATGACCAATACTTCTTGTTCGAATCATACGTTGGCGAAATCATGAAATAACGGTCATATAGCTTGTCTTCTTTGGCTTGTGCTAATATCTTGGCGGTAGTATACGATTTTCCTGTATTTCGAACACCGACTGCAATCATTAAATAAGGAGAGCGAAGTCCATTTTTGGTGGTATTATATTCATTGGTAATAGACGTATCAGGGGTAGCTTTGAATTCTTTTATCTTCTTAACTTTTAATTGAGTTTTCTCCATTTATATATAATAAATATATTTTAATGTTTAATCTTCTTTAGTAGGCTCTTCCTCAGCAACCTCAGGCTCAGGTTCTGGTGTAACCTCAGGTTCTGGCTCAGGCTCAGGCTCAGGCTCAGGCTCAGGCTCAGGCTCTGGCTCTGGCTCTGGCTCTGGCTCCGTGCCTGGTTTTGTGGGAAAGAGTGAGTCTATGTCTTCGTTCAGTGTCGGTTCGACCTTGCTCGGTAGATCACGCAACGCTTGGCGGTAAGTTTTCCACGCTTCGTCGTCTGCTAATACGACATCTCTAAATTGTGTCCAGTCCGATTCAACTAAAAGTTTGTTCCGTTTCTCTCGGAGTTCTTCGAGTAGATATTTTGGTGCGTTTTCATTGACTTTCGCAATGAACTCCTCTCTTGGTGGTTTCTTCACTCCGAGTAAATCCATACTATCGTATATTTCCTCTGGTGTGCTTCCTTTCGAGTTGCGTATTCTATTAATCCCATAATGTCGCCATACATCACTCAAACTATGTGATAATGCTGCCATATATATATATATGGTTAATATTATTATTATACATCTTTACATTCAAGCGTCATCGTGCTTAATCCAATTTTATGATAAGGATTACTGGTGCTGTTCGTTATTTGCCTATTTAAATAAAAACTTCTATTACTAAAACCCCAATTCAATGCAACTATGTGAGGGACATAAGTTACCGCTGAAGTAGTATCTGGACTATCAACATAAGTCATATTACACCTTTGAGGGTCAGAATTGTTATCAGCACCGTGTTGAGCAATGGCGAATGTGCCTCCAAGAGACATTCTCGATGCTCGGTTATCTGCATCTGGTATAATGAATGATGGTGAACCTCCTCCGATTGTTCGTTTTAATATTATTCCTGCATATTGTGGACTTTCAATCTGACCAAATATATCCACTGTAATAACGACCTTTTGAGAAGTGCTTGTTGGTGTTATACTTGTTTGTAAATCAGTTATGGCTGCTCCACCAGAAACATCGTCAAACGAAACAGCAGTACCGGTCGCATTTTTAAAATATCCAGTGTCTGTTATTTCTTCTTGGTCGTCTGTTTGAGAAAATGCGAAAGGCAAAGCACCAGAAGGGATCGTCGCCGTTTTATCAGCCCCTCCTGACTGCTTCAATGTGAGTGTTGTTCCAGCAAAATCTAAATCGGTCACTACACTTCCAGAACCAGCAGCCTCCGTTTGCGTCGACCCATCAGGAAATGTAATCTGCTGAACGTTTACGTCATCCAGTGTGGCGTCATCGCCATTTTGTATGCCTCTGAATGTATCAAATGGAAAATCGCTCATTATAATATTATATAACATTATTATAAATGAATGAAGCAGATTTAGTCAAGGTTCATTATATGTATTATAAAAATCCAGCTAAATACAAGCGGTTCATACCGAAGGGTTGGAACGAACTGAATGAATATACAGATAATAATAGTATGGTTTTTCAAAAGGGCAATGATATAGTTATTGCGATGCGTGGTCTTGATCCTAAGTCGCCACAGGATTTATATATTGGTTCAAATATCATAGCAGGTGATTTACTAAACCCACGTGGTTTTGATTATGAAACTAGTAGAGGAAAGTATAAAGATATATTACAGAGAGAACAACAAAAAATAGACGTATTGAAAAAGCAATATCCAAATTCTAATATAGAGTTAGCAGGTCATAGTCGTGGTGGACGGAAGGCAATTGATTTGGGTGAATTTAATAAATTAAAATATCATGCTTATAATCCAGGCGACGCCTCTTCCCTCAGAGATAAGGTATATTCTCTCGCCTTACCTTATTTAATGGGTGTTATTCCCACTAATAATATAGCAGAAGCATTGGGTTACGCATCTACATTTGCTATGAATATGGGTGATAGTGGAGCTGTTCCTAGTAATTTTTTAACTAAATTAGGATTTACCTCTCCATTAGAATTAGCTAAACCAATTACAACGGCTTCTGTTCGTGCTGGAATATCTGAAAGACCGATAGCGACAACCATAGGTTCATTAACCGAAGATGTTTTAGTTCCTGCTGTACTAGATTATACTATGATGGGTATAGGTGGAAGACCGATTTCCAAAGGTGCAATAGAGGATAGTTTTGAACAAGATGAACAATTAACTCAAGCCTATTTAACACAGGATTTATTAGAGGCAGGAATAGAGCGTTCCACATTACCTGAGGATGTTGATATGGAGCAGTTGATGTATATATTAGACCCAGTCGCCTCGCAAGAAGCCGATACTATTAGTGAATATAGTGCTAAAACATTTGAAACAATAGAGTTATCTGATAGACCACAGAGAGAATATCAAGCTAAAATAGAAGATTTGGATGTATTTAATGAAATAGAAAATGTAGCTGAATCTATTTATGGTAAAAATTTAAATGATAAATCTGTGCTACAGCGTTTTGCCGAAGGATACAGAATGGCTGCCGCACCGCTTATGGCGACCCAACAACCAGCACAAGGGCAAGGCAATATTTATGTTACGGAGCGTGATATAGTATCACATGGATACAAAGGTAGTAAATTACAATCTATTTTAGGTCGCCCTGAGATTGTAGAACCAAAAAATTATGTAAATAGCTATGATCCTACTCACCATACGATAGACCATTTTATAACTAGAGAGATGTATAATAAAATTAATAATAACCAATATGAACAACCGTTATCCATACCAACTAGTAATCGTGTATTTCAAACGGAGTTTATCGGCACAGGTGCAGGAGGGCAACGTGTAAATGTAAATGTAAAATCTCTCTGCGAAACAAACCCACAGCTGATTGCGTGTAGGTATATTTAAGAATAATAATATAATTATATATATGAGTTACTTGCTCAACAGGAGTGATATTTATTGTGATGAAGACAATATGTTAGAATGTCCAAACTGTTATAGTAAGAATATGCTAATGTATTCTGTTGAGGTGAATGTAAATAAAAAAAAGAAAGATGAGATAGATGATGTATTTATTAAATTTAGGTGCGTGGATTGTGGCGAGGATGTCAAGGAATTACATCTAAAAAATAATAAAGAAACTAGTGTATGCGTAAATTGGAAAATGAGTGATTGTGAGTATGCGGAACAGGTATATAAATTATTTAATAGTTAATCTCTCTAGTAGTAATATATATGGCTCTTAAAATAAAGAAATCAACCAATCCAAAGAAGAAGTTAATGTTAGTAGGTGAGAAGAAGGACGGCAGTAAAATTACTCGGCATTTTGGAGCGTCTGGGTATGTGGACAGAACAAGGATAAAAAATCCAGAAGAACGTAAGAAACGCACGGCTGCCTACAAGTCAAGACACAAAGGCGATAATTTAAATGATCCGTATAGTGCTGGTGCACTAAGTTATTATGTGTTATGGGGAGCGGATACGATATCTGGTGGAATAGCAAAATATAATAAAAGGTTTGGATTATCGGTGTCCAGATAAAAATATATTATTATATTATAATGCGTAAATCTAAATTCACAACGCAGTTTGATAAAATATATCCTGATGGTAAATCCAAATCAAAGTCGGCAATTAGTAAACATTTTAAGATACCCATGTCTGTACTGAATGACGTGTATGATAGGGGGGTCGGAGCATACCGCACGACTGGTGCAAGGGCTGGTGTAACATCAGAAGACCAATGGGCTCGAGCTCGAATGTATAAGGTAATTTTAAATATTGTAAAAGCACGTAAGGGTGGAAAGGTAAACAGGGGTCGTGGTCAAGATGCAGATTTAGTGGATAAAGCTGTAAAAAAATAGTATTAAACAATAAGAGCTTCTATTAATTTTTGAGGAATTGTGTGTCTTAAATCTAAACGATTCATACCTTTTATATTTAAATTTCTAAAGCTAGGATGCTTACCATCTTTTATAATTTCACAATCCTTATTACATTTCATCAAAGAGAGATTGGGTATATTATTCCAAAAACGTGTTCGTTTTCTACATCCATATCCATACTTACAATAATCACAATCATTATATTTCATTTCCAGCATAAATGGTCTGTCTTTTAATTTTCCTGTTTGTGGATTTTCTATTATCCATATTTTAGGATTAAAATAATTAATTATTTCTATAGTTTTTTTAACCATATTATCTGCGTGAGTTAGATCCTTATTTTTTTTTTCAGGGCGACAATTATTCATAATACTGTAATCATCACATGGAGGCGATGCTGTAATAAGAGAAAAAAAATCTTTGGGATATATTTTGTAATCCCATTTTAAAATATCTTCTGTGATTGTTGCTCGTCCATCTATATCAAGACTGATAATATTATAACCAATTTTTTTTGATACTTTACCAAAACTACCAGTTCCACTGAACAACTCGAGATGATTCATATATTTTTATTTTTTTATTTTTTTATTATGTAAACTTATTTTTTTTATAAAGCCCATTCATTAGTCCATATCCCATCAGTCCATATCGTTTCCCACTCATCTCTGTTATAATCAATTAATTTATCTACATCACTATTGTATCCTTCTTCGTTTATTTTTTTAGCAAATTTAATGGCTTCTTCTATTTCCTTAAAAGTTTTACTATCACACACACTACTCCACTCATCGTTGCCGTCGTAAATACACACAACATATTCGGTATATTTGGTCATCTTGGTGCTAGTTGACATAATAGTTTTAGCTTCTTTCAATTTTATTTTAAAATCAATTTTATTTATAAATAAATAAAAAATTATTGGTTTCTTAGTTTATACACATCATCGGTGTTATTGCCTATTTTATTTTAAT
>VMHT01012260.1_pt1 | contig 14970 bp, 20 predicted proteins | sample 4693611 | NCBI WGS metagenome assembly VMHT01 (sample SAMN12280063, study PRJNA550983) | marine metagenome | isolation source: seawater sampled from same location over 5 years 0.02-0.2 micron viral filtrate | place: USA: collected off the coast of southern California halfway between the port... ... | reverse complement strand
GAGCTGCGGCTTCCTCTTCGGCGGCCAGTTCCTGAATCGATTTGCCCGACGCCTGAAGCTCGGCTTCTTCGGGCGAACGTGCGACGTTCAGCTCGATTGTGGCATCGACTTCGGGGTGCAGGATGATGCGCACGTCATGCACGCCCAGTTCCTTGATCGGGTTGCCCAGAACAACCTGCTTGCGGTCGACGGTGAACCCTTCGGCGGTTGCGGCATCGGCGGCGTCACGGGTGGTGACGGAGCCATAAAGCGCACCGGCGTCGGAAGCGGAGCGAATCACGACGAACTGCTGACCGTTCAGCTTCTCGGCGAATTGTTCGGCTTCTTTTTTGGTTTCGAGGTTCTGTGCTTCGAGCTGGGCTTTTTGGCCCTCAAAGGCTTCGACGTTGGCCTTGGAGGCCGACAGCGCCTTGCCCTGCGGCAGCAGGTAGTTGCGAGCATAGCCGGGCTTTACGTCCACGACTTCGCCCATCTGGCCCAGTTTGGCCACACGTTCCAGAAGGATAACTTGCATGTGCTCTCTCCTTACTTGACGGCGTAGGGCAGCAGGGCGAGGAAACGAGCGCGTTTGATGGCACGGGCCAGCTCGCGTTGTTTCTTGGCCGATACGGCGGTGATACGGGAAGGAACGATCTTGCCACGCTCAGAGATGTAGCGTTGCAGCAGACGTGTGTCCTTGTAGTCGATCGCAGGTGCGTTGTCGCCCGAGAAAGGGCACACTTTACGACGACGGAAAAATGGTTTTGCAGCCATGATTTAAGTCCTTTTCTTCAAGCGTTGATCAACGGCGTTCGCGGCGTTCGGAACGCTCGTCACGCTTTTGCATCTGTACGGACGGCAGTTCTTTGTGCTCATCAACTTTGATGGTCAGAACGCGCATCACGTCATCATGCAGGCGCATCAGGCGCTCCATTTCCTGCACGGCGGTCGCAGGGGCGTCCGAACGCAGGAAGGCATAGTGGCCCTTGCGGTTTTTGTTGATCTTGTAGGCCATCGTTTTGACGCCCCAGTACTCGCTGTCGACGAGCTTGCCGTCGTTGTCCGCGAGGACGGTGCCAAAGTGTTCGATGAGGCCTTCTGCTTGCGTGTTGGACAGGTCCTGACGCGCAATCATAACATGCTCATAAAGCGGCATGTGCACTCCTATTTATATCAAGGCGCATTTCATAGGCGGGGCATTCATCCTTGCGGCCCCACCACGAGAGTCTGCGCGGTTCATATGCTTTGCAAGGAAGCGCCCGTATACACGGTTTGCGCCGCACGGCAAGCCCCAAGCGCCTGCGGCAAGGCTTGTTCGGCTGGGGCGCAGAGGATACATCAGGCGAGACGCATAAGAGAGGCCGCAACCATGAGCATTGCATTCGTTTTCCCGGGCCAGGGTGCCCAAACCATCGGCATGGGCCGCGATCTGGCTGAAGCCTATCCTGAAGCCCGCGCCGTTTTCCAAGAAGTCGACGACGCCCTTGGCGAAAAACTGTCTGACCTGATCTGGGAGGGGGACATCGAGACGCTGACCCTCACTCAGAACGCCCAGCCTGCGTTGATGGCCACGTCGATGGCGGCGATGGCCGCGCTGAAGGCCGAAGGGATCGAGGTTGGCAAAGCGGCCTATGTGGCGGGCCATAGTCTTGGCGAATATTCCGCGCTTTGCGCCGCAGGGTCACTGTCGCTTGCCGACACCGCGCGGCTGCTGCGCATTCGCGGCAAGGCGATGCAGGCGGCTGTCCCAGTGGGCGAGGGTGCCATGGCGGCGATCCTTGGCCTTGGCATCGAAGAGACCGAGAAACTGGCCGAAGCCGCCGCCGAAGGCGAGGTCTGTCAGGTCGCCAATGAAAACGACCCCAGCCAGAACGTATTGTCGGGCCACAAAGCCGCAGTGGAACGTGCTGTGGCCATGGCCAAGGATGCTGGCGCCAAACGCGCGTTGCTGCTGCCGGTCTCTGCGCCTTTCCATTGCCCGCTGATGGGGCCTGCGGCGGAAGAGATGGCCCGCGCTTTGGGTGAGGTTACGTTTAATGATCCCGCCGTGCCGCTGGTCGCCAATGTCACTGCGCAGGCCGTCACCGATGCCGCGAAGATTCGCGAGTTGCTGGTCGAGCAGGTCACAGGCCGGGTGCGCTGGCGGTCTTCGGTTGAGTGGATGGCCGCGCAGGGTGTCACCGAAGCATGGGAGATCGGCGCGGGCAAGGCGCTGTCGGGCATGATCCGCCGGATCGACAAATCCCTCGCCACCCGCAGCATCGGCACGCCGGAAGAGGTTAAAGCCGCGAAAGAGACGTAACGCCCCGGAGGGCCGAGATGACGATGCAAGAAACCCTGACCCTGCTGCCGGAATGGCTGATCTGGTGGTTCAACTGGCTGGTCTTTGCCGTGGCGGTCTTGCCCTTAGCGCTGCTGATCTGGCCGCAGAGCCGCAAGGTTGGGGTGATTGCCGTGGCCGCCAGTATTCTTACCGGAGCGGCGGTTTACGGCATGTTCCGGCAAATGGGATACGTCAAACTTCTCGGTCTGCCGCATCTGCTGATCTGGGGGCCGTTGGCGTTCTATCTGTTCCGCAAACAGGCTAAGGACGCCATGTCCATCGCGGCGCGGTGGATCATCCGGGTGATTTTGGTCACCTTGCTGATCTCGCTGGCCTTCGATGTGGTGGATGTGCTGCGTTATATCTTGGGCGACCGGACGCCGCTGGGGAGTGACGCATGAGGCGGCTGATTGCCGTCTTTGCACTGCTGCTTTCGGTCGTGGCCTGCGGCACGCTTGAGAATGCCAGCGATGGCACGCGGATGCAGGTTCAGGGGCCTTATCTGTTGATGTCCGGCACGATCACCAGCCGGACGCCTGCGGCTTTCGCGCGGCATCTGGCCGAGAATCCGCGGATTGATACGGTGGTGCTGGGGCGGATCGACGGCTCTATCGATGCGGCAGCGACGCACCGTATGGGGCGACAGATTCGCAGATTGGGACTGGCGACCGAGCTGCGGTCGGGCAGTGTGGTTGATTCTGGCGGTGTGGAGATCTTCATCGCGGGGGCCGAGCGGCGCATGGCACCGGGGGCGGCGCTGCGGGTGCATTCATGGCGCAATGGCTACCGCGAGGGCAGCAGCTATCCACGGCAATCGCCCAAACATCAGATGACACGGCGCTATATGGCCGAGATGCTGGGCAATGACGCCTTTTACTGGTTTACCTTGCAGGCAGCGCCATCTGACGGGATACACAAGATGACAGCGGATGAAATCCGCCGCTACGGGCTGCTGACGCGGCCCTGACTGATAGAATAAAGGAAGAGACATGTTCGATCTTACAGGAAAGAATGCCCTGATCACCGGCGCTTCGGGCGGCATTGGCGCGGATATCGCCCGCAAATTGCATGCCCAAGGCGCCACCGTCGGGCTGTCGGGCACGCGGACCGAACCGCTGGAGGCGCTGAAGGCCGAATTGGGCGAGCGGGCGCATGTGCTGCCCTGTAACCTGAGCGACATGGAAGCCGTCGACGCGCTGCCGAAACAGGCGGCTGAGGCGATGGGCTCGGTCGATATTCTGGTGAACAACGCCGGGATCACCCGCGATAACCTGTTCATGCGCATGTCAGATGATGAATGGCAGTCGGTCCTGAACGTGAACCTCACCGCGACCTTTAAGCTCTGCAAAGGCGTGATGCGCGGCATGATGAAGGCGCGTTGGGGCCGGATCGTGAATATCTCAAGCGTGGTGGGGGCCACGGGCAACCCCGGTCAAGCAAACTATGCGGCCTCCAAAGCGGGTGTCGTGGGCATGTCCAAATCGCTTGCCTATGAGGTGGCAAGCCGTGGGATCACCGTGAATGCTGTGGCACCGGGCTTTATCACCACTGCCATGACAGACAAGCTGACGGACGAGCAAAAGTCTGGAATCATGGGGCAAATTCCGGCAGGCCGCATGGGTGATCCGGATGAAATTGCCGCCGCCGTGGTTTATCTTTCCAGTGCCGAGGCCGCTTATGTGACAGGGACCACCTTGCATGTGAACGGCGGTATGGCCATGTTGTGACCCTGCGCTGCAATAGCGTTTGCCAAGCCTTCGGCATGTGCTAAAGGGGGCGCAGAATCGAAACGAAGGGAGCTTGATTGCCCCCTCCGCCTTGTGCGAACAAGGAAAATAGCCGCCCCTTTTGGGGCATCCTCCAAACGCTGATCATCGGCGGGCGGAAACCAAAAGGGGCCTGAATGGCCCGAAGACATGAGGACTTATTATGAGCGACGTCGCAGACCGCGTGAAAAAGATCGTTGTAGAACACCTGAGCGTGGAAGAGGACAAAGTGACTGAGAATGCGTCGTTCATCGACGATCTCGGCGCAGACAGCCTTGACACCGTGGAACTGGTGATGGCGTTCGAAGAAGAGTTCGGCATCGAGATCCCCGATGACGCCGCTGAGAACATCCAGACCGTTGGCGATGCGGTTAAGTTCATCAAAGAAGCCTCGTAAGGCTTTGCCGGGCGACCGGCGGAATTGAGATTTTAGAACGGCGTTGTTCCTAGCGGAATGACGCCGTTTTTATTTGTCGCAGCGGGGTGGGCTTGTTCCTTAGGTGCCGAAGCCGCATGTCTTCGCCAAGAAGTTTCAAGCGTGAAGGCAATTCACCCCATGTCCCGAACGATCCCGACCATCAACACAGCCAGACTGACATTGCGTGCCATGCGGGCCGAGGATTTTGAGCGTTACGCTGAGATCTGGGCGATGCCGGATGTGGCGGACCGGATACTTGATCGGCCTCGGGCGAAGGCGCAATCTTGGGACGCCTTCCTGCGCAATGCAGGCCATTGGCAGATCACGGGATTTGGGCAGTGGGCGGTGCAACTTCATCGGCAAAGAGAGATGCTGGGGCAGACGGGCTTCGTCTTTGGTTCACGGAATTTCGGTGAAGATTTCGACACTTACCCCGAAGCGCGCCTGGTCTTGGCGCCTCAGGCGCAGGACCAGCGCCTGGGGTTTGAGGCCGCACGCGCGGCGCATGAATGGTTTGATCGGGTGATCACCGGCCGCACGGTTTGCATGATTTCGGGGGGCAATGAGGCGGCGTTGCGGATCGCGGGCGCGCTTGGGTATCAGCCGCTGCGGGAGGCAAAGACAGCGGGTGGCCCGGTGCATCTGCTAACCCGGCGTGGGCCGCCAGTCTAACGGCGCCATCAGACCCTTACCGCCTGTGATCGCCGCCCGATTCCGCAGATAGGCGTTTTTGTGCTATGCCTGCGGCCCACCGCCGATATGCTTGTGCCTACAGGCTTTTGCAGGGTAAGAGGTTCGCCGAGAGATTATCGGCAAGGGGCACTGAGATGCGCAGAGTTGTAGTAACGGGTTTGGGTTTGGTTACCCCCCTCGCGGACGGCGTGGAAGAAAGCTGGAAACGGATCCTTGATGGGCAATCCGGGGCCGGACCGATCACCGGCTTTGATCCCAGCAAATTGGTGACCCAATACGCCTGCGAAGTGCCTTTGGGCGATGGCAGCGATGGCACCTTTGACGCAAACAAATACATGGAGCCGAAAGAGCAGCGGAAGGTAGATACCTTCATTCTCTTCGGCATGGCCGCCGCCCAGCAGGCGGTTGAGGATTCGGGGTGGTTGCCGACCGAGAAGGAAGATCAAGAGCGTACTGGCGTGTTGATCGGCTCGGGCATCGGCGGGTTGAACTCCATTGCCAATACCGCCGTGATGATGGCCGAAAAGGGTCCGCGCCGCGTGAGCCCGTTCTTCGTGCCCGGCGCGTTGATCAACCTGATCTCGGGTCAGGTCTCGATCCGCTACGGTTTCAAGGGGCCGAACCACTCGGTCGTGACCGCCTGTTCGACCGGGGCGCATGCCATCGGTGACGCGGCGCGTCTGATCAAATACGGCGATGCGGATGTGATGATCGCAGGCGGCGCCGAGGCGGCGATTTGCGAGATCGGCATGGCGGGCTTTAACGCCTGCAAGGCGCTGTCGACCAAACGCGGAGACGACCCCAAGAAAGCCAGCCGCCCCTATGATGTGGACCGTGACGGTTTTGTCATGGGTGAGGGCGCGGGCATCGTGGTCTTGGAAGAATATGAGCACGCCAAGGCGCGTGGTGCCAAGATCTATGCCGAAGTGCTGGGCTATGGCCTGTCGGGCGACGCGCATCACATCACGGCACCGTCGGAAGACGGCGAAGGTGGCGAACGCTCCATGCGGGCCGCACTGAAGAATGCTGGGCTTGAGCCGAAGGATGTCGATTACATCAACGCGCATGGCACCTCGACCATGGCCGATACCATCGAATTGGGCGCGGTCGAGCGTCTGATGGGCGATGCGGCGGGCAAAGTGACCATGTCTTCGACCAAATCCGCGACCGGGCACCTCTTGGGGGCTGCTGGCGCGATCGAGGCGATCTTCTGCATGCTCGCGATCCGCGATCAGGTGGCGCCGCCGACGATCAACCTTGATAACCCAGCGGTTGAGACTCCAATTGATCTGGCACCGAACAAAAAGGTCGAGCGCAAGATCGACGTGGCGTTGAGCAATTCGTTCGGCTTTGGCGGCACAAACGCATCGGTACTGTTCGGGAAAGTCCGCTAAATGTGGCGCCATATCGCTTCTAACGCCGTGACGTTTCTGTTGGTCGGCCTGTTTCTGCTTGGGGGGATCATCCTCTGGGGCAAGACGACCTATGTCTCCGAAGGGCCATTGGAGCAGGCGATCTGTGTGCAGGTCGAGCGCGGCTCGAACATGCGGCAGGTCAGCCAGAGCCTTGAGGAACAGGGCGCGGTCTCTTCGCCCGCGCTCTTTCGCATGGGCGCGGATTACGAGGAGAAGTCGAGCAGCCTGAAAGCGGGCAGTTTTCTTGTGCAACCCGGCACGTCGATGCAGGGGATCGTGGATATCGTGACCCAAGGCGGGGCCAGCACCTGCGGCACCGAGGTTGTGTACCGCGTGGGCGTGAACCGCGTAAGCGTGCAGGTCCGCGAGTTGGACCCGGTGACAAGCCGGTTTGTTGAGCGCGCGGAGTTCACGCCGGGTGAGGAAGAGACCCCTGAGGCATACTCCGGAATCTCTAGCAAGAACGACACGCGGTTTCGGGTGGCATTGGCCGAGGGCGTGACAAGCTGGCAGGTTGTCGAAGCGCTGAAACAGGTCGAGCAATTGACCGGTGAGGTTGAAGACCTCCCCGCTGAGGGCAGCCTTGCGCCAGACAGTTATGAAGTGCGTCCCGGTGATGACCGCGCCGAGGTGATCGCGCGGATGACGGCAGCGCAGCAGGTGCTGTTGGCGCAGGCTTTTGAAGCGCGCGACCCTGATCTGCCCATTGAGACGCCGGAGGAACTCCTGATCCTTGCCTCGATCATCGAAAAAGAAACCGGTGTGGCGGCAGAGCGGGAGCAGGTGGCGAGCGTTTTCGTGAACCGTCTGAACCAAGGCATGCGTTTGCAAACGGATCCGACGGTGATCTATGGTGTGACTGAGGGCAAGGGCGTGCTGGGCCGCGGGCTGCGTCGTTCGGAACTGCGGGCAGAAACGCCGTGGAACACCTATGTGATCGACGGTCTGCCGCCGACCCCGATTGCAAATCCGGGCCGCGCGAGCCTGATGGCCGCGGCGCAACCGGCGGAGACGGATTTCGTCTTCTTCGTTGCCGATGGCACCGGGGGGCACGCTTTTGCTGAGACCTTGGATGAGCATAACCGCAACGTGGCGCGTTGGCGTCAGATCGAGGCGGAGCGCGGCGCAGAAGCGGCCGGGAATGCCTCGACAGGTGGTAACTGAAACGACTAGAAACCCCGCTGGAGACAGCGGGGTTTTTGCTTGCCGACGGGGCTCTCCGCGCGATGGCGTAAGGTATTGTTAACACAGTTTTTCTTGACTTTGCGCACGGTCTAACGTAGGACTTGTGACACGCTAGAGGACATGGGCGAACGGCCCCGGGGTGACCCGGTGGTCGTTTTTTTGTGTCTGCTCGGTTGGGGATAACCAACAAGAGGTAAAGCGATGACGATCATTACCCCGGAGCAAGAGACGGAAGACAGCGCGGAAATTCTGCGCGGTCTTCAAGAAGCAATCGGCGCGCTGCGTCGGGAAATCGAAGGTCTGACGGAACAGACCCGGTCCGGGGGGGAACTCAAGGAAACTGCGGTGTCCAGCAATACGTCCAAAGTGGCGGGACTGCTGGCGCATTGCCTGAAAGCGGAGAACACGCTGAATGACTGTCGAAACCGACAAACTGGAATCGCGCGCGGGGGCTATGCCCTCGACATGGACAAGGCGCGGGCTGACATCGGGTGCAAGCTGGATCGCCTGCGCCGATGCTCAGACCCAGGCGCAGTTTCTGAATGACCTAGATGAGGGAGAGCTTCTGGCTCTCCCTTTTTTGTTCGAGTTCTGGGCTTTGGACCATCAGCTGCCGCCTGAGGGGGATTGGCGAACATGGGTGATCATGGGCGGGCGCGGTGCGGGCAAGACCCGCGCCGGGGCGGAATGGGTGCGTAGCAAGGTTGAGGGGAGCCGTCCGTTGGATGCGGGGGCGTGTAGCCGCGTGGCGCTGGTGGGGGAGACCATTGAGCAGGTGCGCGAGGTGATGATTTTTGGCGACAGCGGGATACTGGCCTGTAGCCCACCGGATCGGAGGCCCGATTGGGAGGCGACGCGCAAGCGGTTGGTTTGGCCCAATGGGTCGATTGCCACGGTGCATACGGCGCATGATCCCGAAGGGCTGCGGGGGCCGCAGTTTGATGCGGCTTGGGTGGATGAACTGGCGAAATGGAAGCGCGGGCAGGAGGCTTGGGACCAGTTGCAGTTTGCGCTGCGCTTGGGCGAGCGGCCTCAGGTCTGTGTGACGACGACGCCGCGCAATGTGGATGTGTTGAAGGCGTTGTTGAAATCGCCCTCGACGGTGACGACCCATGCGCCGACCGAAGCGAATGCGGCGAACTTGGCAGGGTCTTTCCTTGAAGAAGTGCGGGCGCGCTATCGCGGGACGCGGTTGGGGCGGCAGGAGTTGGATGGGGTTTTGCTGGCGGATGCAGAGGGGGCGCTGTGGACGTCTGCTTTGTTGGAGGCGGGGCGGGTGCGAGAGGTGCCGGATCTGGACCGGATCGTGGTGGGTTTGGACCCGGCAACGACAAGTGGGGCGGGCTCGGATGAATGTGGGATCGTTGCGGTGGGCGCGCAGACCAAGGGGTCGCCGCAAGATTGGCGGGCGGTGGTCTTGGCCGATTGCACGGTGCAGGGGGCCACGCCCAATGGCTGGGCGCAGGCGGCGATTGCGGCGATGACGCGCTACGGGGCGGACCGTTTGGTGGCCGAGGTGAACCAAGGGGGGCAGTTGGTTTCCGAGGTGCTGCGGCAAGTTGATCCGCTGGTGTCGCTTAAGACGGTGCATGCGGCGCGGGGCAAGGTCGCGCGGGCAGAGCCGGTGGCGGCGCTTTATGAGCAGGGGCGGGTGAGCCATTTGCCGGGGTTGGATGCATTGGAGGATCAGATGTGTCTGATGACGGCGCGGGGGTATGAGGGCAAAGGCAGCCCGGACCGGGTCGATGCGCTGGTCTGGGCGCTGCATGAGCTGATGATCGAGCCTGCATCGCAGTGGCGCAGCCCGGGGGTGCGGAGCCTGTAAGGCGGGCGTTGCGCAGGGGAGCGTGCGGTCGGTTACCCGGCCGTTAAGACTTAATTGAGAAAGTCTGACAACGCCGAGCAGCATGGGGCACAGGCCGCTGCCAAGGCCGAGCAGAATGAGGAGCGACAGATGGTATTCGATTTTCTACGGCGCGGCGCGGCTGAGACGGTTGAGCAGAAGGCTTCGGCGACCGGGCCGGTCGTGGCCTATCAAACCTCTGGTCGTGTCGCCTGGAGCCCGCGGGACAGTGTGAGCCTGACGCGCTCGGGCTTTTGCGGCAATCCAGTGGGGTTTCGGTCGGTCAAGTTGATTGCCGAGGCGGCGGCGGCCTTGCCGCTGGTCGTGCAGGATGCGGCGCGGCGCTTTGACGAACACCCGCTGATGGAATTGATGCGCCGCCCGAATGCGGGGCAAGGCCGGGCAGAGTTGCTTGAGGCGCTGTATGGCCAGATGCTGTTGAGCGGCGATGGCTATGTCGAAGCGGTGGGCGGCGAGGGGGGGGTGCCGGTCGAGCTGCATGTGCTGCGCTCAGATCGGATGAGCGTGGTGCCGGGGGCGGATGGTTGGCCGGTGGCTTACGAATATGCGGTGGGCGGGCGCAAGCATCGCTTTGACGCCAGCGGGACGGTGACGCCGGTTTGTCATATTCGGAATTTTCACCCGCAGGACGATCACTATGGCTTTAGCCCGATGCAGGCGGCGGCGATGGCGATGGATGTGCATAACGCCGCGAGCCGTTGGTCGAAGGCGCTGCTGGATAACGCGGCGCGGCCCTCGGGGGCGATTGTCTATCGCGGGGCCGAGGGGCAGGGCAAGCTGAGTGAGGATCAGTATGATCGGCTAGTGAGCGAAATGGAGAGCCATCATCAGGGCGCGCGCAATGCGGGGCGACCGATGTTGCTGGAAGGTGGGCTTGACTGGAAACCGATGGGGTTTTCGCCCTCGGACATGGAATTTCAGAAGACCAAGGAGAGTGCGGCGCGGGAGATTGCGCTGGCCTTTGGGGTGCCGCCGATGCTGATTGGGGTGCAGGGGGATGCGACCTATGCCAACTATCAAGAGGCGCATCGGGCGTTCTATCGTCTGACCGTTCTGCCCCTGGCGACACGTGTGACGGCTGCGCTGGCGGAGTGGTTAAGCGGATACTTGGGTGAGGCGGTGAGTTTGAAGCCGGACTTAGACCAAGTGCCGGCCTTGGCGGCCGAGAGGGATGCGCAATGGTCGCGGGTCTCGGCAGCGGCGTTCTTGAGCGATGCGGAAAAGCGCGCCCTGTTGGGGCTGCCTGCGGTGGCGAATGATGCCTGAGTTGCGCGAGATCGAGCGGTTCGAATGCGCGCCGGGCTTGCGGCTTCAGGCGCATGAGACGCTGAGCGCGGTGCACCGCGAGAACATGCAAAAGCGGCTGGACCGGATTGAGCAGATGATGGAGCGGCTGGAACGGCGCTTGTGGTTGACGGTTTACGGCGTGGTCGCGGTGATTTTGGCACAGGCGGTCCAATCCTTTCTGGTGGTGGCGCCGTAGCGGGCTGAAAAAGAGGAAATAACAATGGGTTATCCGATTATTAACTCCGGCGCTTTGCCGGAGAACGAGGAAGGTCTGTGTGCTGGGGCCGCTTTGGAACATAAGTTCGCCCGTTTCGGCACGGTGGCTGAGGTGGAAGGCGGGCTGGAGATCAGCGGCTACGCCAGCCTTTTCGGCGCGGTGGATCAGGGGGGCGACGTGGTGGAAGCCGGTGCCTATGCGGCGAGCCTTGCCCAAGTCACGAAGGCCGGGCGCAGCGTCAAAATGCTGTGGCAGCATGATCCTGCCCAGCCCATCGGGGTCTGGGATGAGGTGCATGAGGATGGCCGGGGCCTGTGGGTCAAGGGGCGCATCCTGAGCAGTGTTGCCAAGGGGCGGGAAGCGGCCGCGCTGATTGAGGCAGGAGCCATCGACGGGCTCAGCATCGGCTACCGCACCGTGAAGGCGGGCAAGAATACCAAGGGGCAACGGCTGCTGACGGAGTTGGAGCTTTGGGAGGTGTCTTTGGTGACCTTTCCGATGCTGCCCTCGGCGCGGGTGGGGGCCAAGGGGGATTTCAAGGCTGTGGGTGATGTTCTGCGGGACATGGCGGCGGCCTTTGACGCGGCGCGGCGCGATATGGCGCGCGGCTGAGCCTGAGTTTGACTGAGCAAGATCAGAGGAAAAGAAATGACCAAGAGCGAGATGAGCACAAAGGCGGGCGCAGACCTGTCCCCGGCGGAGGAAGTGCGGCAGGCCGTGAGCGGTTTTGTCAGTGACTTCAACGGCTTTCGGGCCGAGATCAATACGAAACTTCAACAATCAGAAGAGCGAATTGCCATGATGGACCGCAAGATGACCCTGCCTGCCCGCAGCCCTTTGGGCGGCGCGATTGAGCAAGATGCACCGCATAAGAAAGCCTTTGATGCCTATCTGCGCAATGGCGATGACGATGGGCTGCGGGGGCTGGAACTGGACGGCAAATCGATGTCGACGGCGGTGAACTCGGATGGCGGCTATCTGGTGGATCCGCAGACATCGGAGCGGGTGCAGTCTGTGCTGAATTCGGGCGCATCGATCCGCGCGATTGCGGCGGTGGTGCAGGTCGAGGCCACGTCTTATGACGTGCTGGTCGATCACGCCGATGTGGGGGCGGGCTGGGCCACCGAAAGTGGTGGGCAGGCCGAGACGGACACGCCGCAGATCGACCGGATCACCGTGCCGCTGCATGAGTTGAGTGCGCTGCCCAAGGCGAGCCAACGGCTGCTGGACGACAGCGCCTTTGATATCGAAGGCTGGCTCGCGGGCCGCATCGCCGACAAATTCGCACGGGCCGAAGCGGCGGCCTTTGTCAGCGGTGATGGGATCGACAAGCCGACCGGTTTTTTGAGCCATCCGGCGGTCGATAACGACGTCTGGAGCTGGGGCAATCTGGGCTATGTCCCCAGCGGCACCAACGCCAATCCCGAGGCGGATGCGATCATTGAATTGGTCTACGCCCTTGGCGCGGCTTACCGCAAGAACGCGGTCTTCGTGATGAACTCCAAGACCACGGCCAAGGTGCGCAAGTTGAAAGACACCGACGGGCGCTTTCTGTGGTCGGATGGGCTGGCCGCGGGAGAGCCTGCGCGGTTGATGGGATATCCGGTGCTGGTGGCCGAGGATATGCCCGACCCGGCGACGGATGCGATGGCTATCGCATTTGGTGACTTCTCGGCCGGGTACACGGTGGCTGAGCGCCCCGATCTGCGGATCCTGCGCGATCCCTTCAGCGCCAAGCCGCATGTGCTGTTCTATGCGACCAAACGTGTCGGCGGTGACGTGAGCGATTTCGCGGCGATCAAGCTGATGAAATTCGGCCTGGCGTAAGCCGGTGCCGAAGCCGGGGCCGGGGCAACTTGGCCCCGGTCCGGACGTGCGCCTGAAAGGTTGTATTGTCTAGCTGCTCCCCTCCGACCGAGCAATACAACCGGTGCGCGTCCGGGAATAAGCGCATGGCCCATGGGGCGAGGGAGCGAATTTTGGAGACGTTCGATGATGTTGATCGAAGAGACAAATGTGCCGGATGCGGTCTTGCCGGTTGAGGCCTTCAGAATGCATCTGCGCCTTGGCAGCGGTTTTGGGCAGGACGGCCTTCAGGATCCGGTGCTGCGCAGTTTCCTGCGTGCGGCAATCGCGGCGGTGGAGGCGCGGACGGGGAAGGTGTTGATCACCCGGCGTTTTGCCCTGTCGCTGACCTTTTGGCGCGATGCGGCGGCGCAGGTTTTGCCGGTGGCGCCCGTGCAGGAGGTCGCGCGGGTGGCATTGGTCGCGCGTGATGGGGCAGAGACGCTGGTTGACCCCGACCGCTATTGGCTGGAGCGCGATGCGCAAGCGCCGCGGTTGCGCGCTAGCACAGCCGCCTTGCCCCGCATCCCGAGTGCCGGGGCCGCGCTGATCAGTTTCGACGCAGGCATGGCCGCCGATTGGGCCGGGCTGCCGGATGATTTGGCCCAAGGGGTGATGCTGCTGGCGGCACATTACTACGAATACCGCGACGATACGGCGCTTGGCGAAGGGTGCATGCCCTTTGGTGTCAGCAGCCTGATCGAGCGCTACCGCCGCGTACGTGTCGGCTTTGGTGGTGCGGCATGAGCCGCCCGCATTTGAACCGCCCGCTGGCCTTGGAAGCCCCAGAACGGGTGAGCGATGGCGCGGGGGGGCATACCGAAGTCTGGCAGACTTTGGGCACCCTTTGGGCAGAGGTTCGCGCGCGGACGGGGCGGGAAACCACCGCAGGCGGGGTGGCCGTCAGCCGGATGGGGCTCAAGATCACGGTCCGCGCGGCACCGCAGGGCGCGCCCGACAGGCCGACGCCGGATCAGCGGTTTCGGGAAGGCACGCGGGTTTTCGTGATCCGGGCGGTGGCCGAGGGCGATGCGGGCGGGCGGTATCTGACCTGCTTTGCCGATGAGGAGGTGGCGGTATGACCTACGCGCTTTCAGGGGCCTTGCAGGCGGCGGTATATGACCTGTTGCAGAGTGATCCGGGGCTCACGGCCATGATCGGCGATGCGGTCTATGACGCGGTGCCGGGGGGGAGCTTGCCCGAGACCTACGTTCTGCTGGGCCAAGAGGTGGCGAAGGATCTCTCGGACCCCGAGGGCGCGGGCGCGGAGCACCGCCTGACCCTGTCGGTGATCACCAGCGCGCCGGGGTTCAGCACGGCGAAGGGCTGCGCGGCGTTGATCTGCGATTTGCTGCATGGGGCGCAGCCGACGCTTAGCCGCGGGCATGTGGTGGATATGGCCTTTCTCAAAGCGACGGCACGGCGGATCGACGGGGCCGCAGGGCGGCAGATCGACCTGCAATTCCGCGCCCGGGTCGCGGATGCGTAAGACTTCAGATTCTAGATTGGTGCGAGGAGATAGAGATGGCAGTGCAAGCGGGCAAAGACCTTTTGGTCAAAGTGGATATGACCAGCGATGGTCAGTTCGAGACGATCGCCGGGCTGAGGGCCAAGCGGGTGAGTTTCAACGCCGAAACGGTGGATGTGACCTCGCTCGATTCAAGCGGGGGCTGGCGGGAGTTGCTGGCGGGCGCGGGGGTGCGCTCGGCTGCGATCAGCGGCTCGGGGGTGTTTCGCGATGCGGGCACGGATGAACGGGCTCGGCAGCTGTTCTTTAACGGGCTGACGCCGGATTTTCAGGTCATCATCCCGGATTTCGGTGTGGTGCAGGGGCCGTTTCAGGTCTCCGCCCTGGAATACGCGGGGTCGCTGAATGGGGAGGCCACGTTTGAGTTGAGCCTGCAATCTGCAGGGGAGTTAGTCTTTACCCCCGATGTGGTGGTGTGAGCATGGCAAACCCATGGCGCGGCGAGGTGAG